>Ga0180219_1000024_pt1 | contig 297924 bp, 297 predicted proteins | sample eDN3rd30CBELigMG_FD_151338 | JGI IMG/M metagenome (GOLD analysis project Ga0180219, IMG submission 151338) | Enriched Miracle-Growth compost microbial communities from Emeryville, California, USA - eDNA 3rd pass 30_C BE-Lig MG (version 2)... ...
CGTTCGAGCGGCGACGGCGGCAGCCGCACGAAGCGCTCGAGCGCCGCCCGCCGGTAGCAGTAGAGCCCGATGTGGTGGTAGAGCGGCCCGGGCCCCGCAGGCGCCGTCGCGCGCGTGAAATAGAGGCAGCGGAAACGCCCGGGCGCGAGCTCGGCGCCAACCATCTTGACGACGCTCGGCGCGGTTTTCTCCTCCTCGCGGCGGATTTCGGCGACCAGCGTCGCGATCTCGACCTCCGGGTCGGCGAGCGGCGCCAGGCTCTTGCGGATCGCCTGCGGGTCGAGCGTCGGCAGGTCGCCCTGGACGTTGACCACGAGGTTGAAGTCGCGGTCCGGGTCGATCGCGGTCAGCGCCTCGTGGATGCGGTCGGAGCCGGAGGCGTGGTCGGCGCGCGTCAGCACGGCCTGGCCGCCGACGCGCGCGACCGCCTCCGCGACGGCGGGCGAATCGGTCGCGACCACCACCGGCCCGACGCCGGCCTCGCGCGCCCGCCGCCAGACATGCGCGATCATCGGCTCGCCGGCGATCTCCGCCAGCGGCTTGTTCGGCAGCCGGGTCGCCCCAAGCCGCGCCGGAATCAGCACAAGCGGACGCAGCGGCCCGCGTACGGTCGGCATCGAAAATGCACTCTGGAGGGGTCCGGCCGCGGCTTTCCGGACCGTCATGGCGCCAAGGTTTAAAGTGTCGCGGTCATAGCCGAGTTGCGGGCGTTCGGCAAAAGCGGCTAGCGTCGCGCGCCTTTGGGGAAAGCCCTGCGGTTTGACTATGTCGATCAGCCTTTTTGGAGCACGCCTAACCGCGCGGAGCAGCGGGGGCGCTCTCCGGAGACCGATGAGCCGGAGCCGATATGAACGCGTATGAACTCAACAAAATCGCAGGCGCGATTCTTGGGACGCTGACCGTCATTCTTGGCGTGAATGCGATAGCCCACGGCATTTTCCACGAGGAGAAGCCGGAAAAGCCCGGCTATGACGTGGTTGTGAAGGACGAGAAGAGCGGCGGCGGCGAGGCCGCCTCGAAGGGCGCCGGAGGCGACTTCCACGCCCTGCTGGCCTCGGCCGACCCCGCCAAGGGCGAGCAGGTCGCCAAGCGCTGCGGCGCCTGCCACTCCTTCGGCAAGGGCGAGCCCGCCAAGATGGGGCCGAATCTCTACGGCGTCGTCGGAGCGAAGCACGCCCACATGGAAGGCTTCGGCTATTCCGACCCGATGAAGAAGTCGGGCGGGAACTGGGACTTCGACTCGCTGAACAAGTGGCTCGAGGATCCCAAGGCCTACATCCCCGGCACCACGATGGCTTTCGCAGGCATCAAGAGCCCCGAAGAGCGCGCCAACCTCGTCGCCTATCTGAACAAGAACTCCGATGCGCCGAAGCCACTGCCGAAGGACGCCGGCAGCAAGCCTGACGACAATCCTCCCGGCGGGCAGAAGGCGCCTGGCGACCAGACCGGCGCGGAAGGCTCCGACAAGGCGGTGGCCAAGGCGACGGGCGCCGGCGACGTGGAAGCGAAGGTCGCGGCGGCCGATCCGGCCAAGGGCGAACAGATTTCCAAGCGCTGCTCCGCCTGCCACTCCTTCGGCAAGGGCGAGCCCGCCAAAGTTGGCCCGAACCTCTACGGCGTGGTCGGCGCCAAGCACGCCCACCAGGAGGGCTTCGGTTATTCGGACCCGATGAAGAAATCCGGCGGGAACTGGGACATCGCCTCGCTCGACAAGTGGCTCGAGAACCCGAAGGCGTACATCCCGGGCACCACGATGGCTTTCGCGGGCATCAAGAACCCGGACGAACGCGCCGCTCTCATCGCCTATCTGAACAAGAACTCCGACAATCCGCAGCAGCTCTCCGGCGGCGCTGCGCCGGCTCCGGCCGCGGCGCCCGCCGAGGCGGCGCCTGAGGCGGCGAAGCCGGCGAACGAACAGTCCGGCGGCGACCAGGAGAAGGCCAAACCCGCGCCCGCGCCGGCCGCCGAAACCCCGCCCGCAGCGGCCCCTGCCCCCGAAAGCAAGCCCGCCCCGGCTCCGGAAGAGCAGCCCGCTCCGGCGCCGAACGCGACGCCTGCGCCCTCCGGGGCCGAACCCGCCGCCCCTGCTCCTGCGGCTCCTGACGCGCCGCCCGCAGACGCGCCGAAGCAGCCGTGACGGCAGGCGATTGACGCAACGACTGGCCGGGCCTCGCGCCCGGCCTTTTCGTATCACGACGCCGTTGACGCGGGCTTCCATGGCCGGTTCGCCTGGAAGCCGCCGCCTTTAACGACATAATGGCGGCCGCGACACGCTCCCGAGGATCGCCTGCCGACGATGACCTTCCGCGCCGCCGCTCTCGCCGCCGTTCTGGCCTTCGCCGCGCCGGCCGCCGCCCAGGACGCGCCGCAGACCGCGGGGTGGCGACATGGCCTGTCGCTCCTGGGCGACGTGAAATATCCGGCCGACTTCAAGCATTTCGACTATGTGAACCCTGACGCGCCAAAGGGCGGCGCTGTGCGCCTCGGGGCGTTCGGGACGTTCGACAGTTTCAACGGCTTCATTCCGAAGGGCAGCGAGGCTGCCGGCCTCGACCTGCTCTACGACACGCTTCTGACCGAGTCGGCGGACGAGCCTGCGACGGAGTACGGGCTGGTCGCGGAGAGCGTCCGCTACCCGACCGATTTCTCCTCCGTCACCTATCGGCTGCGGCCCGAGGCGCGTTTCAATGACGGCTCTCCCATCACCGTCGAAGACGTCATCTGGTCGTTCGAGACGCTGAAGCGGATCGATCCCCTGCGCGCGCGCTATTACCACGACGTCGTCCGCGCGGAGCAGACCGGCGAACGCGAGGTCACCTTCACCTTCTCGGGTCCCGGAAATCGGGAACTCCCCCAGATCACCGGCCAGTTCCCGATCCTGCCGAAGCACTGGTGGGAAGGCGCGGATGCGCAAGGCAGGAAGCGCAACATCGAGGAAGGGACGCTCGAGAAGCCGCTCGGCTCCGGCCCCTATCGGATCAAGGACTTCGCGCCAGGGCGCTGGATCGTCTACGAGCGCTCGCCGGACTACTGGGCGGCGAAGCTGCCGGTCCGGGTCGGCACGAACAATTTCGACGAGATGCGCTGGGACTATTTCCGCGACACCACGGTGCTGCTCGAAGCCTTCAAGGGCGACCAGATCGATTACCGGTTCGAGAACAGCGCGAAGAACTGGGCGACGGCCTACGACTTCCCTGCGGTCCAGCAGAAGCGGGTGATCCTCGAGAAATTCCGGGACAGCCAGTCGGGCCGGATGCAGGCCTACGCGTTCAATATCCGGCGCGACAAGTTCAAGGACCCTCGGGTCCGTCGCGCGTTCAACCTCGCCTTCGACTTCGAAGAGATCAACAAGACGATCATGTTCGGACAGTATGTCCGGATCGACAGCTTCTTCTTCGGAACCGATCTCGCGGCTCCCAAGGCGCCGCCGGAGGGGCTCGAGAAGGAGATCCTCGAGAGCGTGAAAGACAAGGTTCCGCCCGAGGTGTTCACGACCCCCTACCGCAATCCCGTGGGCGGCTCGCCTGACGCCACCCGAGCCAATCTGCGCGAGGCCTTCGATCTCCTGAAGCAGGCCGGCTGGACCATCTCCCGGGAAGGCGGCGGCAAGCCCGTGCTGCGCAACGCCAAGGGCGAGCCGCTCACCGTCGAGTTCATCTACGCCGATCCGAGCGCCGAGCGGATCCTGAGCTTCTACGTTCCTGCGCTCGAGCGGCTCGGCGTGCAGGTGACGCAGCGGCTGCTCGACGACAGCCAATACGTCAACCGCATCCGCTCGTTCGATTTCGATGTCGTCACCATGGGCTGGGGGCAATCGCTGTCGCCAGGCAACGAGCAGCGTGACCAATGGGGCTCGCAGGCGGCCGACACCCCCGGCTCGCAGAACGTCGTCGGCATCAAGGACCCGGGCGTCGACGCGCTGATCGACCGCGTCATCTACGCCAGGAGCCGCGAGGAGCTCACCGCCGCGACGCATGCGCTCGATCGCGTGCTGCTGGCTCACGATTACGTCGTGCCGCAGTTCACGAGCCTCGAGGACCGCACCGCCCGCTGGGACCGCTTCTCGCGGCCTGACAGACTGCCGCCGCGCGGCGCCATGTTCCCGACCGTATGGTGGTGGGACCCGGCCAAGGCCAAGGCCGCCGGAGGCCGTTCTTGACCGATCGCGTGGGCGACGCCGGATTGCCGCGCCTCTCACGACGCGAGGCGCTGGTTTACGTCGGCGCGGCTGCGGCTCTGGCGCCGTTCGGCGCTCGGGCCCAGCAGCAGGACGGGGCCGCCGCGCCCGGCAAGAGCGGATCCGCCGCCTTCGGACCGGAACGGCATGGCCTCTCCGCCTTCGGCGACCTGCGCTACGCTCCCGACTTCCGGCACTTCGTCTATGTGCGCCCCGACGCTCCGAAAGCCGGGACGTTCAGCCAGGTCCCGCCCACTCGCGAGCTCAATCAGAGCTTCACCACCTTCAACACGCTGAACGCCTACATCCTCAAAGGCGACGGCGCCCAGGGCATGGGACTGACGTTCGACACCCTGATGGCGCGGGCCGCCGACGAGCCTGACGCGCTCTATGGCCTTGTGGCGCGTTCGGTGGCGGCGTCCGAAGACGGGCTCGCCTACCGGTTCCGGCTGCGGCCGGAGGCGCGCTTCCACGACGGCTCACGGCTCACCGCGGCGGACGTCAAATGGTCGCTGGAGACGCTGAAACAGAAGGGCCACCCGCTGGTGGCGCAAGCGATCCGCGACCTTCAGGCGGTGGAGATCGAGGCGGAGGATTCCGTCGTGCTGCGCCTGGGGCCGGGCCGGACGCGTGATCTGCCGTTGACGCTCGCGGCCCTGCCGATCTTCTCCAGCACTTACTACGCAGGCAAACCCTTCGACGCCGCGACGCTGGAGCCGCCGCTCGGCTCCGGCCCGTATCGGGTCGGCCGCTTCGAGCAGGGCCGCTTCATCGAGTTCGAGCGGGTGGCCGATTATTGGGCGAAAGACCTGCCGGTGAATGTCGGCCAGAACAATTTCGAGAAGCTGGGCTTCGAGTTCTTCCGCGACCGGGACGTCGGCTTCGAGGCTTTTAAGGCGAGGGCCTATCTGTTCCGGGAGGAGTTCACCTCCCGGACCTGGGCCACCGGGTACGATTTCCCGGGCGTGCGCGACGGCAAGGTGAGGCGCGAGACGCTGCCGGATCTGACGCCTTCGGGCGGGCAGGGCTGGTTCTTCAATCTGCGCCGCAAGAAGTTCCAGGACCCGCGAGTCCGCGAGGCCCTGAACCTCGCCTTCGACTTCGAGTGGATGAACAAGAACCTGATGTTCGGGGCCTACAAGCGCACCTCGTCGGTGTTCCAGGGCGCGCCGGAGATGATGGCGGCCGGCAAGCCGGAAGGAGCGGAGCTCGCGCTGCTCGAGCCGTTTCGCGGTAAAGTTTCCGACGAGGTGTTCGGCGAGCCATACGTTCCGCCGGTCAGCGACGGCTCAGGCCAGGACCGCAATCTGCTGCGCCAGGCGCTCAAGCTGCTGCGCGACGCGGGCTATGTCACCAAGAGCGGCAGGGCGACCAACGCCGACGGCGAGACGCTGACGATTGAGTTTCTGGAGTTCGATCCGGGCCTCGATCCGCACGTCTCCGCCTACATCAAGAACCTGAAGGTCATCGGCGTCGAGGCGACCATCCGGCTGGTCGACGCGGCTCAATATCAGCAGCGCGTCAACGGCTTCGATTTCGACGTCGTCAGCCAGCGGATGAGCGTGTCGGCCACGCCCGGGGAGGGGCTGCGGCAGGTCTACTCCTCGGGGTCAGCGAACCTTCCAGGCTCCAATAACCTCTCCGGCATCGCCGATCCGGCCGTCGACGCGCTGGTGGAAGCCATCGTGACGGCGAAATCGCGCGAGGACCTCAACGTCGCATGCCGCGCGCTGGACCGCGTGCTGCGGTCGCTGCGGAACTGGGTCCCCGCCTGGTACAAGGACACCCACACGCTCGCTTATTGGGACGCCTTCTCGCATCCCGCGGAGAAGCCGCGCTACGCTCGCGGCGCGCCCGAAACCTGGTGGTGGGACGCCGACAAGGCTGAGAGGGCGGGGGTGAAGGCATGACAAGCCTCGTCGCCATCAGCGATGCGCGGGTTCACTAGACGTGCTCGTCTATATCGCCCGCCGCATCCTGCTGATGATCCCGACCCTTGTCGGCATCATGCTGGTGTCGTTCGTGATCATCCAGTTCGCCCCCGGCGGGCCGATCGAGCGCATCATCGCGCAGGTGACCGGGCAGGGGACGAACGCGACCGAGCGCTTCTCGGGCGGCTCCGGCAACGACCTCGCGAACTCGCTTCAGAGCCAGCGCGCCGCGTCCAATGATCCGGTGACCTCAAAGTATCGCGGCGCCCAAGGACTCGATCCGGAATTCATCAAGCAGCTCGAGAAGCAGTTCGGATTCGACAAGCCCGCGCCCGAACGCTTCGCCAAGATGATGTGGGACTACGCCCGCTTCGATTTTGGCCGGAGCTATTTCCGGGACATCGACGTCGTCGATCTCATCCTGGAGAAGATGCCGGTCTCGATCTCGCTCGGCCTCTGGATGACGCTGATCTCCTATGCGATTTCGATCCCGCTGGGGATCGCCAAGGCGGTGCGGGACGGCTCACGCTTCGACGTCTGGACCTCGACCGTCATCGTGGTCGGCTACGCCATTCCGAGCTTCCTGTTTGCGATCCTCCTCATCGTGCTGTTCGCGGGCGGCACCTTTCTGGACTGGTTCCCGCTGCGCGGCCTCACCTCCGACAACTGGAGCCAGCTTTCGATCTGGGGAAAGATCGTCGACTACGCCTGGCACATGGCGCTGCCGCTCGCCGCGCTCGCGATCAGCGCCTTCGCCACCACGACCCTGCTGACGAAGAACTCGTTCCTCGACGAAATCCGCAAGCAGTACGTCCAGACCGCGCGCATGAAGGGGCTGAACGAGCGTCAGGTGCTCTACGGCCACGTCTTCCGCAATGCGATGCTGATTCTGATCGCCGGTTTCCCGGGCGCCTTCATCAGCTCCTTCTTCACCGGAGCGCTGCTGATCGAAACGATCTTCTCGCTCGATGGGCTGGGGCTGCTGGGCTTCGAGTCGATCGTCAACCGCGACTACGCGGTCGTGTTCGCCAACCTCTACATCTTCTCGCTGCTCGGCCTGGTCGTCACGCTGATCTCCGACCTCAGTTACATGTGGGTCGACCCGCGCATCGATTTCGAGACGAGGGAGGTTTGATGGCGATCCGTACGATCTGTCGCGCCGGCCCGTCGCGCGAGGGCGCTCCGGAATGACGGACGCCGCCGTCGCCGCGCCGCCTCCGACCCCGGGCGCGCCGCCCGCCCCTGCGCCGCCGCGCCGGCTGAGCCCGATCAACCGCCGGCGCTGGGCCAACTTCCGCGCCAACAAGCGCGGCTACTGGTCGTTCCTGCTCTTCGCCGTGCTGTTCGTGCTGAGCCTGTTCGCGGAGTTCATCGCGAACGACAAGCCGTTCCTGGTGAAGTATGACGGTGGCTTCTACGTCCCGGCTCTGAACTATTATTCAGAGACGACCTTCGGCGGCGACTTCGAGACCGAAGCCGACTACCGCGACCCTTATCTGCAGGGACTGATCAAGAAGTCGGGCGGCTATATGGTCTGGCCGCCGGTGCGGTACAGCTACGACACCATCAACTACAACCTGCCAACGCCCGCGCCCTCCCCGCCGACATGGCTGCTCGACGACGCGACCTGCGCGAAGGCCGCCGCGGCGCGCACGCCCGAAGGCGACGCCACGCGCGTCGACGCCGCCGCGCCGCGGGCCAAGACTTGCAGCGACGTCGAATGGAACTGGCTCGGGACCGACGACCAGGGCCGCGACGTGTTCGCGCGGCTGCTCTACGGCTTCCGGCTCTCTGTCCTGTTCGGCCTTGCGCTCGCGATTCTGTCCTCGATCATCGGCGTCCTCGCGGGCGCGGTGCAGGGCTATTTCGGCGGCTGGACCGATCTGCTGTTCCAGCGATTCATCGAGATCTGGACCTCGGTTCCAACCCTCTATCTGCTGATCATCCTCTCCGCCGTGCTGGCGCCGAGCGTATGGGTCCTGCTCGGCATCCTGCTGCTGTTCTCATGGACCGCGCTCGTCGGCGTGGTCCGCGCCGAGTTCCTGAGAGGGCGCAACTTCGAATATGTCCGGGCGGCCCGGGCGCTGGGGGCCTCGAACGGAGCCATCATGTTCCGCCACCTGCTGCCGAACGCCATGGTGGCCACCCTGACCTTCATGCCCTTCATCCTGTCGGGATCGATCACCACCCTGACCGCCCTCGACTTTCTCGGCTTCGGCCTGCCGCCCGGCTCCCCCTCGCTCGGCGAACTGCTGGCGCAGGGCAAGTCGAACCTTCAGGCGCCGTGGCTCGGGATCTCGGGATTTCTGGTTATCGCGGTGATGCTGTCGCTGCTGATCTTCGTCGGGGAGGCGGTGCGCGACGCCTTCGACCCTCGAAAGACGTTTCGATGAATCCCCTGCTCTCCGTCCGCGATCTTTCGGTCGCCTTCGCGGCCGAGGGCGGAGCGGCGCTCGCGGTCGACCGCGTCTCATTCGATCTGGCCAAGGGCGAGACCCTCGCGCTGGTCGGCGAGAGCGGTTCGGGCAAGTCCGTGACCGCCCTTTCGGTCGTGCGGCTGCTGCCCTATCCGGCCGCGAGCCATCCCTCCGGCGAAATCCGGTTCGGCGGAAAGGATCTCCTGAAAGCTCCGGAGCGCGATCTGCGAAAGGTCCGCGGCGCGGACATCTCCATGGTGTTCCAGGAGCCGATGACCTCGCTCAACCCGCTGCACACGATCGAGCGGCAGGTCGGCGAAATCCTCAGCGTGCATCGAGGCTGGTCGGCGCCAAAACGGCGGGCCCGCGTGCTTGAACTGCTCCAGCAGGTGGGAATCCCAAATCCGGAGGAGCGGCTCGACGCGTTTCCGCACCAGCTTTCCGGCGGTCAGCGGCAGCGCGTGATGATCGCGATGGCGCTCGCCAACGAGCCCGATCTGCTGATCGCCGACGAACCGACGACGGCGCTCGACGTCACCGTCCAGGCCCAGATCCTGGCGCTTCTGAAGGAGCTGCAGAGCCGGCTCGGCATGGCGATGCTGTTCATCACTCATGATCTCGGCATCGTTCGGAAGATCGCCGATCGGGTCTGCGTGATGACGGAAGGCAAGATCGTCGAGCAGGGCGCGACCGAGGAGATCTTCCGCCGTCCGCAACACGCTTACACAAGGAAGCTCCTGGCGGCGGAGCCGAAGGGCGCTCCTCCGGCCGTCGACGGCGCGGCGCGGCCGCTCGTCGAGGTCGACAACCTCAAGGTGTGGTTTCCGATCAGACGCGGCTTCTTCCGCAAGACTGTCGGGCACATCAAGGCCGTAGACGGCGTCAGCGTCACGGTTCGGGAGGGGCAGACCGTCGGCGTGGTCGGCGAGTCCGGCTCGGGCAAGACGACCCTCGGGCTGGCGATCCTGCGGCTGATCGCCAGCGACGGCCACGTGGCTTTCCTGGGCCGGCCCCTTCAGGGTCTCGGCTTCTCCGGCATGCGGCCGATCCGCAAGGAGATGCAGATCGTTTTTCAGGATCCATACGGCTCGCTCAGCCCACGCATGTCGGTCCTCGACATCGTCTCGGAAGGACTGGCCATCCAGGGGGCGCGTATGAAGACCGCGGAGCGGCGCGCTGCGGTGGCGCGCGCGCTCGACGACGTCGGCCTCGATCCTTCCGTGATGGATCGCTATCCGCACGAATTCTCCGGCGGCCAGCGCCAACGCATCGCGATCGCCAGAGCGCTGGCGCTGGAGCCGCGCTTCATCGTGCTCGACGAGCCGACGAGCGCTCTCGACATGTCCGTTCAGGCGCAGATCGTGGACCTCCTGCGCGACGTGCAGGCGCGCCGGAAGCTCTCCTTCCTGTTCATCAGCCACGACCTGAAGATCGTTCGGGCGCTCGCCAATGAGGTGGTGGTGATGCGCGACGGCAAGGTGGTCGAGCAAGGGGCCGCGGGCGAGGTGCTCAGCTCGCCGCGCACCGACTACACCCGGGCGCTGCTGGCCGCGGCCTTCGATCTCGAGCCGCGGCAGACTGCGGCCGTGCACCAATGAGCGTCGACGAAAGGCTGCCGGCTGACGCCGAAGCGGCGGTGGAGCTGGAAGGTCCGGAGCTGATCCACGCGGGCTACCGTCGGCTCGAGCGCTGGCGGGTGACGCTCGCCGAAGCCGGCGCCCGCGGCCGGATCGTTCAGGAGCGCGAGGTTTTGCGCGCGGGACCGTGCGTCGCGGCGCTTGCGGTCGACGTCGAGCGTGAGCTGCTCGTGCTGATCCGGCAGTTCAGGCTGCCGGCCGCGCTCGCCACCGGGCGGGGCGATCTGGTGGAGATCGTAGCTGGCCGCGTCGAACCCGGAGAAGACGCCGAGGCCGCAGTGGCGCGCGAGATCGCCGAGGAGGCGGGGCTGTCAGCCGGCAAGATCGTCCGGCTGTTCGACTTCCTGCCGACGCCGGGGATCGTCGACGAAAGCGCGACCCTGTTCCTGGTCGCGGTGGACGCTTCGGACCTGCCCGAACACGGCGGCGCTCCTCTGGAAAACGAGCTCACCCGCCCGTTCACCGCCACGATCGACGAGGCGGTCGCGAGCCTCGCCGATCCGGCCCCGCGCAACGCCTATCTGCTGCTCGCCCTGCAATGGCTCGCGCTCAACCGCGGCCGACTGGGCGACCTCCTGGCCCCCTGAGTCATCGCTCCGCCGCCGGAGGAAGAAGCCCTTGCGCCGTTCCTGTTCCGTGCCATACTAGAACGTATGCAGAACGCTGTTCTCTTGCTTGCCGAAGATCGGCCGCTCAAACCAGGCTCGCTCGCCGGGGTTGCGGCCGGCCTTGCCCGAGGCGTGTGCCGTTACCTCGTCGCGGCCGGCTATGGATGTCTGCTCGAAGCGCCGCTGAGGTCGGGCCGCCGAGCGGACGTGATCGCGCTCGGCCCGCAGGGTGAAATCGTCATCGTAGAAATCAAGTCCGGTCCGCAAGACTTCCGCACGGACCGCAAATGGCGTGACTATCGCGAGTTCTGCGACCGCTTCTACTTCGCCGTCGGTCAAGGATTTCCGATGTCGCTGATCCCGGAGGACGTGGGTCTCCTGGTCGCTGATCGCTATGGCGCGGCCGAGATACGGGCGAGTTCTCCACACCCGCTGGCCGGCGCGAGGCGTAAGGCCATGTCGCTCAGTTTCGCGCGACTCGCCGCGCTTCGGCTTCAAGCCATGCTTGATCCGCAGCAACCACAGACTCTGCTCTAAAGTTGGATCACGGGCGCCACAATTCGCCACCTTGCGGTCTCATTTCGGAACGATCGGCGCCCGAACGTCTTACTTGGGTGATTCGGTACAGTGTTGTCAGCTCTACTCTCACGTGGCGCGAACCCGCAGACCCCCGCGCCTGGCGTCCTGCGCGTTGGAGATTTCGATGTCGAACGATGACGTGAACGCGGTCATCCTGCGTCTCGCGCGCACGCTTCAGCGCTGCGGTGAGGATCCGCGAGTGGTCTTTTCCGCTCTGATCGGAGCCGCGGCCACGCTCGCGGCGGACTTCGGCGTCGACGTCGACAAGCCGGAGGACCTCCGGCGCGCGATCGACGCGATCGTTGAGTTCGGGGAGCTAAAGGAGTTTCCGGGCGAGTCCGCGGGCGCATCGGTGATCCCGTTTCGTCCCGCGCGCGTCGCCTGACGCCAGATTGCGGCGACTCGAACTTCCCTCCCACGTAAGCCAGACGTGCGGTTCCGCGGCCAACGGAGCCGCCCACGCCTGAACCTCCGCCAGCGGCGCTTCAGTGTAGTAGGCGCGACGCCGGCCAGGCGCCGACGCCGCCTCGCCTCAGCGCGGCGCGCGCTTCGCCAGAATGCGCTGCAGCGTCCGGCGGTGCATGTTCAGCCGACGCGCCGTCTCGGAGACGTTCCGTCCGCAGAGTTCATAAACGCGCTGGATGTGCTCCCAGCGAACGCGGTCGGCCGACATCGGGTTTTCGGGCGGCTCGGGCTTGTGGTCGCCCGCGCTCAGCGCGTTGTGGATCTCGTCGGCGTCAGCCGGCTTGGCGAGATAATCGACCGCGCCCAGCTTCACCGCCGTTACGGCGGTGGCGATGTTGCCGTAGCCGGTCAGGACGATGCCCCGCGCCTCTGGCCGGCGGCTCTTCAGAGCCTGGATGACGTCGAGGCCGGAGCCGTCTCCCAGCCGCATGTCCACCACCGCAAAGGCCGGCGGTTTCTTCTCCACCGCCTCGAGCCCGTCCCTGATCGTCTCCGCAACCGTAACGGCGTAACCCCGCGCCTCCATCGCCCGTCCAAGCCGCTGGACGAACGCGCGGTCGTCGTCGACGATCAGGAGGCTCATTTCCTCGACAGGCAGCGGCGCGGCGACCGCTCCGGGATCAACCATCATCTGCATCGCGTCACTCCGCGATCCGCCGTCTCGGACGCCAGTCGCGTAGGCGGGCCGCGACCAATCGAAGCACTATACCCCGCGACAGGCGGGATCAACCGCCGCTCGACGCAGCCCTGCCGCCCAGCGAGAAGATGGTGAACCGGGCTAGCCCTCAGCGCGGCGCGAGAACCATCGTCATCTGCCTACCCTCAAGGGAGGGGTCTGTCTCGACCTTGGCCAGTTCGGCGACCTCTTCGCGAACCTTCACCAGAAGCTTCAGGCCGAGATCCTGATGCGCCATCTCGCGGCCGCGGAACCGCAGCGTCACCTTGACCTTGTCGCCTTCCTCGAAGAACCGGCGCATCGCCTTCAGCTTCACGTCGTAGTCATGATCATCGATGTTCGGACGCATCTTGATCTCTTTGACTTCAACGATCTTCTGGTTCTTGCGAGCCTCGGCGGCCTTCTTCTGGTTCTGGTATTTGTATTTGCCGTAATCGAGCAGCTTGCAGACCGGCGGGACGGAGTTCGGCGCGATCTCGACGAGATCGAGGCCAGCATCCTCGGCGGCCTGGAGCGCATCGTTGATCTTCGTGGGGCCGAGGTTGCGCCCCTCAGCATCAATGAGCTGAACTTCGAGGACGCGGATCTCCTTATTGACGCGCGGACCGTCCTTCTGGACCGGCGCGAGAGGCCTCATGGGTCGACGAATGGCGGAATTCTCCTCTGGATGACAAAACAGCGACGGGTTCCAACGCAAATGGCCCCGTGGCCAAGCACGAGGCTGACGTATCGTCGGCGCGCTACACGCCGCCCGTCTATGGCCAAGATCGTGACAAATCCTTGGGAAGTCAACGCCGGGCGGCCGAACGGGTCGGCCAACGCAGTCAGCTTCCGTCTCGTGCCTCGCCTGAAGGAGACCGCCGCCTCTTGAGCCATTCCCGCGCGCTACCCCGACTGTTCATCGACGGCGACGCCTGTCCGGTCAAAGCTGAGGTCTATCGCGTCGCCGAGCGCCATGGGCTTGAGACGATCGTGGTGGCGAACCGCTTCATCTTCACGCCTCGGGACGCCGCGGTGCGCCTTCAGGTGGTGCCGGCAGGGCCGGACGTGGCCGACGACTGGATCGCCGAGAACGCCCAGGCTCACGACATCGTGGTCACGGCGGACGTGCCGCTGGCGGCCCGATGCCTGGCCAAGGGCGCGGCGGCGCTTGGCCCTTCGGGCCGAGCTTTCTCCCAGGAGAACATCGGCGCGGCGCTCGCGAGCCGCGAGCTGATGAGCCATCTTCGTGAAGTCGGGGAGATCACCGGCGGCCCGAGCGCCTTTCAGCCGCGCGACCGGTCCCGGTTCCTGCAGCAGCTCGAACACGCAGTCGTCCGCGCGCGGCGCGCACTTGAAGCCCCAGACGGCGCATGACCCGCCGTCGTCTGCTTGCTCTCCTGGCTGCGGCGCCGCTCGCTGCCGCCGGCTGGTTCGGCTGGGCCCGCGGCCGCAACCCCTATTATGACGGGCCGCCTTCGGACCACTTCGACGGGCTGCGCTTCTTCCATCCCGAGCAGCCGCCGGACAAGTCGCCGCTCGCGGCGTTTCGGGCGCTGCAACTCACCGAGAAGGCTCCGTGGCCGGAGAGTTGGCCAAGCCCGTTCGCCGACAGGCCGCCGGCGCGGGTTACGGGATCTCGGCTGCGCGTGACGGCGATCGGCCACGCCACCCATCTGATCCAGGCGGCGGGGCTCAACATTCTGACAGATCCGGTCTGGTCAGAACGCTGCTCGCCGGTGAGCTTCGCCGGGCCAAAACGGGTCTGCGCCCCCGGGGTGGCGTTCGACGACCTGCCGAAGATCGACGTCGTCCTGCTGTCGCACAATCACTACGACCATCTCGACGTCGCGACGCTGTCCCGCCTGGTCGCGCGGGATGACCCGCGCATCGTCACGGCGCTCGGCAACGACGTCATCATACGAGCCAGCGCGTCGCGCGCCCGCGTCGAGGCTTGCGACTGGGGCGACCGCGTCACGCTGGGCGATGGCGTGACCGCCACGCTGGCCGTCGCGTGCCATTGGTCCGCGCGTGGCGTGACTGACCGCCGCAAGGCGCTCTGGACCGCCTTCGCCATCGACGCCGGCTCAGCGGGCCGCCTCTACTTCGCGGGCGACAGCGGCTTTTTCAGCGGCGCGCATTTTCGACAAGCAGCCGAGCGGCACGGGCCGTTCCGGCTGGCGATCCTGCCGATCGGCGCCTATGAGCCGCGCTGGTTCATGAAGGACCAGCACCTCAACCCTGCCGAAGCCGTCGAGGCCTTCGGCCTGCTTGGCGCCGAGCAGGCCATCGGCTGCCATTGGGGCGTCTTCCGCCTGACGGCGGAGGGGATCGACGCGCCCGCCACCGCGCTCCAGGCGGCGCTGCGCGAGAAAGGCATTCCGCCTGAGCGCTTTCGCGCGCTCAGGCCTGGCGAGGTGTGGGAGGCGTAAGGCTCAAAGGCCTTCGAACAGCGCCGTCGACAGATAGCGTTCCGCGAAGCTCGGGATGATCGTCACGATCGTCTTGCCGGCGGCCTCCGGCCTTGCGCCGACCTCGAGCGCCGCCGCAAGCGCCGCGCCGGAGGAGATGCCGACCGGAACGCCTTCGAGGCGCGCCACGAGACGGGCGGTTTCGAATGAGGTCTGGTTGCCGACGGTCACGACCTCATCGATGATCGAACGGTCCAGCACGCCGGGAACAAACCCCGCGCCGATGCCCTGGATCTTGTGGGGGCCCGGCTGGCCGCCGGAGAGAACGGGCGAGTCCTCAGGCTCGACCGCGACTATCTTGAGCGTCGGCTTGCGGGGCTTAAGGACCTGGCCGACGCCCGTGATGGTGCCGCCCGTGCCGACGCCCGACACCACGTAATCGACCTCGCCGGCAGTGTCGTTCCAGATCTCCTCGGCCGTCGTCCGACGGTGGATCTCCGGATTGGCGGGGTTCTCGAACTGCTGGGGAATGATGGCGTTCGGGATCTCGCGCACCAGCTCCTGAGCGCGGGCGACGGCGCCCTTCATGCCCTTCGCGCCCTCGGTCAGCACAAGCTCCGCGCCAAGCAGCGCGAGCATCTTGCGCCGCTCGATGGACATCGTCTCAGGCATGACAAGGATGAGGCGGTAACCGCGCGCGGCCGCCACGAAAGCAAGCGCAATGCCGGTGTTGCCGGAGGTCGGCTCGATCAGCACGCTGTCAGGCCTAAGGATGCCGTCGCGCTCGAGCGCGTCGACCATCGCCACGCCGATGCGGTCCTTCACGCTCGCAATCGGATTGAAGAACTCGAGCTTGGCCAGAATGGTGGCTTTGACGCCCTTGTGGGCCGCCAGCCGGTCCAGCCGCACCAGAGGCGTGTCGCCGATCGTGTCTGTGATGGAATCGTAGACGCGGCCGCGGCCAGGCGCATGCGCGGGCGTCTCGGGAATTTTGTATGCGGGCTCGCTCATGCGGGTCATCCTCCGGGATCGTCGCGCCTCTGGCGGGCGCGGCCGTTCAGGTCACCGCAAGATAGGCATGGCACAGGGCCGTGTCGATAATTGCCCCATAGCCAAAATCAGATCGTGAAATCATAGGTCGGCCGGCTGTCGGCGAACACCGACCGCCGCTCAGCCTCCATGCAAAGGTCGTCGACGGTGATCTCGTCCAGCCGCTCCAGGAAACTCTCCGACGCCGAGCGGATCATCGGCGTCACCACCTCGGATACGAGCGGCGAGGGGATGATCTTGCCGTTCGGCTCTCGCGAGCGGCCGTCCGGCTCGTCCTCCGGCTCCCCGAGCGCCGCCCGCACGATGTCCGCGATCGAGATGCGGCGACGCTCGCGGGCGAGCTCGTAGCCGCCGCGCGGCCCGCGCACGCCCTTGAGGATGCCGGCTCGAACCAGAACCTGGAGCAGGGTCTCGAGATGGCGCGGCGGCAGCCCGTGCCGCGCCGCCAGCGTCTTGGCGGCTATCGGAGTGGGGCGCGCGTGATACGCGATGTCCACGACGGCGGCGACGGCCAACAGGCTCCGACGCGGCAACAAGTTCATGACGTCTCCTCGCGGGATCACCGCCCCGTTGAGCCGAAGCCGCCTTCCCCCCTCGCGGTGGGATCGAGCGTCTCAGCCGTCACCACCTTCGCCTGAACGATTGGAGCGACGACAAGTTGCGCAATCCGCGCTCCCCGCGCGACGGCGAACGGCTCGCTTCCAAAATTGACCAGAAGAACTTTGACCTCGCCGCGATAGTCCGCATCGATCGTCCCGGGGGCGTTGAGGACCGTCACCCCGTGCCGGAGCGCAAGCCCGGAGCGCGGTCGGATCTGGGCCTCGAACCCCACCGGGAACTGGAGCGCCAGCCCAGTGGGGACAAGAGCGCGGCCGCCGGGAGAAATCAGGAGCGGCTGGGCGTCCGGGACGGCGGCGCAAAGATCCATGCCGGCCGCGCCCGCGGTCTCGTAGGACGGCGCCGGCAGCCCCTCGGCATGCGCGAGAAACAGGACGCGCAGCTCCATCAGACAGGACCGAGCAGCGCAGCGAGCCGGCTGACGAGACGCTCCGCCACTTCGGCTTTCGAGAGCGCCGGCCAATCCTCGACGCCGTCCTGCGTGACGATGTGCACGGTGTTGCTGTCGCCTCCCATCACGCCGCTCGCCGGCGAGACGTCGTTCGCGACGATCATGTCCGCGCCCTTGCGCGCGAGCTTGCCCCGGGCGTGTTCAACGACATTCTCGGTTTCGGCCGCAAAGCCGACGACGAGCGCCGGACGGCGCAACCCGCGCGCCACCGTCGCAAGGATGTCCGGGTTTTCGACGAGCGTCAGCGCAGGGGGCCCGCCGGCGCCCTTCTTGATCTTCTGCGCGGCCCCGTCTGCGACGCGCCAGTCGGCGACCGCCGCGGCGAAGACGCCGAGGTCCGCGGGCAGCGCCGCCTCGACCGCGTTAAGCATTTCTCGGGCGGTCTCCACCCTGACCACCGTCACCCCAGCGGGGTCGGGGATCGCGACGGGGCCGGAGATCAACGTGACCTCGCCCCCTGCGCGGGCGGCCGCGGCCGCGATGGCGTGGCCTTGGCGGCCGGAAGATCGGTTCGCCAGCACGCGCACAGGGTCGATCGGCTCATGGGTCGGGCCGGAGGTGACGAGCACCCTGCGGCCGGCCAAGGAGCCAGACAGTCCAGGCGCTCCCGTCGGGCGCAGCAGGGCCTCGGCGGCGGCGACGATTTCGAGCGGTTCACTCATCCGGCCGAGCCCGCTCTCGCCGCGCTCCGCCATCAGGCCCTCTGCGGGCCCCACAAAGCTCACGCCGTCGGCTTCGAGGCGCGCGACGTTGCGGCGCGTCGCCGGATGCGCCCACATCGTCGGGTTCATGGCCGGCGCCGCCAGCACCCGGGCGGTGGTGGCGATCAGCGCCGTCGAGGCGAGATCGTTGGCGAGCCCGTTCGCCATCTTGGCCAGAAGGTCAGCGGTCGCGGGCGCGATCAGAACCAGATCCGCGTCGCGCGCGAGCCGGATGTGGCCGACGTCATGCTCGTCCGTCAGGTCGAACAGGTTCTGGAAAGCGCGCTCGCCGGTAAGCGCCGCGACCGAGAGCGGCGTCACGAACTCGGCCGCAGCCGCGGTGAGGATCGCCCGCACCGCGTAGCCGCGCTCCTTGAGCCGGCGGATCAGGTCGAGCGACTTATAGGCCGCTATGCCGCCGCCGATGACGAGAAGGATGCGCGTTGCGCCTGCGGTGTCGCTCAAGCCGGCCACCCTGAACCCCCGGATCAGCGGAACACATAGATCACGAGCGAAATCGCGATGACCCAGAGCGCGAGATCGCCCCAGAAGGCGCGCCGCTGCACCGCATATGCGATCGCCTGGATGCTTTCGTCCGAGAAGGTGAAGCCGCCGCGAACCACCTCTTCAAGTTCCACGGAGGTGCGGTTGACCCGCAGCAACAGGTCCGGGAGGCCCTCAACGCCGCGCGCCAGCTTCCGCAGTTCGCCCGTGGCGCGCTCGGCGAGCCCGACGGGGCCAAGGTTGCGCTCGATCCACTCCCGCACCACGGGCTCCGCCGTCCGCCACATGTCGAGCTTCGGATCCAGCGTGCGGGCGACGCCTTCGACCACCACCATGGTCTTCTGGAGCATCAGGAGCTCGGGCCGAGTCTGCATCCGGAACAGCTCTGTGACCTCGAACAGCAGCGTCAGCAGGCGCGCCATGGAGATCTGGTCGGCCGTACGCGAATGAATCGGCTCGCCAATGGCGCGTAGCGCCCGCGCGAACTCCTCGACGGACTCGTCAGCCGGAACATAGCCGGCTTCGAAATGTACCTCGGCGATCCGCCGGTAGTCGCGCACGATGAAGCCGTGGAGGATTTCGGCCAGGAACCTGCGCTCCTTGAGGCCGAGCCGTCCGGTGATCCCGAAGTCCACCGCGACCAGCGTTCCGGCCGGCTCGACGAACAGGTTTCCGGGATGCATGTCGGCGTGGAAGAAGCCGTCGCGCATCGCGTGGCGCAGAAAGGTCTGCATCAGGTGCCGGCCCAGCGCCGGCAGGTCGTGCCCCGCCGCCGCGAGGCCCGCGCGGTCGGAGAGTTTCACGCCGTCGATCCATTCGAGCGTGAGGACGCTGCGCGTGGTCCGCTCCCAATCGACGGCAGGCACGCGGAAGCCCGGATCAGCCGCGGTGTTCTCGGCGATTTCGGAGAGCGCAGCCGCCTCGAGCCGCAGATCCATCTCGATCGACACGGAGCGCGCAAGCGTCCGCACGACCTCGATCGGCTTCAGCCGGCGCGTCTTTGGGACCCAGCGCTCCAGTAGCCGGGCCACGACGAACACGGCGGAGAGATCGCGGGAGAAGCGCCGGCCAACATCAGGGCGCACGATCTTCACCGCGACCGCCCGCTCGACGCCGTCCGCATCCCGCACCGTCGCGCGATGGACCTGTGCGATCGACGCCGCAGCGACCGCTGGCCCAAGGGATACGAACTGTGAAGCGAGCGGCGCGCCGAGCGCCTCAACGATGACCGCCTCGGCGACCTCCTGAGGGAACGGCGGCACCCGATCATGCAGCCGTTCGAGGTCGCGCGCGGTCTTGAGACCGACTACGTCCGGCCGCGTCGCGAGGAACTGGCCGAGCTTCACATAAGAGGGCCCGAGCCGCTCAAGCGCGTTGGCGAGGCCTTCGCCGCCGTCCTTGGCGGAGCGCTTCTCGATCAGCCGCCCGATACGCAGGAGGGTTCGGGCGAGGGGCGGAAGCTCCAGCGGATCGGCGAGCCGCAGCGCGCCCTCGCGCGACATGACGAAGCCGCCGCGGGCGAGCCGGAACAGGTTTGGGACGGCGCTCAGGATGGGCATCGCCGAAGCCTAGCCGATCGGACGCGCGCGGCGTTTCCGCGAAACAGCCACGTCAGATCCTGAACCCGACGTGCAGCGCCGCGACGCCGCCGGTCATCGGCGTCGCCGTGACCTGCTCGAAGCCGGCCTCACGAATCATGTCCGCAAAGGTCTCCGCGTCCGGGAACCTGCGGATCGACTCGACGAGGTAACGATAGGGCTCGGCGTCGCCCGCCACCATTCGCCCAAGCTGGGGAATGACCTTGAACGAGAACGCGTCATAGACCCGGTCAAGGCCCGGAACGTCGACCTTCGAGAATTCAAGCACCAGCAGCCGGCCGCCAGGCCTCAGCACGCGCCGCATCTCCTTCAGCGCGAGCGGGATGCGGGGAACGTTGCGAATGCCGAAGGCGATCGTCACCGCGTCGAACGAGCGGTCGGGGAAAGGCAGATCCTCGGCGTTGCCCTGCACGAAAGTGATGCGGTCGGAGAGCCGCTTCTTCGCCGCCCGGGCGGCGCCGACGTCGAGCATCGCGCCATTGATGTCGAGCACCGTCACGGCGACCCCGACGCCGCCGGCGCCGATCGCCCGAAAAGCGATGTCCCCCGTGCCGCCCGCGACATCCAGCAGATCGAACCGCCGCGGCCCGCGCGGCAGGCCTATCGCCGTCGTCATCGCAGACTTCCAGGCGCGGTGCAGCCCGCCCGACATCAGGTCGTTCATCAGGTCGTAGCGGGACGCGACCTTGTGGAAGACGTCGTCCACCAGTCCTTGCTTTGCGCCGAGCGGAACCTCGGTGAAGCCGAAATGAGTGTCGGTCCCGGAGCCGGGGCCGTGCTGTCCGTCCATGGGCGTCGCAATCCTCGGGGAGGGCGGCGCGGACCCTAGCGCGGGGGCGGTAGCGGCGCCAGTCGCGAACGCGTCGCCCTTGAGCGGCGGCGCGCAGGACCCGACATTCAGCGCCCGCCAAGGTCCGCGCGTTCGCGAGAGTCCGCCATGCCCGAACTGCCCGAAGTCGAGACCGTGCGTCGCGGGCTTGCGCCCGTCATGGAGGGACGCCGGATCGAGCGGGTTGAGGCGCGACGGCCGAATCTGCGCTTCCCGTTCCCGCCGCGCTTCGTCGAACGGCTCGCCGGCCGGACCGTCGTGTCGCTCGGCCGCCGCGCGAAGTACCTGCTGGCGGATCTGGACGACGGCGAGACGCTGGTGATGCATCTCGGCATGTCCGGCTCGTTCCGCGTCAAGCTGCCGGACGCCGAAGAGGCGCCGGGCGCATTCCATCACCCGCGCTCCAAAGCGGCCGCTCACGACCATGTGGCGTTCGCCATGTCGGGCGGCGCGACCGTGACCTACAACGACCCGCGGCGGTTCGGCTTCATGGCGCTCATCCCGCGCGCCGGGCTCGCGGCGCACCCGCTGTTCCGACATGTCGGGATTGAGCCGCTCGGCAACGAGCTCGACGGCGGGCTGCTCGCCCGGCTGTTCGAAGGAAAGCAGACCAGTCTGAAGGCTGCGTTGCTCGACCAGCGGCTGATCGCCGGGCTCGGGAACATCTATGTCTGCGAGGCGCTGCACCACGCACGCCTCTCGCCAAAGCGCCTTGCGGGCGCCATCGCGCGGAAAGATGGCGGGTCCACCGCGCGTTCGGAGAGGCTGGCGCTAGCGATCCGCGAGGTGCTGGAAGCGGCGATCGCGGCCGGCGGCTCAACGCTGCGGGATTTCTCCCACGCAGATGGCGAGCTCGGCTATTTCCAGCATTCCTTCCGGGTCTATGACCGCGAGAATGCGCCGTGCCCGACGCCCGGCTGCAGGGGGATCGTCCGGCGCATCGTGCAAACCGGCCGCTCGACCTTTTTTTGCCCCGTCTGCCAAAAATGACCCGCAAACGCGGCGGCTGCGGCAGAGCGTCGTCCTGGGCGCCGGATCTCCGATCCCGGATCGTCATCCGGATGAGGAACTCTATGCTGGCGGGCGATCCGGTTGCTCCGACCGGGTGACGCCCGCCACCTCCGAGGCTCCATGACGGCATCCTACGAAACCATCCTGCTCGAGACGCGCGGCGCCGTCGGGCTGATCACGCTCAACCGGCCAAAGGCGATGAACGCGCTGAATGCGCAGCTCGTCCGGGAGCTCGGCGAAGCGGTGACCGCCTGTGACGCTGATGAGGCGATCGGCGCGGTGGTGATCCGGGGAAACGAGAAGGCCTTCGCGGCGGGCGCGGACATTCGCGAGATGGCGGAGCAGAGCTTTTCCGACGTCTACCTCGCCGACCTCGGCGGGGGCTGGGGGAAGCTGCTCGGCTGCCGCAAGCCGCTGATCGCCGCCGTCGCCGGCTACGCGCTCGGCGGCGGTTGCGAGCTCGCGATGATGTGCGACCTGATCATCGCCGCGGATGACGCCCAGTTCGGCCAGCCGGAGATCACGCTCGGGATCATCCCGGGCTTCGGCGGAACGCAGCGCCTCGCCCGCGCGGTCGGCAAGGCGAAGGCGATGGACCTGGTCCTGACGGGGCGGATGATGGACGCGCAGGAGGCGGCGCGTTCAGGACTCGTGGCGCGGCTCGTCCCGGTCGAGCGCCTGACCGAGGAAGCGCTCCAAATCGCAGATCGCATCGCATCGCTGCCGCGCGTCGCGGTGCTTTCCGCGAAGGAATCGGTCAACGCCGCTTTCGAGAGCCCGCTTTCCGAGGGAGCCCGGGCGGAGCGACGCGCGTTTCAGGCGCTGTTCGCGACAGAGGACCAGAAAGAGGGAATGGCGGCGTTCCTGGAGAAACGGAAGCCGCAGTTCAAGGGACGGTGACGGCTTAGCGCGTCACGGGCTCGTTCGGGAGCTCGTCTCCGAGGCCCGGCTGCGGCGGCAGGACGTCGGCGAGCGCGTCGCCGCAGCGTTCGACCGCCGCGACGATGCCATCCGCGAGCCGGCCCTGCTTGGCGGCGGCGACCACCGCCATCACAGTCTCGCGCCACGTCTCCGGCGCGACGGCGCTGTGCACGCCCTGATCGGCGATGACTTCGACGTGCCGATCAGCGAGGGCGACATGGATCAGCACCCCGGTGCGCTCCTTGGTGCGGCCGAGCCCGAGCTCCGAGAAGGCGCGCTCCGCCGCCCGGCGCGCAGCCGACGCAGGCAGCCTGTCGAGCTGAAGCGCGCTGCGGACCCGCGGGGACACGGCGAGAACCGCAAGCGCGGCGAAGACCGCCGCCTGGCCGATCACAAGGTGCTCAAGCGGCAGGTGAAGCAGCGACAAAGGCGCCGCCGAGAGGATCGCCAGAAAGCCCGCAATGACGAGCGCGATCGTGACGTCCCGTTCCTCACAAGGCTCAGTCTCGATCACCACGACTATTTCGCCGGCCGTACGGCTCTCGGCGGCACGTACGGCGGCCGTGATCCGCTCCCGGTCGGCCGCGGTGAGCGCCGTTTTCTGGGCGCAGGGCGCTTCGCTCACCATCCCCCGGACGCTCCGCCGCCGCCCGATGAGCCGCCCCCGCCTCCGCCGAAACCTCCGCCCCCGCCGCCCGACCAGCCCCCGCCGCCGAAGCCGCCGGGCCCGCCGATGATCCAGGGCGAATAGCGTCTGGAGCGGCGGCCGCCGCCGCGAATCGAGCGCCACAGCACGAAAAGGCAGAACGCCAGGAACAGGATCATGAAGATGCTGACGCCCGCCGGCGCTTCTTCCTGCTGGCTCAATTGCGCCGCGCGGGCCTTGTAGTCCTCCGCCTGGCCGGAGAACACCGCCATCACGTCGTCGGCGCCCCGCGAAATCCCGCCCGGTATGTCGCCGGCGCGGAAGCGAGGCAGGATCGCGTTCTCGATGATCAGCCGGGAGACGGCGTCGGTCAGATCGCCCTCGAGGCCATAGCCGACCTCGATCCGGACCTTCCGCTCAGTCGGAGCGACGAGCAGCAGCGCCCCGTCATTGCGCGTGGCGTCGCCCAGCTTCCACTCACGGAACAAGCGGTTGGCGAAGTCCTCGACACTCGTGCCCTGCAGGGAGGGAACGGTCGCGACAGCGAACTGGTGGCCGGTGCGCTCGCGGAAGGATTTGAGCTTCTCGACCAGCGCCTGTTCGTTGGCGGGCGGCAGAACGTTCGCCGCATCGACCACGTAATTCGTGAAAGCCGGGAAAGAGAGCTCGGCCCGAGCGGGCGCAAGCGCCGCGAGCGCGAAGATCGTGAGCGCGAGAAGTCTGCCGAGAACGCGCGTGGTCATCATGGCGCAAACTTAGCAGAAGCCGCCGCCGTTCCCCGGTCCGTCCGGCCGGCGCCACACGAAGGAAGCCGAGACCGGCCGAAGCGGGACCGGCGATCCTGCCTCAGGTGTTCATCGACTCGAAGAAATCGGCGTTGGTCTTGGTGGAGCGCAGCTTGTCCAGCAGGAACTCGATCGCGTCGACCGTGCCCATCGGGTTCAGGATGCGGCGCAGAACGTACATCTTCTTGAGCTGGTCGGCCGGGACGATGAGCTCTTCCTTGCGGGTGCCGGACCGCGTGATGTCCATCGACGGGAACACGCGCTTGTCCGAGACCTTGCGGTCCAGGATGATCTCGGAATTGCCGGTGCCCTTGAACTCCTCGAAGATGACCTCGTCCATGCGCGAGCCGGTGTCGATCAGCGCCGAGGCGATGATGGTGAGCGAGCCGCCTTCCTCGATGTTGCGCGCCGCGCCGAAGAAGCGCTTCGGCCGCTGCAGGGCGTTGGCGTCGACGCCGCCCGTCAGCACCTTGCCGGAGGAGGGCACGACCGTGTTGTAGGCGCGGCCGAGGCGCGTGATCGAGTCGAGCAGGATGACGACGTCGCGGCCGTGCTCGACCAAGCGCTTGGCCTTCTCGATCACCATCTCGGCGACCTGGACGTGGCGCTGCGCCGGCTCGTCGAAGGTCGAGGAGATCACCTCGCCCTTCACCGAGCGCTGCATGTCGGTGACTTCCTCCGGCCGCTCGTCGATCAGCAGCACGATCAGATAGCACTCGGGATGATTGGCGGCGATCGCGGTCGCGATGTTCTGCATCATGACCGTCTTGCCCGTCCGGGGCGGCGCGACGATCAGCGCGCGCTGGCCCTTTCCGAGCGGGGCGACGATGTCGATCACGCGGGTCGACATGTCCTTCTTCGTCGGGTTCTCGATCTCCATCCTGAGCCGCTCGTCCGGATAAAGCGGGGTCAGGTTGTCGAAATGCACCTTGTGGCGCGCCTTGTCGGGGTCCTCGAAGTTGATCGTGTTGACCTTGAGTAGCGCAAAGTAACGCTCACTCTCCTTCGGGCTCCTGATCTGGCCCTCGACCGTGTCGCCGGTGCGGAGCGAGAAGCGCCGGATTTGCGAGGGCGAGATGTAGATGTCGTCCGGGCCCGGCAGATAGTTGGCGTCCGGCGACCTCAGGAAGCCGAAACCGTCCTGCAGAACCTCGACCACGCCGCCGCCGATGATGTCGACGTCCCGCGCCGCGAGTTGCTTCAGGATCGCGAACAGCAGCTCCTGCTTGCGCAGCGTGCTCGCGTTCTCGACCTCGAGCTCCTCAGCCTGAGCGAGGATTTCGGTCGGGGATTTGGCCTTGAGATCAAAGAGCCTGACTTCTGGCATCGGGGGCCTTTGGCAGTGGAGTCCGGCGCAAGCTGGCCGGGCGAAAGGAAGGAGAGAAGGAGACGGACGTTCGCCGGGCGGCGCGTCAGCGGAGGACCGTCCGGTCTTCCGTGGTCGTGGCGTCGGAGGGGCTAGGCCCCGCTCACGGAACTTAACGAGCTCTGAACTGAACCCGTGCGCCGACAACCGACTCTTGAGAGGAGTCCGTCATACCGGGTGCCGCGGCGCTCCACAAGGGGAATGCTACGCGTCACGAGGATTTCAGACGTCAGAACGGCTTGACGATCACCAGGATGACGATCGCCAGCATCAGCACCGCCGGAACCTCGTTGATGATCCTATAGAAGCGCGCCGACCGGGCGTTCCGGTCATTCGCGAAATCGCGCGTGTAGCGGGCGAGCGCGCCGTGCATGCCGGACAGGACCAGCACGAAAAGCAGCTTGGCGTGCAGCCACCCGGAGGTGATCCAGCCGCCCTGCCAGACGAGCGTGAGACCTGCGAGCCAGGTGACGATCATCGCCGGCGTGGCGATTCCTCTCAGCAGCCGTCGCTCCATGACCTTGAAGGTCTCGGAGGTCTCCGAGCCGGCTGGAGCCCCTACGTGATAAACGAACAGGCGAGGCAGGTAGAGCATCGCCGCCATCCAGGCGATCACCGCGGCGACGTGGAGCGCCTTGATCCAGAGATAGACGTCCATCTGCCCTCGAATCGGAACCGCCGCGCAAAGCGAGCCTAGCGGCTTCGCCGCACGCGCGCCACGAGTTGCGCCACATGTTCCGGGGGCGTGTGCTGCCTCACCCCATGCCCGAGGTTGACCACGAGCGGCCCCTCTCCGAGCTCCTCGATCACGCGGTCCACCGCCCGGTCGAGCGGCGCTCCGCCGGCCATCAGCGCCAGTGGGTCGACGGCGCCCTGAAGCGCGACTCCCGCCGGGACGGCCGCGCGCGCGGCGCGGAGATCTTCCGAGGTGGCGAGCCCGAAGGCGTTTGCCGGGACTTCGCGGGCGAAGCCCGCGAGCTTGGCCCCCGCGCCGCGAGGGAAAGCGAGAATCTTGGCGTCTGGCGCTTTGGCGCGAACGCGCTCACAGAGCGCCTTGATCGGCTCGGTCGACCAGCGGGTGAATTCATCTGGCGGCAGGTCGCCGCTCCAGCTGTCGAAGATCTGGACGGCGTCGGCGCCCGACTCGAGCTGGGCGAGGAGATGCGCGGCGGAAGCCTCGACGAGCCGCTCGATGAGTTCCGCGAACGTGTCTGGATCGCGATAGGCGAGCAGGCGCGCGGGGGCCTGCTCGTCGCCGCCGCGGCCCGCGACCATGTAGGTCGCAACCGTGTAGGGCGCGCCGCAGAAGCCGATCAGAGCCTTGTCCGGCGTGAGTTCGGCGCGAACCCGGCGGACCGTCTCGTAGACCGGGGAAAGCATCTCCAGATCGATCTCGCCCCGCAGGCGGCCGAACTCGGCGCGCGAGGAGACCGGCTCGAGCCGTGGACCTTCGCCCTCGACGAAGCCGACATGCTGTCCGAGCGCATGCGGAACGACCAGGATGTCGGAGAACAGGATCGCAGCGTCGAGATCGAACCGACGGATCGGTTGCAGCGTTACCTCGGTCGCGAGATCCGGCGTGTAGCAGAGATCGAGGAAGCCGCCTGCCCTGGCTCTGAGCTCGCGGTACTCGGGGAGATAGCGCCCCGCCTGGCGCATCAGCCAGACCGGAGGCGTTGGAAGCGTCTCTCCGGCAAGCGTCCTGAGGAACCGAGACCCGTCTCTCGAAGGCGATTGTCTTCGCTCAACCACAGGCGGGTTCACTCGGGCCTCTCTTCCAGACTCTAAGATTCGAGTCTTTCTGCTTCTTTTTCTAGGCAGGCGGATTACAGCCGTTACGACCCCTCCACAACCCGTCCACAGACGCCGGCTCGTTAACCATCCATTAACGCCTGAGGCGAACCCTGAATTACCGACGGGTTAAGGAGTTGTTCACCATTTCCCCGGAGACGGCCTGCGTCGCTATCCCGGCTCTGAGGGGTGTTGATGAAAATGACCGCCTCGGCGACAGTACGGCTCCGGCCCGCCAAAGCGGCGTCGATCATCCACAGGCGTCCACCGCATCCTCGACAGCCTTACGCCAGGCGGTCCCCCGCACTGCAGCTCTGATGTCGTCCCAGAACTCGTTCCATTTCCATCTGGTTTCCGACGCCACCGGCGAGACGCTGGTCGCGGTCGCGCGCGCCGCCGCCTCGCAATACGCCGCCATCGCGAGCGTCGAGCATGTCTACCCGCTGGTGCGTTCGGTCCGGCAGCTCGAGCGGGTGCTCGACGAAATTCAGTCCGAACCGGGCATCGTGCTCTATACGCTGGTCGAGCCTGAACTGATCGACATGCTGGAGAGCCGCTGCGGCGACCTAGGCTGTCCGTGCCTCTCGGTGCTCGCCCCGGTGTTCCAGCTTTTGCAATCCTATCTGGGCGCGGAGCAGGCGAACACGCCCGGCGCCCAGCACGCGCTGAACGCGGGCTATTTCAAGCGCATCGAGGCGCTGAACTACACGATGGCTCATGATGACGGTCAGGAGGCGGGCGACCTAGGAGAAGCCGACGTCGTGCTGCTGGGGGTAAGCCGCACCTCGAAAACGCCGACCTCGATCTATCTCGCCAATCGCGGCGTGAAGACCGCCAACATCCCGCTGGTGCCGAACCTGCCGCCGCCGCATGGCCTCGACAAACTGACCGGGCCGCTGGTCGTGGGCCTCGTGGCGTCGCCTGAGCGGATCGTGGCCATGCGGCATAACCGAATTCTTGGCCTCGAAGGCCAGGCGCCCGGCGTGCTGGGGGACGGCTCTTACGTGGATCCCGAGGCTGTGGCGTCCGAGGTCATGTTGTCGCGCCGGTTCTGCGCGCGTCATGGCTGGCCGACCATCGACGTGACGCGTCGCTCGATCGAGGAGACGGCTGCATCCGTGATCGCAATGCTCACCGAACACAAGGCGAAGCGCGCGGCGGAGGGGCAGTGAGCCCGCTATGGCTCGACCGGTCGCCGCCGGCGCTTGCGTCAAAAAGCGAAATCCGCGCTCAGATCCTCCGGGATGCGGGCCTGTCGCCGGAAATTGTCTCCTCTCGGGTCGATGAACGGCGCGTCGAGGCTCAGCTCGATCCCGCGCACAAAACGCCAGCCGGAGTCGCGCGCGCTCTCGCGATCGCCAAGGCGGCGGAGGTCTCCTCGCGATGTCCAGACCGGCTGGTGATCGGCGCTGATCAGACGCTCGCGTTGGGCGAGGAACGATTCACGAAGCCGGCCGATATCGCCGCCGGGCGGGAGCAGCTTCGGCGGCTGTCGGGACAGACCCACAGTCTCTTCTCAGGCGTGGCGATCGCACGGGACGGCGAGACGCTGTGGAGCTTCGTGGACGAGGCGCGGCTGACGATGAGGCCGCTATCGTCCGACTTCGTCGACGCCTATCTCGCGGCCGCCGGTCCCGAGATCCTCAAGAGCGTGGGCGGCTACCAATTCGAGGGGCTTGGCGCGCATCTTTTCGCAGAGGTCGCGGGAGACTTCCGGACCATCCTGGGCCTGCCGCTGTCGCCGCTTCTCGCGGCCTTGCGCGACCTCGGAGCGATCCGCGCATGAACGGGCCGAAAGCCTGTGTGATTGGCTGGCCGGTCCGGCAGTCGCGATCTCCGCTTATCCATCGCTATTGGCTCCGCCTTTACGGCGTCGAGGGTTCTTACGAACTTGCGGAGGTCGAGCCTCACGCGTTCGAAGCTTTCGTTCGAGACTTTGCGGCGCGCGGTCTCGTGGGCGGGAACGTCACGGTCCCCCACAAGGAGGCGGCCTTCGCTCTGCTTGATGCGGCGGAGCCTGCCGCAGCGGAGCTGAAGGCGGCGAACACGCTCTGGCTCGAGGACGGCGCCCTCAGGGGAACGAACACGGACGGCTTCGGCTTCCTGGCCAACCTCGACGCCGCCGCTCCAGGCTGGGAAGGACGCCGTCGGCTCGCGGTGGTGCTCGGCGCCGGCGGCGCGTCGCGCGCCGTCGTCGCGGCGCTGGCCGGGCGCGGCTTCGCACGCGTCGCGGTGGTGAACAGGACGGCGTCCCGCGCGTTCGAGGTCGCTCGCCTCGCGGGCCGGGCCGGCGAACCCTATGGGCCGGACGATCTGCCCGAGTTGCTGGCGGAGACCGGTCTCCTGGTCAACGCCACGTCGCTCGGCATGACCGGCAAGCCGCCGCTCGAGATCGATCTGGCGCCGCTCTCCCGCAGCGCCGTCGTAACCGATCTCGTCTATGCTCCGCTCGAAACCGACCTGCTGGCGGCGGCTCGCGCCCGAGGAAACGCAGTGGTTGACGGGCTCGGGATGCTGCTCCACCAGGCCGCGCCCGGCTTCGAACGCTGGTTCGGCGTCCGGCCCGAGGTCACGCCGGAATTGCGCAGCAATCTGATCGACAACCTGCTCGGTCGATGACGGAAGCGCCGCCGCACGCGCCGGAAATGCTGGTTATCGGCCTGACCGGCTCGATCGGCATGGGTAAGAGCACCACCGCCAGGCTGTTCGCCGAGGAGGGCGCCGCGGTTCACGACGCCGACGCGGCCGTACATGCGCTCTACAGAGGAAAGGCTGCGCCGCTGATCGAGGCGGCCTTCCCCGGCGTCACGCATGGCGGACAGGTGGACCGAAAGGAGCTGGGGAAGAAGGTTCTGGGAGACGCCGCGGCCCTCGCGAAACTCGAGGCGATCGTCCATCCTCTGGTGCGTGAGGCGGAGGCCGAGTTCCTGCGCGACGCCCGCGCCAGCGGAGTGCGGGTGGCCGTGCTCGACATTCCGCTGCTCTTCGAGACCGGTCGCGCGGGTCAGGTGGACGCTGTCGTGGTGGCGAGCGCGGACGAGGCGGAGCAGCGGCGGCGGGTAATGGAAAGGCCGGGGATGACGGAAGAAATCTTCCGGCGCGTGCTCGAGCGGCAGATGCCGGACGCCGAGAAGCGCGCCCGGGCGGATGTCGTGATCGATACGTCACGTGGCATTGACGACGCCCGAGCGCAGGTCCGCGCCGCTCTGTCCCGCCTGCTGGGGCGCTGAAGAATGCGCGAGATCGTGCTCGACACCGAAACGACTGGCCTCGATCCGCTCACCGGCGATCGCGTCGTGGAAATCGGTTGTGTGGAGCTGCTCAACCGCATTCCGACGGGCGCGACCTTCCATGTCTATCTCAACCCCGAGCGCGACATGCCCGAGGAGGCGTTTCGCGTTCACGGGCTTTCATCCGACTTCCTGTCCGACAAGCCACGCTTCGCCGAGATAGCGAAAGATTTTCTGGAGTTCGTGGCCGACGGCGCGCTGGTCATCCACAACGCCGCCTTCGACATGGCTTTCCTGGACGCGGAGCTGAAGCGCCTGGGTCAGCCGCCGATCGGCCGCGAGCGCGTGGTCGACACGCTGCTGCTGGCGCGCCGCAAGAATCCGGGCGGCGCGAACTCGCTCGATGCGCTGTGCCAGCGCTATGGAATCGACAATTCCCGCCGCACGAAACACGGCGCTCTGCTCGACAGCGAGATCCTCGCCGAGGTCTATCTGGAGCTGCTGGGCGGCCGGCAGGCCTCGCTCGGCCTGTCGCATCTCGCCGGGCGCGCTCTGGCCCGTGGGGCCGGAGTGGGGAAGCGGCCGACGCCGCTTGAGCCGCGTCTGACCGAGGCGGACGTCGCGGCGCATCTCGCCTTTGTGGCGACGCTCGGGGGCGAGCCGATCTGGCGGGAATACACGGCCGCCGCCGAGGCGGCGGCCTGAATTAGAAGCTCAGGCGGTGCCCTGAGCCTCTTCGGCGCGGGCGCGATAGAGCGCCGCGAAGTCCACGGGATCGATCATCAGCGGCGGGAAGCCGCCGTTGCGGACCGCGTCGGCCACGATCTGCCGCGCGAACGGGAACAGCAGGCGCGGGCACTCGATCATCACCACCGGGTGCAGCTGCTCCTCGGGGATGTTGATCACCCGGAACACGCCGCCATAGGAGAGGTCGACCCGGAACACGAGGCTTTCGCCGTCCTTCGCCTGGCCCTCGATCGCGAGCTCCACGTCGAAATCGGCGTCGCCGACCTTGCGGGCGTTGACGTTGACCTTGATCTCGATCTGCGGAGCCGTCGTGCGCGGCGCGAGCGAGCGCGGCGCGTTCGGGTTCTCAAACGAGAGATCCTTGACGTATTGCGCCAGAACGTTGATGGCGGGCGCGTTGTTCTCGCCCGCGGGCGCGCCGTTGTTGCTGGCCATGCGACTCGTCTCTACCGGCTCGAGGGGGCGTCGGGCGGATCACATGAGGCCGCGACGGTGGCGCGGCGTAGCATGACGCTCGCCGGCGTCGCAAGGCGGCAGCTGTCGTCGAGACAAAGAGCGCCTCAGGCTTCCCGTCTGCCGCTCGGCTGCACCTCGCGCCACTCCTGCCGATCCAGGTCGAGCATCTCGGCCCGGCCGCGAGCCGTGTCCGGCTGTGGCCGCCGCTGCCGCATGGGCTCGGCCCCGCCGATCAGTCGCCGTAGCCGCTCGCGCACCTCCGGAACGAGGGCGAGGACGCCGAGCGCGTCCGTGATGAAGCCCGGGATGGTGAACAGCAGGCCGGCCAAGCCGCGCAGGCTGTGCGACTTGTCGAGCGCGATCGACATCAGGCCCCCGCCGCTGCGCGCGCGCACTCTGGCTTCGCTCAGCAGCGAGCCGAGCATGGCGAAGCCGATCAGCGAAATGCCGAGCTGCAGCAGGATGGCCTTCCCGAAGCCGATGGCGCTGGCGACCAGCACGAACGCGATCAGCTCAGCGACAGGCAGGATGAGTATCAGACCGAGGATGCGAGGCATGACGTGTCCGTGAAGATCCTTGATGCCGAACGGCTTAGGCCATCATGTGGGGGCCCATGCGCGCCTGATTCAAGCGCAAGCGCGTTTGCGTGACTGGAATCGGGCGCCGCGCTCATCACATATAGAGTGCGCCCGCGAAATTGCCGGGGCCAAGGCCCGACAGACTGCGAGACGAGATGAGCGACGGCTTCGATATCTACACTGTCATCATTCTTGTGCTGGCGGTGTTCATCTTCCTGCGGCTGCGGTCGGTGCTCGGCACCCGGACAGGCAATGAGCGGCGGCCGAGCGATCCCTTCGTGGGAAGGCCGCAGCCGAAGCCGGAGCCGCCGGCGAACGACAAGGTGATCCCGCTGCCGCAGCGGAATTCCGAGCCGCAGCGACCGGCTCCGGAGGTCGCCGAGCCGGAGCCCGGCCCCCGCTGGTCCGGCCTCGTCGAGCCGGACAGCGCAGCTGCGCGTGGTCTCGATCGGATCGCGGAGGCGGAGGGCGGCTTTGACGCCCGCGCGTTCGTCGCTGGCGCGCGAAGCGCTTACGAGATGATCGTGACGGCCTTCGCCGCGGGCGACCGAAAGACCCTGAAGCCGCTGCTGGCGCGCGACGTGTTCGAGAGCTTCTCGGCCGCGATCGCCGAGCGCGAAAACCGCGGCGAGACCATGGAGTCGAACTTTGTTTCGATCGACAAGTCGGAGATCGTCGGCGCGGAGGTGACTGGCCGCACAGCCCAGATCACGCTGCGGTTCGTGTCCAAGCTGATCACGGTGACGCGTGACCGCGGCGGCGCTGTGATCGACGGCAGCCCGACGGAGATCGTCGATCTCGTCGACGTATGGACCTTCGCCCGCGAGCTCAACGCGCGCGATCCGAACTGGCGCCTCGTCGCGACCGGCTCCTGACGGAGGGCGGAAGCGGGGTGGGCGGCTGGGGGGCCGCAATGGCGATCTGTGCGGCGCTGCTGCCGGCGCCGGGCGCGGCGGCCGCTTCGCGGACGCTTACGCCGATGAACTTCGCGGATCTGGCGGGCTGGGCGCAGGACGACCATGCGGCGGCTTTCCGCACCTTCGCAGCGTCATGCAGGGCGATCCGCGACGGCGTTCCGCCGTCACGGGCGGCCCTGCCGCCGACTCCTGCCCTTCTGCGAGCATGCGACGACGCGCTTGGGCTCGGAACGCCCGAGCGCGACGCCGCCCGCGCGTTTTTCGAGCGGTCTTTTCAGCCGTTCCTTGTCGGCGATGGAATGCTCACCGGCTATTACGAGCCGGAGATAGACGGTTCGCGAACGCCGGTCGGGCGATTCAACACGCCGCTTCTGGCCCGGCCGGACGATCTCGTGACGATTCCGGATGGCGAAACCCTGCCGGGCGTGCCGCCGGGGCTCGGCGGCGCGCGCAAGGCGGCAGGCGGCGGCTTCGAGCCCTACCCGGACCGCGCGACGATCGAGGACGGCGCGCTTGCCGGACGGGGCCTTGAGCTCGTCTATGTCGAGCCGGTCGACGCTTTCTTCGTCCACATCCAGGGCTCCTCCCGCGTGCGGCTGCCCGACGGCCCCTCGCTCCGGCTCGTCTTCGACGGCCGCAACGGCCGCAAGTTCAGCGGCATCGGGCGGCTGCTCGTAGAGCGCGGAGCGATGACGAAGTCCGGCGCCTCGATGGCCGCGATTCGGGCCTGGCTCGCGGCCAATCCGCGGGAGGGCCGCGCGCTGATGCGGGAGAACGCCTCCTACATCTTCTTCCGCATCGACGATTCGCTCGACGAGAAGGACGGACCGCGCGGCGCCGAGAACGTGCCTCTGACGCCCAAGCGCAGCATCGCGGTGGACCGAGGCCTCTGGTCCTATGGGCTGCCCTTCTGGCTCGACAGCCGCTTCCCTGACGGCCAGCCGATCCGCAGGCTGATGATCGCTCAGGACACCGGGTCGGCGATCCTCGGCGCCGCGCGCGCCGATTACTTCGCCGGAACCGGCGACGCCGCCGGCGCGGTTGCGGGCGGCATGAAGCAACAGACCCGCTTCGTCGTCCTGCTGCCGCGCGGCGCCGCGGCTTCGGAACGATGAGCGGCGGGAGGCGCCGCCGAGTCGTCTCCGAGGCAGAGCTCGCGCTGTGGATGAAGGTCGCCGAGACGGTCGAGCCGCTTCCCGGCCGCGCTCTGCCCGAACCTGTGACGCAGCCGGCGCCGCCGAAGCCCGTCGAGGAGCGTCCCGCCTCGCCGCCGTCGGCTGCCGTCGTTGCGCCGAAACCCGTCCGTCCCTTACCCCCGCCGCTTGCGCCCCTTGAGGCCAAGCTGCGGCGCAGACTGGCCAGGGGCGTGGTCGAGATCGACGCGCGCGTCGACCTTCACGGCCTGAGGCAGGACGAAGCGCACCGACGGCTTGCGTCGTTCCTGATCCGCGCGCAGGCGGAGGGTCACAAGGTGGTGCTGGTGATCACCGGCAAAGGCCGCCCTGGCGCAGAAGAGGCTTTCGGTTCCGAACGCGGCGTCCTCCGCCGGTCCGTGCCGCACTGGCTGAGCTCTCCGGCGGCGCGGGACGTCGTGATCGGCTTCGAACCCGCCGACGCCGTCCATGGCGGGGCCGGCGCGCTCTATGTCCGGATCAGACGCAGCGGTCGGCGCTGAGCCGCGTCAGAGGATGAAGCGGCTCAGATCGGCGTTCCTGGCGAGGTCGCCGACATATTTGCGGACGTAGTCGCCGTCGACCACGACCGTCTCGCCGCCGCGGTCGGCCGCCGTGAAGCTGATTTCGTCGAGCACCCGCTCCATCACGGTCTGCAGCCGGCGCGCGCCGATGTTCTCGACGCTGGCGTTGACCTCGACCGCAATGTCGGCGAGCGCCGCGACGCCGTCCTCGGTGATGTCGAGCGTTACGCCCTCCGTCGCCATCAGCGCGACGTACTGCTTGACGAGGCTCGCCTCCGTGTCGGTGAGGATCCGCACGAAGTCCTCGCGGGTGAGCGCATTCAGCTCGACGCGGATCGGCAGCCGCCCCTGCAGTTCGGGCAGCAGGTCGGATGGCTTGGCGACGTGGAAGGCGCCCGACGCGATGAACAGGATGTGGTCGGTCTTCACCGGCCCGTGCTTGGTCGCGACAGTCGTGCCCTCGATCAACGGCAGCAGGTCGCGCTGCACGCCTTCGCGGCTGACGTCGCCAGCGCGGCCTTCGCGGGCGCAGATCTTGTCGATCTCATCGAGGAACACGATGCCGGCGTTCTCGACGGCCTTGATGGCATCCGCCGTGAGCTGCTCCTGGTCGAGCAGCTTGTCGGACTCGTCCGCGATCAGCTGGTCGCGCGCGTCCCTGACGAGCACGCGGCGCGCCTTCTTCTGGCCCTGGAAGGCTTTGCCCATGAGGTCGCCGAGCGAGATCATGCCGACCTGCCCGGGCATGCCGGGGATCTCCATCATGGCCGGCCCGGAGGACGCGACCTCGATCTCGATCTCCTTGTCCTCCATCTCGCCCGCCATCAGCTTCCGGCGGAACGACTCGCGGGTGGCGGGGCTTGCGGCGGGACCGACCAGCGCGACCAGGATGCGCTCCTCGGCGGCGAGCTCCGCCTTCGCCCGGACGTCCTTGCGCCTGGTCTCGCGCACCAGGCCGATCGCCACCTCGACCAGATCGCGCACGATCTGCTCCACGTCGCGGCCCACATAGCCGACCTCGGTGAACTTGGTGGCCTCGACCTTCAGGAAGGGGGCGTTGGCGAGCCGGGCGAGCCGGCGCGAGATTTCGGTCTTCCCGACGCCGGTCGGGCCGATCATCAGGATGTTCTTCGGCAGCACCTCTTCCCGCAGCGCGCCTGTCAGCTGCAGGCGACGCCAGCGGTTTCGGAGCGCGATGGCGACGGCGCGCTTGGCGTCGCGCTGGCCGACGATGTGCCGGTCGAGCTCGGAGACGATTTCGCGGGGGGAAAGATCAGTCATGCGGGGGGCTTCGGAATCTCAGGACGATGGAGGGAGGGCGGCGCGCAGCGAAGCGGGCAGCGGCGCCAGCGCGAGACGGCGCGCGGGACGCCATCCGGCGCCCAGCGCGACCACGACGCCGCCCAGAATGACAAGGGTCAGCGCGAAGATGGTCGCCGAGTCGAACTGCGCACGGGTGATCAGCGCGCCGATCGCCGCGCCGAAGTAGATCAGGCCCGACATCAGCAGCGCGCGGCGGTCGACGACCAGCGCCACAAGCGCGAGCGCCACCAGGATTGCAACCGCGACAGCTGCTTCGGACGACGTCGGGTTTGCGGGCTCGGCCACCACGAAGCTTAGCAGCGCGTGCACGATCATGGGCGCCGCCAGGAGGTGCAGCCAGAAGCCGTTGTCGGCGGCGAGCGTCCGGCGCTCCGGATCGCGCAGGTCGTAAGTCATGGCGGTCGCGAACACGAGCAGTCCGAAAACCAGCAGCAGCTCGCGCCAGCGCTGCTCCAGCAGAGCCTCAGCGTGCAAGCCCAGCAGGGACAGCACAAGGCCGATCGCGCAGGCGGCGATCAATAGGACCGAGAACGGCAGCCGGAAGCGCAGGCGGAAGGCCGCCGCGGCGGCGAGCGCGGCCGCGATCACCCAAGGCGCCTGCGTTCCCAACGGATCGTCGAACTCCCGGCCGTCAAACGCCAGCGAGGCCGCCATCGCGGCGTAGATCGAGAAGGCGGCCGCGAGCACGATGCTCGGTAGCACCAGACGCTGACGGCGCGCGAAAACCTCCGCGAGCGCCCAGATGACCGCAGCGCCAGCCGCCATTCCCGCCGCAAGCGCCTGTGGCGGTAGCAACGCCGACATGGCGAGCCGAAGCCCCGCCAGCAGAACCACCAGACCGACGCTCATGAAGACGTCGTGGAAGCCGCGCACGAAGCGGACGTCCTCGCGATCCGTCGGGTTCAAAGCGCCGGGGGCGTTCGGCGGGGCGTCTCGCGCGGCAAGAAAGACCCGCAGCCGCTCCGCCTGGCCGGCGTCGATCACGCCGGCGGCGACGGCGGCGTCGAGCCCGTCAGCCGGCGGTTTCAAGGCTCTCAACAGTGACGTTGTCGTTGGTGTAGACGCAGATTTCGGCGGCGATCTTCATCGCCTTGCGCACGATGGCCTCGGCGTCGGCGTCGGTATCGACCAGCGCCCGGGCGGCGGAGAGCGCGTAATTGCCGCCCGAGCCGATCGCCGCGACGCCGTTTTCCGGCTCCAGCACGTCGCCATTGCCGGTGATCACCAGCGCCGTATTCTGGTCGGCCACCAGCATCATCGCCTCGAGATGGCGGAGATAACGGTCGGTCCGCCAGTCCTTTGCGAGCTCCACTGCGGCGCGCAGCAACTGGCCCGGATACTGTTCGAGCTTCGCTTCGAGCCGCTCGAACAGGGTGAAGGCGTCCGCGGTGGCGCCGGCGAAGCCCGCAATGACTTCGCCCTTGGCGATCCTGCGGACCTTGCGCGCGGTGGCCTTCATGACCGTCTGGCCGAGACTGACCTGACCGTCGCCGCCGATCACGACGCGGCCGCCCTTGCGCACGAGCAGGATCGTCGTGCCATGCATCTGATTGTCGGACATCGAGGCTCCGCAGGAGAATTCGGAGCCTCACGTAATCATTCGCGAGCCATTGGCAACTTGGCCGCCGGCGGCTCTAACAGGAGTTCCGACGGCCAGCCAGACTCAGTGGCCGCTCGAGGCGCCGCGGGAAGCCTCGAACAGGAACCAGGCGCGGCGCTCGGCCTCATCGACCCAGTTCTCGATCAGGCTCGCAGTCGCGATGTCCTCGGCCTCGTCGCAGACGTCATGCGCTTCGCGCATCCGCTGCACATGATCAAGATTGTCCTGCCGGAGTTCGGCCAGCATGTCCTGCGGGGTGACGAACTCCGCATCATTGTCCAGAACGCGCTGCAGGCGGGCGATGTGACCGATCGAGCGCAGCGTCGTGCCGCCGATCTTCCGAACGCGTTCCGCCATGTCGTCGGTGCTGGCGAGAATCTGCGCGGCCTGCTCGTCGAGCATCAGGTGATAGTCCCGGAAGTGCGGGCCGCTCATGTGCCAGTGGAAGTTCTTGGTCTTGAGGTAGAGCGCGAACGTGTCGGCGAGCAGCGCGTTCAGCGCGGCTCCCACGTCGCGGGTCGCGTTCGAGCCTAGATCCGTCGGGGTGGCGAGCGCAGCCTTCCGGCGCGTCTTGGCGTCCTGCGCGCTCGACTCGGACATTTTCGCGGCTTTGCCGCTTTGGCTCTTGCTCTGCGTGTTCTTCGCCATGGAAGCGGCTCCGGAAGGAAGCCCGTCGCGCCGGGCGGGCCGGATGTCGAGCGTGAGGAGAGCCGCGGCGCCGGCCTCAGGCCGAGGTATGTTTTCCGCAACGAATGTCGAGAGGGCGCGACGCCTTGATTTCCGCGGGGCCGACGGGCATTTCGACCGCGGTTGGTCCGAGCCATGGCTCTGACGCGCCGGCCGTGGTAGTCACGCGCCGTTTCGTTCCAAGACACATGCGCGCGAGACGCGCTGGAGACGCGCCCATGCGACGGGGCGAAGTGACGAGGAAAACCGCCGAGACCGAGATCGAGCTGTCGCTCGACCTCGACGGCACCGGCGCGTCGAAAATCGCGACCGGCGTCGGCTTTCTCGACCACATGCTCGAGCTGCTGTCGCGCCACGCGCTGATCGACCTTGATGTGCGGGCGCAGGGCGACACGCATGTCGACTTTCATCACACCACCGAGGACGTCGGGATCGCGCTCGGACAGGCGGTGCGGCAGGCGCTCGGCGACATGAAGGGCCTGACGCGCTACGCCGACGTCCACATGCCGATGGACGAGACGCTGACGCGCGTCGCGCTCGACGTCTCGGGTCGGCCTTTCCTGGTCTGGCGGACCGAGTTCGCCGCGCCGAAGATCGGGGAGTTCGACACCGAGCTGGTGCGGGAGTTCTTCCAGGCGTTCGCCAGCCATGCGGCGGTGACGTTGCATGTCGAGACGCTCTATGGCGCAAACGCGCATCACATCGCGGAGTCCTGCTTCAAGGGGCTCGCGCGCTGCCTGAAGGCGGCGCTCGCGATCGATCCTCGCGCCGGCGACCGGCTGCCCTCGACCAAGGGCCGGATCGGCGACTGACAAGGTTTTCGAAATGCGGAACTGGCTGATCTATGAACCGCCGGGCGGCGCGCACCCGACGCTCGAGGGCGTCGAGGCGTTCGTCACGGTGCGGGAGGGCTTTTCGAAGCTCGCCTTCCTGGTACCGTTGGTCTGGCTCGTCTGGCGCAGGTGCTGGGCGGCGCTTGTGGTCTATGCGCTTGTCGAGATCGCGCTTGCCTTCGTCGCGCGATGGGCGGGGGTGGGCGGCGGCGGCGCGATCGTGCTCGCTTTTCTGCCGAACCTCGCGCTCGGGCTGGAGGCCGCCTGGCTGCGCGCGCGCTCGCTGGAGCGGCGCGGATATCGGCTTGCAGGCTCGACGCTCGCCCGCACCCAGGAGGAAGCCGAGGCGCACTTCTTCCATGAATGGCTGGGCGAAACGACGCGCGAGCGGACCTCGTCCGTCCGTGACGGCGGCGGCTACCGCGCGCAGCCGCCGATGGTGCTCGGCCTGTTCCCGCAGCCGGGCGGCGCCCGGTGACGACCGCGATCGTCGATTACGGAGCCGGCAATCTCCGTTCGGTCGAGAAGGCGCTGATCCGCGCCGGCGCGAGCGACGTCAGGACCACCAGCGAGCCTGACGCGATCGCGCGCGCCGACCGCGTGGTGCTGCCCGGCGACGGGGCCTTTCCGGACTGCCGCGCGGCGCTCGGCGACGTCTCCGGGCTCGGGGAGGCTCTGCAGGAGGTCGTGAAGGCGCGCGGCCGTCCGTTCCTCGGCATCTGCATCGGGATGCAGATGCTTGCGACCGAGGGCGAGGAATACCGGCCGACGCCGGGCCTTGGCTGGATTCCAGGTCGGGTGCTGCGGATCGAGCCGGGCGAAGCCGACCTGAAGGTCCCGCATATGGGCTGGAACACGCTGGAGGCGCGCCGGCCGCATCCGCTGCTCGACGGCTTGGCGCTTGGTCCGCAGGGTCTTCACGCCTATTTCCTGCATGCCTACCACCTCGTGCCCGACGATCCGGCCGACGTGGTGGCTTCGGCGTCCTATGGCGGTCCGGTGACCGCCCTCGTGGCGCGCGACAATGTGGCAGGCGTCCAGTTCCATCCCGAGAAGAGCCAGCGCCTCGGCCTAGCGCTGCTCGAAGCGTTTCTGCGGTGGCGTCCGTGATCCTCTATCCTGCGATCGATCTGAAGGGCGGCTCCGTCGTGCGCCTCAAGGAAGGCGACATGGAGCGCGCCACCGTCTACGGCAGCGACCCCGCCGCTCAGGCGCGCGCCTTCGCCGAGATCGGCTTCAGCTGGATCCACGTCGTCGACCTCGACGGCGCCTTCGCCGGCGCGTCGGTGAACGCGGCCGCGGTCGACGGCATCCTGGACGCGGCCGGCGTGCCCGTGCAGCTCGGGGGCGGCATTCGCGACATGAAGGCGGTCGAGGCCTGGCTGAAACGCGGCGTCTCCCGCGTCATTCTCGGCACCGCGGCGGTGCGCGACCCAGATTTTGTGAAGGCTGCGGCGCAGGCTCATCCCGGGCAGGTCGCTGTCGGCATCGACGCCCGCGACGGCCGCGTCGCGGTTCAGGGTTGGGCCGAGGTGTCCGACATGACGGCTCTCGACCTCGCCCGCCGCTTTGAAGACGCTGGCGTCGCCGCCATCATCTACACCGACATCGCGCGCGACGGGCTCCTCAAGGGGCTGAACCTCGAAAGCACCCGCGAACTCGCGGAAGCCGTGTCGATCCCCGTGATCGCCTCCGGCGGTCTCGCCGACCTCGAGGACGTCCGTCGCCTGCTGCAGCCCCAGAACGCCGCCATCGCCGGCGCCATCACCGGCCGGGCGCTTTACGACGGTCGCCTCGACGGCCGTGAGGCGCTCGCCTTCGTCAGGGCGGCCAGGGGGGCGTGAGATGCTGAAGGTCCGCGTCATTCCCTGCCTCGACGTCAAGGACGGACGCGTCGTGAAGGGCGTCCAGTTTGTCGACCTGCGCGACGCCGGCGATCCGGTGGAGGCGGCGATCGCCTATGATGCGGCCGGCGCGGACGAGCTCTGCTTCCTCGACATCACCGCGAGCCATGAGGAGCGCGCGATCCTGCTCGACGTCGTCGCCCGCACGGCGGAGAACTGCTTCATGCCGGTCACCGTCGGCGGCGGGGTGCGCTCGGTCGAGGACGTGCGAGCGCTGATGCTTGCGGGGGCCGACAAGGTTTCGATCATGTCCGCGGCGGTCAACGACCGCTCCGTGGTGGCGCGCGCGGCGGAGAAATTCGGATCGCAGGCGATCACGGTCGCGGTCGACGCCAAGAAGGTTTCGGCGCCCGGCGAGCCCGACCGCTGGGAGGTCTTCACCCATGGCGGCCGGCGACCCACGGGCCTCGACGCCGTCGCGTATGCGGCGGAGGTCGCAAGCCTCGGGGCCGGCGAGATCCTGCTGACCTCGATGGACCGCGACGGAACCCGCGACGGCTACGATCTCGCGCTCACCCGGGCAGTGGTGGAGGCCGTGCCGGTCCCGGTGGTCGCTTCCGGTGGCGTCGGCTCGCTGGACCATCTGGTCGAGGGCGTGCGCGAAGGCGGCGCGAGCGCCGTGCTGGCCGCGTCGATCTTCCATTTCGGAGAGCACACGATCGGCGAGGCAAAGGCCCGTATGGCCGAGGCAGGCCTGCCGGTCAGGCTTGATCCCGGCGCGTAGGCGCCGACCGGATCGCAAGCGAGAGGCTGTCGGATGACGCGCTTCACCATCGAGGACCTCGAACGCATCGTGGAGGCGCGCGCTTCGGCCTCTGCGACGGATTCCTACACGCGCGCGCTGATCGACGCCGGTCCCGCCCGTTGCGCCAAGAAGCTCGGCGAGGAAGGCGTAGAGGCGGCGCTCGCGACGGTCGCCGGCACGAAGGTCGATCTCGCTTCCGAGGCGGCCGACATGCTCTACCACCTGCTGGTGGCGCTCAAGGTGCGCGGCGTGACGCTCGCGGAGGTCATGCGGGTGCTTGAGCAGCGCACGGGCCAGTCGGGGCTGGCGGAGAAGGCGTCGCGGAAAGAGCCTTGATGGACGACAAGCCGCGGATCGGTAGCCCTTCGCCCTACACGACGTTTACGCGCCGCGACTGGGCGGCCCTGCGAGCCGATACGCCGATGACGCTCGACGACGCCGACCTCGATCGGCTCGCCTCCGTCGGCGATCCGATCGACATGGACGAGGTCGAGGAAATCTACCTGCCGATCTCGCGCCTGCTGGCGTTCTATGTCGCCGCCCGCCAGGAGCTCTATCGCGCCACGCAGCGCTTCCTCGGACACGGCGAAACCCGCGTGCCCTTCCTGGTGGCGGTAGCGGGCTCAGTCGCCGTGGGCAAGTCCACCACCGCGCGCGTGCTGCGCGCGCTGCTCGCCCGCTGGCCCGACATGCCGAAGGTCGATCTCGTCACCACCGACGGCTTCCTGCTGCCGAACGCGATCCTGGCGCGCGAGAACCTGATGGGCCGCAAGGGCTTTCCGGAAAGCTACGACGTCCAGGGCCTGCTGCGCTTCGTGTCCGACATCAAGGCCGGCAAGCAGCGCGTCACAGCGCCAGTCTACAGCCACCTCGTCTATGACGTGGTGCCGGGCGAGGAGATGGTGATCGAGAAGCCGGACATCGTGATCCTCGAGGGCCTGAACGTGCTCCAGGTCGGCGACAAGCCTAGGAACGGGCGCGTGCAGCCCTTCGTGTCCGACTTCATCGATTTTGGCATCTATCTCGACGCCGACGAGGGCCTGTTGCGGCGCTGGTATGTCGACCGGTTCATGCGTCTTCGCGACACCGCGTTCCGCGACCCGCAGTCCTACTTCCGCAAATACGCCGAAGCGTCACGGCAGGACGCGCTCGAGACGGCGGACACGCTGTGGACCGACATCAACCTGCCGAACCTGCGCGAGAACATCCGCCCGACGCGTCCCCGCGCCGATCTCATCCTCAGGAAGGGTGAGAGCCACCGCATCGAAGAGGTGCGGCTCCGCAAGATCTGAACGCCGCCCTCAGAGCCTAGCGACCCGCTCCAGAATGCGCTCGTAGATGCGGGTCAGCCGCTCAAGATCCTCCACGGCGACGCGCTCGTCGACCTGGTGCATCGTGCGGCCGACGAGGCCGAACTCCACCACGGGGCAGTAGGCCTTGATGAAGCGGGCGTCCGACGTGCCGCCGCTCGTAGAGAGCTCCGGCCGGCGGCCGGTCTCGGCTTCGATCGCCTCCGACACCAACTCCACAAGCGGTCCCGGCGGCGTCAGGAAGGCGTCGCCGTTTGGCGGCTCGAAAGCGAGCTGGTAGGCGGCGGGCCCGATCGCCGCGTCGAGGCGGGCGGCGACCAGCGCCATCAGCTCCTGCGCCGTGTGACGATCATTGTAGCGGATGTTGAACCGGACCCGGACCTCGCCCGGGATCACGTTGAAGGCGCCCGCGCCGCTTTCGAGCCCGACGATCTCCAGATTGGACGGCTGGAAGTGCTCCGTGCCGCGGTCCAGCGGCTCGTCCAGCAACGCTGCGAGCGCGGCCGGCAGTTTGCGGATCGGATTGTCGGCAAGCTGGGGGTAGGCGACGTGGCCCTGGACGCCTCGGATCGTGACGGTTCCCGACAGGCTGCCTCGGCGGCCGACCTTCACGGCGTCTCCCAGGGCCTCCGGATTGGTCGGCTCGCCAAGCAGGCAGCCCGAGAAACGGTCGCCGCGCGCGACGGCCCATTCGAGCAGCGCCCTGGTGCCGTTCACCGCCGGGCCCTCCTCGTCGCCGGTGATGAGGAAGGCCAGCGGCGTCTTCAGGCTCGGATTGCGGGCGACAGCCGCGACCATGCAGGCGATCGCGCCCTTCATGTCGACCGCGCCACGGCCGAACAGCTCGCCGCCGACGATCTCGCCCGAGAACGGTCCGCGCCGCCAGCGGTCGATGTCGCCCGGTGGCACGACATCCGTGTGACCGGCGAACACGAAAGCCTCGCCCTCGCCCCTGCGGGCGAACAGGTTCTCGACGTCCGGCGTTCCCTCGGCCGAAAACACCGGGCGGTGAACCTCGAAGCCGAGCGGCCGCAGCAGGCCCTCGAGCAGCGCGAGCGCGCCGCCTTCCTCGGGCGTGACGCTCGGGCAGGCGATCAGCGCCTGCGCGACGGCGACGGGATTCCGGGGATCGACGTTCATCGATGCGTCCTCCAGCCGTAGCGCCTGGCAGGCGGTCTGTTTCCTGCCGCCCGAGCGCGAGAGGGCAGGCCGCCTACGACCTCAATCCCTCAACAGCTCGTTGATCCCGGTCTTGGAGCGGGTCTTCTCGTCGACGCGCTTCACGATGACGGCGCAGGACAGGGCAGGGCCGGGCGAGCCATCCTTCAGCGGCTTGCCGGGCAGCGCGCCCGGAACCACGACGGAGTATTCAGGCACCTCTCCAACGAAAACCTCTCCGGTCGCGCGGTCGACGATCTTCGTCGAGGCGCCAAGGAATACCCCCATGGACAACACCGAGCCCTTGCGGACGATCACGCCTTCGGCGACCTCGGAGCGGGCGCCGATGAAGCAGTTGTCCTCGATGATGACCGGTCCGGCCTGCAGCGGCTCCAGCACCCCGCCGATGCCGACGCCGCCGGAGATGTGACAATCCTTGCCGATCTGCGCGCAGGAGCCGATCGTCACCCAGGTGTCGACCATCGTGCCGCTGTCCACATAGGCGCCGACATTCACGAAGGACGGCATCAGCACCACGCCCGGGGCCACATAGGCCGAGCGCCGCACGATCGAGCCCGGCACCGCGCGGAAGCCGGCCTGCTTGAAGCGTCCTTCGTCCCAGCCGTCGAACTTCGAGGCGACCTTGTCCCACCAGGCGGCCTTGCCGGGCCCGCCGGGGATGCGCTCCATGTCGTTCAGGCGGAACGACAGCAGCACGGCCTTCTTGACCCACTGATGCACCGTCCAGTCGCCGTTCTCGGGCGTCGCCACCCGAAGTTCGCCGCTGTCCATGGCGGCGAGGACGCGCTCGACCGCCTCGCGTTCCGGGCCCTTGGTCGAAGGTCCGATCTCGGCGCGGCGCTCCCAGGCGGCCTCGATGACGGAGGCGAGATCGGCGTGGCTCATGGGCGAAAACTCCTGACGTGCTGGCGCGGGACGTTTGCGGTCCCGCAGACGAGCTTGTCAATCACGTGCGGCCGCGTCGGGCAGATTGGCGGGACCAAAGCTCTCCGGCAGCAGCGCTCCCAAGGTGAAGCGCGCCCGGACGCCTTCAGGCCCGGCGACGATCACGAGGGCCTCCGGGGCCGCGAATTCGCGGATGCGCTGCCGGCAGGCGCCGCATGGCGTGCAGAGCGCCTCGCCATCCGCCACCACAAGGACGGCGGCGATCTTCCGGGCCCCGGAAGCCGCCATCGCCGAGATCGCCCCCGCCTCCGCGCAGGCGCCGACCGGATAGGCGGCATTTTCGACATTGCAGCCGGCATGGACCGCGCCATCCTGCGTCAGCACCGCCGCGCCGACCGCAAAACCCGAATAGGGCGCGTAGGCATGCGCGCGCGCAGCAAGCGCGGCCTCGAACAGCGCAGTCACGGTCGTTTCGTCGATCATCCCCGCTCCTGCATCGAATATCTCGCGCCACGATAGCCTGCGGCAGGCGCGCCAGCGACCGAACGCCTGACGGAGCTCTCCGGGGGTGCTATCAGCATGCCCCGCCTCGCGTCAGCCTCCGGCTTCCTTTTGTCCTTTCCGCCCGAAACCCTGCTCCTGTTCGCGCTTTCGGGCGTCGTTTCCGGCACGATCGACGCGATCGCAGGCGGCGGCGGATTGATCGCGCTGCCGGTTCTGCTCCTCGGCGGGCTCGATCCGGCGTCTGCGGTCGCGACCAACAAGCTTCAGGGCACGCTCGGAACCGCGACCGCGACCGCCCGGTTCGCGCGCGCCGGCTTGCTGGACTTCCGCGCTGCGGAGACATGGGGGCTGACGGCCTCGGCTTTCGCCGGATCGGTCATCGGCGCGCTCTGCATCGCCTTCGCGCCGATCGACGCCATGCGGGTCGGCCTGCCTTTTCTGCTGGTGGCGGTCGCGCTTTACTTCGCCTTCGGGCCGCGCATGTCCGAGATCGGCGCCGCGGCGCGTCTCTCGCCGCGCGCCTTCGCGCTCTCGGCGGCGCTGCCGATCGGCTTCTACGACGGCGTGTTCGGGCCCGGCGCAGGCTCGTTCTACATGATCGCGATCGTCGGCCTGGCGGGTCTCGGCGCGATCCGGGCCGTGGCGAGAACGAAGCTCCTGAACCTTGCCTCCAACGTGGCGAGCCTGCTCGTCTTCCTCGCCGCCGGCACGATCGTCTGGCCCGCGGCTCTGGCGATGGCGGCGGGCGCGCTCGTGGGCGCGCGGATCGGCTCCGCGCTCGCGCTGAAGCACGGCGTCAGGCTCGTGAAGCCGTTGCTCGTGGTGGTCTCGCTTGCGCTCGCCCTCAGGCTCATGCTCGATCCGGGCCACCCGGTCGGGGCGGCCTTGCGCGCGCTGGTCGGTCCGACCGCCTGACAGACCGGCGGCGCAGATGATCGGTGAGAGAAAGCGTCGCAATGAAGACCGTTCGCCTCAGCTTTCTGATCCTGGCTGGCGCGCTCATGGCTGCGCCGGCCGGCGCGGCCGAGACAGGCGGCTGCGGCGCCTTCGCCTGGCCCATCGCGCCTGACCTGAAACTGCTCGCGCAGCCGCGCTGGGTGGAGAGCGGCGCGAGCGTCGACGTCGTGGCGCCCATCGGGTTGCGCCTTGGGTTGAAGGAGCACGCCTCGGCGGATTTCGTGCTTCCGCCGCAGCGCACGCCTGCGCCACGCTCCCAAGGCGGGATCCTGCGCTTCTTGGCGAGGGCGGGCGTCTATCAGATCACCCTAACCGAGGCTGCGTGGACGGATCTGGCGCAGGATGGCAGGGCGGTGCAGCCGACGGAATTTTCAGGCGTCGTGGATTGTGAAGGCGCCCGCAAGACGCTGCGTTACGAGCTCTCAGCCGGCCCCGCCACGCTGCAGATCAGCAATGCGCCGGGCCGCAGCATCGGCGTTGCGCTGACGCCGCCCAAATAGCCGCCCCGCACCGGCGCGTCGGCGGCCTCCAGCCGTTGCAAATTCGCGGGCTGCAGCCTATAAGCCCGGCTTCCGCGCGGGCCCGGCCAGTATGGGCTGCCGTGGCGCGCCCCATGCTCGAGGCTTTGCGCCTGATTTCTCCGTCTCCGGTTCGCCCGGAGGCGGCGCGATCGTTCAGCGAGGCCTCTCCTCACTTCGGAGAGCGAAATGCCCAAGATCAAGTCGAAGTCGGCGGCGAAGAAACGCTTCCGCTTCACCGGGACCGGCAAGGTCATCTCTGCCCAGGCCGGCAAGCGCCACGGCATGATCAAGCGCACCAACAAGCAGATCCGCAATCAGCGGGGCACCACCATCCTGACGCCGCAGGACGCGCGGATCGTCAGGACGTTCCTGCCCTACGGCTGAAGCTGCTTTCCCCCATAAACGCTTGAGAGATTAGACCATGGCTCGCGTGAAACGGGGCGTTACGTCCCACGCCAAACACAAGAAGACCCTCGCCGCCGCGAAGGGCTTTTATGGCCGCCGCAAGAACACCATCCGCGCCGCCAAGGCGGCCGTCGATCGGTCGATGCAGTACGCTTACCGGGACCGCAAGAACAAGAAGCGGACCTTCCGGGCGCTCTGGATCCAGCGCATCAACGCCGCCGTGCGCGAGCACGGCCTGACCTATTCGCGGTTCATCGACGGCCTCGGCAAGGCCGGCATCGAGATGGACCGTCGGACAATGTCGGAGCTCGCCATCGCCGAGCCGGCCGCGTTCGCCGCTCTGGCCGAAAAGGCGAAGGCCGCGCTTCCGGCGTGAGGCCCTCAGGCCGGCTCCGCGCCGGCCTTCCCGCATAGAGCTCGTCATCCTCCGGCTCGCCCGGAGGATCCATCTCAGGCGTAGAGCTCCGGACCCGACATGGGTCCTCCGGTCGTTCCGGAGGACGACGCCGCGGGTGGAGGCGCCGTTGTCGCGAGCACGGCGCTGTATCGCGATCCGGCGTCCTCCCCATGTCCGACCTCGACAGCCTGAACTCCCTCGAAGCCGAAATCCTCGGATCGATCGGCGCGGCCTCCGACGAAGCCGCGCTCGAGGCCGTGCGCGTTGCGGCGCTCGGCAAGAAGGGCTCGGTCTCCGAGCAGATGAAGACGCTCGGCGGCATGGACCCCGAGCAGCGCAAGACGGTCGGCCCGGCCCTCAACGCGCTTCGTGACCGGATCGCCGCGGCGATCGCTGAGAAGAAGGCCGCGCTCGCGGACGCCGCGCTCGAGGCGCGGCTCGCGTCCGAGAAGCTCGACGTTTCGCTTCCGGTGCGGGAGAGCCCGCTCGAGACCGGCCGCATCCACCCGGTCAGTCAGGTCACGGACGAGCTCGTGGCGATCTTCTCCGCGATGGGCTTCTCGGTCGCCGAAGGCCCGGACATCGAGACGGACGACCTCAACTTCACCAAGCTCAACTTCCCCGTCGGCCATCCGGCGCGGGAGATGCACGACACCTTCTTCCTGCCGGAGAAGGAGAACGGCGAGCGCCTGCTGCTGCGGACCCACACCAGCCCGGTGCAGATCCGGACCATGCAGTCGCAGGAGCCGCCGATCCGTGTGATCTGCCCCGGCCGCACCTACCGCTTCGACATGGACCAGACGCACACGCCGATGTTCCATCAGGTCGAGGGGCTGGTGATCGACCGCGACGCCCATCTCGGGCACCTCAAATGGGTGCTGGAAGAGTTCCTCAAGACCTTCTTCGAGGTGCCGTCGATCGAGCTGCGCTTCCGGCCGTCCTTCTTCCCCTTCACCGAGCCGTCGATGGAAGTCGACGTCCGCTGCCGCAAACTGCCGAACGAAATCCGGATCGGCGAGGGCGACGACTGGCTCGAGATTCTGGGCTGCGGGATGGTCCATCCCAACGTTCTGCGGAACTGCGGCCTCGACCCTGACGTCTGGCAAGGCTTCGCCTGGGGCATCGGCATCGACCGCATCGCGATGCTGAAATACGGCATGCCGGATCTGCGCGACCTGTTCGGCGCGGACGCCCGCTGGCTCGCGCATTACGGCTTCCGCCCGCTCGACTTCCCGACGCTCGCCGGAGGGCTGTCGTCGTGAAGTTCTCGCTCTCCTGGCTGAAAGAGCACCTCGGCGGAGACGCCGACCTGAAGACGGTCACCGACACGTTGACCCGCGTGGGCCTCGAGGTGGAGCACGTCGAGGATAAGGCGGGGGATCTGTCGGCGTTCATCGTCGGCCACATCCTCGAAGCCAGCCGGCACCCGAACGCCGACAAGCTCCAGGTCTGCATGGTGGACGTCGGCAAGGGCGCGCCGCTGCAGGTGGTGTGCGGCGCTCCGAACGCGCGGCAGGGCCTCAAGGTCGTGTTCGCCGCCCCGGGGACCGTCATCCCGGCGACCGGCCAGAAGCTCGGCGCGTCCGAGATCCGCGGCGTCGCCTCCGGCGGCATGCTGTGCTCCTCGCGCGAGCTTGGGCTGGGCGACGAGCATGACGGCATCATGGAGCTGCCCGAGAACGCGCCGGTCGGCCGCCCCTTCGCCCCCATGGTGGGGCTCGACGATCCGGTGATCGAGATCGCGGTCACCCCGAACCGGCCGGATTGCCTCGGCGTGCACGGCGTCGCGCGCGATCTCGCCGCCGCTGAGATCGGCGAACTGCGCGATCCGGCCATCAAGCCGGTCGCAGGCGCTTTCCCGTGCCCTAGGGCGGTGCGGTTCGACTTCGGCGACACGGAGCCGCTGTCGCCCTTCTTCGCGCTGCGGCTGGTGCGTGGCATCCGGAACGGCCAGGCGCCCGAATGGCTGCGCCGCCGACTCAAGGCGATCGGCCAGAAGCCGATCAACGCGCTGGTCGACGTCACGAATTACATGACCTTCGACCGCAACCGGCCGCTGCATGTGTTCGACGCTGCCAAGGTGAAGGGCGACCTCGTGGTGCGCCGCGGGCGCGCCGGCGAGAGCTTCCTCGCGCTCGACGGCAAGACCTATGCGGTCGACGAGACGATGTGCGTCATCGCGGACGACAACGGCGTCCAGTCGCTCGCCGGCGTGATCGGCGGCGCGGCTACCGGCTGCGACGAGAGCACGACCGACGTGCTGATCGAAAGCGCGCTCTGGGACCCGCTCAACATCGCTCGCACCGGCCGAGCGCTTAACGTCAACTCGGACGCCCGCTACCGGTTCGAACGCGGCGTCGATCCGGCCTTCACGGTTCCGGGCCTCGAGCTTGCGACGCAACTCGTGCTCGAGATCTGCGGCGGCGAGCCGTCCGAGATCGTCTCGGCCGGCGCGGTCCCCGAGCGGAACCTGATCATCGACTTCCCCGTCTCGGAGGTGCGCCGTCTCACCGGCCTTGATCTCGCTCCGGCCGAGATCAAGGCCACGCTTGGCCTGCTTGGCTTCTGGGTCACCGGCCATGGCGATCGACTGAAGGTCGCGGTTCCGAGCTGGCGGCCCGACGTCGAGGGCAAGGCCGACCTCGTCGAGGAGGTGGTGCGGATCATCGGACTTGACCGCGTCGCCGCGACCCCGCTGCCGGCGACCGCCAGCGTGTCGGGCGCGAGGCTGAGCCTGATCCAGCGCCGCGCGCGCAACGCGCGGCGGACGCTCGCCGCGCGGGGGCTGGTCGAAGCGGTGACGTGGTCGTTCGTGTCGAAGGCTCAGGCCGAAGCCTTTGGCGGCGGCAAGGCGGAACTCGCACTCGCCAATCCGATCTCGGCCGACCTCTCGGACATGCGGCCGAGCCTGCTGCCGGCCCTGATCGCAGCCGCGCAGCGCAACGCCGACCGCGGCGTCGGCGACGTGGCGCTGTTCGAGGTCGGACAGACCTTCCTGGGCGACCGTCCCGAGGATCAGCGCATGTCGGCCGCCGGCGTCCGGCGCGGAACCGCGAAGGCCCGGGGCGCCGGCCGGCACTGGGGTGAGGCGACGCTCCCCGTGGACGCCTTCGACGCCAAGGGCGACGCGCTGGCGGCGCTCGCCGCGCTCGGCGTCTCGCCCGCCTCCATCCAGGTCGCCCAGGGGGCTGCCCCCGGCTGGTTCCATCCGGGCCGCTCGGCGGCGCTGCAGCTTGGCCCCAAGGTCGTGCTCGGCGCTTTCGGAGAGCTTCACCCGCGCGCGCTCCAGGCGCTCGGCGCAACCGGCCCGCTGGTCGGCTTCGAGTTGGTCCTCGACGCGCTTCCGCAGCCGAAGGCCAAGCCGACCCGCGCCAAACCGCCCTTTGAGGGCTCGGCGCTGCAGCCGGTTTCGCGCGATTTCGCTTTCCTCGTCGACCGCGATACGCCGGCGGCCGAGCTGATCCGGGCCGCTCAGGCGGCAGACCGCAAGCTCGTCACGCGGGTCGACTTGTTCGACCGCTACGAGGGACCGGGGGTGCCGGAGGGCAAGGTCTCGCTCGCGCTCGCCGTCACGCTGCAGCCGCGCGAGAAGACGCTCACCGACGCCGAGATCGAAGCGGTCGCGGAGCGCATCGTGGCGCAGGTCGCTAAGGCCACAGGCGCGGCCCTTCGCGGCTAAGCCGGCGGGCGCAGAGTCCAGGCGCTTTGCCGTGAAGTATTCGTGGGATTACCGGAGCCGCCAAAGAGTCCTGAGCGGCTGCGTCTCCCGCCGTGTGAGTCGAGTCACGGTTCGTTCCAGGAAGAACGAATCGCGGACGAATCGCTGATTCCTGATTCGTTCGCATTTCGACTCAGGGCGGTCCGCAAACTGAAAGCTTTTGTTAACCACGCCAGAGAAAAGACTCCGGGCGGGGCGCGGGTGGCCCGGCCCGGAAGAGGTAAGACGCGGCTACTCCGCCGCTAATGTCAGCCCGAGTTCCGACGCCTTGGCGTGAACGTCGGACTGCGATCGGCGCAGGCGCATGGCGATCAGGCCCGCCGGGGCTTTTTCCCGCGCGAGCTCTTGTAGCTGCTGCACGTTCTCGAGCGTCCAGGGACGATCCTGCTCGACGGTGTCGTTCATTGCGGCCTCCCTTGCACTTACGGATGCTAGGAGCTAGGCGCGCGGCCCGAGCACGTCGACGGGTAGGCACGCCTAAATTGTCAGCGGGCGCAATTTCGCGACGGCACGCCGGACGGTCTGAGCGTTGACCGTGGCGGCTGCAGAGTCAGAGGCTCAGAACTGCCGCGCGACCATGAGCTGCTTGATCTGCGCGATGGCCTTGGCGGGGTTGAGGCCTTTGGGACAGGTCTTGGCGCAGTTCATGATGGTGTGGCAGCGGTAGAGCCGGAACGGGTCCTCGAGCTCGTCGAGGCGCTGACCGGTGCGCTCGTCGCGGCTGTCGACCAGCCAGCGATATGCCTGCAGCAAGGCGGCGGGGCCGAGATAACGGTCGCCATTCCACCAGTAGCTGGGGCACGACGTGGTGCAGCAGGCGCACAGGATGCACTCATAGAGACCGTCGAGTTTGGCGCGGTCCTCGCGTGACTGCCGCCACTCATCGCCGGGCTCGCGCGTGTCGGTCTTGAGCCAGGGTTCGATCGAGGCGTGCTGGGCGTAGAACTGGGTGAGGTCTGGAACGAGGTCCTTGACCACCGGCATGTGCGGCAGCGGGTAGATCTTCACGATCTTGCCGCCGGCGCAGTCGTCCATCCCCTTGGTGCAGGCGAGCGTGTTCGTCCCGTCGATGTTCATCGCGCAGGAGCCGCAAATGCCTTCGCGGCAGGAGCGGCGGAAGGTCAGCGTCGAGTCGACGTTCGACTTGATCCAGATGAGCCCGTCCAGGACCATCGGGCCGCAGTCGTCGCGGTCGACCCAAAAGGTGTCGACGCGCGGGTTCATGCCGTCGTCCGGATTCCAGCGATAGACCTTGAACGGCGTGACGTTCTTGGCCGCAGGCTTCGGCCAAGTCTTGCCTTCGGTGATCCGCGAATTCTTCGGAAGGGTGAGCTGGACCATGTTCCCTCAGGCCCCGATCAGGTTCGAGGCGCTTCTTGGCGCGCCGGCCGACGCCAAGGCGGTCAATACACCCGCGCCTTCGGCTCGATGTACTGGATGTCGTTCGTCATCGTGTAGGTGTGCACCGGGCGGTAGTCGATCGACACCTCGCGGGTCTGCGTGTCGGCCCAAGCCAGCGTGTGCTTCATCCACTCCTTGTCGTTCCGGTCCGGAAAATCCTCGCGGGCGTGGGCGCCGCGGCTTTCCTGCCGGTTGACCGCGCTCTCCATCGTGACCACCGCCTGCGCGATCAGATTGTCGAATTCGAGCGTCTCGATCAGATCGGAGTTCCAGATCAGGGAGCGGTCCGTAATGCCGACATCGTCGGAGCCGGACCAGACGTCGTGGATCAGGCCGCGGCCTTCCTCGAGCACCTCGCCGGTGCGGAACACGGCGCAGTTGGACTGCATCACCTTCTGCATTTTGAGGCGGAGCTGGGCCGTCGGCGTGCCGCCGGAGGCGTGACGCAGCCGGTCGAGCCGGGCCAGCGCCGGATCGGAGGCGCCGCGCGGCAGCTCCGGATGCCTGGAGTTCGGCTCAACCAATTCGGCGCAGCGGTCGGCTGTGGCGCGGCCGAAGACCACCAGGTCGATCAGCGAGTTCGAGCCGAGCCGGTTCGCGCCATGGACGGAGACGCAAGCCGCCTCGCCGATCGCCATCAGGCCCTGCACGACCGAATCCGGATCGCCGTTCACCTTGGTCAGCACCTCGCCGTGAAAGTTCGTCGGGATGCCGCCCATGTTGTAGTGCACCGTCGGCAGGACCGGGATCGGCTCCCGCGTCAGGTCGACCCCGGCGAAGATCTGCGCGCTCTCAGAGATGCCCGGCAGGCGCTCGTGCAGAATGGCGGGGTCGAGATGGTCGAGATGCAGGTAGATGTGGTCCTTGTTCTTGCCGGCGCCGCGGCCTTCGCGGATCTCGATCGTCATCGAGCGCGAGACCACGTCACGTGAGGCGAGGTCCTTGGCTGAGGGCGCATAGCGCTCCATGAACCGCTCGCCCTCGGAATTCGTCAGATAGCCACCTTCGCCCCGCGCGCCTTCGGTGATCAGGCAGCCCGCGCCATAGATGCCGGTCGGGTGGAACTGCACGAACTCCATGTCCTGCAGCGGCAGGCCGGCGCGCAGCACCATGGCGTTGCCGTCGCCCGTGCAGGTGTGGGCGGAAGTCGCCGAGAAATAGGCGCGGCCGTAGCCGCCGGTCGCGAGGATCGTGCGCTTGGCGCGGAAGCGGTGCAGCGTGCCGTCGTCCATCTTGAGCGCGACGACGCCGATGCAGGCGCCCTCCTCGTCCATCATTAGGTCGATGGCGAAGTATTCGATGAAGAATTGCGCTTTGGCCTTCAGCGCCGCGCCATAGAGCGTGTGCAGGATGGCGTGCCCGGTGCGGTCGGCCGCCGCGCAGGTGCGCTGCGCGGTGCCTTTGCCGTAATGGGTCGTCATGCCGCCGAACGGGCGCTGGTAGATCTTGCCTTCCTCGGTGCGCGAGAACGGCACGCCCCAGTGCTCGAGCTCGTAGACGGCCGCCGGCGCGTTGCGCACCAGGTATTCGATCGCGTCCTGGTCTCCGAGCCAGTCGGAGCCCTTGACGGTGTCGTACATGTGGAAGCGCCAGTCGTCCTCGCCCATGTTGCCCAGCGCGGCCGAGATCCCGCCCTGCGCCGCGACCGTGTGCGAGCGCGTCGGGAACACCTTGGTGATGCAGCCGGTCTTCAGCCCGGCCTCGGAGCAGCCGACGACGGCGCGCAGACCCGCGCCGCCGGCGCCGACGACCAGCACGTCGAAGGTGTGGTCGGTGAACGGATAGGCGCGTCCGTTGACGGCCGGCGCAGCGCCGGCGCCGCGGGAGGGGCTCGCAGGTCCGGCCATCGCTCAGACCCCGAAGCTGATCTTGAGGAGCGCGAATACGCTGGCGAGCCCGACCGCCACGGCGAAGAAGCTGTTCGCCATGATGGCGATCGGCTTCAGCAGCTCGTCATGCACGTAGTCTTCGATGATCACCTGCATTCCGATGCGCATGTGGAAGGTCACCGAGAGGGTCAGCAGCAGCATCGGGATCGCGATCCAGGGCGTGCCCAGCATTGCGGTCGCGCCGGCGTGGCTCGACCCCGACAGCGCGACCACGATGGCCACGAAGACGAGGGTAAGCGGCAGGTTCGCGACCGCCGTCATGCGCTGCATCCAGAAATGCTCGGTGCCGGCCTTCGCGGCGCCAAGGCCGCGGACATGGCCGAGGGGCGTCCTCATGAGCGTCTCCTTCAGCCTGCGCCGCCGCGGATGGCGTAGCCGACCGTCCAGATCAGCAGCGTCAGCACGATCGAGCCGCCGAGCGTCAGCCGGTAGAGCAGTTCGCGCTCCCGGGGCTCGAAGCCATGGCCGGTGTCCCAGATCAGATGCCGGACGCCGCCCAACGCATGGTGGATGAGCGCCCAGGTGTAGAAAAACAGCACCAGCAGCCCGGGAATTGAGCCGTAGATTTCCTGGATAGTCGCGAAGGCCGAAGGCCCAGAGGCGGCGGCCACCAGCCAGATCGCAATCAACGCCGTGCCGAAGTAAAGCGCGCCTCCGGTGATGCGATGCGCGATCGACATCATCATCGACAGCATCGGCCGATAGATCTGAAGATGCGGAGACAGCGGCCGGGCCGCGGAAGGGGCCGCTTTCGGCGAGTCCATGGGTTTTGGACCTTTTCGAAGTGCGCGCACAGCAACTAGCGGATGGTGCGCCGCAGCGCAACGGCGCGCGGCCGCGGGCGGCGGCCCTCTTTGGTAGGGAGCCGAATCGCCGCGCGTCGCTTCTAGAAAATAAATGCATTGCGCCCGCGGCATATTGTCGCTAAGGGGCGGCCCTAACTATGCCGCAGGGTTGCGTTTCCCTCATGCTCCGTAGGTCCGTGACGGTGCGGCGGGAGAACAGATGACGATCACGTCGATCATGAATCGCGGGGAGCCCATCGTTCGGCCTCGGGCCGCCAGGCTCGCGGGCGATGTGCGGCGCGCTCAGATCATCGCAGCCGCCTGCCAGTTCTTCGCGGAAAACGGTTTCAGCGGGCCGACTCGCGACCTTGCGGCCTCGATCGGCGTCACGCAGGCGCTTCTCTATCGCTATTTCGACAGCAAGACCGATCTGATCGACGCCGTTTTCGCGGAGGTTTTCCGCGAACATTGGAGCGTGGGGGCGCTTGAGCGGTTCGAAGCCTCGGCCGGAGCGCCGATGGCCGACCGGGTCGCGGAGGTCTACGGCCACATGCTGCCGCGCATGACGCCGACGGCGACGCGGCTGTTCTTCCGCGCCGGCCTCGACGCCTATGCGGAGCCAATCTATCGCAGCGCCAGCAAGAGCCTGCCGCTCTGGAACGCCATGCTGGCCGAGTGGCGGCGCGAAGAAGGCCTGCCGACGCTCGCCGGCAAGCCGATGCTCGAGGGCGAGCGCATGCTGATGATCGCCCTGCACAACGCCATGACGATGATCCGGGTCCGCGAGCACGTCTTCCGGACTCCGCGCTGGCTGAGCGACGCCGACGAGATTCGCCAGATCTCCGAGACGCAGGACGCCGGCATCCGCGTCGTGCTGCGCCGGCTGCATGCCGGCGAGGCGAGCGAGCGCCGCTGCGCGATCGCCGACAACCCGTCGCTCGAGGCCGCCTGAGCCGCTAGCGCGGGATCAGGACCCACAGATCGAGGTCCAGCACCACGGAAGGGTGATCCTTTCCGTCCGGCGCCGCGCGCGGAAACTCGGTCGGCGGGCAGTCCTTCAGACCGGTGATCCGAACCCGCAGCGCGCCGACGTCGTCGCGGCCCGGCAGGGGCTGTTTGTCGATGATCTCCGACCAGGCGTAGAGCGTGTCTCCCGCAAAGATCGGAGCGACGTGCCGGCCGCCATTGATGCCGGCGATGTGGAATGCGTTCTCCAGCCCGTTGAAGCTGAGGCTGCGGGCCAGACTGATGACGTGGCCGCCATAGACGAGGCGGCGGCCGATCTTGCTGCTCTTCTGCGCGTAACCGTCGAAATGCACTCGCGCCGTGTTCTGCCACAGCCGGGTCGCGAGCTGGTGCTCGGCCTCCTCGATCGTCATGCCGTCGACATGGTCGATCTTCTCGCCGACCGCGTAGTCGTCGAAGCGGCGCGCGCTCCCGGCTTCGGCGTCGTCCCAGGCGGCGCGATCGATGCGCGGGCATGCCGCGCCGAGCTCCGAAGGATCGACCGCGCTCGGCAGCGTCGGCACCACGGGATCGGGCAGGGGGCGGCCGCCCTGGATTCGGACCAGCACCCAGCGGACATATTCGAGCACGGGCGTGCCGTCGGCGCGCACGCCGCGGGTGCGCACCCAGACCACGCCTGCGTCGCCCTTCGAAGTGGGGCGCACGCCGATCACCTCGGAGGTCGAGACCAGCGTGTCGCCGGGGAAGATGGGCGTCAGGAAGCGGCCGGCGGCGTAGCCGAGATTGGCGAAGGCGTTGAGCGAGACGTCCGGCACGGTCTTGCCGAACACCACATGGAACGCGACCAAATCGTCGATCGGGCTCCGCGGATAGCCGACCGCCTGCGCAAACGCATCCGAGGATTGGACCACAAACCGGTTGCCGTAGAGCGCCTGGTTGAGCGCGACGTCGCCCACCGTCACCGTCCGGGGGGTGGCGTGCCTGATGACGTCGCCGACGACGAAATCCTCGAAGAAACGACCTGCTCCGGCCATGCCGCGCTCCGTTTTGGTTGCGCTGCGGTATGTGGCACGGCGCGCCTGAGGACGCGACATCGACATTCGTCGTCGGCAACGGCCTTTCCGGAGGGTGAAGAGGATCGCGCAATTCGACTCCGTTGGCTTCACGCGGCTTTCAAGCCGGATGGGCCATTGTCTGGCGGCCGGCGGGGGGATCCGCCGTTCGACGACAGCATGAGGATGCGAGATGGCGCGCGACGCAGCAGAACGGCCCGTAACCAGCGGGACGCAGTCGCCGGTCGCAGCCCTGGCGCGCCTCGCGCTCGCGCATGAACGGGCCGGCCGCTATCGCGACGCCTGGACGGCCTGGGAGCAACTGCGGTCCTCCCACCCCGAGCGATCGGACTGGAACGCGCCGCTCGCCGCGAGCTATCTGCGCTTCGCGCTGGAATGGACCGCCGACGCCGAGGAGGGCTCGCTCCGCGAGGCCGAGGAGGCCCTGGTGCGCGGCGTGGCGATCCTCACCGTCGATCTCAGCGCCCAGTCCGACGATGTGGCGCGGCTGATGCTCGTCGCCCGGGCCTGCGAGCAGCGCTGCATCCTGCGGGCGTTCGGCGAAGGTTGGACGCGCGCGGTTCGCGAGGCGCTCGAGGCCGGCGCGCCGGTGAGCGCGACCGGCGACCGGCGGCAGGTCTCGGCGGCCGGCGCGGCCGCCACGGTCGCGCTCGACCTCGTCGCGATCTCGGCGCCCTCGCTCGCGCCGCTCGCCCCGGAGCTCGCGCAGAGCTGCCTGCGGCTCGCGGCGACGCTGCAGGCGGTCGGCTCCCAGGCCCAGGCCAAGGAACTGCTGCTGCGCGCCGAGACCGTGCTGCGCGGACCGCAGCGGAAGCCCGCGCGGCCGAAACTGGTCGCGATCGACGGCGACCTTCAGGAGGGCGACGACCGGACCCCGCCGCGCCGGCCGGCCCTGTCGATCGTCACCAGTCGGACAACTTGATGTCGTCCGACCATTCGACGCCGACGATCTCCTTCACGATCGCCTGCCCGCAGACCACGGTCTTCTTCTCCGGGTCGTAGGTCAGCGTCGGATCGCCCTGCAGGCTCCAGCCCTTGTTGATCGCGTCCGAGACGCGCCGGCAGAACGCGGCGTCGTCCGGCCCGGTGAGGAAACGGTAGAGCTTCATCGCGGGCTCACGCCGCCTGCTTCAGCAGGCCGCGATTGGCGAGGCACTCGGCGATCTGCACCGCGTTGAGCGCCGCGCCCTTGCGCAGATTGTCGGAGACGATCCACATCGCCAGCCCGCTGTCGACCGTCGGGTCCTCGCGGATGCGGCTGACGAAGGTCGCGAAATCGCCGACGCACTCGATCGGCGTCACGTAGCCGCCGGGCTCGCGCTTGTCGACGACCAGCACGCCCGGCGCCTCGCGCAGGATGTCGCGCGCCTCGTCGGCCGAGAGCGGCCGCTCGAACTCGATGTTCACCGCCTCGGAATGGCCGACGAACACCGGCACGCGCACGGCCGTCGCGGTCAGCTTGATCTTCGGGTCGAGGATCTTCTTGGTCTCCGCGACCATCTTCCATTCCTCCTTCGTGTAGCCGTCCTCCATGAAGACGTCGATGTGAGGAATGACGTTGAAGGCGATCTGCTTCGGGAACTTGCCGCCTTCGAACTCCGGCGCCTGGTTCACGTAGATGCCCTTGGTCTGGTTCCAGAGCTCGTCCATCGCCTCCTTGCCGGCGCCGGAGACCGACTGGTAGGTCGAGACCACGACGCGCTTGATCTTCGCGGCGTCGTGCAGCGGCTTGAGGGCCACCACCAGCTGGGCGGTCGAGCAGTTCGGGTTGGCGATGATGCCCTTCTTCGTGTAGCCCGCGACGGCGTCGGCGTTGACCTCGGGCACCACCAGCGGCACGTCCGGGTCCATGCGCCACACCGAGGAATTGTCGATCACGATCGCGCCCTGGGCGGCGATCTTCGGCGACCATTCCTTCGAGATCGCGCCGCCGGCCGACATCAGGCAGATGTCGGTCTTCGAGAAATCGAACATCTCGAGCGTCTGGCACTTCAGCGTCCGGTCGCCGAACGACACTTCCGTGCCCTGGCTGCGGCGCGAGGCGAGCGCGACGATCTCGTCGACCGGGAACTCCCGCTCGTCGAGGATGCTCAGCATTTCGCGGCCCACATTGCCCGTGGCGCCCACGACGGCGATCCGATAACCCATTTCAAGCTCCATAGAGCCGCGCGTTGCGGCTCTTCAGTTCAGCGGCGTCTTGCCGCGGCGTTCCATGCCGCGAAACGGCGGAAAATTCAACGGCCGCCGGTTGATCCGACGCAACCAAAACCGCTCCGCCGCGTTTGCGGGATTGTGGCACTCAGGCGCCGGAGCCAGGCTGATGTCCTTTCCCCTGACGCGTTCTTTCATCTTCGCGGCGGCGATCGCCATGGTCCCGCTGATCGCGTCCTTCGCCTCGGCCGAGCCGTGGGAGCCGGGCCGGGGCGCCGGCGTTTCCATCACGATCAACAAGCAGCCGAGCTACCTCAACACGCGCACCACGCCCGATGGTCCCCCATCGGCCGCGAAATACGACACCTCGGCGGTCTACCAGCCGACTTACCAGGCCCGGAACAGCATCAGCTTCAGCCGCTCGCCGCTGCCCTCCAGCCTGGACCTTCCGGGCTACTGAGGTCCCGCGGCTTCGCCTCGGCATCTCGTGAGCCGACCCGCCCGCGTCAAGCTTTGACGCGAGACGGCGAGGGGTCCGGCCTGAGCGTCCGACGCGGCAGAGGCCGCGCTGAGGTTCCGGCGTTTTCCCTTTCTCCCACCCCACCCGGCCGCGCTCCGGGCGTCCAATAGCGCTCCCCCGTCATCCTCGGGCCTGACCCGAGGATCCATCGGGGGCGGAGGCGCCTGCGAGGATAGATGCCCGGGTCAGACCCGGGAATGACGCTGAGGTTCGGCGTCCGGCCATGAAGCTCCCCTCGCGTCCCAGCCTTGAGCCGGGACCCAGAACCGACGCCGCCGCAGAACACCTTCCGCCTTCTCCACTCGTCATGCCCGCCTTCGCGGGCATCCACGACTTACCTTCAGCAGCGCCGGTTTGGCCCCAAGTCGTGGATACCCGCGCGAAGGCGCGGGCATGACGCGGAGGTTCGGGCGCACGACGGCGGACGCGCGTCATCCGCCGGGTCGCACGGCGCAAAATCCTCATCCGGTTCAAACAGCGACAGCGGAAGGCGCGGAGCGCCGGGCCACCGTGGTTTTACGCGTAGTCTTTGCCGGTCGCCCGGCGCTCCACGCGCGGCGGCTTGTTCATCGACTGCGGAAGCCGCGCTCCGGTCGCGGGCGGCCCGCAGCCCCCTTCGGGGTCGGTCCCTTTGCGGATCTTGACCTCGCCGCCTCCGAGGAAGCGCCTTGGCCCAAAACCCATCCCGCGCCTTAAGGCGCTCGACGGCGCGGCCCCGTCCTAGTGCGGGGCGGGCGGCCTGTAATCCTCGAAGGTCAGCCGAAGCTTCCCTGCCAAGGCCCGCAGCCGACGTCCCGGGACCGCGAGCTCCGGTGCTCGCAGGCGCAGGCGCCGCTCCTCCCCCGCATGGCCGGCCGGTCCGGACACGCCTCCCTGTCGGGGAAGGACAGTGGAAGGAGAGCACGAGGGAGGCGAGATGTCAAGGAATAAAAGCCTAGACCCGCCGCCGGCCCTTCGCCGTCATGCCCGCCTTCGCGGGCATCCACGACTTACCTTCCGCCGCGCGCCCCACGTCCAAGTCGTGGATACCCGGCCTCTGGACGGGCATGACGGGGAAGTCAGCCGCGCCCCGCGGCGACGAAAAGAAAAAGCCCGGCGAGAGCCGCCGGGCTTTTCTTCATGCAGTGGCCTGTCGCGGCTCAGGCCGAGAGCAGCGCGTCGAACTTCTTGAGCACGGCGCCGCCCATTTCGGAGGTGCCGACCTTGGTCATGCCCTCGGTCCAGATGTCGCCGGTGCGCAGCCCGTCGGCCAGGACGTCGGAGATCGCCCGGTCGAGCAGGTTCGCGATGTCGGGCTTGCCGAGGGAATATTTCAGCGCCATCGCAAGGCTCGCGATCATCGCGATCGGGTTGGCGAGGCCCTTGCCGGCGATGTCGGGGGCGGAGCCGTGCACCGGCTCGTAGAGCGCCTTGCGCTTGCCGGTCGCCGGGTCCTCGGCGCCGAGCGACGCGGAGGGCAGCATGCCGAGCGAGCCGGTCAGCATGGAGGCGACGTCGGACAGGATGTCGCCGAACAGATTGTCGGTGACGATGACGTCGAACTGTTTGGGCGCGCGCACCAGCTGCATGCCGAGCGCGTCCGCCAGCATGTGGTCGAGCTTTACGTCCTCATAGCCCTGCTTATGGGTCGCGGTGACGACCTGATTCCACAGCAGGCCCGACTTCATGACGTTGCGCTTCTCGGCGGAGGTCACGCGGTTCGAACGCACCCGGGCGAGCTCGAACGCCACCTTGGCGATGCGCTCGATCTCGTAGGTCTCGTAGACCTGGGTGTCGACGGCGCGCTTCTGGCCGTTCGGAAGGTCGATGATCTCCTTCGGCTCGCCGAAATAGACGCCGCCGGTGAGCTCGCGCACGATGACGATGTCGAGGCCGTCGACCAGCTCGCGCTTCAGCGCCGAGGCGTCGGCGAGCGCCGGATAGCAGATCGCCGGCCGGAGATTGGCGAACAGCTCGAGATCCTTGCGCAGCCGCAACAGGCCCGCTTCGGGGCGATGCTCGTAGGCGACGCCGTCCCACTGGGGGCCGCCGACGGCGCCGAACAGGATGGCGTCGGCCGCCTTGGCCTTCTGCATCGCGGCGTCGGTGATCGCCACGCCATGCGCGTCATAGGCGGCGCCGCCCACGAGATCTTCCTCGATCTCGAAGGAGAGGATCCCCTTCTGCTCGATCAGGGCGAGGATGCGACGGACTTCCGCCAGCACTTCGACGCCGATGCCGTCGCCGGGCAGAAGAAGAAGCTTTTGGGCCGCCATGGGGATCCTCGTCATCTGTGTATGCCAGAGAGCCGCCGGGGTTTTGACCGGGGCTCGCCCGGTTGGCAAGCTTTCTCGAACCCAGCGCGGTGGTCGCCCGGCGACGAGCGGCCGCGGCGGCGTCCTTCCTGCCGGTCCCTTCGGCGCAATCCGCCGGACCTAGCGCGCCCGGCCGCTCACTTGAACCGGCCGCCGCGCTCCAGAACCTCGATCTTGTAGCCGTCGGGGTCGGAGACGAAGAAGAAGCGCGCGAACGGCTTGCCGTCGCGCTCCATGGTCTTGAGCGGGTTCGGCTTGAGGCCCGCGGCTTCGAACCGGGCGTGTTCGGCCGCGAGATCGTCGACCGACACCGCCAGATGGCCGTAGCCGTCGCCGAGCTCATAGGGCGTCTCGCGGCCGGCGTTGACGGTGAGCTCCAGCTCGAAGTCGGTCTCTTCGTTCGCCATGTAGATCAGCGTGAAGCCGTCGAACGGGTAGCGGCCCGCCACCTCTAGGCCGAACGCGGTCCGGTAGAAGGCGACCGAGGCTTCCTCGTCGCGCACCCGGATCATCGAGTGGATCATCTTCGCCATGGCGGCCTCCCTTGGGTCTTGCGCGCGCGAAGATGCAGCAGCGCCGGCGACACGCAAGCGGCCGACACGAAAAAGGCCCCGGCGTCTCCGCCGGGGCCTTCCGATCGATCTCCGGCCGGAGCCGGATCGGCCTTGATCAGTTGCGGTTGCCGAACAGCGACAGCAGCATCGTGAACAGGTTGATGAAGTCGAGGTAGAGCGACAGCGCGCCCAGAATCGCCTTGCGGCCCATCGTGTCGCTGTCGTCGAGCTCGTAATACATCTCCTTGATGCGCTGCGTGTCGTAGGCGGTCAGGCCCGAGAAGATCAGCACGCCGAGCACGGACACGACGAACTGCACCATGCTCGAGCCGATGAAGATGTTCACCAGGCTGGCGATGATGATGCCGAACAGGCCCATCACCAGGAAGGAGCCCATGCCGGTCAGGTCGCGCTTGGTGGTGTAGCCCCAAAGGCTGAGCGCGCCGAACGCCGCCGCCGTGATGAAGAACACCCGGCCGATCGACGCCCCGGTGTAGACCAGGAAGATCGACGACAGCGACAGGCCCATCAGGCCGGCGAACACGTAGAACGCGATCTGGCCGCCCGCCGCGCTCATCTTGTGGATGCGCGCGGAGAGGAAGAACACCATGCCGAGCGGGGCGAGCAGCACCACCCACTTCAGCGGGCTCGCGAACAGCGCGTAGCCGAACTGGGTCAGGTGCATGCCGCGCGCGGTGGCGACCGCGGAAGCCGGATCGCTGGTGACCGCGAGCATGAAGGCGCCGATCGCGGCGAAGCCCGTGATGGCGAGGCCGAGCGACATGTAGTTGTAGACGCTCAGCATGTAGGACCGGAGGCCCGGGTCGATCGCAGCGCTTGGCGCAGCGACCCCGCCGAAGCCGGCTCGGCCATAAGCGTTGCGGTTAAAGTCGGACATCGTCTGCAATCCTCGCGAATTGTCCCGTCGCGACCGCCGCGGCGCGGCGGCCCCTTTGGGCACGAAGAATATGGGGATTGCGTCCCCCCGCACAAGTTGGAGAAGGGCTCGGGATTCTGACATCTTCGTCAGAACAAGCGCTTGGCTAAAAAGTATTAACGGCCGCCGCCGCGCAGCTTTCGCGGCGGCAGACCCATCCGCAGGACGGTTTCGTTTCCGAGCCGGGCGATCAGCCGCCGCAGCGCGCCAGGCGCGAGCGCCACGCAGCCGGCGGTCGGCGTGAAGCCCGGACGGGCGGCGTGCATGAAGATCGCGCTGCCGCGGCCTCGCTGCGCCGGGCGATCGTTCCAGCCGAGCTCGACCACCAGGTCGTAAAGCCCGTCCGCGCGCCACATCAGCTCATGCGACGCGCCGAACGGCAGCCGCACCGGCCGGTTGTAGCGCGGATCCCCGGACGCGTCGCACCAGCCGTCGTCGGGCCGGATCGGCCGCACGCCGAGCGCCGTCGGCGGCCGCGGGCCGCGGTCGGTCCGCCGCCAGACCCGGCGGAGCGGCAGCTCGGCGCGCGGCGTCGCGCCGTCGCCCTCGCGTTTCGAGGCGACGATTCCGGCGGGACCGAGCGCGCATGGGAGCGCCAGCGCGCCGGCGACGAGCCGGCCCTTTGCGCGGTCGGACGGCAGCCCAAAGACGCGGATCGACGTCAGAAGGCGCTTCTTTGGGGCGTGGGGCGTGGCCAAAAGGCGTCTCTGACTTGCGAAATGTGGTGCCGGCGCCCTACTTGACTGGCGCCTGCGCCGTTTCGGCGCTCGACCCTCAGAGATTGCTGAATGGCCACGAAGCGCAAGATCCTCCTCGTCGAAGACGACGCCGACCTCCGCCAGGAACTTGCGGAGCAGCTCGACCTTCACGACGAATTCGAGGCCACGCAGGCCGCGACGGCGGCTGAGGGCATCGAGGCCGTCAAGGCGGACCACCTGGACCTCGTGCTGATGGATGTCGGGCTGCCGGACATGGACGGCCGCGAGGCGGTCAAGATCATGCGCCGCAACGGGTTCCGCGGCCCGGTGATCATGCTGACCGGACAGGATTCGGACGCCGACACGATCCTCGGCCTCGAGGCCGGCGCCAACGACTATGTGGCCAAACCGGTGCGCTTCGCGGTGCTGCTCGCACGCGTCAGGGCGCAGCTCCGCAGCCACGAGGCGAGCGAGGACGCGATCTTCTCGATCGGACCCTACACGTTCCGGCCGGGCGCCAAGATGCTGGTGACCGAGAAGAACGCCAAGATCCGCCTCACCGAGAAGGAGACCGCGATCCTGCGCTACCTCTACCGCGCCGGCTCGTCGGTCGTCGGGCGCGAAACGCTTCTTCAGGAAGTGTGGGGGTACAATTCGGGCGTGACGACTCACACGCTCGAGACGCACGTGTACCGGCTTCGCCAGAAGATCGAGGCCGACCCGTCCAATGCGCGTCTGCTCGTCACGGAGGCAGGGGGCTACAAGCTCGTCCCGTAAGGGCGGCTTGGCGCATGGCGAAAGCGGGGGCGGGTGGCGCTCGAGGACGACATCCGAACTCTGAGCGAGACGCCGCTGTTCGACGAACTCGGGCGGGATGCGCTGCGGCTGGTCGCCTTCTCGGCCGACCGGGTGCGGCTGAACGCCGGCGACGTTCTGTTCCGTGAAGGCGAGGGCGCCGATTCCGGCTTCGTGGTGGTTTCCGGCGCGATCACGGTCGAGCGCGCAGGCGGGGCCGCGCGCTCGGTCGGGCGCGGCGCGCTGCTCGGCGAGCTCGCGCTGATCAGCGACGTCGCGAGGCCCGCCACCGCCACCGCGCGCGAACCCTCGGAAGTGCTGAAGATCGCGCGCGGCCTGTTCTCGCGGCTGTTCGAGGAATATCCGGATCTCGCCCGCAAGCTGCATGGCCGGCTCGCCGCGCGCGTGCAGGCCAATGTGGCCGAGCTCAGGTCGGTCGAGGCGCTGCTGCGCAAATAGCCGAAGCCGTCAGCCGATCGTGACGACCACCGGCACGTGGTCCGACGGCCGCTCCCAGCCGCGCGCCTCGCGCACTGTCCGAACCTCCGTCATGCGCGCCGCCACGTCCGCGCTCGCCCACACGTGATCGAGGCGGCGGCCGCGGTCGGAGGCTTGCCAGTCGGCCGCCCGGTAGCTCCACCACGAGAACAGCTTTTCGGGGTGCGGCGTGTGCCGGCGGACGAGGTCGATCCAGCGTCCCGCCTCCAGCATGCGGTTCATGCCCTCGGTCTCGACCGGGGTGTGGCTGACCACGCGGAGCAGCTGCTTGTGGCTCCAGACGTCGCTCTCATGCGGCGCGACGTTGAGGTCGCCGACCATGATGCGTCCGCCGGTCTCGGCGATGCGGCCGGACCAGTGCGTCAGCTCGTCGAGAAACTGCAGCTTGTGCGCGAATTTGGGATTGATCGCCGGGTCCGGCTCGTCGCCGCCCGCCGGCACATAGAAATTGTGCACCGTGACCCCGGCGAGCGGCCCCTCGGCGAAGGTGGTCGCGAGGTGGCGGGCGTCGTCCTTGTCGGCCCAGCGCTCGCTCGCGGTCGCCGCAAAGGCGAAGCGCGAGAAGGTCGCGACGCCGTGGTAGCCCTTCTGGCCATGGATCGCGACGTGCTCATAGCCCAGCTTGCGCACGGCGCTGAGCGGGAAGCAGTCGTCGGCGCATTTGGTTTCCTGCAGGCACAGGACGTCGGGCGCATGCTCGTCGACGAGCTTCGCCACGAGGCCGATGCGCAGGCGCACGGAATTGATGTTCCAGGTGGCGAGACGGACGGGCATGGCGACCGGGGAAGAGGCGGGGCCTCCCTTTACCTGCGCCTAGGACGTTCGGGAAGCGGCGGCCGGGCAGGGGCCAGACGCAAAGACGCCCGGCCTCCGGGGGGAAAGGCCGGGCGTCCGCGCGCTGGGCGCTCCGCCGATCGGAGGAACGGCGGAAACGAAGCGTCCTGGCCATGGCCGCGACGGGGGAACGCAGCCTGCGTGGCGACGCCTCGCTCGAAAGCCGAGATGGGGGGTCGCCCGAAAGAGTTCAAGCGCACGTGTGCGTGAGCGCGCGCGGCCCTATTCAGGGGCGCGCCTGGGTCGGCCAGCGCGGCTGGACGATCTTGAACAGGTTCGGGTCGAGCTTCGCCGTCCGGGTCGTGTCCGTCAGCGTGACGGAGGTGTCCATGCCCTGCGCGTCGGTCACCGTCCACTGCTTCAGCTCATAGTTCTGGCCGCTGAACAGCAGCTGGATCTGCGCCGTGCCGCCGATCGCGTTCTTCTCCTCGAGCACCACAGAGACCATCTCCGGCTCCTGGTAGACGGCCTTGACGTTGGCGTCCTTGAGGAGGTCGATCTTGTCCTCCAGCAGGAAGCGCAACGGCGTCTGGCTCAGCGGCCAGAGCTCCTGGGTGGCGAGCCTGCGGTTCTTGACGATCACCGAGCTGCCATTGGCGACAATCTCGAGCGGGCTCGGCGGCGCGTACTGGAAGCGGATCTTTCCGGGGCGCGAGAGGTAGAGCTTGCCGACCGAGCGGGAGCCGTCCGGGCCGGTCTGTTCGAAATTCGCGGTGATGTCCTGGATCGAGTTGAAATAGGCGTTGACGCGCTGGAGCGTGGCGCGCTGCGCCGGATCGAGCTGCGTCACCGGCACGCCCTTCTTCTTGCCGCCGAACAGGCCGCCGAACAGCGGATCAGCGGCGGCCGGCGCCGCCGCGAGGGCCGCGGTCAGGAGCAGGAGGCCGGCGAGCGGGCGGAGACGAAACATCGGCAATGGCGTCCTCAGGCGGATGACAGGAGATCGGCTCGACACGCTGACGCACTTAGGGTCTGTTCGTGGCGATTTCACGTGGCGCCATGACGGGAGCGCCTTAGAGTGTTGATCTCGCTGCGGATGGAATGGGCGCGGGTCGAGGATCGCGCCGCCTATCCATACAACCTGCCGGCGATCGCCGAGTTGCAGGAGCTCGACCTCGACGCGCCGATCGTGATGTTCGTGGGCGCCAACGGCTCGGGAAAATCGACCCTGATGGAGGCGATCGCCGTCCATCTCGGCTGCAACCCCGAGGGCGGCTCGCCGAACTTCACCTTCGACACCGCGCAAACGCTCTCGCCGCTCCACGAGGCGACGCGGCTCGCGCGCCGGATACCGCCGAAGACCGACCGCTATTTCTACCGGGCCGACGCCTTCCACGTACTGGCGACAGAGATCCGCAATATGGGCGTCTCGGAATACTACGGCGGCGACCTGCACGAGATGTCGCACGGCCAAGCCGTCATGCGGCTGCTCAACGAGCGGTTCGGCGCCCGCGGGCTCTACCTGCTCGACGAGCCGGAGGCGGCGCTGGCCCCCGAGACCCAGCTCGAGGTCATCGCCCGCATCGTGCAGCTCGTCCAGCATGGGGCGCGCTTCGTGCTGGCGACCCACTCGCCGCTGCTGATGGCGCTGCCCAACGCGCTGATCTACGAGCTCACCGAGGACGGGATCGCGCGCCGCAGCTACCAGGAGCTGGGGCATGTGCGGCTCTACCGCCGCTTTCTGGGAGACCCGGACTCGGTGGTCAGCCGGCTCCTGGAGGAGGACTGAGGCTCACGCCGCGTCATCGTCGGCGTCCTGGGTGGCGAGCAGGATCTCGCGCTTGCCGGCGTGGTTGGCGGGACCCACCACGCCTTCCTTCTCCATGCGCTCCACCAGCGAGGCGGCGCGGTTGTAGCCGATCTGCAGGCGGCGCTGGATGTAGGAGGTCGAGCACTTCTTGTCGCGCAGCACGATCGCGACCGCCTGGTCGTAGACGTCCGCGCTCTCGTCGCCGAACGAGCCCTTGTCGAACACCGCGCCGTCGTCCCCGGCGCCGGTCTCGTCGTCCTCGGCCAGAACCGAATCCAGATAGTCCGGACGGCCCTGCCGCTTGAGGTGCTGCACGATCGCCTCGACTTCGGCGTCGGAGCAGAACGGGCCGTGCACGCGGCTGATCCGGCCGCCGCCCTGCATGTGCAGCATGTCGCCCTGGCCCAACAGCTGCTCGGCGCCCATCTCGCCGAGAATTGTGCGGCTGTCGATCTTGCTGGTGACCTGGAAGGAGATGCGGGTCGGGAAGTTCGCCTTGATGGTGCCGGTGATGACGTCGACCGACGGGCGCTGGGTCGCCATCACGATGTGGATGCCGGCCGCGCGCGCCATCTGGGCGAGCCGCTGGATCGCGCCCTCGATCTCCTTGCCTGCGACCATCATCAGGTCGGCCATCTCGTCGACGATGATGACGATGTACGGGAGCTTCCCGATCTCCATCACCTCCTGCTCGTAGATCGCCTCGCCGGTCTCGCGGTCGAAGCCGGTCTGCACGGTGCGGGTGATGGCCTCGCCCTTGGCGAGCGCCTGCTCGGCGCGGGCGTTGAAGCCGTCGATGTTGCGCACGCCGAGCTTCGACATCTTCTTGTAGCGGTCCTCCATCTCGCGGACCGCCCATTTGAGCGCGACCACCGCCTTCTTTGGGTCGGTGACGACGGGCGTCAGCAGATGGGGAATCTCGTCATAGACCGAGAGCTCCAGCATCTTGGGGTCGATCATGATCAGCCGGCACTCTTCGGGCTTCAGCCGGTAGAGCAGCGACAGGATCATGGTGTTGATCGCGACCGACTTGCCCGAGCCGGTGGTGCCGGCGATCAGCAGATGCGGCATGCGGGCGAGCTCGGCGATCACCGGCTCGCCGCCGATCGTTTTGCCGAGGCAGAGCGGCAGCCGCATCTTGGCCTTCTCGAAGTCGGCCGAGGCCAGCAGTTCGCGCAGATAGACGGTCTCGCGCCGGGCGTTCGGCAGCTCGATGCCGATCGCGTTGCGGCCCGGGATGACGGCGACGCGGGCCGCGACCGCGCTCATCGAGCGGGCGATGTCGTCGGCGAGCCCGATGACGCGCGACGACTTGATGCCGGGCGCGGGCTCGAGCTCGTAGAGGGTGACGACGGGGCCGGGCCGCACATTGCCGATCTTGCCGCGGACGCCGTAATCCTCGAGCACGCCTTCCAGCAGCCGCGCGTTCTGCTCCAGCGCGTCCTGGCTGATGGTGGGCGCGGCGCCCCTGCGGGGCTCGGCCAGCAAAGCGAGCGGCGGCAGCTCGTAATCGTCGCGGTCGAGCAGCGAGGGCTGCTGCTCGCGGACCGCCCGGCGGCCGGGCCGGACCGGACCCGACGGCGGCGCGATGCGCGCCGGGGGTTCGGGCTGGCCGGCTGCGATGTCGTCGCCGATCGTCGCGCGGCGGCTCGTCCGGACGGGCGCGCCGTCGAGGCCGACGTCGCCGGCGCCGAACGCCGGCTCGCGCCGCGGCGGGCTGAAATCTTCCGGGTCGCGGCTGGCGCGGGCGAGAATGCGCGACAGGGCGCGCTCATCAGTCTCGCGTCCCGCGCCGCCGCGCGAAAACGCCCGGCCGATCGCGGCGCGCGCCGACAGCGCCCAGTGGGCGACGAGGCCGAGCGACACGAGCCGCTGGTCGTCCTCGTCCTCCTCCTCGAAATTCTCGGCCTCCGGCGCCGGCCGGCGGTCGCGGGCGATCGCAGGCTCGCGCCGCGGCGCGGTCTCGTCGTCGTCCGCAGCGAAGGCGCGCGGGCTCGGAGCGATCGCGCCCATCGCGAGCGCCAGCGCCGCCGCGCCGGAGATCGCGAGCGCCGCGCCGGCGGCGATCCGGCCGACGCCGGAGCCGAGGCCCGCCGCGTCGGTCGCGACTTTGAACAGGTCGCCGAGGCAGCCGCCGAGCCCGGTCGGCAGCGGCCAGGAGGCGGGCGCGGGAACGAGCCCGGCGAGCCCCGCCAGCAGCACCGAGGCGAGCGCCCAGGAGATCAGCTTGAGCTTTTCGCCGTCGACCGAACGGCGGGTCATCAGAGCCCAGCCCCACACCCCGATCGGCAGCACGAAGGCCGCGGCCGCAAGCCCGAACAGCTGGGTCAGCAGGTCGGCGACGATCGCGCCCGCCGCCCCGAGCAGGTTGTGGATCGGGCCGTCGGTGGCGTGGCTCAGGCTCGGGTCCTGCACCGACCAGGTCGCGAGCGCGACGCCGCACAGCGCCGCGACCGCGACCAGCGACAGCCCGCCGAGCTCCGTCGCCCGCCTGAGCAGCATGGCGCGCACGCCGTCCGGCAGCATCGCCACCGGCTGGAAGCCGCGCGGGCGCGTCCTGATCGCGCGCAGGCTCATCGGATGCTCCCGCCCGGCCCGTGACAGACCCGAGGCGCCGCGCCGGCCGCCGCCGCGCGTGCTGCTCCGCCCGATGCCTGCATCTGCGACGCCGATCCCTTGTGAACGCTTGATCGATTTTCTCCGATCTCCCGCAGGACGGTAGCCGAAGAGGGTTAAGGCCCGCTTACCCGGCATCTTCCCGCCCGCGCCGCAAGCGACCTCCCGCACGGGAAAAATATTGAAGCGACAACGAAAAAAGGCCCCGGCGATGCCGGGGCCCTCTGAGGTTGGGCGGCCCTGGGGCCGCCCCGGGAGCGCTGCGCTCAGACGTGGTAGGCCCGCTCGCCATGGGAGACGAGGTCGAGGCCTTCCTGCTCGGCGTCCGGGCTGACCCGGAGACCGACCAGAACGTCGACGATCTTGAACAGGATGAAGCTGCCCACGCCCGTCCAGACCACGGTGACCAGCACCGCCTTGATCTGGGTGAGGACCTGGCCGGCCATGGTGTAGTCGGCGACGCCGACGCCGCCGAGCGCCGGCGCGACCACGATGCCGGTCCCGATCGCGCCCACGATGCCGCCGACGCCGTGGATGCCGAAGACGTCCAGGCTGTCGTCATAGCCGAGCGCGTTCTTGAGGCCGGTGCAGGCGATGTAGCAGACCACGGCCGCGACCGCGCCGAGCACCAGCGCGCCCATCGGACCCGCGAGGCCCGCCGCCGGCGTGACGGCGACGAGACCGGCCACGATGCCCGAGGCGAGGCCGAGCATGCTGGGCTTGCCCTTGGTCATCCACTCCGCGAACATCCAGGCGAGGCCGGCGGCCGCGGTGGCGACGAAGGTGTTGATCAGCGCGAGCGTGGTGACGCCGTTCGCCTCGAGGTTGGAGCCGGCGTTGAAGCCGAACCAGCCGACCCACAGCAGGCCGGCGCCGATCAGGGTCATCGGCAGCGAGTGCGGCGCGATGATTTCCTTGCCGTAGCCGAGGCGCTTGCCGAGCAGCAGGGCGCCGATCAGCGCGGCGACGCCGGAGTTGATGTGCACCACGGTGCCGCCGGCGAAGTCGAGGCCGCCCCAGCCGAAGACCAGGCCGTTCGAAGCCCACACCATGTGCGCGACCGGGAAGTACACGAAGGTGCCCCACAGCACCGCGAACAGGATCGCGGCGGAGAATTTGATGCGCTCGGCGAAGCCGCCGATGATCAGGCCGGGGGTGATCGCGGCGAACGTCATCTGGAAGCAGATGAAGACGTATTCCGGAATGGCGACGCCCTTGGTGAAGGTCGCCGAAGTCGAATCCGTGGTCACGCCGGAGAGGAAGACCTTGGAGAAGTCGCCGATGAAGGCGCCGCCTTCGCCGAAGGCGAGGCTGTAGCCGTAGATCACCCACACGACCATCATCAGGCAGCAGATCGTCGAGACCTGCATCAGCACCGACAGCATGTTCTTCTGGCGGACGAGGCCGCCGTAGAACAGCGCGAGGCCCGGCACGGTCATCAGCAGAACCAGCACGCTGGAGATCATCATCCAGGTGGTGTCGCCCTTGTCGACGGTGGGCGCGGGATCAGGCGCGGCGGCGGCGGCCACGCCGGGCTCTTGCGCGTAAGCGGCGGCCGCAACCAGCAGGCCGGCGGCCAGAGCCGGCGCTCCCCAGCGGAGTACGGAACCCAGTTTCATCGAGTGAACTCCCGAGACGTCTTGAGAAGGGAAAGGGGGCGTCGGACGCGGCTCAGAGCGCGTCGACATCCGTCTCGCCGGTGCGGATGCGCAGCGCGTGATCGATCGCGTAGACGAAAATCTTGCCGTCGCCGATCTGGCCGGTCTTCGCCGCCGCCGCGATGGCCTCGACCACCTTGTCGACGGACGCGGCCGCCACGGCGACCTCGATCTTCAGCTTCGGCAGGAAGCTGACCGCGTACTCGGCGCCGCGGTAGATTTCGGTGTGCCCCTTCTGGCGCCCGTACCCTTTCACTTCGGTGACGGTCAGGCCGTGGACCCCGATGCCGGTCAGGGCGTCGCGCACCTCGTCCAGCTTGAACGGCTTGATGATGGCCATCACGAGTTTCATGCGTCTCGTTCCCCGTTGGCCCACCGTCCGCGCAAGGCGCGCCCGAACGGTCGACAGTTGATGATCACACGGCGCAGCCCTCTGGCCGCCGCGCCTTGCGGCCTCTGCAATCAAGGCGCGTGCCAACTCCAGATCGGCGGCGCCGATCCGGAATTTTGAGGCGGTGGGAAGGCATGGGGCCGGCTAAGGAACCGCAGAAGGCGGGTTTTCGCCCAATGCGGCAGCATCCTGCATAGTATTTATGCAAATCCATGCGCCAGCGGCGGGCCGCGCTGCGCAGTGGCGAATTTCGCGGCAGCCTGTCAGGATTTTACGCGGCGCCGGATAAGGCCTTCCTGGGCGACCGATGCGACCAACTCGCCGGCCTCGGTGTAGATGCGGCCACGGGTGAGCCCGCGCCCGCCGCCGGCGAACGGCGTGTCCTGGGTGTAGAGCAGCCACTGGTCGGCCCGGAACGGCTTGTGGAACCACAAGGCGTGATCGAGGCTGGCGGCCTGGATCTCCCCGGAGAACACCGACGCGCCGTGCGGCGCCAGCGCAGAGTCGAGCAGCGTCATGTCGGACGCGTAGGCGAGCACGCATTGATGCGCCGCCGGTTCGTCCGGCAGCGGCCCGGTAGTGCGGATCCAGACATTCTGGCCGAGCCCCCGCGGCTTGCCGTCGACGTAGCGCATCGGGTCCGCGTGCCGCAGCTCGATCGGCCTCTCCCGCTCGAAATAGTTGCGGATCGCCTCCGGCATGTCGGGCAGCAGGCGCTCCTTCAGCATCTGCTCGTCCGGCAGTTCGTGCGGCCGCGGCACGTCCGGCATGTCCATCTGGTGCCCGAAGCCCTCTTCCTCGCGATGGAACGAGGCCGACATCGAGAAGATCGCCTGGCCGTGCTGGATCGCCACGACCCGGCGCGTGACGAAGCTGCGCCCGTCGCGGATGCGGTCGACCTCGTAGATGATCGGCACGGCGGGGTCGCCCGGCAGCATGAAATAGCCGTGCAGCGAATGCGGCCAACGCCCGTCGACCGTCCGGGTCGCCGCCACCAGCGCCTGGCCGATCACCTGACCGCCGAACACGCGCTGCCACCCGGTCTGCGGGCTCCGGCCGCGAAACAGGTTTCGCTCCAGCGGCTCGAGGTCGAGGATGTCGAGCAGTTGCGAGATGGCGGACACGAGGCGATTCCCCCTGCGGGCGGCGTTCAGAGGAGGAGCCGGGACGGCGCCGCCGTCAACCTCTGAAGCAAAGCCGGGCGATGATCGGCGGGCGAGCCGGGAACGTAGAACGGAAACGGGATCGCGCGAGTTGATGCCGGAACGCGGTCGCGGTGGAGACATGAGCCATGCTGTTCGCCGTCCTGATGCATGTCTGTCTCCAGGGCGAGGCCGACAAATGCCGCGAGGAGCGGATCGAGTTTTCGGGCCCGGTCATGGCCTGCCTGGTGCAGGCCCAGACGGTGATCGTCGAGTGGGGCGAGGATCATCCCGGCTGGCTCGTCAAATCGTGGAAATGCCGCCCCGCATGACGGCCGGCGCGCCGGCTTTCATGCTATGCCTCGCGCCATGAGCCGAGGAGCCTCCCAGACGCTGGACGTCGCGATCGCGGGCGCAGGGCCGACCGGCCTTACGCTCGCTCTGGCGCTGAAAGCGGAGCTCGGCCCGTCCGTTCGGGTCGGGGTGTTCGATCCGGCGCTCGGGCGCGCGCTGCCGCGCGACGCCCGCGCCTCGATGATCGCCGCAGACGGGCGGCGGCTGCTGGAGCGCATCGGCGCCTGGCCGGACGACGCTGCGCCGGTCGCCGGGCTGCGGATCACCGACAGCCGTCTGGAGGCCGCGGTCCGCCCCACCTTCCTGGAGCTCGGCGAAGCCCGCGCGGATGGCGCGCCCTTCGCCCACATGGTCTTCGACGCCGCGCTTCGGACGCGGCTGCTCGAGCGGGCGCGGGCCGCGGAGGTCGGCCTGGTGGCGCAGCCGATCGAAAGCCATTTGGGAGAGCGCGGCCGGATGCGGCTCGGGCTGCCGAACGGCGGCGAGGTCGCCGCGCGCCTGCTGGCGGCGGCCGACGGCGCCGGGTCGCCGATCCGCGCCCGCGAGCGGATCCAGACCTATGCCTTCGCCTATGACCAGACGGCGCTGGTGGCGACGCTCGCCCATGAGGCGCCGCATCGTGGGGTCGCGGTCCAGCATTTCCTCCCCGGCGGTCCCTTCGCGATGCTGCCGCTCGGCGGGGACGTCTCCTCGCTGGTGTGGAGCGAGCGCCGGCCGGAGGCCGAGCGCATCGCGCAGGCGGATGACGAGACCTTTCTGCGCGAGGCGGAGCGGCGGGCCGGCCCGGACTATGGCCGCCTGAGCCTCGCCGGCCCGCGCGGCGCGTTTCCGCTGCGTTTCGTGCTGGCGCGGCGCTTCGTCGGGTCCCGCCTCGCGCTGGTGGGCGACGCCGGCCATGTGGTCCACCCGCTCGCCGGGCAGGGCTTCAATCTCGCGCTGCGCGACGTCGCGGCGCTGTCCCGGATCGTCGCCGACGCCGCCCGCGCGGGCGAGGACATCGGCTCGGACGCCGTGCTGGACAACTATGAAAGCGCGCGGCGCTTCGAGGTCGCGAGCGTCGCGACCGCGACGGACGCGCTCTACCGGCTGTTCGCCGCGCCGGGGACGCGCGCGTTGCGGGACGTCGGCATGGGGCTCGTCGACCGCGCGCCGGCGCTCAAGCGCAGGATCGTGGCCGCTGCGTCAGGGCTTTAGGCGCTCAGTCGTCGAGCGGGCGGGCCTCGTCCGGCAGCATGATCGGTATGCCGTCCCGGATCGGATAGGCGAGCTTCGCCGGCCGCGAGATCAGCTCCTGGCGCTCCGCGTCATAGATCAGCGTCGCCTTGGTGAGCGGACAGACCAGGATTTCCAGGAGTTTGGGGTCGACGCCGGCGGAGCGGCGGGCGTCTTCAGGGGCGTCGGTCATTGCAGCGACGAGCTCGCGTCTCCTCTGGCGCGCGCAAGCTCCATCTCGGTCACGGCGACCAGGATCTCCGCACGCGATTTCAGGTCGGCCGCCTCGAGCAGGGCCTGCTTCTCGCGCGGGCCGAACGGGCTCATCATGGCGAGCGCGTTGACCAGCGCCTCGTTCGGGGCGCGGCGGATGCCGTCCCAGTCGGCCTCGAGATTGTTGGCCGCGAGGTAGTCCTTCAGCGTCTTCAGCAGCGCCTCGCGGTCGACGCTGTCCTGGCCCTCGCCGGGCGCGAGATCGGCGGCGAACTCCTCGAACGACACCCGGGCGCGGCGGTAGGGCGCTTCGCCCGGCAGCTCGTCGAGCAGGCGGAAGCGGGAGACGCCCGTGAGGGTCACCAGGTAGCGGCCGTCGCCGGTCTCGCCGAAAGCCGTCAGACGTCCCGCGCAGCCGACCCGCACGAGGTTCGGCCGCTCTTCGTCCTCGGAAGAGTCCGGGTCCGGCTGGATCATGCCGATCATGCGCTCGCCCCGGATCGCGTCGTCGACCATGGCGAGGTAGCGCGGCTCGAAGATGTTGAGCGGCATCTCGCCGCGCGGCAGCAGCAGCGCCGCCCGCAGCGGAAACACCGGGATGACCTCCGGCAGCTCCTCGATCTTGTGGTAGGTGACGTTCGAGGCCATGCGCTTGTTAGATCATGCGAACAGCAACGAGGACAGCCGCTTTCTGCCCGCGATGGTGTGTTCGTCCTTCGGCCCCCACGCCTCGAACAGCTTCACGAGCTCCTTGCGGGCCCCGTCGTCGTTCCAGGCGCGGTCGCGCCGCACGATCTCCAGCAGGTGGTCGAGCGCCTCCTTGCGCAGGCCCGCCGCCGCCAGTCCGAGCGCGAGGTCGAAGCGCGCCTGGTGGTCCGCAGGATCGGTCGCGACCCGCGCCTCGAGCGGCGCCAGATCGCCGATCGTGGCGGCCCGTTCGGCGATCTCGATCTGCGCCGCCACGGCGGCGATCGCCGGATCCTTGAGCTTCTCGGTCGGCGCGGAGGCGAGCGTCGCCTTGGCCTGCTCCAGGTCGCCGGCCGCGAGATGGCACCGCGCCAGACCCGCGATCGCGGGGGCCGAGTCCGGCTCCTCGGCGAGCAGCTCGGAATAGATCGCGGCCGCGCCGGCGACATCGCCGGCCTCCAGCGCCGCGTCCGCCTCCGCCAGCAGGTCGCCCGCCTCGTCCGGCAGAGGACCGCCCACGACGCGCTCCACGAAGGCCTGGATCTGGCTCTCGGGAAGCGCCCCCATGAAGCCGTCGACCGGCTGGCCGCGCGTGAAGGCGATCACCGCCGGAATCGACTGGATGCCGAGCTGGCCCGCGATCTGCGGGTGATCGTCGATGTTCATCTTGGCGAGCTTGACCTTGCCGCCGGCCGCCCGGACGACCTTTTCGAGCACGGGCGTCAGCTGCCGGCACGGGCCGCACCACGGGGCCCAGAAATCGACCAGCACAGGCGTCCGGGTCGAGGCCTGCACCACGTCGGTCATGAAAGTCTGGGTCGTGGTCTCGACGATCAGATCGTCGGGCGCGGAGGCCAGAACGTCATCTCCGGCGGCCATGCGGACTCTCCTTTCGCGCCGCTGGAGCGGCGCCTGCGCGGTCGCGTCACAAATGGGGGAACCCGCCCGTGAATGCAATTGCGCGCCGGTCCATCGGCAAAAGGTCACAAGGCCGCGGCGCCTCGCTGGCGCTCGTCTTTAGCGGCTCTTAAAGAAGACCGGGCAGTTTTGCAGTCCCGCCTGCCGCCGCCGAGGGCGCCGCTCTCGCGCGGGCGACCTATATACAACCGCCGCCGCACGGCGGCGGCTTTCCCCTGAGAGGAGCAGACAGGATGGACGTCGCAGAGCCCAGGCGGCCGAGGGTGGTGATCGTTGGAGCCGGCTTCGGCGGGCTCACCGTCGCGACGAAGCTCGCCAAGGCAGACGTCGACGTGACGGTGCTGGACCGCCACAACTACCATTGCTTCCAGCCGCTGCTCTACCAGGTCGCGACCGCCGAACTGTCGCCGGCCGACATCGCCTGGCCGATCCGCCACGTGCTGCGGCGGCAGAAGAACGCCCGCGTGCTGCTCGGGGCCGTCCAGAGCATCGACCTCGAGAACCGGCAGGTGATCGCGGATACGACCACCGTGCCTTACGACGAGCTGGTGCTCGCGACCGGCGTGACGCACTCCTATTTCGGCCATGACGAGTGGGAGAAGTCGGCGCCGGGCCTCAAGCGCGTCGAGGACGCCACCATCATCCGGCGCCGCATGCTGATCGCGTTCGAGCGCGCCGAACTCGCCGAGGATCCGGCCGAGCGCGAGCGGCTGCTGACCTTCGCGATCGTGGGCGCGGGACCGACCGGCGTCGAGCTCGCCGGCGCCATCATCGAGGTCGCCCGGCACGTGATGCCGAACGAGTTCCGCCACATCGACCCGCGCACCTCGCGGGTGATCCTGATCGAGGCCGGCCCGCGCGTGCTGCCGGCCTTCCCGGAGAACCTGTCGCAGTACACCCGGGACTCGCTCGAGCGGATGGGCGTCGAGGTGATGACCAACACCCGCGTCACCAATTGCGACGACAGCGGGGTCGATCTCGAAGGCGGCCGGCTCGAGGCCGCCACAGTGATCTGGGCCGCGGGCGTCGTCGCCTCGGAGGCCGGCCGGTGGATCGGCGCGCAATGCGACGGCGCCGGGCGGGTGATCGTCAACAAGGACCTGAGCGTGCCCGGGCGCCCGGAGGTGTTCGTCATCGGCGACACCGCTTCGGTGAAGCGCGACGACGGCAGCCCGGTGCCGGGCGTGGCGCCTGCGGCGAAGCAGATGGGCGCCTATGTGGCCGACGTGATCGCCTCGCGCGCCAGGGGCGCGGTGCCGCCGCGCGCGTTCCGGTACCACCACCAGGGGGACATCGCGACGATCGGCCGACGCTCGGCCGTGCTCAAGCTCGGCTTCATGAACCTGACCGGCCTGATCGCGTGGCTGTTCTGGTGCGTGGCGCACATCTACTTCCTGATCGGGGCCCGCAACCGGATCGCGGTGGCGTTCAAATGGGTGTGGGACTTCGCCACCTTCCAGCGCGGCGCGCGGCTCATCACCGACCAGCGCGACCAGATCTGAGCTGATTTCGCCGCCGTTCACGGCCGCGCGACGCTGTCGGGAACGTTGTCCTAGGCCGCGCGTTGAGTGACACGGAACAGGGAGGCGAGTGATGTTCAAGGGTGGACTTCTTTGGCTGATCGGCATTCCGCTGCCGATCATCATCGTGCTCTGGCTGCTCGGCTTCCTGCACTGAGCTGAGCCCCAGGCCAGAACAAAGGGCGCCGGCGGCCAAGGCCGCGGCGCCCTTTTCTTTTGGCCGCGACGCCGGATCGGCTCACATGTCGCGCAGGTGGCGCGCCGGCTTCTCGCCGAGGATCCGCCAGGTCCCGGCGAGACCGAGCACGATGGTCAGCGCCAGCGCGCCGGCCGCCGCAAGGCCCGCACCCAGGGGATCGAACGCGAAGTCGATGCCCATCACGCCTTCCGTCACGCCCCAGGCCGCCAGCGACCCCACGCCCAGGCCGAACGCCGCGGTGATCAGCCCGAGCAGCGCGTATTCGGCGGCGAAGGCCGTGAGCAGCCGCCGCCGCGTGGCGCCTAGCGTCTTCAGGATCACCGCTTCGTAGACGCGCCGGCGGTGTCCGGCCGCAAGCGCCCCGGCGAGCACCAGCACGCTCGCGGCGAGCGTCACGCCGCTCGCCGCGCGGATCGCCAGCGCAAGGTTGCCGATGACCTCCGACAGCGAGCTCAGAGCGTCCTTGACGCGGATCGCCGTGATCGAGGGAAACGCGCGGGTCGCCTCGCGCATCAGCGCGAACTCCTGCTGATCGGTTCCGCCGCCGGGGAAGGAGACCGTGGCGAGGTTCATGTATGGCGCGCCCGCGAAGGCGTTCGGCGAGAACACCATGAAGAAATTGATGCCGAGCGTCTCCCACGCGATCTTGCGGAAGTTCGCGACCTTGGCGGCGATCGGGCGGCCGAGCACGTTCACGGTGATCTCGTCGCCGATCTTGAGGCCAAGCGCCTGACCGAGCTTCTGGTCGAACGACACCAGCGGCTCGCCCGCGTAGTCGGCGGGCCACCATTCGCCTTGGACCACGCTCGAGCCCTTCGGCACGTCGGTCGCAAAGGTCACGCCGCGGTCGCCGCGCAGCGCCCAGCGATATTCCGGGTCGATCTTCAGCTCCTCCGCCGGCACGCCCTTGATCGTCGCAAACGAGCCGCGGAGCATCGGCACGCTCTCCAGCGTCGCGGCCGGCGCGTCCTTGCGGATCAGCCCGGTGAAGGCCTCGCGCTCGCCTGACGGGATGTCGAGGAAGAAGAAGGACGGCGCCCGCGCCGGCAGTTCATTGGCGATCTGCCGGCGGATCGAGGCGTCGATCAGCGTCAGCGTGACGAGCAGCACGAGGCCGAGGCCGAGCGACAGCACCACGGAGGGCGTCAGCGCGCCCGGGCGGTGGACGTTTGCGAGCGCGAGCTTGAGCTCGACCCGCCGCGGCCGCGGCAGACGAGCGGCGCCCCACATGATGCCCCACGCCACCAGCCGCAGCGCCACGAAGGCCGCGATCGCGGCGGCGACGAAGATCAGGGCGATGCGCCGGTCATAGGCGGCGAACACCGCGAGCGCCGCGAGCCCGGCCGCGAACAGCGCGGTGGCCGCCATATAGGCCGGGCGCGGGAGACGCCGTTCGGGCGCGACATGTTCGCGGAACAGTGCGGCCACCGGCACGTCATGGGCGCGGCCGAGCGGCCAGACCGCGAAGGCGAGCGTCGTCAGCGCGCCATACGCGAAGGCCAGCGCCAGCTCGCGCGGATAGACCGACGGCGCGAGCGGCAGCGGGACCAGGTCCTTGAGCGCGGCGATCGCCCCGAAGGGCAGGGCGGCGCCTACCGCAAGCCCGAGCGCGGTGCCGAGCGCGCCCAGCGCCGCCACCTCGGCGAGGTGGATCAGGAACACCGTCCGACCCGACGCGCCGACGCTCTTCAGGATGGCGATCGTGGCGCGCTTGCGCTCGACGAAGCTCGACACCGCATTGGCGACGCCGACGCCTCCGACGACCAGCGCCGCGAGCCCTACGATGGTCAGGAACTCGGTGAAGCGTCCGACATTGCGCTCGAGCTGCGGGGCGGCGTTTAGCCGCGAGCGCGCCTCGAAGCCGGCCTCCGGCGCTTCGCGCTCAACCGCGCTCACCAGGTCGCGGACGGCCTGGTCGCCGCGCGCGGCGTCCGGCAGCGCGACCCGGTAGGTCCAGCGCACGAGGCTGCCGGGCTGGATCAGCCCGGAGGAGCGCAGCGCGTCCTCGCCGATGATCACGCGCGGGCCGAAGCCGACGCCGCCGGAGAGCCGGTCCGGCTCGCTCGTCAGCCGCGTCCGCACCTCGAAGGTCGCCGACCCGATGGCGAAGCGGTCGCCGGGCTTGAGCTCGAGCCGGGCGAGCAGCGCGGGATCGACCGCCGCGCCCCAGGCGCCGTCACGTTCCGCTAGCGCGTCGTCAAGCGGGACCGCCGGATCGAGCCCGGCGGCGCCGACCATCGGCCAGGCGCGGTCGACCGCCTTGAGCTCGATCAGCGCGGCGTCGCCCGAGGGCGCGCGGGCCATCGCGCGCAGCGTGGCGACCGCGGAGACGCGGCCCTTTGACCCCAGCAGCGCGCGCTCGTCAGCCGAGGCCTCGCGGTGAACGAGCGCGAAGGCCGCGTCGCCGCCCAGAATGGCGCGCCCTTCGCGAGAAAGCCCTTCGGTCAGGCTGCGCGCCAGCGATCCGACGCTTGCGATCGCGGCGACGCCAAGCGCCAGACACAGCAGGAACACCGCAAAGCCCCGGACGCCGCCGCGCAGCTCGCGGCCGGCGAGCCGCAGCACGACGCCGATGGGCAGGCGATGCGGCGTGGGCCGGGGGGCCGAAGCGCCCTCGGCGTCAGAGGCGTGCGTGGAAGCCAAGACCGGAACGCTCCTCAGGCCGCCTGCGCTTCGGGCTCGATCCGGCCCGAGCGGAGCCGGACCATCCGGCCGCAGCGGCTCGCGAGGTTCGGGTCATGAGTCACGACCACGAGGGTCGCGCCGCGTTCGGCGGTCTTGGCGAACAGCAGCTCGGCCACCTGGCGGCCCGTGGTCTCGTCGAGATTGCCGGTCGGCTCGTCGGCGACCACGATGGCGGGCCGCGGGGCGAGCGCGCGGGCGAGCGCGACGCGCTGCTGCTCGCCGCCGGAGAGCTCGGCCGGGCGATGCTGGAGGCGCTCCGCCAGCCCGACCGAGGCGAGCTCTGCGCGCGCGCGCTCGAAGGCGTCTTCCGCGCCGGCGAGCTCGAGCGGCGTCGCGACGTTCTCAAGCGCCGTCATGGTCGGGATGAGGTGGAAGGACTGGAACACGACCCCTATGTTCCGGCCTCGGAATTGCGCCAGCCCGTCCTCGTCCAGCCGCGACAGATCCTGATTCAGAACCCGCACCACGCCGGAGTCGGGCCGTTCGAGCCCCGCAAGCGTCATCAGCAGCGTCGATTTGCCGGAGCCCGAGGGACCGACCAGTCCCACGGTCTCGCCGGCGGCGACCTTCAGACTTACGTCCTTCAGGATATGCACGCGCGCAGGGCCGTGGCCGAGCGCCAGATTGACGCCTTGGAGATCGATCGCCGCCATGAAGCTCTTCGTCTCTGAGGGGAGCGGGCCGGAAGCTCGGCCGGACCCCGCATATATTGATCGCGCGGCGCAGCGCCACCCGTCGCGGCGCGTCGTGATCGCCGGAGCCGCGGCCTCTCTCGCAAGCGTGATGCTGCCGCGCGGGGCCGTCGCGGCAGCGCCCCTGAAGATCGTAGCGCTCGGCGACAGTCTGACGGCCGGCTTCGGTCTGCCCCCGCAGGACGGTTTCGTGCCCAGGCTGCAGGCGGCGCTCAGGGCGGCGGGGCGGTCGGTCACGATCACCAACGCCGGCGTGTCGGGCGACACCGCGACCGGCGGCGCCGAGCGGGCCGACTGGTCCGTGCCTGACGGGACCGACGGGGTCATCGTCGAGCTCGGCGCGAACGACATGCTGCGCGGCGTCGATCCGAAGGTCACGCGGGCCGCGCTCGCCCGCATCCTCGACCGGCTCGAACAGCGCCGCATCGCCGCCATGCTGGCCGGCATGCGCGCGCTGCCGAACCTCGGGGAGGACTACGCCAGGCGGTTCGAGCAGATCTATGTCGATCTCGCCCGCGAGCGCGGGCTGATCTTCTACCCGTTCTTCCTCGCAGGCGTGGCCGGCGACCGCAGCCTCAACCAGGGCGACGGCGTCCATCCCAACGCGCAGGGGGTCGCCGCGATCGTCCGCGACATCGCCCCGACGGTCGAGCGCTTCCTCGACCAGCTCTCCGCCAACCGCGCCTGAGGATTTTCGGCATGGAACGACGCCAGCTCGGCCGCACCGGGCTCGAGGTCAGCCTCTGCTGCCTCGGGACCATGACGTTCGGCGAGCAGAACACCGAGGCCGAAGGCCGCGCCCAGCTCGATCGCGCGCGCGACGCGGGCGTGAATTTCCTGGACGCAGCCGAGCTCTACCCGATTCCGCCGAAGCCCGAGACCCAGGGCCGCACCGAGGAGATCATCGGCACGTGGCTCAAGGCGCGCGGCGGCCGCGCCGAGACGATCGTCGCCACCAAGGCGGTGGGGCGGAGCGCGATGGAGTGGTTCCGCGACCCGCCGGCCCCGGCGGAGCTGTCGCGCGCGCAGATCCGCGAGGCCGTGGAGGGCAGCCTGCGGCGGCTGCAGACGGACTACATCGATCTCTACCAGCTTCACTGGCCCGACCGGCCGGTCAGCCAGTTCGGCGCGAACCCAACGATCTACCGGCAGCCCGAGCCGGCGCTCGAGCATTCGATCCGCGAGACGCTCGAGGCGCTCTGCGAGCTGCAGCGCGAGGGCAAGATCCGGCATGTCGGGCTGTCGAACGAGAGCCCCTGGGGCGTGATGCGGTTCCTGGCCGAGTCGCAGACCTGGAGCCTGCCGCGCGTCGCCTCCATCCAGAACGCCTACAACCTGCTCAACCGCACCTTCGAGAGCGGCCTCGCCGAGATCGCGCTGCGCGAGGACGTCGGTCTGCTGGCCTATTCGCCGCTGGCGCAGGGCTATCTGACGGGCAAGTACCGCGGCGGCGCGCTGCCCGCCGGCGCCCGCAAGACCCTGTTCGACCGGTTGCAGCGCTATGAGACGCCAGGCGCCGACGCCGCGATTGAGGCTTATGTCGATCTTGCTGGGGAGATCGGGCTTTCGCCCGCCCATCTCGCCTTGAAGTTCGCCGCCACCCGTCCTTTCGTGACGTCTGTGATCATCGGGGCGACCACCCCGGAGCAGCTCGAGCACGACCTCGCGGCCTTCGACGCGCCGTGGAGCGAGGAAACGGAACGGCGGGTGGACGCCATCCACCTGCTGCGGACCAATCCCTGCCCCTGAGCGGCGCCGCCGCCGACGGGGGAGGGCGCCAGGGAGGCCAGCGTGCCGCGGTTGTTCACCGCACTTGAGATTCCGGATGACATCGGCGCGGCGCTGGCGACCTATCGGGGCGGGCTCTCAGGCGCCCGCTGGCTCGACCCCGAAAACTACCACGTCACGCTGCGCTTCCTCGGCGACATCGACGAGGACACGGCCCAGGAGGCGGCCTATCTGCTGGGGCAGGTTCGCCGCGCGCCGTTCGAGGTGACCCTCGGCGGCCTCGACGCCTTCGGCGGCGCCCGCCCGAGGGCGCTGATCGCCCGGGTGACGCCGTCCTCCGCCATCATCGAGCTGCAGGCCGAGCACGAGCGGCTGATGCGGCGCGCCGGGCTGCCGGCGGAGAAACGTAAATTCGCGCCGCATGTCACGCTGGCGCGTCTGCGCGACAGTTCTGCGCGCGCGGTCGCGGATTATCTCGGCCTGCGCGGCGGGCCGCCGGGCCTGTCGTTCCGGGCGGAACGCTTCGTGCTGTACTCGTCGCGCGATTCGGTCGGCGGCGGCCCCTATGTGGTCGAGGCCGCCTATCCGCTGAGGTGAGGCGCTGGCCTAGGACGCCTTGCGGATCAGCCGGCGCACGATGCCGGTGCCTGCCGTCTTGGGCCGTTCCGGGGTCTCGACCGCCTGGGCGTCGGCGACGCGGTCGATCATCAGCCGCAGCCCCTCGGCGTAGAGATTGACGTCGGCGCGGTTCAGCGCATGCAGCTTAGCGATCTCGCGCGGCGTAACCTCGACCCGCTCGTTGATCGCGTTGTAGCGCCGGTTGAGCTGCGGCGCGTCGGCCCCGAACAGCAGCGCGAGCCCGAGCTCGAACCGTTCGGTGACGCCCACGAAAGCGAAGTCCTTGAGCTCCACGCCTGCCAGGAAGGTCGAGTGGATGTTGCGGATCCGGCGCTTGCGGGCGAAGCGCGTGAGCGGCAGCTGGCCGGCCTTGATCTCCTTGTCGAAGGCCCATTTGGTCGGGCGCTCCTTGATGAAGGAGTAGTGCGAGATCACGCGCTCGACCGGATCGCGCAGCCAGGTCCAGAGCTGCCGGCGCGGATCGACGATCGCGGATTCGACCAGGCTGACGTGATAGTGCCCGTGCAGCACCTCGACGCCTTCGTCGGCGAGCGCCGGGAGCCGGGAGGCGAGCTCCGCGCGCGGCACGCGCAGCAGCGGATGCGTCGCCGGATCGTTCTCGCCGTAGAACAGGGCGAGCCGCTCGCCATAAAGCTCCTTGAGCGCGTTCCGGAAGCTGGTGCCCGCCGTTTTCGGGATGTGGATCGAGAAAATCATGCGGCGAGAGGTCTCCGGACCGAAAACTGCGCGACGATCGCGCCTGCGAGGCGAGGGCGCCGGACGGGGTTGACCGCCGTTTCGGGCGGGAGCATGACACGGGCCTCAGGAGCCAGAGAAATGCAGAAGTTCGATACCCTGACCGGCGTCGCCGCCCCGTTGCCGATGATCAACATCGACACCGACATGATCATCCCTAAACAATACCTGAAGACGATCAAGCGGACCGGCCTTGGCGCGGGACTGTTCTCCGAGCTGCGCTACAACGCCGACGGCAGCGAGAACCCGGACTTCGTGCTCAACAAGCCGGCCTATCGCGACGCGCAGATCCTGGTGGCGGGCGACAATTTCGGCTGCGGCTCGTCGCGCGAGCACGCGCCGTGGGCGCTGCTCGACAAGGGCATCCGCTGCGTGATCTCGACCTCCTTCGCGGACATTTTCTACAACAACTGCTTCAAGAACGGCATCCTGCCGATCGTGGTCTCGCCTGAGGACCACGCCAAGCTGCTCGACGACGCCGAGCGCGGCGCCAACGCGCGGCTCACCGTCGACCTCGAGGCGCAGGAGATCCGCGGCCCCGACGGCGGCGTGGTGAGGTTCGACATCGACCCCTTCCGCAAGCGCTGCCTGCTGGAAGGCCTCGACGACATCGGCCTGACCATGCAGAAGGCCGACCGCATCGCGGGCTTCGAGTCAAAGCTCGCGGCGGAGCGTCCCTGGGCCTGACGGCTCTTTCGCCTGCCGCTTCACGCCGGCCGGCCTCGCCTCCTCCCGAGTTCAACGCCACGGCCGCTTCATCCGGAGCGGCCCGCCACATCCTCGCGTCCATCCGAGACAGATCCATGACACGTCGCCTGATCTCCACCGGCTCCCCGTTCGAGAAGACCGCGGGCTACAGCCGCGCGGTCGTGGATGGCGACCTCGTCTTCGTGTCCGGCACCACCGGCTATGACTACGCCACGATGACGATGCCGGAGGACGTCGGCGCGCAGGCCCGCAACGCCTTCGCGACGATCGCCAAGGCGCTCGCGGAGGCCGGCGCCTCCTTCGAGGACGTGGTGCAGACGCGCTATTACCTTGTGGAGCCGTCCGACGCGGAGGCGCTGTTCCGGGTCACGGGCGAGATCTTCGGCGAGATCAGGCCGGCGAACACGCTGATCGTGTGCGGCCTTCTGAAGCCGGAGATGAAGATCGAGATCGAGGTGACGGCCCGCCTCAGGAGCTGACCAGCCGCAGCGATCCGCGGTCGACGGCCGCGAGGACGCGCTTCAGCTCCGGGCCCCGCTTCAGGATCAGCCCGGTGGTCGTGACCACCGAATACGCGCCCTGCCGCCGGGCGAGCGCCGGAGTCTTCTCGATCCGGTAGAGCGCGAGCTCGCCCGCGCGCCGGAACACCGAAAAGACCGCCCGATCCTTCAGGAAGTCGATCGCGTAGTCGCGCCACTCGCCGGCCGATACCATGCGGCCGTAGAGATTGAGGATCTCGTTGAGCTCCTGCCGGTTGAACGTGACCTGAGTGGACGAGACTTCCGGAGCCGCCGCCGAAGACGCGCGACGCGGGACAAGCCGTATAGGCTCCGGATCGATCATTCGGCCTCCCAGAGAGCGCCCCAAGGCATGCGGCCATGATCGCGGACGCAGCCGACCGGCGCAAGGCGCCGCGGCGTCACTGCGCAAGCGCCTTGAGCAGCGCGGCCTCGAAATCCGCAGGGTCCTCGATCTGCGGCGCATGCCCGAGACCCGGGAACTCGACGAGCTTCGCGCCCGGAATCGCGGCTGCGGCGCGGCGGCCGAGCGCGGGATAGTCGCCGAGCCGCTTTGCGATCTCAGGCGCCGCGCGGTTGGCGCCGGGGGCGGTGCGATCGGCCTGCCCGATCATCAGCGTCGTCGGCACGGCGATCCGCGGGAACTCGTAGACCACCGGCTGCGCATAGATCATCTCGGAGGCGCGGGCGCCGATCCAGGCGATCCGGTCGCGCCCCGGCCCGGCATACATGCCGGCGTTCATCTCGGCCCAGCGGTCATAGGCGGGCTTCCATTCGCCGGCGTAATAGAACTTCGTCTGGTAGGCCTTCACGGTCTCGAAGGTGGTCTTCAGCTCGCTCTCGTGGAGCGCGTCGATCGTGGCGTAGGGCACGCCCTCGGCCTTCCAGTCCTCGAGCCCGAGCGGGTTGACCATCACCAGCCGTTCAGTCGCCTGCGGATATGTCAGGGCGTAGCGGGCCGCCAGCATGCCGCCCATCGAATGACCCAGAATCGTCGCCTTGCGGACGTCGAGGCTCTCGAGCAGGGCATGCGTGTTCGCGGCGAGCTGCAGGAAGCTGAATTGATAGCCGTCGGGCTTGGAGGATTTGCAGAAGCCGATCTGGTCGGGAGCGATCGTCCGGTAGCCCGCAGCCGTCAGCGCCGAAATCGCGCTCTCATAGGTCGCGCCGCAGAAGTTCTTGCCGTGGAGCAGCACCACGGCGCGCCCGTTCGGACGAGCCGGCGCCACGTCCATATAGGCCATCGACAGGCGCTGCCCCTGCGAGACGAAGTCGAAGCGCCGGACTTCGTGCGGGTAATCGAACCCCTCGAGCTCCGGCCCGTAGGACGGGTGATCGGCCGCCAAGGCGGCGCTCGCCGGAAGCGCTGCGCACAGCAGCGCGGCGATGAGACGGAGCGTCCTCAATAGGGATCGCGCGCCAGCCGGGCTGCGGTCGTGGTGGCGTCGAACACCGCCGGATCGGCCTGAGCTGCGCCGAGGATCGCGCCGGGCTGTCCGCCCGTGCCGGACTGCACCAGGACGGCGAGCCCGTCCGCGCCTGCGCTCAGGACCTCTTCGGCCGGCACCTCGAACTTGGCGGGCGCGCCGTCCCAGGCGCCGAGCCGGGTCATGTGGCGCACGACATTCGCGTAGGTCGCGGTTCGGCCGGCGTTCTCGCCGCGCCCGATCTGCACCTCGTGAGCGCGCTCGAACGCGAAGGCCCACACCTCCGCGTGCGGCGCTGCGAGCGGCCGGCGGGGCGCCGCGACCGCGACTTCCACGCGGCCGTCGCGGATCTTCAGGTTCACCGGCAAAGCGAGGCCGCCGTCTGTCTCGGCCCGCGAGATCGCGCCCATGACGGCCGCGCCGTCGCCGCCGACCGCGGCCTCGCGGCCGTTGACGACGATCTGGGGCGTGTAGACCTTGCGGTCGCCGCGGGCGAGCGCATAGGCGCGCTGCCGCGCCGTGTTGGAGGGACTCGCGAGCGTGTCCTTCCAGCCGAGATAGTCCCAGTAGTCGACCGGCAGGGTCAGCACCAGGGTCCGGCCGTCATGCGCGAGTTCGCTCGCGAGCCGGTCGGCCGGCGGGCACGATGAGCAGCCCTGGCTGGTGAACAGTTCGACGACGCCCCGCGGCGCCTGCTCGTCGGCCGTCGCGCCGCCCGACCAGGGCAGGCATCCGACGAGAAAAGCAGCGAGGGCGATGCGCATCAGGTCCGGCGGGGCTTGAATGAACCAGAGCCAAGTTATGGGTATCGCCGCCGCCGCCCGCCACTCACATGGCGGTGACGCGCGGCGACGTGATGACCGCTCAGGCGGCGAGGCTCCGCAGCACGTAGTGCAGGATGCCGCCATTGCGGAAATATTCGAGCTCGTCGAGCGTATCGATCCGGCAGAGCAGCGGAACCCGGCGCACGGCGCCGTCCGCAGAGGCGATCTCGGCCTCCAGGGTCGCGCGCGGGCGCAGCCCGTCGGCGAGCCCGTGGATCGTTACGATCTCGTCGCCCCTGAGGCCGAGCGTCTGCCAGGACGTCCCCTCCTCGAAGGTGAGCGGAGCGACCCCCATGCCGACCAGGTTGGAGCGGTGGATGCGCTCGAAGGACTGCGCGATCACGGCCCGCACCCCGAGCAGGCTGGTGCCCTTCGCGGCCCAGTCGCGCGACGAGCCGGTGCCGTATTCGCGGCCGGCGAACACCACCAGCGGCACGCCCTCGGCCTTGTAGCGCATCGCGGCGTCGTAGATCGGCAGCTGCTCGCCGCTCGGGTAGTGGATGGTGACGCCGCCCTCGACGCCCGGCACCATCTGGTTCTTGATCCGGATGTTGGCGAAGGTGCCGCGCATCATGATCTCATGATTGCCGCGGCGGGTGCCGTACTGGTTGAAGTCCTGCGGCCGGACCTGATGGTCGCGCAGATATTCGCCCGCCGGGCTCGCCTGCTTGATCGAGCCGGCCGGCGAGATGTGGTCGGTGGTGATCGAGTCGAGGAACAGCCCGAGCACCCGCGCGCCGTCGATGTCCGTCACCGGCTTGGGCTCGCGGTCCATGCCCTCGAAATAGGGCGGGTTCTGCACATAGGTCGAGGAGCTGACCCACTCATAGGTCATGCCGCCCGACACCTGGATGCCCTGCCAGTTGGCGTCGCCCTTGAAGACGTCGGCGTATTTCGACTGGAACAGCTCGCGGGTGATCGTTTGTCGGATGAAGTCCGCGATCTCGGCCGAGGACGGCCAGATGTCACGCAGATAGACCGGCTGGCCGTCCGAGCCGACGCCGAGCGGCTCGGTGGCGAGATCGATCTGCATGGAGCCTGCAAGCGCATAGGCGACCACCAGCGGCGGCGAGGCGAGATAGTTCGCCCGCACGTCCGGGTTCACCCGGCCTTCGAAATTGCGGTTGCCGGAGAGCACGGCCGCGGCGACGAGATCGGCCTCGTTGATCGCCGCGGAGATCTCCTCCGGCAGCGGGCCCGAATTGCCGATGCAGGTCGTGCAGCCGAAGCCGACGAGATTGAAGCCGATCTTGTCGAGCTCAGCCTGCAGGCCGGATTTCTCGAGATAGCCGGCCACGACCTGACTGCCCGGCGCGAGGGAGGTCTTCACCCACGGCTTGCGCGTCAGGCCCCTGGCGGCGGCGTTGCGCGCCAGCAGGCCGGCGCCGATCATCACGCTCGGGTTGGAGGTGTTGGTGCAGGAGGTGATCGCGGCGATCACCACGTCGCCATGGCCGAGATCATGGTCGCGCTCCGCGACCGGAACGCGTCTCGCGGCCTCGCCCGGCTTCTTGAATTCGCCCTCGAGCGAAGCCAGGAAGCCGGCCTTCGCCTCCTTCAGCAGCACCCGGTCCTGCGGCCGCTTCGGCCCGGCGATCGACGGCTCGACGGTCGAAAGATCGAGCTCCAGCGTGTCGCTGAACACCGGGTCCGGCGTGTCGGACGCGCGGAACATGCCCTGCGCCTTGGCGTAGGCCTCGACCAGCGCGACGCGCGCCTCGTCCCGGCCGGTCTCGCGCAGATAGCGGATCGTGTCGGCGTCGATCGGGAAGAAGCCGCATGTCGCGCCGTATTCGGGCGCCATGTTGCCGATCGTGGCGCGGTCCTCGAGCGCCATACTGTCGAGCCCTGCGCCATAGAACTCGACGAACTTGCCGACCACGCCCTTCTTGCGGAGCATCTGGGTGACGGTCAGCACCAGGTCGGTCGCCGTCACGCCCTCGCGCAGCGCGCCGGTGATCTTGAAGCCGATCACCTCCGGAATGAGCATCGAGATCGGCTGGCCCAGCATGGCGGCCTCCGCCTCGATGCCGCCGACGCCCCAGCCCAGAACGGCGAGGCCGTTGACCATCGTGGTGTGGCTGTCGGTGCCGACCAGCGTGTCCGGATAGGCGACGGTCGCGCCGTCCTCGTCCCGGGTCCAGACGGTCTGCGAGAGATATTCGAGGTTCACCTGATGGCAGATGCCGGTGCCGGGCGGCACCACGCGGAAATTGTCGAACGCCTGGGCGCCCCAGCGCAGGAAGCGGTAGCGCTCGCCATTGCGCTCATATTCGAGTTCGACATTGCGGCCGATCGCGCGGGCGTTGCCGAACTCGTCGACGATCACCGAGTGGTCGATCACCAGGTCGACCGGAACCAGCGGGTTGATCTTCTTCGGGTCGCCGCCGAGATGCTTCATCGCGTCGCGCATCGCCGCGAGATCGACCACGGCCGGCACGCCGGTGAAGTCCTGCATCAGCACCCGCGCCGGCCGGAAGGCGATCTCCCGGTGCGAGCGCCGGTCGGCGAGCCAGCCGGTCATGGCGCGCGCGTCGTCCGCCACCACGGTGCGGCCGTCCTCAAAGCGCAGCAGGTTTTCGAGCAGCACCTTCATCGAAAAGGGCAGCCGGGACACGCCCGAGAGCCCGTTCGCCTCGGCGTCGGGGATGCTGTAGTAGCGATACGCCGCGCCGCCCACCGACAGGGTCTTGGCCGAACGGAAGCTGTCGGGATGGGACACGGGCGGTTCGCTCCTCGGAATGCGCGGCGACGCAGCCGGCTCAGACGCCGCGCGGGTGCGCTGCACAAGATGGACGTGAGGTCCTTATAGGTGAAGTCTTGCCCCGGTTGAAGACGCTTGAGCCCTGCGCACGCCTTGCGAAAACCGCCGGGCTTCGAGGCGTTCCAACGTCCGGCGCGGGCGCCGCATGAGGCTCGTCGCCGAAGCCCTGGCGGTCGCCCGCGGCGGGCGGCCGATCCTCGAGGGGGTAAGCCTCGCCGTCGCGGAGGGCGGGGCGCTCGCGGTCGTCGGCCCGAACGGCGCCGGCAAGTCGACCCTGCTGCGGACGCTCGCCGGCTTGCTGAAGCCTCTGTCGGGTACGGTCAGGCTGGAGGGCGATGACGAGGACGCGCCGGTGCGGGAGCGGATGCACTTGCTCGGCCATCTCGACGCGGTGAAGGCGGGGCTGAGCGTCGAGCGCAATCTGGCCTTCGCGCGGGATGTCCTCGGCGGGGAAGGCGATCTGGCGGAGGCGCTCGCGCGCGTGGGCCTCGGGGCGATCGCCGATCTTCCCGGCGGGGCGCTGTCGGCGGGCCAGCGTCGCCGGCTGGCGCTCGCGCGCCTGATCGCCGCGCCGCGGCCGGTTTGGCTGCTCGACGAGCCCACGGCCGCGCTCGACGCGGCCGGGCAGGCGCTGCTTGCGACACTGGTGGCGGAGCACCGCGGGCGCGGCGGCATGGTGATCGCGGCCACGCACGCGGAGCTCGGCTTCGAGGGCGGCGCGACGCTCGATCTCGGTGGTCGAGCGCGCGCGGCCGCCCCCGCATGAGTCAGTCGTCGACGACCGCCTTGCCGTTGGCGTCGACGTCGACGTCCTTCGAGCCGTCGGCCGTCGCGACGTCGATCTCATAGGCGACGGCGTCGCCCGAGCGCTCGACCTCGGCGCTGGTGGCCTTGCCGCTCGCCGCCTTCTCGGCCGCAGCGATCGCTTCCTTGAGCTGGACCTGGGCCTTCTGGAAGTCGGCCGGCTTCAGCATGGTCCAGTACTTCTCGAAGGTCTGCTCCTCCTGGCCGGTCACCTCGCCGCTGTTCGGATCGACGAAATATTTGGTGAGCTTGTCGCCGCCCTGGCTCAGGACCTTGACCTCCCAACGCCCGCCGTAATCGTCCTCGAACTCGGCCTCGGTGGCCTTGCCCATGCCCTTCTGCTCGGCGGCCTCGACGGCCTGTGAGATCGTCACCTTGGCGTTCTTGGCCATCTCGGTCTCGTCGGCGGCGTAACCCGGCGCGGTCTGAGCCACCGCCAGCACGCCTGCGATCGCCAAAGCGGACAGCGAGGAAGTAAGGTTGAGTCTCATGATTGTTCTCCTGTCTCGGTCAGGCGAAACGCTGACCAGACCTCAGCAACGCCGGTCGCGGCCTAACGTTCAGCGCCGGAGTTAAAATGCCCGTGAGACGCCTCCCGTTCTTCTTCTTGATTTTGCATTGCGGGGAAGCCGTATGAACTCGCCGCTCGCCGCCGTGCTGTCGCGTGATCTGGCCCTGGCGCGGGGCGGAGGCGCGGGACTCGGCGTGATGTTCTTTCTGCTGGTCGTGACGCTGACGCCCTTCGCGGTCGGCCCCGATCTCGCGCTGCTCGCCCGCATCGGCCCCGCGATCCTGTGGCTCGGCGCGCTGCTCGCGAGCCTTCTCGGCCTCGACCGGCTGCTGCAGGCCGACCACGAAGACGGCAGCCTCGATCTGATGCATCTCGCGCCGGCGCCGCTGGAGCTGCAGGTCGCGGCCAAGATCCTCGCGCACTGGCTCGCGACCGGGCTGCCGCTGGTGCTCGCCGCGCCGCTGTTCGGCGTGATGCTGGACGTCGGCCCGGCCGTCTCAGGCCGCGTGGCGCTGGCGCTGCTCGTCGGCACGCCGGCGCTCGCCTGCCTGGGCGCGGTCGGCGCGGCGCTGACGGTGGGGCTGCGGCGCGGCGGCCTGCTGGTGCCGGTGCTGATCCTGCCGCTCGCCGTGCCGGTGCTGATTTTCGGGGTCGCGGCGTGCGACCCCACGCGCGACAGCCTCGCGCCGCTGAGCGTGCTGGCCGGGCTGGCGCTCGGCTACGCGGTGCTCGGCCCGGTCGCGGCCGCGGGCGCCCTGCGGCTGCTGCGCGACTGAGCGGGCTGGACCCGGCGTGAGCGCCGGGTCCGCTTGCGTTCGTTCAGTATCGTCCGTCGGTGCGGCCGTGATCGCGTCCGCTGCGGTCGTCGCCGCGCCGGTCGCGCCCATCGTAGCGGCCGTCGTGGCGGCGGCCGTCATACCGGCTGCGCTCGTACCGTCCGTCGCCATGGCGATAGCGGTCGCGATCCCGGTAGCCGCGATTGATCTCGACCGAGGTCCGCTCGTGATAGCCGTAGCCGCGCGGCCGGTCGTGCTGGCAGGCGGAGAGCGCGAGCGCGGCCGCCGACACGGCGAGCAGGGGGATGATTTTCATGTGACGCGCTCCTTCGCGATCCGCTTCCTGGGTTCCGAGGGACCTAAATGGGAGCGGGACGCCGTTCGCCTACCGCGCGGCGCGGCGGAGCGTGGCGCGGCCGCGCTCCAGGCCGAGAGCCCGAACGGTTTCGAGGGGCGGCGTTAGCTGAAAGAACGATGCGGTCGCCGGGCCGCCGGCGTCCTGGAGCCGATTTTCGCCACGTATCTCTGTTGTGACGACGGCGTTCGACATAAAAGGCCGAGCCATGGCCCTGCTCACTTCCATTACGGCGCTCGCCAACCCGGCCCGCTTCACGGGCTTCGCGACGCGCGCGCTGCCCTGGCTTGCAGCCGCGACCGGGGTCGCGCTGGCGCTCGGGCTCTATCTCGGCCTCCTGGTCGCGCCGGCCGACTACCAGCAGGGCGAGACCGTGCGCATCATGTTCCTGCATGTGCCGGCCGCCTGGCTCGGCATGATGGGCTACACCATCATGGCGGTCGCGAGCCTCGGCGTGCTGATCTGGCGGCATCCGCTCGCCGACGTGGCCGCCAAGGCGGCGGCCCCGCTCGGCGCCGCGTTCACCTTCCTTGCGCTCGCCACCGGCTCGCTCTGGGGCAAGCCCATGTGGGGGACCTACTGGGTGTGGGACGCCCGGCTGACCTCGTTCCTCATCCTGTTCCTGATGTATCTTGGCCTGATGGCGCTGCGCTCCGCGATCGAGGAGCCGTCGCGCGCCGCCAAGGCTTGCGCGGTGCTGACGCTGGTCGGCTCGGTCAACATCCCGATCATCAAGTTCTCGGTCGACTGGTGGAACACGCTGCACCAGCCGGCCTCCATCACCCGCATGGGCAAGCCCGCAATGGATCCGTCGATCCTGTGGCCGCTGCTGACGAATGCGCTCGCCTTCACGCTGCTGTTCGTGACGCTGCACGTCGCCGCGATGCGAACGGAGCTGATCCGGCGGCGGCTGCGCACGCTCCGGATCACCGCGGCGGCGTCGGCCGCCTTCGCGCCGGAGCCCGCCGAATGAGCGATCCGCATCTCGGCTTCATCGTCGCCTCCTACGCGATCGGGTTCGCGGTCGTGGCCGGCCTCGTCCTCTGGACCGTCCTCGACCACCGCATCCAGACGCGTGCGCTCGCGCAGCTCGAGGCGCGCTCCGGCCGCCGGCGGGGCCGGCCGTGAGCCGAGAGAGCGAGGCGCTCGCGCCGGCCGCGGGCTGGCGCCGGCGGGGCTTCGTGGCGGTTCCGGTCGTCGTGTTCGTGGCGCTCGCCGCGCTGCTCTATGTGCGGCTCTACAGCGGCGACCCGTCGGCGCTGCCATCCGCGCTGATCGGCCGGCCGGCGCCTGACCTGACGCTCCCCGCGCTCGAAGGACTGACGGGCGACGGCGGCGCGGTTCCGGGTTTTTCGCGGGCCGATCTCGCGACGGGCGAGGTCACCGTCGTCAACGTGTTCGCCTCCTGGTGCGCGCCCTGCCACCAGGAGCATCCGGTTCTGCTCCGGCTCAGCCAGAGCGGCGTTCGGATGTTCGGGCTGAACTACAAGGACGCGCCCGAGAACGCCCGGCGCTTCCTCGGCGGTCTCGGCAATCCGTACCAGAAGGTCGGCGTCGATCCGGGCGGCCGCGCCGCCATCGAATGGGGCGTCTACGGCGTGCCCGAGACCTTCGTGGTGGGCGGCGACGGCCGCATCGCGTTCAAGTTCGTCGGGCCGCTGACCGACGAAGCCGCCGAAAAAACGCTGCGGCCGCAGATCGAGAAGGCCCGGGCGGCCAGCCAGAAGCCCGCCGCCGCGTCCTGAAGCCGACGGCTCCGGCTACTCGTCGACGATCTCGGTCTTCTCGATCGCGATGCCGAAGCCCGCGATGCCGACATATTGCCGCTCGTGGCCGGCCAGCAGCGAAATCTTGCGGACGCCGAGGTCGCGCAGGATCTGCGCCCCGACGCCGATCTCGCGCCAGCGCTGCCGCCGCTGGCGCGCCGACATGTGGCGCTCGGCGGCCGGATCGTCCGAACCCTTCTCGCCGGCGGCGTCGCGCGGGTCGCGCAGCACGGCGGGGTCGCGGATCAGGATGAACACGCCGCGGCCGGTTTCGCCGAACCTTGCGAGCGCATTGTCGAGCCAGCCCTTCGAGGTGGCTGCGCCGCGCAGCAGGTCGGTCAGCAGGTGCTCACGGTGGATGCGGCAGGGCACCGCGCCGTCGCCGCTGACGTCCCCGACCGCGATCGCGAGATGCTGCGTCTGCTCGAACGGCGTGTCGTAGACCGTGATGATGGCGTCCCGGCCGCCGATCAGGCGCTCGAACCGGTCGACCCGCCGCACGAAGGTTTCACGCCGCGACCGGTGATTGATGAGGTCCTCGATCGAGACGATCTTCAGCCCGTGCTCACGGGCGAAGGCGATCAGCTCCGGCAGGCGCTTCACCGTGCCGTCGTCATTGACGACCTCGGCCAGCACGCCGACTGCGGGAAGCCCCGCGAGCGTCGCGAGGTCGGTCGCGGCCTCGGTGTGGCCTGAGCGCGTCAGCACGCCGCCCTCGCGCGCGATCAGCGGGAAGACGTGGCCGGGCCGCAGGAAATCGGACGAGATCGCGTTGTCGGAGCCGAGCGCGCGCACGGTGTTGGCGCGCTCCTCGGCCGAGATGCCGGTGGTCAGGCCGATCTTGTAGTCGACCGACACCGTGAACGCCGTCCGCATCGGATCGAGATTGGTCGCCACCATCGGGGCGAGGTTCAGGGCCTCGGCCCGCTCCGCGGTGAGCGGGGCGCAGATGATGCCGCTGGTGTGGCGGATCATGAAGGCGAGCGTCTCCGGCGTCGCCTTGGCGGCCGCCATGATGAGGTCGCCCTCGTTCTCGCGATCGGTGTCGTCCACCACGACGACGAGTTCGCCTGCGGCGATCGCGGCGATCGCCTGGTCCATGCTGTCGAGTTCCAATGCGGCTCCGATCGGTCGCTGAAGGCCTGTCGGCGCGTCGAATGCACCCGCGGCCTTGCGCGGGTCAAGCGGCGGCGGCGCAGCCCTGTCAGAAGCTTCCGGGCGCGCAGGCCTCGAGACCGCGCTTCAGTGTGTGGCCGTCGAACGGTTTGGTGACGACCGCCACCGGTCCTCCGGCGGCCAGCAGCGGGGGCGCCTGGAAGTCGTCGCGCCCGGTGGCGAACAGGATCGGCAGCCGCGGCCTCAAGCCGCGGCACCATTCGGCCAGCGCCTCGCCGTCCATGTCCGGCAGGCCGAGGTCGGTCAGCATCAGATCGATCGTGGCGTCCTTCGCAAGCGCCGCCTGGGCCGACGCGGCGTTGTAGGCCTGCGTGACCGTATGGCCGAAGCTCTCGAGCAGCTCGGCGACGCCCATCGCGATCAGCGGTTCGTCCTCGACCAGCAGGATGCGCAGCCGCGACGGCTCCTCGGGCGCGGGAGGCTTCCGGTCGTCAAGCAGCTGGCGGAGCTTCAGCGCCAGGGTCTCCTTGCGGTAGGGCTTTTCGATCAGATGAACGTTCGGGTCGACCCGGCCCTGGTGCACGATGGCGTTCTCCGCATAGCCGGACATGAACAGCACCTTCAGCTCCGGGCGGCGCAGGCGGGCCAGACGGGCGAGCTCGGGCGGCTTGGGCGCGCCGGGCATCACGACGTCCGACAGCAGCAGGTCGAAGGGCTGCCGGCCCTCGATCAGCGGCGTCGCCTCGGCCGTCGACGCCGCGGCGGTGACCTCGTAGCCCAGCGCGACCAGCAGGTCGGAGACGGCGGTCCTGACCCCGTCGTCGTCTTCGAGCAGCAGGATCTTCTCGCCGCGGCCGCGCAGATCGGCGCCGCCGAGGCCCTCGGCGTCCTCCGGCCGCGCGGCCTCGGTGCGCGGCAGAGTCAGGCGCACCACCGTTCCCTTGCCGACGGCGCTCTCGATCGCGACGCCGCCGTTCGACTGCTCGATGAAACCCTGCACCTGCGGCAGCCCGAGCCCGGTGCCGCGCCCTTCGGGTTTGGTGGAGAAGAACGGCTCGAACACCCGCGCCAGCACCGCCGGGCTCATGCCCGCGCCGGCGTCCGCCACGGCGATCTCGATCCGCTCGCCGTTCCTGTCGTCCGCCGCGAGGTTCTTGACCGAGATCGTCAGCTTGCCGCCGTCCGGCATGGCGTCGCGACCGTTGATCGCAAGGTTCAGCACGGCGTTCTCGAGCTGGATCAGGTCGACCAGAGCCGCCCACGGCTCGGGATCTGCCGTGATCTCGATCTCGACCTGCTCGCCGAGCGTGCGGTCGAGCAGATCGGTCATGGCGGCGACCAGCGCGCCGACATGCGTGGGCTTCGGCGTCAGCGGCTGACGGCGGGAGAAGGCGAGCAGCTGGCGCGTCAGCTTGGCGCCACGCGCCGCGCCCGCCATGGCGTCGCGCAGCCGTCGCTCGGTCGTCGGCGTCATGCCGCCCGCAAGCTCCTCGGCGAGCAGCTCGAGATTGCCTTTGACGACCTGCAGCAGGTTGTTGAAGTCGTGCGCGACGCCCCCGGTGAGCTGGCCGATCGCCTCCATCTTCTGGGCCTGCCGCAACTGGCGCTCGGCCTCGCGGCGTTCGGTCAGGTCCCGGGCCGAGCCCACCACCCGGCGCGTCCCGCCGGCGAGCGCCTCCACGGGCGCCAGCATGACCTCGAAGACCCGCTCGAGGCCCTGGATCTCGGCGACTTCCTCGTAGCGGAGCGGGGCGCCCGCCGCGAGGCACTCGGCGATCTTGCGCGTCAGCCGGGCGGCCATCGGGGCCGGCATGAATTCGGCGAGCCGGCGGCCCTGGACGCCCTCGTCGCCGACCTCGAGCGCCCGCTCCAGCACGCGGTTCATGGTCTCGGCGGCGATGGCGCCATCCGGCGCGATCGAAACCACGAAGACGCCGTCGGGCGTGTTGTCCACATAGGCGGCGTAGAGCGCGTCGATGTCGCGCCGCGCTGTCTCCTCGTGGCGGCGGCCGGCCGCCTCGGCGGCGACGCGCTGATAGGCGTGGGCGAGATCCGCGGTGCGCTGCGCGACGAGCCGCTCGAGCTCCATTTCCTGGCGCGAGGCCGCCTCGCGCAGCCGCGCGGCCTCGTCGATGTCGTCGCTGACGCAGAACCAGCGGGTCACCGCCCCGCGCTCGTCGCGCTGCGGCCAGCCGCGGCTGAGGAACCAGCGCCAGCCGCCGTGGCCGTCCGCCAGGCGATGCTCCAGCAAAAACGGCTCGCCGGTGATGAGGCTGCGGCTCCAGCGGGTCGCGCACTCCTGCCGGTCGTTCGGATGGATGCGCGACAGCCAGGCGTCGCGGCCGGCTTCGGCCTCCGGCGCTCCGGTCAGGCGCCGCCAGTGCGGATTGAAATAATCGTGCTCGCCGGTCGGAGGCGCCGACCAGACGATCTGCGGCGCGTCGTCGGTCAGCGCCTTCAGCCAGGTCTCGGGTGAACCCGGCGGCGGCAGCTCAAGAGCCGTGCGACCGCTCTCCGTCTCGGCGGCGGGATCGTTCCAGAAGGTCGCAGGCAAGGACGTCATCTGGCGGCCCGCAAGCTTCCCCCGGGCGGGGCTGCCCGGAACGCGACGGAAGGCGGTTCCGCCATGGCTGAAGGCTAACACGAAAATGCCGCGGAATGGCGAGCCCCCGCGTCCACGAACGCGTGCGCGCCGCGCGTCAGCCGTTCGCCGCGCCGCCGCCTTCGTCGGGCGGGCCGTCATGGCCCTGGAAGGTCTCGGACGTCAGCGCCGGCTTCGCCTGTCTTTCGGACGCGGAACGCGGCTCCCGGCGGCTCGCGAGATCGACCGCGGCGCTCACCCGGAGCGGCGGCGCGTCGCCGCGCTTGTCCTCGCCCATGTAGAGCGTCAGGTGCGGGAACGGCATCTCGATGCCGCGCTCGTCGAAGATCTCCTTGACGATCTCGTTATAGGCGCGGCCGACCATGAACTGGCGGCCCGGCGCGGTTTTGATCCGGCCGCGCACCGTAATCGAGCTGTCGCCGAACTTGGTGAGCCCGTGCAGTTCAAACGGCCCGGTGATGTCGACGCCGTGCGGCCCCTCCTTGAGCAGGTCGAAGGCGTCCTGCATGGCCTGCTTCACCTCCGGGATGGACTCGCGATACGCCACCCCGATCTCGGCCATGTGGTAGCTGAAGGTCTTGGTCGCGTTCGACACGCTGTCGACCGACGAGAACGGGATCAGGTGGTAGACGCCGTCCACCGAGCGGATGCCGACCGAGCGGATCGTCAGGTGCTCCACCGTGCCCTGGACGCCGCCGACCTTGACGTTGTCGCCGGCGTTCATCGCGTTCTCGAACTGGATGAACGCGCCGGTGATGATGTCCTGCACCAGTTTCTGGGCGCCGAAGCCGATCGCAAGCCCCAGCACGCCCGCGCCGGCGAGCAGCGGGGCGATGTTTACGCCGATCTCGGCCAGCGCCAGCATGCCGACCAGCACGAACAGCGCGATCGTGAACGCGTTGCGGAACAACGTGAGCAGCGTGCTTTCGCGCGCTGTCGGAATGTGGCCGAACTCCGGGTTCAGCCGGTATTCGATCCACGAGGAGACCGCCACATAGGCCGCAAGCCCGATGAGGACGATCAGCGCGGCCGTGAGGCTCGACGTCGCGAACCGGGCGCCGGCAGCCGTCGAGAGCCAGCCCAGCAGATCCACCAGCGCCCAGCTCTGCGCCACCGCCAGCAGGACGATCAGCAGCACGATCAGCCGCACCGCCTTCAGCACGGCGGGCACGAAGGCGTTCAGGCGGCTCTCGAGCAGCGGCAGCCGCGCCCTGACGTCGGCCGGCACGCGCATGCCGCCGGCGATCAGCCGCGAGATCAGCGCGGTGGCGACAGCCCCGATGGCGACGGCCGCGAGCGTCTGAAGCGTCGCCGTCGCGATGAAGGGCAGGGCTTCGGCGGGATTGACGAGCCAGGCTGTGAACAGCGCCACCAGCCAGGCGATGGCGATCCAGTGCCAGAACCGGGCGAGAAAACCGTAGAAGGCGGAGACGAGTTCGGTGTGCGCGGCCTGCGTGCGCGCCGCGAGCCGCTGATGCACCCGCTCGCGGTTCTGCAGCACGATCGCGATCGCCATCATCAGGCTCGCGAAGGCGACCACCACCCGGACCGCCTGCGCCGCTCCGGGCGATATGGCGGCGGCGAGGATCGGGGCGATGAACAGGAAGGTGTAGCCGAGCGTCGAGATTAGCCGGCTCGCCCAGAAGTACCAGTAGGCCGCCGCCTCATCCTCGATCGGCGCGGCGCGAAGGCCTGAATAGCGCGGCGAGGTCGTCGCGCGCAGCACGACCTTGGCCAGTTCAATAGCCAGGAACGCGTTCAGATAGAGCGACTGCTGGATCGTGATCACGCCGAACCAGCCGAACTGCAGCGCGAACACATAGCCGCCCGCCCAGGCGACGAGCACCATCACCGCATCGACGAGCGCGCTGACGCCGATCAGCGCGACCCGTTCGGGCAGCCGGGCGCCCGCCGAGCGCCGGCCGATGCTGCGGTAGAACGGGATGCCGAGCGCCCGCAGGGCAAGGAACGCCCCGAAGGTGACGCCGATCGTGAGCGCCAGGGCGAGCAGCCGCGGCCAGTCGACATTCTGCTGCAGGGGTCGCGAAAAGATGCTTCCAAGATCCGCGACCAGGGTCGAGCTCGCCGCCACGAGCGCTGCGCCCCGCTCCGCCATGGCGCGGGTGTATTCGGCGGCCCGCCGCGCCAGCGTCGGCTCGCTGGCGCCCTCCGCCGCCCGGGCGGACTGCGCCGCCGAGGCGTCGCTGGGGGCCGAGGGCGGGCCGTCCACCTCTCCTGGCTTTTTGGCCGGCTGGTTCTGATCCTGCGGCTCTGAAGGCGCGGCCTGGCCCTGCGCGGCCCGGAGCCGCTCGATCAGCGCGGCGCGCGCCCGGTCGTCCTCCAGAATGCGGAGCAGCGCGTCGACGTCGCCGGACGGCTGCGCCTGCTCCGGGTTCTGCGCCGGCTCGGCGCGCAGCTGCCCGGGGACGCCGCACGCCGCCGCGATCACGAGAAGTCCAGCGAGCAGGCGGCGCAGAACAGTCATAAAGGCGGGCAAGCTGCGTCACGAAGAGGGGACGGCAGCAGATAGGGTGCGCGCCCGCGGAGGAAATGACGCCTCGAGTCTAGACCGCGCCGAGTTCGGAATGGGATTTCAGGACGCGATCGCCGTCCGCCTGCTCGATCAGATAGGCGGGCTCGGCGTCGCTGCCGTTGCGGACGATCTTGGCGCCCTTGATGGTGCGCTGGACCCGTCGGCGGAAGACTTCCGCGACCTTGCCGTGCCCGCGTACGGAAGCCCAGTTCCACGAAACCTTCGCTCCGACAGCATATGCCTTGGACATGGGGTTCCTCCGTCTCCGACGTCAGTCGCGGAACGCCTCGCTGGATCGGCGGTTCCGGCGCGGCGGCTTCAGCTTGCGCGGCCCAGCCGCTAGGCTGCCGGTTCACCAGCTGACTGGCGGAACATGGCCTCCGATAGAACGATCGAGCTGCTCGGCGAACTGATCGCGTTCGACACCACGAGCCGGAACCCGAACCTGCCGCTCATCCGCCATATCGAGAGCTACCTCGACGGTCTCGGCATCCCGCATGAGCGCGCCGCCGGCGCGCATCGCGACAAGTCCAACCTGTTCGCCACCATCGGCCCGGCCGATCGGCCGGGGATCGTGCTCTCCGGGCACACCGACGTGGTGCCGGTCGACGGCCAGCGCTGGTCGAGCGACCCGTTCAGCCTGACCCGCCGCGACGGGCAGCTCTATGGCCGCGGGGCCTGCGACATGAAGGGCTTTGTGGCCGTTTGCCTCGCGCTTGCGCCCGAGATGGCGGCGGCCGAGCTCAAGATCCCGATCCACTTCGCGTTCTCATATGACGAGGAGGTCGGCTGCCTCGGCGTCCGGGAGCTGCTGGAGATGCTGGCGGCCCGGCCGGTGAAGCCGCTCGGCTGCATCGTGGGCGAGCCGACCGAGATGCAGGTGGTGATCGCGCACAAATCCAAGCGCTCGCTTAGGGTCGAGGTGCGAGGGACCGGCGGCCATTCCTCGCGCGCGCCCGAAGCCGTCAACGCCGTCGAATACGCCGCCCGGCTGGTCACCCGCACCACCGAGATCGGCAGCCGCCTCGCATCCTCCGGCCTCAAGGACGCGCTCTACGACATCCCGCATTCAACCGCGCATGTCGGCGTCTTCCGTGGCGGCGTCGCGCTCAACATCGTGCCTGACGAGGCGGTCGTGGAGCTGGAATTCAGGGTGCTGCCGGAGGAGGACGCCGACGCGCTCGTGGAAGAATTTCGCACATTCGCGAGCGAACTGGAGGCCGAGATGAGGGCGCGTGATCCGCGCGCGGCCGTCGACGTCTCGATGAAGTCGGAGTTTCCCGGCCTCGCCACGGCCCCCGAGGCGGATATCGTCACGCTCGTGAAGCAGCTCGCCGGCCGCAACGATCATGCCAAGGTCGCCTATGGAACCGAGGCGGGACTGTTCGTGGAGACTGCCGGAATCCCGACGGTTGTCTGCGGGCCGGGCTCGATCGCCCAAGCGCACCGAGCCGACGAATATGTGGAGGAGGCCCAGCTGGCGCAGTGCGAAGCCTTCATGCGCCGGCTGATCCGGCACTGCGCGCGCTGAAGGCAGCGCTTAGCGGGGCTTGCGGCTCCGTTTGACGCGCACCGGTTTCGGCTTGAGCTGGGCGACCCCGGGAAACCACAGCGACATCATCCGCCGGTTCGTTTCGGCGAGCCAGGCCGCCTGCGCGCGCCGCGCCTCCGCATAAGCCCGCCCGCGCGCAGCGCCCGTCAGCGCGTTCGCCGTGCTCAGCCAGGCGCTCATCCAGGGATTCTTCATCGCCGTCCTCCGCTCACCCGCACAACGCCGCGGCGTCCGTCATGTTCCGCGGGGCTGGCCTGCAGGCGGCGCATCGGCCGGCGCGCCGAGCGGGACGATCGGGCGCATCATGGTCGCGGCGGCCGGCAGGGCGGCGTAGCGCAGCGGGCAGGCTTCGCGGCTGAGCTCGCCGTCCGTCGCCACCCACACCCGCCGCCGTCGGAGCTTGGTGACCACGGCCTCGCGGGCGCGGAACGCCTCGATCAGCGGATTGCCGCGCCAGCCTCCGGTCACGACGTCGACGGCGAGGCGGAGTCGCTCCCGCAGGCCGCCGGCATGCGCGACGATCACCTCGATCTCGCCGCCGTCGAGCCGCGGCCGCCGCCAGCTGTCGTCGGCAAAGGCGTTGTTGGTGACCAGCACCGCGGTGGCGTCCACGCGTTGCGCGCGGCCGTCGATGACAAGCTCATAGCGCGAGCGTCCGGAGCGGAAGAACGCGCGAAACGCCGCCAGCGCGAAGCCGAGATAGCGGCCGAGCCCGCCGCTCGCTCGCGCAGCCTCGCGGGCGCGCGCCATCTGCGCGAAGAAGCCGAGCCCGGAGATCGAATGAAACGGGCGGCCGTTGACCGAGGCGAGATCGACGCGCCGCGGCTCGGCCTGCGCAATCCCGGCGATCGCCGCCTCCAGCGGCTGCGGCACGCCGAGGTCGCGCGCCAGCAGGTTCACGGTCCCGAGCGGCAGCACGCCGAACGTCTTCCCGAGCGCGAGCAGGCGGCCGAGCGAGCGCGACACCGAGCCGTCGCCGCCGCCCACGATGACCTCGTCATGGCTGTCGGCGCGGGCGATCTCGTCCAGCGCGGAGCCGAGGTCGCGCGGCGGGACCATGCGGACCTCGACCTGCTTGCCGGCGGCGGCGAACGCCTCCGCGATCCGCTCCGATGCCGTCTGCGGTCCCGGCGCGCGCTCCAGGTCCTTGAGCGCGCCGGCGCGCGGGTTGAGCAGCACGAGGCAGCGCGCCATGGCGGTCAGGACGCTTCGTCGGCTGAGAAGACGCGGGGCGCCGGCGCCTGCCAGCCGAGCGCCGCGAAAGTCGCGGCCATGTGGGGCGGGAGCGGCGCTTCCGCCTCGATCGGCGGCCGGCTCTCGCGCATCGGCACCGAGACCGCCCGGGCGTGAAGGTGCAGCGGCGGCCCGCCTTGCGGCGCCGCGCCGTAGATCGGGTCGCCGAGCAGCGGCATGCCAACATGGGCGGCGTGGGCGCGGATCTGGTGGGTGCGGCCGGTCAGCGGCGTAAACGCGATCCAGGCGAGCCCGGCGCCGCGGGCCATCACCCGCCATTCCGTGACCGAAGGAAGGCCCGCGGGATCGACCGCCATCCACCAGCCGCGGTTGGGGTTGCGCTTGGCGAGCGGCGCGTCGATGCGCCCCTCGTCGGCCTCCGGCGCGCCCTGCACGACCGCCCAGTAGGTCTTTCCGATCCGGCCCGAGGAGAACAGCTTGCCGAGCCGCGCCAGCGCCTTGCGGTGTCGGCCGAGCACCAGACAGCCGCTGGTGTCCTTGTCGAGCCGGTGCGCGAGCGCCGGGTCGCGCGGCAGCCCGAAGCGCAGCGCGCCGAAGCTCGCCTCGAGATTCGGGCCGCCTTTCGGCCCGGCATGCACCGGCACGCCCGCGGGCTTGTCGAGGATGAGCATCAGGCCGTCGCGGTGAAGCACCCGGGAGGCGATGGCGTCGGGGGACAGGATTGAAGGATCCAGCATGGAACTCTGCGGCGGCGCCCGGTATGGGCGGACGGCGGGGCCGCACTATGTCGCGGCCATGAAGCTGGTTTCCACCGTTTTCGAGGTCGCGCCGGAACATGCGGGCGCCTTCAGGGCGGCTGTGTTCGCGAATGCGAACGCCGTGGAGCGCAATGATCCAGGCTGCCGCGGGGTCGCGATCGCGGAAGACCCCTCGACTCCGGGCTTCTTCCTGACCTCCGCGCTTTACGAGAGCGAGGCGGCAGCGTCCGCCCGGCATGCGACGGAGGCCGGCCGCGCCTTCGAGGAGGCGGTGAAACCCTATGTGCGGCGGCAGCGCGTGCGCCTGCTCGACCTTGGCTGAGGCGCCTCGCCTGGATCTGCTGGTGGGAGACATCGGCGGCACCAACAGCCGCTTCGGGCTCGTTCCGCCCGGCGGCCTCCGGCCATACGCGATCGCGACCGCGCCGGACGAGGCTTACGCGGCGTTCGAGGACGCCGTCGCGGCCTATCTGCAACAGACCGGCGAGGCGCCCGGCCGGGCGGTGTTCGCGGTCGCCGGCCCGGTGCGGAACGGCGCCGCGCATCTCACCAACCGCGACTGGACGATCGACGCCGCAGCGCTTTCGCGGCGCTTCGGCTTCGCGGCGGTCGAAGTCGTCAACGACTTCGTGGCGCAGGCCGCTTCGCTGCCGCATCTCGCGCCGGACGATCTGCGCCGCATAGGCGGACCCGAGCCTCGACCCGAGGCCGTAAAGGCCGCGGTCGGGCCCGGCACCGGCCTCGGCGTCGCCGCCCTTCTCCGGATCGACGGCAAGTGGCTGCCGGTCCCGAGCGAGGGCGGCCATGTGGAACTTGCGGCGGTGAGTGGCCGGGAGGCGGCCGCCTTCGCGGAGATCAGGCGCCGGCACGGTCGGGTGTCGGCCGAACATGTGCTCTCGGGGCCGGGTCTCGCCCGCCTTCACCACGCGCTGCATGGCGGCGCAGAGCTGGCGGCCGCGGCGGTGACGGAACGCGCCACACAACGAGACACGGCCGCGCTCGAGACGATCGAGATCTTTCTCCACCTCCTGGCCCGGTTCGCCGGCGACGTCGCTCTGACGTTCGGCGCGGGCGCGGTCTATTTCTGCGGCGGCGTGCTGCCGAAGCTGATCGGCTTCGTGGATGCGGGCGCGTTCCGGTCGAGCTTCGAGGCGAAGGGCCCGCATCTCGGGATGATGCGCGAGACCGCAACCCTGCTCGTGACCTCTCCGGTCGCAGGACTGGTCGGCTGCGCCGCGCTGGCGGAAGCGCGCAGCCGATGAACGGTGCGCTCCGGCGGCGGTTAACCACCCAAGTAGATCGCGGCCATTCCAGTCCAATTCGAGTCGAATTCGTTTGAACGGCCCGCGGCTGTGCTTCTACATCTGGGACGCCAGTCTTACGCAGCGCCTCATCAGCCGCCGCTGCGGACCGATACGGTTCCGGTCAGCCATTCCCGCCGGAGCCGGGGCGAGGCGGCGGTCGAATAGACCCCGCCTCGCATTGCTCAACATTTCATGACGATCTCGAGGAACGGAGCCCCGTTCCGGAAGTTGATCCCATGGCATAACAATCCGCATGGGAGACGTCATGAAGTTCAACAAGACATGTATGGCCGCTCTGGCCGCGACAATGCTCGTCGGCGCTCCCGCGGCAGGCTGGGCGCAGCCCAACTCCAGCGACTCCACCAAGCCGATGCCGAATGACAGCAAGGCCAACACGGGCGATATAAGCTCGTCCGGCTCGAGCGGAATGAGTTCGTCCGGCGCCGGCGCGGCCAGCGCCACAGGCGCGGGCGCGGAGCCGATGGCCGGCCAGGCGCCGTCTTCCAAGTCGACCGGCAATCCGTCGGCCGATGACCTGCGCGGCCACACCGAGGCCCCGGCCGGCGACCTGAAGCCGCGCTGACCGATCCAGTGGGCAAGGGCGCGCGCAGGCCGCGCGCCCTTGCCTCAGGCGGCGGTCCAGCCGCCGTCCATCGTGAGCAGCGCGCCGGTGATCTGCGCCGCCGCATCGGAACACAGGAAGACGGCGAGCGCCGCCACCTGATCTGGCGTGACGAACTCCTTGGTTGGCTGCGCCGCGAGCAGCACGTCGCGCTTGACCTCGTCTTCCGTCATGCCGCGGGCCTTCATGGTGTCGGGGATCTGCCGCTCGACCAGCGGCGTCCAGACATAACCCGGGCAGATCGCGTTCACGGTGATCTTCTGCTGCGCGACCTCGAGCGCGCAGGATTTGGTGAACCCCGCAACGCCGTGTTTGGCGGCCACATAGGCTGATTTGAAGGGCGACGCGACCAGCGCGTGCGCCGAGGCGGTGTTGACGACGCGGCCCCAGCCCTTCCGCTTCATGCCCGGCAGCGCCGCCTTGGTGGCGTGGAAGGCGGCGGACAGATTGATCGCGATGATCTGGTCCCACTTGTCTTCGGGGAACTCGTCGACCGGCGAGACGTGCTGGATGCCGGCGTTGTTGACCAGGACGTCGACCGCACCGAAGCGTTCTTCGGCAGCCCCGATCATTCTGGCGATCTCCTGCGGCTTCAGCATGTCCGCCCCGTCATGAACGACGGAGACGCCATGCTCCGCCTCGATCGACGAGCGAATCTGCTCGATCTCCGCCTTGTCGCCGAAGCCGTTGATCACGACGTTAGCGCCGGCCTTGGCCAGCGCGCGGGCGACGGCGAGCCCGATCCCGCTGGTGGAGCCGGTGACGACGGCGGTCTTGTCCTGCAGCATTGTGAGGCCTTTCGGGAATGGCGCGGGTCCTGCCGCGGCTAAGCTGGCGCGCTGCGGGCCGATGCGCAATGTGAGCCGCCGCGGTGACGCGACGCGCGGCGCTTCGTGCTAAGAGATCGGTCGAGATGACGCACCCCGAGACCGCCGCCGGACGCCCCTTCGCCGAGCCGGGGCACAACCATCACGCCTGCGCGCGCGAGGTTCTGCAGCGCGCCGAGAGGCTGTGCGCCGAGCGCGGGGCGCGGTTGACCGACATCCGCCGCCGCGTCCTGGAGGCGCTTGCAGCCGACCACGCGCCGGCCGGGGCCTATGAGGTGATCGAGCGGTTGTCGCGGCCCGGCGAGCGGCCGCCTGCGCCGATCACGGTGTACCGCGCGCTCGATTTCCTTCAGGAGCAGGGCTTCGTGCACCGGATCGAGAGCCGCAACGCCTTCGTGGCGTGCAGCCACGATCACGGCGCGACCGGCGACGCGCCGGTGGTGTTCCTGATCTGCGAGGATTGCGGGGCCGTCGGCGAAGCGACGACGCAGGCCTTCGCGAACGCCCTGCAGGGCCTCGCCCGCGCGTCCGGTTTTCGCCCGCGCGCGCCGGTGATCGAGGTCTCCGGCGAATGCGCCCATTGCCGCGCCAAGCTCAAGCTGAGAAGTCCCGATGCCGCTGACGCCTGATCCTTCGTCCGCGCCGGTGGATTGTCCCGCCGCGCTCGCCGCGCGCCGTGCGTCGCGGCCGGTGCTGGTGGGCGACGTCACGGTCGGCGGCGGCGCGCCGATCGTGGTGCAGTCGATGACCAACACCGACACCGCCGACATCGCCGGGACGGTGGCGCAGGTCGCCGCGCTGGCGCGCGCCGGCTCGGAACTCGTCCGCATCACGGTCGATCGCGCGGAGGCCGCGGCCGCCGTGCCGCACATCCGCGACGAACTCGCCCGGCGCGGCGTGAACGTGCCGCTGGTCGGCGACTTCCATTACATCGGGCACACCCTGCTGGCCGAGCACCCGGCCTGCGCCGAGGCGCTCGCCAAATACCGGATCAACCCGGGCAATGTCGGCTTCGGGGCCAAGAAGGACCGGCACTTCGCGCAGATCATCGAGATCGCGACGCGCAACGGCAAGCCGGTCCGGATCGGCGGCAACTGGGGTTCGCTCGACGGCGAGCTGCTCACCCGGCTGATGGACGAGAACGCCGCCGCCCCGCGCCCGAAGGACGCCCGGGAGGTGACGCGCGAGGCGCTGATCCGCTCGGTGCTGCTGTCCGCCGCGCGCGCCGAGGAGCTCGGCCTGCCGCGCGAGAAGATCATCCTGTCCGCCAAGGTCTCGGCCGTGCAGGACCTGATCGCCGTCTATGCGGAGCTCGCGCGCCGCGCGGACTACGCGCTGCATCTCGGCCTCACCGAAGCCGGGATGGGCTCGAAGGGGATCGTGGCCTCCTCGGCCGCGCTCGGCGTGCTGCTGCAGCAGGGCGTCGGCGACACGATCCGGGTTTCGCTCACGCCCGAGCCGGGCGGCGACCGCACGGTGGAGGTCAAGGTCGCGCAGGAGATCCTGCAGACCATGGGCTTCCGCACCTTCGTGCCGCTGGTGGCCGCCTGCCCGGGCTGCGGCCGGACCACCTCGACGGTGTTCCAGGAGCTCGCCCGCGAGGTCCAGGACCACATCGTCGCGCGCATGCCGGAGTGGAAAACGCTCTATCCCGGGGCCGAGACGCTCAACGTCGCCGTCATGGGCTGCATCGTGAACGGGCCGGGCGAGTCGAAGCACGCCGACATCGGCATCTCGCTGCCCGGCACCGGCGAGAGCCCGACCGCGCCGGTGTTCGTCGACGGCAAGAAGGTCGCGACGCTGCGCGGGCCGGGCCTGGTCGCCGAGTTCAAGGCGATGGTGGAAGATTACGTAGCCCGCCGGTTCGGCGCCGGCGCGGCCGGGCGCGACGCCGCGGAGTGACGGCTCAGGCGAGCTCCGCGGCCGCCAGCAGTTCGCCCTGCAGGTAGGTCGCGCCCCATTCCGTCAGCATCTCGGCGGCCGCGCGGGTCTCGACCTGCTCGGCGACGGTCTCGAAGCCGAGCTCGCGGGCGAGCGCCAGCAGCGCCCGCACGAAGGCGCCCGACCGGGCGTCGTTCTGCAGGTCGCGCACGAAGGAGCCGTCGATCTTGACGAGGTCGACCGCGAGCTCGCGGAGCGCCTTGAACGAGGTGTGGCCGGCGCCGAAATCGTCGATCGCCACTTTGACCCCGCGGGCGTGGAGCTCGGTCACGAAAGCGGCCGTGACGCCGAGATCGGCGATCGCCGCCGTCTCGGTGACCTCCACCATCAGGCGGTCCGCCAGATCCGGCCGCATCGCCAGCCAGGAGGACAGCGCCTCGAGCCAGCTTTCGTCCGCCGTCGTCGCCGCCGAAACGTTCACCGCGACGCGCGCCTCGGGCAGGCTCGCAAGATGCGCCGCCGCAAGGTCGAGCGCGCGGCGGTCGAGCATGTGGATCAGCCCGACCTCCTCGGCGGCGCTTGCGAGCGGCCCGCCTGAAATGATCTCGCCATCCTCCGTCACGACGCGGACCAGCGCCTCGCTCCAGACGTGCTCGCGCGTCGTGGCGCGGAACACCGGCTGGAAGGCGAGCCGCACCCGTCGCTCGTTGAGCGCCGTGACGAGCTGGTCGGCGAGCCGCATATGCGTGCGGCGGGCGGCCTCGCGCTCCGGATCGGGCGCGTAGACGTGGATCCCGGTGGGCAGCGCGCCGGCCCGCGCGAGCGCGGCGCGCGCCTTCGCGATGAACTCGTTGACGTCGCGCGCGTGCCGGGGCGCCACCACGCCGCCGATCGCCATCCGGACCGACACCGGGCCCGCCGGGGTGACGATCGGCTCGTCATGGACCGCGGCCGCGAGCCGCCGCAGCACGACGTCGAGCTCCGCGCGGTCGCACTCCTGCAGCACGAGGCCGAAGGTCGAGGTCGAGAACCGGCCGAGCGTGTCGCCGCCGCGCATCGCCAGCCTGAAGCGGCGCGCGACCTCCACCACCGCGAGGTCGCCGACGTCATAGCCGTAGGATTCGTTGATCGCGCCGAGATTGGAGAGCGAGGCGAGCACCAGGCAGCAGGCGGTCTGCATCCGCAGACTGGCCGAAAGCGTCGCGCCTGCTACCTCCAGCAGCCGGGCGCGGGAGAGCTGGCCGGTCAGCGGGTCGAAGCGGGCGAGCGTCGCGGCGTTGTGGGCGTGCTCGTAATGGGCGCCGAGCCGGCGCACGACCCCGACCACGCGGGCGGGGCGGCCCTCGGGACCGGCGTACCAGCGGCCGCGATCCTGCACCCAGAGGCGCTTGGCGCGGCCGCCGGGGGCGAGCGGATACTCGACCTCGAACGGAACGCCCTCGCCGTGATCCGCCGCGCTCGCGCCGAACACCGCCTCGCGCCTTGTGGTCAGCGCGTCGGGATCGAACAGCGCGGCGAACCGGGTCGCGGTCTCCAGCGGCGTCGCCGGCGCGAGCCCCAGGACCTCATGGGCGGCCGCCGTCCAGTCGAGCCGGTCGGTCTCGACGTCCCAGACATAAGCAGCCTCGCCGACCGCGGTCAGGAGATCCTCGAGCGGCGAACCCTGGCCGAGGCCGGGCTGAGCAGTGGTTCGGGCTTGCGCCATCCCGGCCGGTTCCGCGCGTAGATGTGGACGACGAATCAGTGCTCTGGACTCTACTCACAAACACTCTAGCTTCGTAAGCGCAGATGACGGCTCCGAAGCCGGAGATACTTGGTTAATGGTCGGTATTGCGCCTAAATCCTAGAAAATCCATAAGCGGGACAGCACTGCGATGCTGATGTTGCCTCCCATCCAAAGAACGAGCGCCGCTGCGCGGGGGCGGACAAGGTCTGAGAGGGCGAAAAAGGCCGACGGGGCTGCGCGCGCCGAAACGCCGCGCGTCGAGCCGGCGGACGAGGGCGCTGCGGCGAACGCGCCATTCGAGCAGCCGCGGAAAGCCGACGCGCGGCGCGGCGGCCGAAGCTGGGCGGGACGGAGCTACGCGCCGCTGGTGGCGCAGCTGATCGCCGGCGCGCTCGGGGTGGGGCAGACGCGCGTCCGCCGGCGGGCCGCCGTGGCCGAAGCGCTCGCGGCCTATAGCTGGCCGCGCGACCGGCCGAAGGGTGATCGCGGCGTCGCCTGAGAGGCGGAAACGCAAAAGGCCGGCGCAAGGCCGGCCTTTTGTCAGAAACCAGATCTACGAGGCGTCAGGCGTCCGCCTTCGGCGTCAGGATCTGCCGGCCGCGATACATGCCGGTCTTGAGGTCGAGGTGGTGCGGCCGGCGCAGCTCGCCGGAGTCCTTGTCCTCGATATAGGTCGGCGACTTGAGCGCGTCCGCGGAGCGGCGGTGGCCGCGCTTCATCGGGGACGTCTTTCGCTTCGGAACGGCCATTTCGCAAACTCCGTCAATTCGGGTGCGCAGCCTGTTCGGCGCGCGAAAAAGCGGGCGGAGCTCGGTCGCCGCCTCGGTCAGGGCGGGCTTATAGCGACATCCCGGCCGGAACGCCAGCGGGAATCAGGCCGCCCGTTTCACTTCAGGCAGGCGGTCAGCGCACCGGCCGCGCGGGCGCGACTCGCCACGATCGCGGCGTGCATGCGCGCCTGCCGGCTCGGGCGGCGGGCGTCGCGCAGCACCGGGTTGGGCAGCGCCGCCGCGAGCAGCGCCGCCTGTTGCGGGGTGAGCGCCTTGGCGTCGCGGCCGAAGGCGCGCCGCGCGGCGGCCTGGGCGCCGAAGATTCCGTCCGGCCCCCACTCGGCCACGTTGAGATAGACCTCCATCACCCGGCGCTTGCTCCAGACGAGGTCGATCCAGTGCGCCAGCACGATCTCGATCGGCTTCCGGACGTAGGCGCCGCCCTGCCACAGGAACAGGTTCTTGGCGACCTGCATTGCGATGGTCGACGCGCCGCGCCCGGGTCCCGAGTCGCCGCCCGACTTCAGGACGTCCCGGATCGCGCCCCAGTCGACGCCATGATGTTGGCAGAAGCGGGCGTCCTCCGAGACCAGCACCGCCCTGGGCAGCGCCGGAGAAATCCGCTCGAGCGGCGTCCAGACGCGCTCCACGGGGCGCCCCGTGGCCCAGCGCGCGAGCATCAGCGTCGAGACCGGCGGGACGACCGCGTAGAGCGGCACGAGCACGACCGGAAGCGCCATGAGCGCGACCAGCACGCGGATCACGATGGCGACCGCCGACATCCTCGGCCGAAGCCTCTGACCGGGCGCGGTCCGCGCCAAGAACGCCATCGACTGCTTTCCTCCCCCGGTCGCGCGGCGCGTGCAATCTAGCAGACCGCTCCGGCTAAGCCACGCGCCGGTCGCGGCCGCCGCCGGCTTGACGCGCCCGCCATGGTCGGGCAGCGCAGGCAGCGAAGCGCCCTGCCGGAAACCGTTCATGCCGCAGCCCTCCTTTGAAGACCTCCGCGCCGACGTCGCGCGTCGGATCGAGGAGGGGCTCGACGAACTTCTGTCGCCGAAGGCCCGGCCCGGCGAAGCGGCGCGTCCGCCGCGGCTGGTCGAGGCGATGCGCTATGTCATGCTCGGGGGCGGCAAGCGGCTGCGTCCCGCGCTGCTCGTCGGGGCGGCGCGGATGTTCGGCGCAGTGGGCGACGGCCCGCTCGCAGCCGGCCTCGCGATCGAGTGCGTCCACGGCTACAGCCTGGTTCATGACGACCTGCCGGCGATGGACGACGACGATCTTCGTCGCGGGCGGCCGACCGCGCATCGCGCGTTCGACGAGGCGACCGCGATCCTGGCGGGAGACGCCCTGCAGACCATCGCGTTCGAGACGCTTGCGGGCGAGCGGGTCCACGCCGACGCCGCGGTGCGGGTGGAGCTCGTCGTCACGCTCGCGCGGGCGGCCGGCCTCGGCGGCATGGCGGGCGGGCAGATGCTCGACCTCGCGGCCGAGGGCCGGTTCGGCGGCGCTGAGGTGCAGTCCGAGGCGGACATCCGGCGGATGCAGGCGATGAAGACCGGCGCGCTGATCGAGGCCGCCGTCGAGATGGGCGCGATCCTGGGCGAGGCCGACGGCGCGCCGCGGCGCGCCTTGCGTCGCTATGCGCATGCGCTCGGGGCGGCGTTCCAGGTAGCCGACGATCTGCTCGACGCCGAAGGCGCGACCGGAACCGTGGGCAAGAAGACCGGAAAGGACGCCGCGGCCGGAAAGGCGACGCTGGTCGCGGTCCACGGCGTCGACGGCGCCCGGCGCCGGCTGGAGGCGCTCACGGCCGAGGCGATCGGCGCTCTTGAGACGTTCGGCGAGGCGGCCGAACCGCTGCGCTGCGCTGCCCGTTTCGTCGCGGCGCGGGACAGCTGAGCTAGTTCTTGGCCGGCGCCATCTTGTCGAGACGCGCGCGCATCTCGGCCATCTCGCGCCGCAGCGTGTCGAGATCGCCGGCCTCCGCCTCGCGCGGGGCCGGCTGAGCCGCCGCGGGCGCCTCCGGCGCCGCCTCGCCCGTCGCCGGAAACACCGAGAACATGCGGAACGCGCGCTCCATCATGGCGACGTTGGTGCGCATCTGCTCCTCGACGGCGGATTGGAACGAGCCCGCCCCGAACGTCTTCATGGTTTCGCGCATCTTGTCCTGGTCGCGCGTCAGCGCGCCCATGGAAAGTTCAAGATATTTCGGCACGAAACTCTGCACGCTGTCGCCATAGAACCGGATGAGCTGCCGAAGGAAGGTGATCGGCAGCAGGTTCTGTCCCTTGTTCTCCTGCTCGAAGATGATCTGCGTCAGCACCTGGTGCGTTATGTCGTCGTTCGTCTTGGCGTCGACGACCTGAAAATCCTCGCCCCGCTTCACCATCGCCGCGAGATCTTCGAGAGTGACGTAGGTGCTGGTCCCGGTGTTGTAGAGCCGGCGATTGGCGTATTTCTTGATCGTGATCGCGTTGTTGGTGCTCGACATGTCGCGCTGATCTCTGGCCGGCGAGGGTTTCATTGTTCGTTCTTCCGCGGCGCGATAGCCGCCTGAGCGGCCACGAGAAGCGGAACGATAAGGCGAAACCAGCAGACCGGCCAGATTTTTGTGCAGTGCAGAGTAGAACCTTAGACGGATGATGAGCATGCGATCAGACTGCGAAGGTAGCCAAGTGGTCCGGCGGGTCTGGCCGGCCGGCGCGGCGCTCGCCGGCGCTCTGCTGCTGTTCGGTCCAGCGGCGGCGAAAGCGGCGGCGGGGCTCGACCTCAAGCCGAGCACCTATACGCGTCACGACTACAAGAAGTGTCCCGCGGCGCCCGCGGCGGGCGAGGGACCGGACGCGCGCATGTGCCTCGGCGTCGCCAACGTGCCGGTCGTCTGGAGCTCCGACGGCGCCTCGGCGGCGCTGTGGTTCGGGCGCAAGCCGCTCAAAGAGAGCCTTAATCTCGGGACGGTGTTCCGGCCCGACGCGAGCGTCGAGTGGCGCGCGACGCCGGCTTCGCAGGGCCGGCCGGTGGCCGCGATCGTGCGCTACCGGGTGGGCGAGCGGGCCGGCGCGCTCTCGGCGAGCCGCGTGGTGGTGTATCGTCTGGAAACCTCCGGCGCCGGCTGCGTCATGGCGGTGCTTCCCTCCGGAGACGCGAAGAAGGCGCGCGATCTCGCGGACGAGAAGGCGAGCGGTTTTCGCTGCGGATCCAGCCGCCGGCTCGGCGGATAAGCCTTTCTTCCAACTCCGAAGGTCGTCTTGACGCTCTTCCGACCCGCGTCCCATTAACCAGCGACATTCGCGGCCGCCGTGGCGGCCCGTCGATCAGGAGACTTCCATGGCAGACACCGACGTCGTCATCGTTGGAGCCGCGCGCACCCCGGTCGGCGCCTTCAACGGCGGCCTTTCCTCGCTGCCGGCGCACGAACTCGGCAAGGTGGCGATCCAGGCCGCGCTGGAGCGCGCCGGCGTCGACGCCGGCGAGGTGTCGGAGACCATCCTCGGTCAGGTGCTGACCGCGGCGCAGGGGCAGAACCCGGCCCGCCAGGCGTCGATCGCGGCCGGCATCCCGATCGGCGCGTCGGCCTGGGGCATCAACCAGGTGTGCGGCTCCGGCCTGCGCGCGGTCGCGCTCGCCGCCCAGGCGATCCGCAACGGCGACAGCGACATCGTGGTCGCCGGCGGCCAGGAGAGCATGAGCCAGTCGGCGCACGCCGCGCATATGCGCTCCGGCACCAAGATGGGCGACGTCAAGTTCATCGACACGATGATCAAGGACGGCCTGTGGGACGCCTTCAACGGCTACCACATGGGCACCACCGCCGAGAACGTCGCCGAGAAGTGGCAGATCACCCGCGAGCAGCAGGACCAGTTCGCGGTCGCCTCGCAGAACAAGGCCGAGGCCGCGCAGAAGGAAGGCCGCTTCAAGGACGAGATCGCCCCGGTGACGATCTCGGGCAAGAAGGGCGACACGGTCGTCGACAGCGACGAGTACATCCGCCACGGGGCGACGCTCGACTCCGTCGCCAAGCTCCGCCCGGCCTTCTCCAAGGACGGCACGGTCACGGCCGGCAACGCCTCGGGCATCAATGACGGCGCCGCCGCGCTCGTGGTGACCTCCGCCTCCCGCGCCTCCTCCAAGGGCCTGAAGCCGCTCGCCCGCATCGTCAGCTGGGCGCAGGCGGGCGTCGATCCGGCGCTGATGGGCTCCGGCCCGATCCCGGCGTCGCGCCGCGCGCTCGAGAAGGCCGGCTGGTCGATCGGCGATCTCGACCTGATCGAGGCCAACGAGGCGTTCGCCGCCCAGGCCTGCGCGGTCAACAAGGACCTCGGCTGGGACACCGGCAAGGTCAACGTGAATGGCGGCGCGATCGCGATCGGGCACCCGATCGGGGCCTCCGGCGCCCGCGTGCTGACCACGCTGATCTACGAGATGATCCGTCGCGACGCCAAGAAGGGGCTCGCGACGCTGTGCATCGGCGGCGGCATGGGCATCGCCATGTGCGTCGCGCGGGACTGACGTCTCTACGGTCCTGGAACTTCAAGCTGCAACGGCAGGCAGGGCGGGACGCGGTCGTCCCGGCCGCGGGGCGCTTGCGCCCTGATCTCGACGGGAGGACGAAATGGCGCGCACGGCGCTCGTGACTGGCGGAACCCGCGGCATCGGCGAGGCGATCTCGATCGCGCTCAAGAAGGCCGGCTACAATGTGGCCGCGACCTATGCCGGCAATGACGAGAAGGCCGAGGCCTTCAAGGCCGAGCACGGCGTGGCGGTGTTCAAGTGGGACGTCGGCGATCCTGAGGCCTGCGCCGCCGGAGTCGCCAAGGTCGAGGCCGAGCTCGGGCCGGTCGACGTGCTGGTGAACAATGCCGGCATCACCCGCGACGGCATGTTCCACAAGATGACGTTCGACCAGTGGCGCGACGTCATGCGCACCAATCTCGACTCGATGTTCACGATGACCAAGCCGGTCATCGACGGCATGCGCGAGCGCGGTTTCGGCCGCATCATCAACATCACCTCGATCAACGGCCAGAAGGGCCAGATGGGCCAGGCGAACTACTCCGCCGCCAAGGCCGGCGTGATCGGCTTCACCAAGGCGCTGGCGCAGGAAAACGCCAAGAAGGGCGTCACGGTGAACGCGATCGCCCCGGGTTACATCGCCACCGAGATGGTGATGGCGGTGCCGGAGAAGGTTCGTGACTCGATCATCGCCACGATCCCGGTCGGGCGGCTCGGCGAGGCCGACGAGATCGCCGACGCGGTGCTGTATCTGGCGGGCGAGAAGGCCGGCTTCGTCACCGGCTCGACGCTGACGATCAATGGCGGTCAGTACATCGCCTGACCGGGCAGGCCGCGACGTCCGCGCCTCGTGACGGCGGCGGCATGGCGGGCTAGGACCGCGCCATGCCCGCCGCCCGCGCCACCGCCATCGGCCTGATCGCGATCGGCCTCTGGGCGACGCTCGCCCTGCTCACCGCCGCGACGGGAGCGACGCCGCCCTTCCTGCTGACGGCGCTGACGTTTGCGATCGCGGGCGCGGCGGGGCTGGCGGTCGCCGCGCTCCGACCCGGCGGACTCGCGGCGTTGCGCCAGCCATGGCCGATCTGGCTGCACGGCGTCGGCGGGCTGTTCGGCTTTCACTTCTTCTATTTCTCCGCTCTGCGGCTCAGCCCACCGGCGGAGGCCAGTCTCGTCGCCTATCTGTGGCCGCTGCTGATCGTGCTGTTCTCGGCCGCGCTGCCGGGCGAGCGGCTGGCGCCGCGCCATGCGCTGGGCGCGCTGTGTGGCCTCGCCGGGGCGGCGCTGCTCATCGGAGGGCGCGGCGGCGGCTTCGCCTTCGGCGGCGCCCACCTCGCCGGCTACGCCTCGGCGCTCGTCTGCGCGGTGATCTGGGCGGTCTATTCGGTCTCCGGCCGGCTGCTCGCGCGCGTTCCCACCCAGGCGCTCGCCGGCTTCTGTCTCGCGACCGCCATGCTCGCGGGCCTCTGCCACCTCGCGCTGGAGCCCACGATCTGGCCTGCGCGCGCAAGCGAATGGCTGGCGGTGACGGCGCTGGGCCTCGGGCCCGTCGGGCTCGCCTTCTTCGCCTGGGACGTCGGGATGAAGCATGGCGACGTGCGGCTGCTGGGCGTCGCCGCCTATGCGGCCCCGCTGCTTTCCACGCTTCTGCTGGTCTGGTTCGGCTATGCGGCGCCGAGCCGCGCCTTGGCGCTGGGCTGCGCCCTCATCGTCGGAGGGGCGCTGCTCGCGACGCTGCGACGGCCGCGTCGCAGAAGCGCCCGCGGACCGTCAGCCGCCTGACGGCCGCCATTCGGGCGGCGCGAGTTCGAAGCCCGCGAAATCGAAGCCCGGCGCAACCGTGCAGCCGACCAGCGTCCAGCGCCCGAGCGGCTCGGCGGCCTGCCACCAGCCGCTCGGGACCACGAGCTGCGGCGCCTCTCCGGCGGCGATGTCGAGGCCGAGCCGGGCGACCTGCGTCGCGCCGCCGTCGGCCGACAGGCTGAGCGCCAGCGCGTCGCCCGCATAGAAGTGCCAGACCTCGACGGCGTCGACCCGGTGCCAGGCGGATCGCTCGCCGGCCGCGAGCAGGAAGTAGATCGCCGTCGAGCGGCTGCGGCCGTCCGCGTCCGTGGCCGGATCCCGGAAGGTCTCCCGGAAATGGCCGCCTTCGGGATGGGGCTTGAGGTCGAGCAGGCGCACGACCTCATCGGCCGACAGGCCGTCGAGCGCGCTCACGCGCGGTTTTTCCGCTCGCGCAGTTCGGCGAAGGCCGCGACCGGGTTCCCGGACGGCAGGCCAAGCGCCGCCGCCACCTTGTCCTCGCCCGCCCTGAGGAAGACGTTCGTCGCCTTCTCGGCGCCGATTGTGGTCGGCACGGTCGGCCGGCCGGCGGCGCGCTGGGCGTCGACCTTCTTCAGACGCTCGGCGATCGCCGCATCGTCCGGCAGCACGGAGGCGCAGAACCGCGCGTTCGAGGCGGTGTATTCATGGCCGCACCAGACGGTGGTCTCGCTCGGCAGCTGGGCGATCTTGGACAGCGAGTCCCACATCGCGGCCGGCGTGTCCTCGAACAGCCGCCCGCAGCCCATGACGAACAGCGTGTCGCCGGCGAACAGCCACTTCTCCGTCGGCTCGTGGAAAACCACATGGCCCTTGGTGTGGCCGGGCGTCGCGATCGTCTCGAAACGCCAGGGGCCGACCTCTGCGACGTCGCCCTCGGCGAGCGTGCGGTCGAGGCCGGCGATCGAAGCCGCCTCCGCGGCCGGGCCGAAGGCGGTCGCGCCGAAACGGCTCTTCAGCTCGGCGAGCCCCGCAATGTGGTCGTTGTGCTTGTGGGTGATCAGGATATGGCTGAGCCCCCAGCCGCGGCTCTCGAGCGCCTCCGCGATCGGCGCGGTCTCGGGCGCGTCGATCAGCGCGACCGTGTCGCTCGCGGGATCGCGCAGCAGCACCGCATAATTGTCGGACAGGCAGGGGATCAGGACGATCTCGGCAGGCATGACGTCTCCAGTTCGGACGGGCGCTCAAGCTATAGGCGACCGCCTCGCGGTCAAGCTTGCGGGATCGCCGAAGCCGCGAGTCGAACGAAGCGCGCGAGCCGGCTACAACAAGGGTATGGCCTTGGACATCCTCGATCTCCGCGACTTCTACAGCCGGCCGCTCGGCGAGCTCGCGCGCCGCATCCTGCGCGGCAAGCTGCGCTCGCGCTGGAGCGACGTGCGCGGCCTGCGCGTGCTCGGGATCGGTTTCGCGACGCCTTTCGTGGGGGTGTTTCGGGAGGATGCGGAGCGCGTGCTGGCGTTTTCGCCGTCGCAGCAGGGGGTGGCGGGCTGGCCGCTCGACCGGCTGAACGCCGCGGGTCTGGTCGACGACGAGATGTGGCCGCTGCCGGACGCCGCCGTCGACCGGATCGTCGCGGTCCATGCGCTCGAGACCTGCGGCAGCGCCGCCGAGTTCCTCAACGAAGCGTGGCGCTGCCTCGCCCCTGGCGGGCGGCTGATCGCGATCGTTCCGAACCGTCGCGGCGCCTGGGCGAAGATGGACACCACCCCGTTCGGCCACGGCCGGCCGTTCAGCCGCAGCCAGCTCACCGAGCTGCTGCGCGAGGCGCTGTTCGCGCCCGAGGGTTGGGACGAGGCGCTGTTCATGCCGCCGGTGGAGCGCGGGCTGGTGTTCCGGTCCGCGGTCCCCCTTGAACGCCTCGGCGCCCGGCTATGGGCGCCGTTCGCAGGCGTTCACATCGTCGAGGCGAGCAAGCAGGCGGTACGGCCGCTGCCGGCCCGCTCGACGCGGCGCGTGGCGCCGGCGCGGGTATTGCGGCCCGCCCCGATCGGGGTCCCGGCGCCCGCGCCGCATCGCGACGTCACTTCCGGCTAAGCAGAAACACGCCCTGTGCGCCGAACAGGTTCCAGAACCACCACGGCGCGTTCACGGGCGCCGGGCGGCCCGTGGCGTTGAGCGCGACCGCCCGCTCCATGCGCGCGCCCAATAGGTCCACGAGATCGACGAAGTCGCGGATCGTGCAGAGGTGGATGTTCGGCGTCTCGTACCAGGGGTCCGGCAGATTGGCCGTCTGCGGCATGCGGCCTTCGAGCAGGAACTGCATCCTCACCCGCCAGTGGCCGAAATTCGGGAACGACACGATCGCGCGGCGGCCGATGCGCAGCAGGTCCTCGACCACCGCCTTTGGCCGCCGCGTGGCCTGCAGCGTCTGCGACAGGATGACGTAGTCGAAGGCGTCGTCCGGGTAATGCGCGAGGTCGGCGTCGGCGTCGCCCTGGACGACCGAGAGCCCGTGCGCCACGGAGGCGTTGACGCCGGATTGCGAAATCTCGATGCCGCGGCCGTCGACGCCGCGTCGCGCGATCAGCAGCCGAAGCAGCGCGCCGTCGCCGCAGCCGACGTCGAGCACGCGCGATCCCGGCTGCACCATCTCGGCGACCAGCAGATGGTCCGGACGCGGCGCGGCCGCGAGCGTCTCGGCTGGTACGGGGGAGGCGGCGTCGAGAACAGTCATCGGGTCTTCACATGCGGCGAACGCGCCGCGCCTGAGCGTCTCGCCGCCCGATACGCCATCCTGCCGAAGCCGGCAAAGCGCGCAGCCGGAAAATGGCGGCGCAGCAGCGATGATCGGGAGGAACTGGAGCGGGCGAAGGGAATCGAACCCTCGTATGCAGCTTGGGAAGCTGCCGTTCTACCATTGAACTACGCCCGCGGCCTCGAGACCATAAGATGCGCTGCGGCCGCGGACAAGCGTCCGCTGCAGCCTCTCCGCCGCCGGAACGCGGGGTCGTGATCGGACCCGCGGAGACCGCACGTCGACGCCGGCGCGACAGAAGCGTAGGAAGCGCCGGCGGGTGGCCGCAGTCGAGGAGCCGCATGAGCGGGCGTCAGCTTCAGCCGGACAACGGCGCCGCGGGGCCGCGGCTTGCGACGGTCTCGTGGATCGCAGCGGGGCTCGGCGTAGCCATGCTGGCCGTCGGAGGCGCCGCCCTTTGGGCTACGGAAGGCGCTTCGGTCTTCATGCAGGCCGCCTTCGCCGCGCTCGCCGCGTGCTTCTGACGGAGTTTTGTGATGTCCCCTCGAACCGCCTTTTTCGCCGGCGCGATCGTGTTCGCGCTCGGGGCCGCCGGTCTCGCGGCCGCGCTGCTGCACCTTCAGGGCGGAAGCCAGACGGCGACGCAGGCCTCCTCGGTCGGCGGGCCGTTCAGCCTCGTGGACCAGGACGGGCAGGCGGTCACAGAGGCGGACATGAAGGGCAAGCCGCACCTCGTGTTCTTCGGCTTCACCCACTGCCCCGACGTGTGCCCCACCTCGCTCTACGAGATGACCCAGGCGCTCAACGCGCTGGGCGCGGACGCCGAGAAGACCGAGGCGTTCTTCGTCACGGTCGACCCTGCGCGCGACACGCCGGAGGCGATGAAGGCCTACCTCAAGAGCTTCTCGCCGCGCATCCGCGGCCTGACGGGCACGCAGGAGCAGGTCGACGGGATGGTGAAGGCCTACAAGGTCTATGCGCGAAAGCAGCCGCTCGAGGGTGGCGACTACACGATGGACCACACCGCGGTGGTCTATCTGATGGACCGCAACGGGAACTTCGTGGCGCCGCTCAATCTGAAGCGCTCGCCCGAAGAGGTCGCGGCTGAGATCCGCCGCTACATCTGAGGCGGCGTCGCCCGACGCCGGGAGACGCCATGCGTCGTCTTCTCCCAATGGCTCGTTCGGGCGGTGGCGATCTGGTAGAGCGCCCGCCACGCCGCGGCGCCGACCAGCAGCCAATAGAACGGCATGGTGATCAGATCGCGGACGAGCGCCGAAGGCCCCCGGCGATCGATCCCCATCCAGCCGCACGCCAGGCCAGCCGAATAGCCGACGATCAGATTGGCCACGTGCAGGCCGGTGAAGGCCGCGCCCGCCAGGCTCTCGGCGGGCGCGAGCAGAGACCCGTCCAGCCCGCGCCACAGGATCAGCGCCAGCACCCAGGGGTAGGCGAGCGCGGTCGCCGCCACGCCGCCGATCAGCATCTGCGCCGCGGCGAAGCTCAGCGGGTCGAGCCGCCGCGCGAGCCCGGGCAGGTCGCGGCCATGCACCGCCGCCGTGACGATGAAGCCCTTGATCCAGCGGGTCCGCTGCTTGAGCCACGGCCACAGCCGGACGGGAGCTTCCTCCCAGGTGGTGGAGTCGATCGTGCGCGTCGTCCAGCCGAGCCTGGCGAGCCGGAGGCCGAGGTCAGCATCCTCGGTGACGTTGCCCGGATCCCAGCCGCCCACCGAGCGCAGCGCCGCGGTCCGGAAGTGGTTTGACGTTCCGCCGAGCGCGATCGGCAGGCCGAGCGTCGCGAGCGCCGGCAGCACGACGTCGAACAGCGCTGCGTATTCAATGGCGAACTGCCGCGCGAGCCAGCCATCCGCGAGGTTGTCGATCGCGAGCCGCGCCTGCACGCAGGCGAGATCCGCCGGACCGCGGCGGAACGCGTCCACCGCGACGCGGAGCTGGTCGCGGTCCGGCCTGTCCTCGGCGTCGAACACGGTCAGGAACTGGCCGCGGGCGCCGAGCAGGCCGGCGTTGAGCGCTCGCGGCTTGGTCTTCGGGCCGCCCGGCGGCAGGACGAGCACCTCGATCCCGGGCCGCGGCGGCCGTGCCTCGAGCGCGCCCAGCGTCTCTGCGTCGCCCTGCTCGATCAGCAGCTTGATGTCGAGCTTGGCCGGCGGGTAGTCGAGGCGTTCAAGCGCGTCGAGCAGCCCCGGCACGACCGCCGCCTCCCTGGCGAGCGCCACCAGCACCGTATAGGTCGGAAGATCGCGGTCCTCGCCGCGCCGCAGAGGCTGGCCGTCGCTTGCGGGCGTGCAGGCGAGCCACAGCCGGAACCCGTTGAGCGTCCCGAACAGCAGGCCGGCCGTTCCGATCGCCGCAAGCCCCACGGAGTCGAACCAGAAGGCCGCCAGCGCCATGAAGAACGCCGCCGCGCATGCGGCGTAGCGCAGCGGCCGCGGAACGACGGGCAGCCGCGCCACGCTCAGCTCCGGGAACAACGCCGCCGGCCCCTCGCAGGCCCGCTCGGCGAGCGCCGGACCGGCGCGCGCGGTCAGCAGGTCTGCGAACGTCCGGGCGCCAGCCAGCGCGACGTTGATCTCGCGTCCGCGGCCACGCGCCAGAAGCGCCAGCCGCCCCACCCGCTCTCCGCGCGCGGCGACGATCAGGCGGGTCCGGCCGTCCGCCGTCGCCGACCGCAGCGCCCCGCTGCGGAGCGCGAGCGCCCATGTGTCGGCGTCGATCGGCTCGCCGGCGAAATCCTCCGGTCCGACGACGTCGACGCCGATGCTCGCGGCGAGCGTCGTCACCAGAGACTCTTCCGAGACGCCGCAGGACGCGGCGAGCGCGTCGAACGGCGCGACGCCCGCCCGCTCGGCCTCCGCGACGGCGTTCATCAGAGGGCCGGGCGGTAAACCGGTCGCCGCGAGCGCCGCGAGTTCGGGCGGCAGCGGGCGCGAATCCGGGTGCCGGCGCGCCTCCGGGCCGCGTCCGGCATGCCGCGCCGGCGGCCAACCGAAGCGCGCGCCCTCTACGCGCTCCCCGCTCTCCTGAGCCGGACCGATATACAAGCTCACGCGAGCCTCGCCCCCGAGCGCGCGCAACGGCGCCGCATGCACGCCAAGCCAAGGCCGAAAGTGTAGAATTGCCCCGGGCGAGGAGTCGAGTCGAATGCAACCTGTAGGCGTTTTCGCGTATGTCGTGGCGGGCGCGCTGGCCGTCGTGGCTGCGGCGGGGCCGTGGGCCTCGCCAGCCCGCGCCGCGCCTCCCGCCGCCGCGCCGGCGCCCGCCGTCGCCATCCCGCGCTTCTCCGACCCGAACGCGCGGATCGAAGGTCCGGACCTGCCCGCGGGCCGGGTGGTCAGGTGGGCGACGGGCGACGACTATCCGCCGTTCCACTACATCGACGCCGACGGCCAGCCGGCCGGCTTCGCCGTCGACCTCGCGCGCGCGGTCTGCAGCGAGCTCAAGATCGCCTGCACGCTGCAGGCATGGCGGTGGGACACGCTGCTCGACACGATCGACAAGCGCCAGGCGGACGTCATCCTGGCGATGGTCCGGCCGACGCCGGAGCTCCGGTCGCGCTTCGCGATGTCGGGCCGGGTGCATCAGACGCCGGCCCGCTTCGTGGCGCGGAGCGACAAGGCGCCCTCCGGGGTCACGCCGGAGTCGCTCGCCGGCCGCACCATTGCGGTCGTCGAGGGCTCGGCGCACGAAGCCTTCCTCAAGGCGTTCTTCCCGAAGGCGAAGCTCAAGCCGTTCGAAAAGACCGACGCCGCGCGGGCGGCCGTCAGGGACGGCGAGGCCGACCTTGCGTTCGGCGACGCGGTTTCGCTCGCGTTCTGGCTGAACGGCACGTCGTCGGCCGGATGCTGCCGCTTCGCCGGCGGGCCTTACGTGGACGCGCGTTATTTCGGGGAAGGCGTCGGGGTCCTGCTCAAGCCCGGCGACGAAAAACTCAGGCAGGCGATCGACTACGCGCTGCAGCGGCTGGATGAATCCGGCGCCTATGCGGAGATCTATCTCAAGCACTTCCCCATCGGGATCTGGTGAGCGCGCCTCATTGACGCCTCGCGGAAGCCGTTCTTAACGTGCGCGCCCTTTCGACCGGACCCGCATGCAGATGACGATCGCCGATCCCGCAGCTCTCGCCGAACTCGCCCGCACCTCGAACGCCTGGCCGTTCGAGGAGGCGAAAAAGCTCGTCGAGCGGCTGAAGAAGCGGCCGAAGGATGGGCCGGTGCTGTTCGAGACCGGCTATGGCCCCTCGGGCCTGCCGCATATCGGCACCTTCGGCGAGGTCGCCCGCACCACCATGGTCCGGAACGCCTTCCGGGCGCTCACCGAGGACAAGGTCCCGACGCGGCTGCTGTGCTTCTCGGACGACATGGACGGGCTGCGCAAGGTGCCGGACAACGTCCCGAACCAGGAGCTGCTGCGCGCCAATCTGGGCAAGCCGCTGACGGAGGTGCCGGACCCGTTTGGAAGCCCCGAGGGCTCCTTCGGCGCCGCCAACAACGCGCGGCTGCGGGCGTTCCTCGATCAGTTCGGCTTCGACTACGAGTTCGCCTCCTCGACCGAATACTACCGCGCGGGCCGCTTCGACGAGACGCTGCTGCTGATGCTCGAGCGCTTCGACCGGGTCATGGAGATCATGCTGCCGTCGCTGCGCGAGGAGCGCTCGGCGACCTATTCGCCGTTCCTGCCGATCCATCCGAAGACGCGCGTGGTCATGCAGGTGCCGATCGAGGAGCGGAACGTCTCCGCCGGCACGATCGTGTGGCGCGATCCCGAGACCGGCGAGCGGTTCGAGAGCCCGGTGACGGGCGGCCATGTGAAGCTGCAGTGGAAGCCCGACTGGGCGATGCGCTGGACCGCGCTCAAGGTCGATTACGAGATGTCCGGGAAGGATCTGATCGACTCGGTCAAGCTCGCCGGCCAGATCTGCCGCGCGCTCGACGGGACGCCGCCGGAGGGCTTCAACTACGAGCTGTTCCTCGACGAGAAGGGACAGAAGATCTCGAAGTCCAAGGGCAATGGCCTGACGATCGACGAGTGGCTCACCTATGCAAGCCCGGAGAGCCTGTCGCTCTACATGTTCCAGAAGCCGCGCGAGGCGAAGAAGCTGCACTTCGACGTCATCCCGCGCGCGGTCGACGAGTATTTCCAGTTCCTCGGCGGCTTCGCGCGGCAGGAGCCGAAGCAGCAGCTCGGCAACCCGGTCTGGCACATCCATGGCGGGCGCCCGCCGGCGATCGACATGCCGGTGACCTTCGCCCTGCTGCTGAACCTGGTCTCGGCGTCGAACGCCGAGAACCGGTCGGTGCTGTGGGGCTTCATCGGCCGCTACGCGCCGGGCGTCAGCCCCGAGACCCATCCGAAGCTCGACGAGCTCGTCGGCTATGCGCTGCGCTATTACGAGGACCACGTGAAGCCGACCAAGCGCTTCTCGGCCCCCGACGAGGTCGAGCGCGAGGCGCTCGAGCGGCTGCGCGACGCGCTCGGGCAGCTCGACGCCGATCCGACCCCCGAGCAGGTCCAGGAGGCGCTCTACGACGTCGGCCGGGCCGTGCCGCGCTACCAGGACTTCAAGGCAAAGGGCGCGACGCCCGAGCGTCCGGGAGTCTCGCAGGAGTGGTTCTCGGCGCTCTACCGAATCCTGATCGGGCAGGAGAAGGGGCCGCGCTTCGGATCCTTCGCCGCGCTCTACGGCGTGGAGGAGACCCGCGCCCTGATCCGTCGCGCGCTCGACGGCGAGCTGGCGCGCTCGGCGGAGCCGATTGAGGAGCCGGTCACATGATCTTCCGTCGCGACGGGGAGGCAGGACGCATGCGCTATGGATCGGCCGGCCTCGCCCGCGTGTTCGGCGGCTCGCCGATTGGCGTGCTTGTCCGCCTCGCGCTGCTGTGCGTGATCGTCGGGCTGCTGCTCGACCAGCTCGACCTCGACGCTTTCGAGCTGTTTCGCTGGGCGGCCCATGTCGTCCGCGACGCGATCGCGAACAGCGCCGACCTGCTGCGGATGATCGGGCGCTATTTCCTGATCGGCGCGGTGGTGGTGGTGCCGATCTGGATCGTGCTGCGGATCTTCCGCATCGGATCGGGGCGCTAGGCGTTCAGCCGCCCGGCCCCGCCGCCGCGACCGCGGCCGCGTCGCGGCCAGTGAGGGAGGCGAGGTCCCCGCCCTCGCGCGACAGCGTCGCCAGCAGGTCGGCCTTAATGGCCCGGATCAGGCCCGGCCCCTCGAACACCAGCGCGCTGTAGAGCTCGACCAGCGTCGCGCCGGCGCGCAGCTTTGCGAGCGCGTCAGCGCCCGACGCGATCCCGCCCACTCCGACGAGCGGCATCGCGCCCTCCATGCGCCCGAAGGCCTCCGCGAGCATCCAGGTGGAGCGCCGGAACAGCGGCGCGCCCGACAGACCGCCGGCCTCCTTCGCCGCAGCGTCGCGCAGCGACGGGGGTCGCGCGAGCGTGGTGTTCGAGACGATCAGCCCGTCGAGCCCGCGGGCGCGCGCCACGGCCACGACGTCGTCGAGGCCCGCAAGGTCGAGGTCGGGCGCGATCTTCAGCAGAACGGGGCGGCGTCCGCAGGCCGCCGCAGCCTCGTCCCGCGCTTCGATGACGCGGGCGACGAGATCGTCAAGCGCCGCGCGGGCCTGCAGGTCGCGCAGGCCCGGCGTGTTGGGCGACGAGATGTTGACGGTGAAGAAGGCGGCGTGGGGCGCGAAGGTCTTCACGCCTGCGACGTAGTCGGCGGCGCGATCGGACGAATCCTTGTTGGCGCCGATGTTGACGCCGACGAGACCCGTCCGCCCCGCGCGCGCCGCAAGCCGCCTGCGGGCGGCTTCCGCGCCCTCATTGTTGAACCCCATGCGGTTCACGATGGCGCGGTCCTGCGTCAGCCGGAACAGCCGCGGCCGCGGATTGCCGGGCTGCGGGCGCGGCGTCACGGAGCCGATCTCCACGAAGCCGAAGCCGAGCGCGAGCAGCGCGTCGGGGGCGCGCGCGTCCTTGTCGAAGCCGGCCGCGAGGCCGACCGGGTTCGGAAAATCCAAGCCGAAGGCGCGGACCGCGAGCCGCGGGTCGTCCGGGCGCGCCGCGCCGCGCGGCAGCCGCTCGAGTGCGGCGAGCGTCGCGAGATGAGCGGTCTCGGGCTCAAGCGCGTGCAGCGCCGGGCGCAGCAGCGGCCAGAATGGCGCGATCACCGCAGAGCCTCCGGGAAGACGTGCAGTCCGTCCGGCCCCAGAGGCAGCGGCTTCGTCCAGATCACCGCAGAAAGCGGCAACTCGCCGTAAAGATGCGGGAACAGAGCGCCGCCCCGGGAGGGCTCCCATTTCAGCGCCGGGCCGAGCGCTTCCGCGTCGACCGCGACCAGCACCAAGTCCGGCTGGCCGGCGAAGTGCTTCGCCGCGGTCTCGCGCGCCTGTTCGGCCGTCGAGAAATGGATGTAGCCATCGGCGTCGTCGACAGGCGCTCCCACGAAACGGCCGGCGCGCTCGGCTTCGCCCCACAGGCTCGACGGCGCGATCTTGTAGATTGCTGGGAGCATCGCGGACCCCGGATTCGCCCTCCGCGGCGGCGGGGGCGGAACACGTTCCGCCGCGGAAACGTTGGTGCGGCGACGCGGGAGCTTTAGGACCGCTCGGATCGCCGGACAAGTCCGCCGCATCGCCACGGTGGACACCGGGCCGAAAAGGTACTAATTCCTATCATGTGGGTCTCGCCTCGCGGCGGCAAGGAGACCATCGGGAACATGCTGGGCCACGGCCAGATCTGGGCTGCGATCGACGCCTTGGCGGCGAAGAATGGGTTGTCTGCTTCCGGCCTCGCCCGGAAGTCCGGGCTCGATCCGACGACCTTCAACCGCTCGAAGCGCATTGCGCCGGACGGCCGGCCGCGCTGGCCGTCGACCGAATCGATCGCCAAGGCGCTCGACGCCACGACCACCAGTCTGGACGGCTTCATGAGCCTGCTCGTGGAGGGCTCGCCGCGGCTGCGCCAGAACGTCCCGCTGATCGGCCTGGCGCAGGCCGGGCAGGGCGGCTTCTTCGATGACGCCGGGTTTCCGACCGGTCAGGGCTGGGACGAGATCGCCTTCCCGGACGTCGACCGCGAGCACGTCTACGCCCTGGAGATTTCCGGCGACTCGATGGCGCCGGCGTATCGCGAGGGCGACGTGGTGCTGGTCGCGCCCGGCGCGGCGGTCCGGCGCGGCGACCGGGTGATCGTCAAGACGACGGACGGCGAGGTGATGGCCAAGGAGCTCGCCCGGCGCACCGCAAAGCAGGTCGAGCTGCGCTCGCTCAACCGCGAACACCCCGATCGCTCCTTCGCGCCGGGCGAAATCGCCTGGATCGCCCGGATCGTCTGGGCGAGCCAGTAAGGCTGGCTCAGAGGCCGCGCTTCACCCAGCCTTCAGTCATCGCAACGCCGCGATCGAGATCGGCCGGGAAGTCCAGCTCGCTCCATTCGAGGCCCTCGATCGAGCGCACGCCGACGATGCTGTGATAGCGCGCGATGCCGTCGATCGCCGAGAGATACCAGCGCTTCAGGCCTTCCTCCGAACGCATCAGGCGCTCGATCTCGGCCACGAAGGCGCGGCAGCCCTCCTCGGTGAACCGCAGGAAGCCGATCGATTCGCCGGTGACGAGGTCGTTCGGCAGGGTCTTGCCGATCGCGAGCAGCCGGTCGCCCTGCGTGCGGACCTTCATGTCGTCGGTGTCGTACTCGTCCTTGCGGTCGATCGTCACCGTGATCGGCGCGACGGCCGGATCGGCGAGGACGCGGCGGGCGATCTCGGGCTCGATCAGCGTGTCGCCGTTCAGGATGAGGAACGCGCCCTTCATCTCGTGCCGGGCGATCCAGCAGCTCGCCAGATTGTCGGCGAGCTCGAAGAACGGGTTGTGTGTCGCCCGCGCCGTCACGCCGGGCAGGCGAATGGCCTCGAGCGCCGCCTCGACCTTGCCGGCCTCGAAGCCGGTCACCACGACGATTTCGGTGACGCCTGCCTCCGCGAGCGCGCGGACCTGCCACTCGACCAGCGGACGGCCCGAGAACGGGATCAGGCACTTCGGCGTCTCCGCCGTGAGCGGAAGCAGTCTGCGGCCCTGGCCTGCGCTCAGAATGATGGCTTTCACGTCGGCGCCTTCCTAAAGCCCGCCTCGGGGGCGGCGAGGCGCGTCCGATAGCGCCATCGCGGCGGCGAGGCAAACCGCCGCGAGCGATCCGGAGCGGCGCCGCTCAGGCTTCCTGCCGGGTGCGCTCGAACTGCCCTGCCTTGCGGAACCGCCACAGATAGGTGGGCGCGATGGCCTCGATCGGGGTCGGCGCAAGGCCGAGCCCCTCGAGGGTCCGCCCGGCGGCGCGAGCCTCCTGCGAGACCACGTTGTCGGTCTCCAGCATCGTCACCTGATCGGCCGTCAGGGGCGGGTTCGGCAGCAGCTGGAGGACTCGTCCTTTGAGGCGCGCCAGTCCGAAAGGCACCGGCGCGAGCAGCCGGCGCCGACCGGTCGTCTTGAGCACGTAGCGCAGGATCGCCTTGAAGCTCAGAACCTCGGGGCCGCCGAGTTCGTAGGCCTGGGGCCCGCCCTTGACGCCGCCCGAGACTGCGAGCGCCACGACCTCGGCGACGTCGCCCACGAACACCGGCTGGAACAGGGTGCGGCCGCCGCCGATCAGCGGCAGCGCCGGCGCGTAGCGCGCCATGGCGGCGAAGCGGTTGAAGAACGCGTCCTCAGGACCGAACACCACCGATGGGCGCAGGATCACGGCGTCCGGATAGACGGCGAGAACCGCCTCCTCGCCCGCCGCCTTGCTGCGCCCATAGAGGCCGCGGCTGGCGCGGTCAGCGCCGATCGCCGACATCTGCACGAAACGGCCGACGCCGGCCGCGCGGGCGGCTTCAGCGACGACGGACGGGCCGCGCGCCTGCACGGCCTCAAAACTCTGCTTGCCGCTCTCGGCCAGGATGCCGACCAGATTGACCACGGCGTCAGCGCCCTGCACCGCCCGTGCGACCGATTCGGGGAAGCGGACATTGGCCTGCACGGCGACGATCTGGCCGACGCCGCCGAGCGGCTGCAGATGGCCGGCGAGATCCGGCCGGCGCACCGCCACCCGTATGCGCCAGCCGTCGCGGGCGAGCGCGCGCACCACGTGCCGCCCGATAAATCCGGAGCCGCCGAACACGGTGACGAGCTTGTCCCCCACCGGGCGGCGGACTTCAGCCATCGTCATTTTCTGGTCTCCTTGCGGCCTCGCGCCGCGGCCACGCCAGACCTAGGACAGAACCCCGGGGCCGTAAAGCGACGGCTCGGCGGTCTGAGCCATTGACATGGCGGCCTCCGGCCTCCTAAGACCCGCCGCGAGCCCAGGTGGCGGAACTGGTAGACGCGCACGGTTCAGGTCCGTGTGGGTAACACCGTGGAGGTTCGAGTCCTCTCCTGGGCACCATGACGCCGACCGGCGCCGCAACGATCCGCGGCGCCGGCGCGGCCTCTCCCTTCAGGGCCGCCGTCGGCGCGCGTCCGATCCTTCCAGAGGCGGCAGCATGACGATCCGGTTCCACCGCGGCGATCTTCCTGACGGCTATGCGGCCGGCGAAGCGGTCGCGATCGACACCGAGACGCTCGGCCTCAACCCGAACCGCGACCGGCTCTGCCTCGTGCAGCTCTCGACCGGCGACGGCTCCGCCGATCTCGTCCAGATCGCGCCGGGCCAGAACAGCGCCCCCAATCTCGAGCGCCTGCTGCGCGACCGTTCGGTCCAAAAGCTGTTCCATTTCGCCCGCTTCGACGTCGCCGCGCTCTACAAGGCGTTCGGCGTGATGACCGAGCCGGTCTACTGCACCAAGATCGCCTCCAAGCTGGTGCGCACCTACACCGATCGGCACGGGCTCAAGGACCTCGTCCGCGAGCTTCTCGGGGTCGAGATTTCCAAGCAGCAGCAGTCCTCCGACTGGGGCGCCGACGAGCTTTCAGACGCTCAGCTCGCCTATGCGGCGAGCGACGTGCTCTACCTCCACGCCCTGCGCGAGCGGCTCGACGTGCTGCTGGCGCGCGAGGGCCGCTCGGCCTTCGCGGACGCCTGCTTCGCCTTCGTGCCGGTGCGGGCCGCGCTCGACCTCGCCGGCTGGGCCGACAGCGACATCTTCTCCCACGCCTGAGTTGGCGTCTCGCCGAGGCTTGCCGCCGACGCGTCCCGTCCATACCTCGCGAAGCGTCCGCGGCGTCGCAAGATCGTCACGAGACCAGTTGACGGCCGTCTGCAAGCCGGACACGAAAGACGGCGCCGCGCGCAGGCCGGCGCAGAGGAAGCCTGTCCGCAGCGCGGACGAGGAGACGACGATGAGATTTCCGCTTGCCGTTCTCGCCGTTCTCGCCGTCGCCTCGCCGGCCGCCGCACAGCAGCAGCAGGGCGTCACAAGCGCCTTCTCCGGCTTTTCGCTGAAGTCCGACGAGCCCGTGAACATCGAGGCTGACAATCTCGAGGTCAGGGACCAGGAGCAGTCGGCGATCTTCACCGGCAACGTCGTGATGAAGCAGGGCGAGTCGACGCTGACGGCGCGCAAGCTGACGATTTTCTATTACGAGAAGAACAAGTCGCCCGACAAAGCCGCCGGCGGGGCGAAGCCCACCCAGGGCGAGACCAAGGCGCCCGCAGGCGGCGCGACGCCCGAGACCGGCCGCGACATCCGCCGCATGGAAGCCGAGGGCGACGTCGTGGTGACGCAGAAGGATCAGCGGGCGACCGGCGCGCGGGGCGTGTTCGACACCCAGGCGAACACCGCCGACCTCACGGGCGGCGTGGTCGTGACGCAGAACGACAATGTGGTCCGCGGCGACCGGCTGCACGTCAACATGACGACCCAGACCTCGCGCGTCGAAAGCGGCGGCGGCGGGCGCGTTCAGGGCGTGTTCAAGCCGCGCCAGCGGGACCAGGCCGGCGCGGCCGCCGTCAAGCGCTGAGCCGCGCGATCTTCAAGAAGCCTGGATGGAGCCGGTCTTGTCGGTGATCTCGCGCGGCGCCGTGGGCCGCCTTCCGCTCGCGGCCCCCGAGGGCGCCGGCGGCGGGGCGTCGCATCGCATGACGGAATTCGACTACGCCACCACCGGGGGCGACGGCGCGCTGTCGGCGACCGGGCTCGCCAAGAGCTACGGCGCGCGCTCGGTCGTCAAGGACGTGAGCCTCTGGGTTCGCCGCGGCGAGGCGGTCGGCCTGCTGGGCCCCAACGGCGCCGGCAAGACCACGGTGTTCTACATGATCACGGGCCTCGTGCCGGTCGACCGCGGCCGCATCGAGCTCGACGGCGCCGACGTCACGCGGCTGCCGATGTTCCGCCGCGCCCGGCTCGGCATCGGCTATCTGCCGCAGGAGGCGTCGATCTTCCGCGGCCTATCGGTCGAGGACAACATCCGCGCGGTGCTGGAGGTCGTCGAGCCGGATCGCGCGCGGCGCAAGCACGACCTCGACGCGCTGCTCGATGAGTTCGGCCTGACGCGGCTGCGCAAATCTCCCGCCATTGCGCTGTCGGGCGGCGAGCGGCGCCGCGTCGAGATCGCCCGGGCGCTGGCGAGCCGGCCCAGCTTCATGCTGCTCGACGAGCCGTTCGCCGGCATCGATCCGATCGCGGTCGGCGACATCCAGGCGCTGGTGCGCCATCTCACCAACCGCGGCATCGGCGTGCTGATCACCGACCACAATGTCCGCGAGACGCTGGGGCTGATCGACCGCGCCTACATCATCCATGCCGGCGGCGTGCTGATGGAGGGGTCGCCGGAGCAGATCGTCGAGAACCAGGATGTGCGGCGGCTTTACCTCGGGGAGGAATTTCGGCTTTAACAGAGGCGCGGCCAATCCTCATGCAAGAATTGGCCCAAAGGGCTCTCGAGCCCGCGCGTCACTGGTTTGGTTCGGGTCGGTCTCGTCACCTCGGGTGAGGGCGGCTCGCGCCGGAGAGCACCCGCCTGATGGCTTTGACCCCGAAGCTGCAGCTGCGCCAATCCCAGTCGCTGGTGATGACGCCGCAGCTGATGCAGGCGATCAAGCTGCTGCAGCTCTCGAGCCTCGACCTCGCCGCCTATGTGGACCGCGAGCTCGAGCAGAACCCCCTTCTGGAGCTTCACGAGGGCCAGCAGGCCGTCGCCGAGGCGCCGACGGACGCAGGCGCCGTCGATCGCGAGGCGCATGAGTCGTGGGCCGAGCCGGCCGAGCCGGAGTCCCGCTCCTCCATGGAGGCGCGGCTGGACACCGATTTCGGAAACGTGTTCCCGGACGACGCCCCGCAATCGCCTGACCGGCCGGCCGCGCCGGCCTCGCCGGAGCCCGGTGACTGGTCCGGTCTCGGCGCCGGCGGCGCCTATAGCGGCGAAGGCGCCGATCTCGAGGCCTATGTGGCCGAGCGCGCCACGCTCGCCGATCACCTTGAGCGCCAGCTCGCGCTGGCGGTGGCGAATCCGACGGAGCGGCTGATCGGCGCTCACCTGATCGATCTGATCGACCCCGCAGGCTATCTGCGGGAGCCGCTGGAGACCGTGGCGGAGCGGCTGGCGGCGCCGCTCCCGGCGGTCGAGCGGGTGCTCGCCGTCATCCAGACCTTCGAGCCGACCGGGGTGGGGGCGCGCTCCCTGCAGGAATGCCTGGCGCTTCAGCTCCGGGAGCGCGATCGGTTCGACCCCGCCATGCAGGCGCTGGTCGACAATCTCGAGCTCGCCGCGCGCCGGGACTACGCCGCGCTCCGGCGGCTTTGCGGCGTCGACGACGAGGACCTTTCGGACATGCTCGGCGAGCTCCGCCGGCTCGACCCGAAACCCGGCCACATGTTCGGCGCCGAGATCGTCCAGCCGGTGGCGCCCGACGTCATCGTCCGGGCCGCGCCAGACGGCTCCTGGATCGTCGAGCTGGTCGCGGATTCGCTGCCGCGCGTGCTCGTGAACCAGTCCTATTACGCCAAGGTGGTGAAGGTCGCGAAGAACGAGGTCGAGAAGACTTTCCTGACCGAATGTCTGCAGACCGCCAACTGGCTGACCCGCAGTCTCGAGCAGCGCGCCCGCACGATCCTGAAGGTCGCGACCGAGATCGTGCGCCAGCAGGACGGCTTCCTGACGCATGGCGTGGCGCATCTGCGGCCGCTCAATCTCAGGATGATCGCCGACGCGATCGGCATGCATGAATCGACCGTTTCGCGCGTGACGGCGAACAAATACATCGCCACGCCGCGCGGCGTGTTCGAGCTCAAATACTTCTTCACCGCGGCGATCGCGAACGCGGACGGCGGCGACGCCCATTCGGCGGAAGCCGTGCGGCACCGGATCAAGGTGATGATCGACGCGGAGAGTCCGGACGACGTGCTCTCCGACGACACCATCGTGAAACGGCTGCACGACAGCGGGGTCGAGATCGCCCGCCGCACGGTCGCGAAATATCGCGAGAGCCTGCGCATCCCGTCCTCGGTCCAACGACGGCGTGAGAAGAAGGGCGCGGCGGAGTCCGTCTAGCCGCAATTTAAGTTCATTCACAGAGGTTTAGTGCGCTCGCACAGGGCCCGAGACGCTCGATTGACTTCGCGCGCCGCCGCTCTTACTCCTTGATGAACCCTCGCCGGGGCCGCCGATCCAGCTTGCGGCCGAACGTCCTGAGTGGAGCGGACTACATGGGCTTGCGCATCTCCGGGAAGAACCTCGACCTTGGCGAGGCGCTTCGCGGACAGGTTCAGGACCGGATCTCCGACGCGATGACGAAATATTTCGGTGGGGGTTTCTCCGGCCATGTGACCGTCGCGAAGGACGGCGCCGGCTTCCGGACCGAATGCTCCCTTCATCTCGACAGCGGAATCGTGTTGCAGTCGGCCGGCGAAGCGCCGGACGCCTATGCGAGCTTCGATCAGGCCGCGGACCGGATCGAGACTCGGCTCAAGCGCTACAAGAACCGCCTGCGCGACCACCATGCCGACGCCGACAATGGAGATCCGCTGTCTTACGTGGTCTTCGAGTCGCCGAACGATGGCGTCGAGGAGGCCGAGGGTTGGAGCCCGGTGATCGTGGCGGAATCGACCAAGCCGCTGCGCCGCATGACGGTCGGCTTCGCGGTGATGGAGCTGGACCTTACGGGCGCGCCGGTGGTCGTGTTCCGGCACGCCAGCCATGGTCGCGTGAACATCGTTTATCGACGGTCAGACGGGAATGTCGGTTGGATCGATCCGCCCTCCGGCGGCGCCGACGGCCATTGAGACACTCAGCGGCGATCTGAGCGGAGCGGAAGCCTGGAGGCTTTCGCCGCTCATAGCTGCGATCCAAGGTTGAGACGTCTGATGCCCCTCACCGATCTCATAGCGCCGAACGCCGTCTTGCCGGCGCTCAAGGTGAACTCGAAGAAGCAGGCGCTGCAGGAGCTCGCTGCCCGCGCGGCGGAGCTCAGCGGCCTGCCGGAGCGGGAAGTGTTCGACACCCTGCTGCAGCGTGAGAGGCTGGGCTCGACCGGCGTCGGCGCCGGCATCGCGATCCCGCACGGCAAGCTGCCCAGATTCGACCGGCTGTTCGGCCTGTTCGCGCGGCTCGACCGGCCGATCGACTTCGACGCGCTCGACGGCGAGCCGGTGGATCTGGTCTTCCTGCTGCTGGCGCCGGAGACGGCCGGCGCGGATCACCTCAAGGCGCTGGCGCGGGTCGCGCGCGTGCTGAGGGATCCGCTCACCGCGCAAAAGCTTCGCGCGTCGCGCGACGCGAGCGCGCTGCACGCTGTCCTCACACAGGTCGCCGCCTCTAACGCTGCGTGAGAGACGTACGAAGGCGCCCGGCGGGCGCCTTCCGTCAATGCAGGCTGACCGTGACCAGCTCGTGCTCGCGCGCGCTCTCGATCAGCGCCTCGCGCGTGTCGGCGACCACGATCGGCACGCCGTCCGCGCCGAGAAGGGCGAACAGCTCGAGCCCCGGCTCGAGTTCCGGAGCCTCCGGAAACAGCGCGTTGAGATCCTGCGACAGGATGGGCTTCACATACGCGATGTGACCGTCGCCGATCGCGGCGAATTCCGCGGGGGTCAGCGGATTGCGGCCTTCGTTGCCTGGATTTCCACGCACCATGACTCACTCCTTCTCCGCGATGCGGCGGTTTTCATCGCGCGCCCTTATCGCGATACGCTGAACGGAACGCTTCGGTTCCGGCCGCGCGAGGTCGACCACCAGAAGTCCCGTCGCAAGATCCGCGCCGAGTACCTCCATGCCTTCCGCGAGAACGAAAGCGCGCGTGAACTGGCGCGCTGCGATCCCGCGATGCAGGAACTGCCGATCCTCTCGTTCCGCCGGCGGACGGCCCCGTATGACGAGCTCGTTCTTCTCGAGCGTGACCTCGATCTGGTTGGGGGCGAACCCCGCGACCGCAAGCGTGATCCGAAGCCGTTCCGGCTCGCCCTCGGTCGGCGCGAGCCGCTCGATGTTGTAAGGCGGGTAGCCGTCGGCGCTTTTGGCCACGCGGTCGAGCGCGCGCTCCAGCCCGTCAAAACCGAGCAGGAACGGGCTCTGCAGACTCGTCAGACGCGACATCGTTCAAAGTCCTCGCCAGAAGCGACTTTGACGGAGCCTCGTAAACAAAGCGCTCCGATGGCCGGGGATCCGGCCAAGCCTAGAGATGGTCTCGGGCGGACCTGCTTTCAAGCAAGCGCGGGGCAGGGCCGGCCGGCGCGAGCGCTAGAGCCGCTTGCCGGTTTCGGCGTCGAACATATGGAGATGCTCGCGAGAGGCGCCCAGCACGAGCTTGCCGTCGGGGCCGATGTACGGGCGGCTCTGCAGGCGCGCCGTCACGGGGATGCCGCCCACGCGACCGTGGACGTAGACGTCAGCTCCCGCGAACTCCATCTCCTCGACCGTGAGGGGCAGCTTCGCCCCCAGGGGCTGGGTGAGATCGTCCGGCGCGAACAGCTTTTCGGGACGGACGCCCAGAAACGCATAGACGGCCGTCGTCATGACGCTTGCGCCGCCGAGATGCGTGCCGTCCTCGAGCGACAGGCCGGTCTGGTTCGCCCGCACCGGCAGGATGTTCATCGGCGGCGCGCCGAGCAGTTCGGCGGTGCGGCGGCGCTGGGGCCGGTCGTAGAGCTCGGCGGGCGGTCCGGCCTCCACGACGGCGCCGCTCTCCATCACCACCAGCAGATCGGCGAGCGCCAGCGCGTCGGCCGCGTCGTGCGTGGCGTAGACCGTCGTGGCGCCCGAGGTCTTGTGCAGTTGCCGGATCTGCCGCCGCAGCGCGAGGCGCTCGCGGGCCTCCAGATTCGCCAGCGGCTCGTCGAACAGCAGCGCGCGGGGCTGGCGCGCGAAGGCGCGCGCGAGGGCCGCGCGGCTGCGTTCGCCGGCGGAGACGAGTCCCGGCCGGCGCGCCAGAACAGGTCCGAGCGCCAGTGCGTCCGCCGCTCGCAGGACGCGTTCCTGGACCTCCTTGCGGCCGAGCCCGTGATCGGCGAGGCCGTGCGCCATGTTGTCGTAAAGGGTGCGGCGCGGCCGCAGCCTTTGAGGGTCGATCAGGTCCGCGACGTCGTCGCGCCCGATCCGCCAGGACTGCCGGACAGCGTCGCCGATCTCGATGACGCCCGCCGTAAGCGGCTCGGCGCCGGCGATCAGCCGCAGCAGGGTCGACTTGCCGCTGCCCGACGGACCGAGCAGGACGCAGAAGGCCCCGGCGGGGATGTCGAGCGACAGGTTTGCGACAGCGGTGGTCCCGCCGCGATGGATTCTGGTGACGTCGGTCAGAACGATTCCGGTCACGGGCGCGCCTCCGCCGAGCGACATAGCGCGCGCGCCGGCCTGGGCATCATCCGTAGACGATCAGGCCCGCCAGGCCGGCCGCGCCGATGATCATCCGCCACCAGGCGAAGGCGCTGAAGCCGTGCCGCGAGATGAAGTCGAGCACGTAGCGCACCACGATCAGCGCGGTCACGAAGGCGAACACGAAGCCGACGGCGATCAGCGCCAGGTCGTCGAAATTCAGCTCGTGCCGGCTCTTGTAGAGGTCATAGGCGAACGCGCCCGACATGGTCGGGATCGCGAGGAAGAAGGAGAACTCGGCCGCCGCCCGCTTGCTGGCCCCGAGCAGCAGCGCGCCGACGATGGTGGAGCCCGAGCGGGAGACGCCCGGCACGAGCGCGAGGCACTGGCAGAGCCCGATCACGAAGCAGACCGGCAGCGGGAAGCGCATCGCGTCGTCGTAGCGGACGTCCGGCTGGGCGCCCTCGGACCAGCCTGTCGCGGGCCCGGAGGTGGTGCGCAAAGCGACGGTCTGCGGCTGATGGCGCAGGTCGACCCACAGCAGCACGAGGCCGCCGAGGATGAGCGCGATGCAGACCACGAGCGGCGTCTCGAACAGCACGTTCTTGATGAAGCCGTGCAGCGTCGCGCCGATCACGGCGGCCGGCAGGAAGGCGATCAGCACGCCGAGCGCGAAGCGCCGCGCCGCCGGATCATAGGGCAGGCGCACCGCGACATTTGTCAGTCTTCCCGAATAGACCACGAGGATCGCCAGGATCGCGCCGAGCTGGATCAGCACCTCGAAGGTCTTGCCCTTGGCCTCGAAGCCCAGAAAGTGACCGAGAAGCAGCAGATGTCCCGTGGACGAGACCGGAAGGAACTCTGTGAGGCCCTCGACCACGCCGAGCAGGGCGGCCTCCAGCAGGTTCACGACGTTCATGCCGATCTCCCCGTAACCCGCGGCCGATTCGGTGTTGTCGCGCGGCGAGGGCGGTTCTATACGGGGCTTCTGCGCCGCGCCATCGAACGCTCGGCGTTCCGGCGCGGGCCGCTGCGCGCCGGCCACACCTCCTTACAGCGCGACCTTCGGCATTAATGGCCATCCTCTACCATCATCCGCTTTGCCCTCATTCGCGTTTCGTGCGCCTCGCGATGAGCGAATACGGGCTCGACGCCGATCTGGTCGAAGAGCGCGTCTGGGAACGGCGTGAGCCGTTCCTGGCGCTCAATCCGGCCGGCGCGACGCCGGTCCTGGTCGAGGCCAGCATGCCCTCGGTGCCCGGCGCGGACGTCATCGCCGAATATCTCGACGAAACCAGAGGCCTTGCGCTCGGCGACCGCCGCCTGCTGCCGGAATCGCCGCGCGAGCGGGTCGAGACCCGGCGGCTGACCGACTGGTTCAACCGCAAGTTCTTCGAGGAAGTCTCGAGCCATCTCGTGACCGAGAAGATCTACAAGCGGTTCATGCCGACCAATCTCGGCGGCGGCGCGCCAGAAATGGCCGCGATCCGCGCGGGCCGGGCCAACATTCGCTATCATCTCAAATATGTCGGCTACCTGATCCGGCAGCGGAAATGGCTTGCGGGCGACCGGCTGACCTATGCCGATCTGGCCGCCGCGGCCCATTTCTCGGTCGTGGACTATCTGGGCGACGTGCCGTGGGACGAGGACGAGACCGCAAGGGGCTGGTATGCGCGGGTGAAGTCGCGCCCGTCGTTCCGTCCGCTGCTGGCGGAGTCGGTGCCCGGCACGGCCGCCGCGCCGCATTATGCGGATCTGGATTTCTGACGATCGGCCGCGCGAGCCCCGAGACGTCGCCACGCGGAGAAGCGCGGTGACGCCCGCCGCTCTGAGGTCGCGGGTGGCGGAACGCGCCAAGGCGCTCGGCTTCGACGCCGTCGCGGTGACCACGCCGGCCGCCATTCCGCAGGCCGCTCCGCGGCTTGCCCGCGCCCTCGCGGACGGGCACCACGCCACGATGGGCTGGCTCGCCGACCGCGCCGAGTGGCGCGGCGATCCGGTCGCGCTGTGGCCCGAGGCGCGCTCGGTGGTCATGCTCGCGATGAATTACGGCCCCGATCACGATCCGCGGGCGACGCTCGGCCGCCGGGAGAACGCGGCGATATCGGTCTATGCCCAGGGCGACGACTATCACGAGGTCATCAAGGGCCGGCTCAAGCAGGTCGCGGGCGCGCTGGCGGCCGCCGGCGCCGAGATCAAGGTGTTCGTCGACACCGCGCCGGTGATGGAAAAGCCGCTCGCCGAGGCGGCCGGGCTCGGCTGGCAGGGCAAGCACACCAATCTGGTCTCGCGCGAATTCGGGTCCTGGCTGTTCCTCGGCGCGATCTTCACCACCGCCGAACTGCCCGCGGACGCGCCGGAGGCGGACCATTGCGGCTCCTGCCGCGCCTGCCTGGACGCCTGCCCCACCGACGCCTTCCCGGCGCCTTACCGGCTCGACGCAAGGCGCTGCATCTCCTACCTGACGATCGAGCACGCCGGCCCCATCCCGCACGAGTTCCGCGCCGCGATCGGCAACCGCATCTATGGCTGCGACGACTGCCTCGCGGCCTGCCCCTGGAACAAGTTCGCGCAAGCCGGGCGCGAGGCCCGGCTGTCCGCGCGCGATGAACTTCGCGCCCCGCCGCTCGCCGCGCTCGCCGCGCTCGATGACGCGGGGTTCCGCAGGCTGTTCGCCAAGTCGCCCGTGAAGCGGATCGGCCGCGACCGCTTCATCCGCAACGTAGCGGTCGCGATCGGCAATTCGGGCGCCCCGGAGCTTGCGCCGACCCTCGCCACATTGCTCGGGGACCCGTCCCCGCTGGTGCGGGGCGCGGCGGTGTGGGCCCTCGCCCGGCTCGACCGCGCGCGGCTCGCGCCCCTTGCGGCGCGCGCGCAAGCGGCCGAACGCGACGCCTCCGTGCGGCTGGAATGGGATGCGGCGCTGGCTCGGGAGGCGGCTTGAAAAGGCTGGTGGTGTTCGGCTGCGGCTATTCGGCGCGCCGCTTTCTTGAATTGCATGGCGGGGGCTTCGACGCTGTCGACGTCACCACGCGGAGTGAGGCGACGGCCGCCGCGTTGCGCGCCGATGGCGTCGCAGTCCACCTGTTCGACGGCGCGCCGGCCTCGGCCGCACTGCTGACGGCCATCGCCGAGGCGACGCATGTGCTGGTCTCGGCGCCCCCGGACGCGACGGGCGACCCGAGCTTGCGGGGCGCGGGCGAGGCGCTCCGGGCGGCGCGGAGTCTGCGCTGGGTCGGATATCTCTCGACGATCGGGGTCTACCCCGACGCCGATGGCGGCTGGGTGGATGAGGCCACGCCCCCCGATTCCGACAGTGAGCGTGGTCGCCGGCGGGTGATCGCAGAGGGAAGCTGGCTCGCCTTCGGCACGGAGAAGGGCGTTCCGGTCCAGATCTTCCGCCTTGCGGGCATCTATGGGCCCGGCCGCGGCCCGGTCGAGCATCTGCGCGCCGGAACGGCGAAGCGGCTGATCAAGCCCGGACAGGTGTTCAACCGCATCCATGTCGACGACATCGCGGCCGCGATCGCCGCCGGCGTGGAGCGCCCGCTGGTCGGCCCTGTGATCAACGTGACCGACCACGAGCCGGCTGCGCCTCAGGACGTCATCGCCTATGCGGCCGCGCGGCTGGGCGTCGCTCCGCCCCCGGAGGTGCCCTTCGAGACGGCGGCGCTGTCACCGATGCAGCGCAGCTTCTACTCGTCCAACAAACGGGTCGCAAACCGCGTGCTGCGCGAACAGCTCGGCGTGCGGCTCGCCTTCCCAACCTATCGCGAAGGGATCGCGGCGCTCGCGCGCTGAAAAGGCGCAACGCGCCGCCTTGCCCGCGCCTTCAGGCCGTGGTCTGGACTCGCGCAAAGCAAGATCGAGGGAAGAATGCCCATGCGCCGTTTCATGATCCTCCTCCCGCTGATGGCCGTCGCGGCGCCTGTCGCGGCCGCCGGCTTCAACCTGCCGCCGCGCAAGCCTGGCCAGTGGGAGATGAAGATCCAGGTCGACACCGCCGCGATGCCGCCGCAGATCATCCGGATGTGCCTCGACGCCGAGACCGACAAGATGCTGAACGACCGCTTCGGCGGGCTCGCGGCCAACATGTGCACGAAGCAGGAGCAGCGCACCGAGGGCGACTCGATCATCCTCGACAGCGAGTGCGCCCTTGGGCAGATGCAGTCCTCGACCCACACGGTCGTCACGGGTGACTTCAACAGCGCCTACACGATGAAGACCACGGTGCATATGAGCGGCCAGCGCGACTCTCCGGGCGCCATCGACAAGGTCTCTCCGCAGGGTCCCGACAGCCAGGAGACCACGATCGAGGCGAAGCGGGTCGGGGAGTGCGAGGCCAGCATGAAGCCGGGCGACATCGACCTCGGCAACGGCCGCGCGATGAACGTGCGCGACCTGCCGGAGCCTCACATCCAGTAGGCTCAGTCCGGCAGCGCGAACTGCATCAGCAGGGTGCGCTGGAACGCAAAGAAGTTGTCATCGGACACGAGGGTCAGGACGGTGCGGCCGTCCGGCCCCGTGTGAGCCGAGACGCCCTCGAAATTGTCGATCGCCTGCGACAGCGTCGCCTGCATCAGCACCGGTCCGTCGACGAGCGCGCCGTCGCGCATGTCGGCTGCGGCGAGCCGCCGGACGCGGACGCTGAGCGACAGCGGCCGGACGTAGCGGCGCTCGAGCAGCGCGAAGTCGCCGTCCGGCAGCCGCGCGAGGTCGGTCGGCGAGAAATCGTCCGTGCGGCGGACGCTGAAGGCGACAGGGGACTTGCCGACCACGAAGGCGCGATTGTCGCCGTTCAAGTCCAGAAACCTCTCGGCGATCATCACCAGCGCCCCGGAGCGCAGCTCCGCGATCGCCTCGAAGCCTGCGTTGAGCGGCGCCCGGGCCGCAAGCTTCGGCAGCGCGACCGCCTCGCCCCGACCGCTCGGCCGCCCCGCCTCGTCGAGCCGGTAGCGCGTCAGCCAGTTCACGCGCTCCGACGAGACCCAGGCGGCGCGGCCCTGGATCTCGAGGCCTTCCGTGTCGAAGCCTTTGCGTCCCTGCAGCGGTCGGCCGTCGCGGCCCGGCGTGTCGGCGACGACCACATCGTCGAGACCTACAGGTTGCGACCCCTCATAGCGCAACGCGCCGGTGAACCATGAGCCGCGGTCGCTGATTGCGGTCAGACGGCGGCCGTCCGCCGAAAGCCGCAGCCCGGAAAGGCCGCCGAACCTCGGCTCGGCGGACTTCAGCTGCAGCCCGCCGAGGAAAATCAGCCGGTCATAAGCGCCGCCGATCGGGGTTCGGCTGTCGAAATGATCGATCGTCGAGACTGCGACCTCGATCGGCTTCGGCGCTTCGCGCGGGGCCGGGCCCGCCGCCGGCTCGGCCGCGACCGCTCCGGCGCAGGCGAGCAGCGCCGCGAGCGCCAAGACGAGCCTCACGCGTGGCCGCCTCGATGCCCGCTGGTCTCCTCGAACAGTTCGGCGAGCTTCTCGGTCATCGCGCCGCCGAGCTCCTCGGCGTCCACGATCGTGACGGCCCGCCTGTAGTAGCGGGTGACGTCGTGGCCGATGCCGATCGCGATCAGCTCGACTGTCGAGCGCGTCTCGATCTCGTGGATGACCTTGCGCAGGTGCCGCTCGAGATAATTTCCGGGATTGACCGAAAGCGTCGAGTCGTCGACCGGCGCGCCGTCGGAGATCACCATCAGGATGCGGCGTTGCTCGGGGCGGCGAAGCAGGCGCTCATGCGCCCAGACCAGCGCCTCGCCGTCGATGTTCTCCTTCAGCAGCCCCTCGCGCATCATCAGCCCGAGATTCTTGCGGGTGCGCCGCCAGGGCGCGTCGGCGGCCTTGTAGATGATGTGCCGCAGGTCGTTCAGCCGCCCGGGCGCCATCGGCTTGCCGGCGGCGAGCCATTGCTCGCGCGACTGGCCGCCTTTCCAGGCGCGGGTGGTGAAGCCGAGGATCTCGACCTTCACGCCGCAGCGCTCAAGCGTGCGCGCAAGGATATCCGCGCAGGTCGCCGCCACCGTGATCGGGCGGCCGCGCATCGAGCCGGAATTGTCGAGCAGCAGCGTCACCACGGTGTCGCGGAACTCGGTGTCGCGCTCATGCATGAAGGACAGCGCGCTCATCGGGTCGATCACGACCCGCGACAGCCGCGCCGGATCCAGCATGCCCTCTTCGAGGTCGAAGTCCCAGGCGCGGCTCTGCTGCGCGAGCAGCCTGCGCTGCAGCCGGTTGGCGAGCCGGCCGACGACGCCCTGCAGCGCCGAAAGCTGCTTGTCGAGGTAGGAGCGCAGACGGGCGAGCTCTTCGGCGTCGCAGAGCTCCTCGGCGAGCGCCTCCTCGTCGAACCTGGTGGTGAAGGCGACGTAGTCCGGCCTCTCGCGCTCGTTGCGGCGGTCGTCCTTGGGACGCCAGGGCTCGGTCGCCTCCTCGGCCTCGCCCAGCTCGTCTTCATCAGGGGCGTCGGTCGGCGGCGCGTCGGCGGCCTCGATCTGCTCGGCGTCGTCGTCGGCTTCCGAGGACGACTCCGTCTCGGCCTCGTCCGCGCCCTCGCTCTGATCCTGCGGCGCGTCCGCCGATTCCCCCTGCTGCGGGGGCGGCTGTTCGCCGTCGGCTTCGCCCTCCTCCTCGTTCTGCTGGCGGTCGGACGCCAGTTCCTCGCCCATGTCCAGCGAGGTCAGCAGATCGCGGATCGTGCGCGCATAGGCGTTCTGGTCTTCGAGCACCCGGTCGAGGCGCGACAGGTTGGCCCCGGCCTTTTCCTCGATCCAGGGCCGCCAGAGCTCGACCAGCTTGCGGGCGGATTCGGGCGGCTTCCGGCCCGTCAGGCGCTCGCGCACCATCAGCGCGACCGCATCTTCGAGCGGCGCGTCGGCGCGGTCGGTGACGTCCGCATAGGGGCCGCGGTGATAGCGGTCCTCCAGCATGGCGGCGAGATTGGTCGCCGAGCCCGCCATCCGCCGGGCGCCGATCGCCTCGACGCGCGCCTGCTCGACCGCGTCGAACACCGCGCGCGCCTCCGAGCCCTGCGGAGCCAGCCGGGCGTGCGTCGCCTGATCATGGCAGGCGAGCCGCAGCGCCATGGAGTCGGCGTGGCCGCGCAGGATCGCGACGTCTTCGGGGCTCATGCGTCGCGGCGGCTCCGGCAGCCGCGCCTTTTCACCCGACAGCGCCGGCCGTTCGGGCGCGAAGGAGACCTCGACCTCCGCGTCGCCCGCGATCGCGCGCAGGCAGCCCGCCACCGCCCGCTTCAGCGGCTCGGAGGGCGGCGCGACCTTCTCGCCGGGCTTGCGGTTGGAGATCACGGCCGGGCGGTCAGCTCATCACGACGTTGACGGCGCTTTCCGGCAGCTCCTTGCCGAAGCAGCGCTGGTAGAATTCGGCGACCAGCGAGCGCTCGAGCTCGTCGCATTTGTTGAGGAAGGTGAGCCGGAACGCGAAGCCCAGATCGCCGAAAATGTCGGCGTTCTCGGCCCAGGTGATGACCGTGCGGGGGCTCATGACGGTCGACAGGTCGCCATTGATGAAGGCCTGGCGCGTCAGATCAGCGAGCCGCACCATCTTCGACACCGTGTCGCGGCCGTTCGCTGCGCCACGGTACTGCGGCGCCTTGGCGAGCACGATGTCGACCTCCTTGTCATGCGCCAGATAGTTCAGCGTCGTCACGATCGACCAGCGATCCATCTGGCCCTGATTGATCTGCTGGGTGCCGTGATAGAGGCCGGAGGTGTCGCCGAGGCCGACCGTGTTGGCCGTCGCGAACAGGCGGAACGCCGGGTGCGGGCGCAGCACGCGCCGCTGATCGAGCAGGGTGAGCTTGCCGGACTGCTCCAGCACGCGCTGGATGACGAACATCACGTCGGGCCGGCCGGCGTCGTACTCGTCGAACACCAGCGCGACGTTGTGCTGCAGCGCCCAGGGCAGGATGCCGTCACGGAATTCGGTGACCTGCTTGCCGTCCTTGAGGACGATCGCGTCCTTGCCGATCAGGTCGATGCGGCTGACATGGCTGTCGAGGTTGACGCGCACGCAGGGCCAGTTGAGCCGCGCCGCCACCTGCTCGATATGGGTCGACTTGCCGGTGCCGTGATAGCCCGTGACCATGACGCGCCGGTTCCGGGCGAACCCGGCCAGGATCGCCAGCGTGGTGTCGTGGTCGAACAGATAGTCCGGATCGAGGTCCGGCACTGCGCCGTGCGCCTCGGCGAAGGCCGGGATCTCGAGATCGCTGTCGATGCCGAAGACCTGGCGCGCCGACACCTTCATGTCGGGCAGGAGCGTGTCGGCGGACGGAGCGTCGATGAGAGCGGTCATGGGGCCTCCTGGCCGGGCAAGAGCCCGCGCGGCAGGCCCGGCGGCGCGCGGAACGCGCGCTCAAAAGTTCGGATCAGCAGAAGCCGGCGGATCGGAGATAGTTATAGGCTTGGATGATCTCGCGCAATTTGTCCTCCGTGCTGCGGTCGCCGCCATTCGCGTCCGGGTGCAACCGCTTCACCAGCTCCTTGTAGCGCGCCTTGATCTCGTCGGCGGTGGCGCTCGCCCCGAGATTGAGCGACTCGAGCGATTTCCGCTCGACCTTCTTCAGCTCCCGCTCCGGCTCAGGCCGGCCGGCGCGCTCCTCGCCGAAGACGTTGAAGGCGTCCTCGAACACGAACTCGCCTGCCCAACCCCGCTGCCGCTGACGGCCTTTCTGCTTGCGCGCGTCTGCGCTCGCCGGGCCGTTGCGGCCCATCTGCCAGGTTGGACGGTGGCCGACATGCGCGTCCTTCTCATAGGCGCGCAGATCCTCGTCGGACATGCCGGCGAAGAAGTTGTAGGAAGAATTGTAGGCGCGCACATGTTCCAGACAGAAGCGCCAGTAGTCGTTCTCGCGGTCGCGGCCCTTGGGCGCTCGATAGGTTCCGGGCGCCCGGCAGCCGGGATGCTGACACAACGCGACCTTGGGCTCCGGGCGCTCCTCTGAACGGGAGCGGGAGACGCGGATCCGATCAAACCAGGGACTGTCGAGCTTCATCACGAGGTCCATTATGGTTGCGCCGGCGGACCCGAACAAGGATGCGGCGGCGCAACACCGCTCTTCGTCCGGGCGCCTTGACGAACTGCCCGCCCGGACCGATTCAGCGGCGAAGACGGAGACTTAGCATGAGCGTGCGCGACCGCATCGAGAGCGCCCTGACCGAGGCGTTGCGACCGCAGCGGCTGGAGGTCGTCGACGAAAGCCATCTGCACGCCGGCCACGCCGGGTCCCGCCCCGGCGGCGAGACGCATTTTCGCGTCCGGATCGTTTCGGATGCGTTCTCCGGGGTCAGCCGGATCGAGCGCCATCGCCGGGTCAATGCGCTGCTTGCGGCGGAGCTCGCCGGGCCGGTGCATGCGCTGGCGATCGACGCCCGTGCGCCCGAGGAGCCCGGCCGCCCCTAAAGCGGCCGCGGGGACGCGGCGGCCGGCGCGGTCACCCGCTCGGGACGCACGCCGACGCCGACGATCCGGGCCGGGATCCGCGTCAGCGCCGGGAAACGCCGCATGAGCCGCAGCGCGAACGGCGGAGTGAGGCGGTCGCCGCTTGCGAGGGCTGGCGAGATGATGCGGTTCTGGACCTGGACCTGCAGCGCCTGGGTCACGCGCGTCGGCCATTCGCGCCGGGCCTGCACGCGCCGGACGTCTTCCTGCCCGAGCCGGCCCTCGCGCAGGGGCGCGGCCAGGAGATTGGCGGTCGCCACCGCGTCCTGGATCGCCAGATTGATGCCGACGCCGCCGATCGGCGACATCGCGTGGGCGGCGTCGCCGATGCACAGCACGCCCGGCCGGTCCCAGCGCTTCAACCGATCGACCGCCACGGTCAGCAGGCTGACCTGATCCCAGGAGGCGAGCTCCGCGACCCGCTCGGGCGCGAACGGCGCCCGCCGCGCCACGGCCTGACGAAATGCCTCCAGGCCCTTCTGCCGGACGGCGATCGCGCCGCCTTTCGGGATCAGATAGGCGCACTGCCAATAATCGCCGCGGTTGATCGTCACGAACACCGCGCCTGCGCTGAACCGTCCTGCGGTGGCGTCGCCGTCGGTCGGCTCGCGCGACAGCCGGAACCACATCACGTCCATCGGAGCCCCGAGCGTCTCGCTCTCCAGGCCGGCGCTCTGGCGGACCGTCGAACGGCGGCCGTCGCAGCCCACCACCAGATCGGCGGTCACGGCGATCGGACCGGCCTCGGCGCGGGCTTCGACGCCGGTCACGCGTCCTTCGCGCCGAATGAGCCCCGTCGTCTCCGCCCGCCGAAGCAGGCGGAAATTCGGGTAGCGCTCCGCCTCGCCGGCGATGAAGTCGAGGAAATCCCATTGCGGCATCAAGGCGATGAACCGGCAGCGGGTGGAAAGCCGCCGGAAGTCGGCGATCCGGAACGGCTCGTCCTCGACGAAGCCGGTCAGCGTCTCGACCTCCTGGTGCGGCAGGTCGAGGAAGCGCTTCAGCAGCCCGAGATCGGCCATGACGTCGAGCGTCGAGGGGTGAATGGTGTCGCCGCGGAAATCGCGCAGGAAGTCGGCGTGCTTCTCCAGCACGACGACGTCGACCCCGGCGCGCGCCAGGAGCAGGCCCAGCATCAGGCCCGCGGGACCGCCGCCCACGACGCAGCATTGCGTCGCAAGCGCTGCCGGGGCGGCCGGTTCGGAGCTCACCGACATGGGCTGTCCTCCGTCCATCCGCGCGGGGCGGATGCTGCGACGGAGGTTAGCGGCGGACACGCGGTCGCGATAGCGCTCCGCTGTCAGCGGGGGCTTGGGGCGCGCTTGGCGAACGCGTCGTCGATGCGCTTGGCGAGGGCGGCGTAATCCTCGTCGAAGTGGTGCCCGCCTGGGAGCTCGAGCCGCGCCGAGGGTGGGAACACGTCGGTCGCGCAGGCGACGTCGTTGTCCTTCTCCTCGAGCTCCTCCTTGCCGTAGACGCACATCACGCGGTCCATCGGCAGACTGGCGGAAGGCTTCAGCACGTCGTGCTCGCCCGAGCCGACCCCGAGCCAGCCGGCCACGCTGACTTCGAAGTCGGCCGTCTTGGAGAGGCCCAGCAGGGCGATCAGCCCGACCTGGTCGCGCACCTGGCGGGAGATGCGCTGCCACGCAAAGGGAATGACGTCGGCGCCGAACGAATAGCCGGCGAGCAGGATTCGCTTCGCCTTCCACTCGGGACCGTAGCGCCCGACGATCGCCTCCAGATCGTCGCCGAGCTCGCGCGGCGTCTTCTCGTTCCAGAAGTAGCGCAGCGTGTCGACGCCCACCACACCGTAGCCTTCCTGCTGGAAGTAGCCGGCGACGCTCTTGTCGAGATCCCGCCAGCCGCCGTCGCCGGCATAGATCACGGCCAGACCCTTCGGGTCCGGCCGGTTCGGCGGATAGAGCACGAGCGGCAGCGAATTGACCGCATCGGGTTCGCCGCCGCCGATGTCGAAGGCGGCGTCGCGGGCCTCCGCGGCCATGTCGGCGCCGGCCTCCTCCTCCACCACGTCGGCGTTCGGCAGGTCTTTGACGAAGCTCTTGAGGCTCTCGGCGGCGGGCGCGGGCGTGAGAATCCGCCATTCGCCCTGCAGCCCCTCGGGCGGGTCGTCGCCGACCACGAGATCATCGCCCTCCCGTCGGGTCGACTTGGGTCCGTCGCACAGAGGCTTCGACAGCGGAAGGCGGTCGCTGAAGCCAACCGACACTCCGCCGGAGAACATGTTGGCCGGCGCTTGGGCGAGCATCGCGTAAACCACGTCCGCGCCCTTGCCGACCCCCAGCAGCACCGGCAGCCGGTAGCTCTTCATGCCGAGCGTCTTGCCGGCGAGGCGAGCGTAATCCTCGATGTCGCCGGACATGAAGATGCAGTCCTCGGAGGTCTTGGTGACGCCCGCGAGGTAGCGCGGCAGGTCGATCGCGATCACCGCCCCGCCTTCCTTGGCGATCGCCTCCGCTTCCGCGGCGCGGGCGGGAGTCCAGCCGTCAAGATCGGAGATCAGCGCGACGATCGCCGAAGGCTCGCCGGCCGGCGCCACCACGGCGACGTCCTTCAGCGTCTCGTTCTCGACGGTGGCGCGGCGGAGGTCGTCGGCCGCCGCCGGGCCGGCGAGCGCGGCCAGGACGGCCAGCGCCGAGAGGAGCAGCGGCGCCCTCACGCGGCGGAGTCCTCGGTCAGGCTCGGCTCGGGGGACGCCGGATGAGGCGCCGCGCGCTTCGGCGCGCCGCCGATCAGCGCCGTCACGTCGAGCAGGATCTGCGGCAGCACCCAGCCGCCCGGGCAGGCCAGATAGCGCGGCTCCCAGACCGGCTGGAACTTCGCCTTGTAGGTCCGCAGCCCTTCGAAATTGTAGAAGTTGTCGCCGTAGCGGAACAGGAAGGCGCCCACCCGGTTCCAGGTCGGGCCGAGCGGGTGGTCGGCGAGGCCGGAGAGCGGCGCCATGCCGAGATTGAACCAGCGGTAGCCGTCCGCCTTGGCGCGCAGCATCAGGCGGACGAACAGCGCGTCCATCACCCCCTTGGGCGCGTCGGCCGCATAGCGCATCAGATCGACCGTCGCCTCCTCGTGGTTCGCGCCGTACCACATGTTTGCGAAGCCCACGATGCGGCCGTTGTGGCGCACCACTGCGATGTCGAAGTGGCGCAGGTAGTCCTCGGACCAGAAGCCGAGCGAGAAGCCTTTTTCGCTGTTCTTCTTCGAGAACATCCAGGAGTCGGAGACGCGCTTCAGCTCCGGATAGAGCGCGACGGCGTCGCTGGCCGGAACCACGGCGACCTCCAGCCCGTCCTTGCTGGCCTTGCGGTCGACATAGCGCCACTCGTAACCGGCTTTGCCCTCGAGCGTGAACTTCGCAAGGTCCACCCGGGCTTCTTCGCCGAGCTTCAGGAGCGACAGGCCAAGGTCGAGATAGGTCGGCAGCCGCGCCACGCTCGCCTGGTAGAACACCGGCCAGCCGCCGTGCTGGTCGGCGAGCTCGCGGAACGCCCAGAGCAGCTCCGAGGTGCGCTCGGAGGGACCGACCGGGTCGCCCATCGCGACCCAGCTGCGGCCCTGCACCTGATACATGATGAAGGCGTCGCCGGCGTCGGAGAACAGGAACCGCTTGTCGCCCAGGAAGGCGAGGTTGGAATCCGCGCGCGGCGACGTCGCCACGATCGCGGCGATCCGCTCCTCCGGTTCCGGCGTGGTCTCGCGCGGGCGGCCATGCCGGTGCAGCAGCGCGTGCAGGCCGATCGCGAGCGCCGCGACGCAGGCCGCGAGGCTGGCGCGCAGGAAGCGGGGCGCGTCGCCCCGATAGGCGAAGTCCCACCACATCTGGTTGGAGTAGTCGACGTCCTGATAGGCGAAGAAGCCGAGCCAGATCGAGCCCGCCAGCACGATCGCGACGGCGGCGAGCCATGCGGGGGCGAGATCCTGGTCCCACAGCGAGGCGCGCCGGTAGAAAGCGCGGCGATTGACGGTGAGCAGCGCCAGGACGACGCCGAGCACGACCGCCTCCTCGACGTCAAAGCCCTTGGTCAGCGAGAAGATCAGCCCTGCCGTGAGCAGCGCCTGGGCGACCCGGTAGGCGCTGTCGAGCCGCCGCAGAAGGCCGCGGGCGACCACGAGCAGCACGACGCCGACGACGCTCGCCAGCAGATGCGACGCCTCCACGAAGGGCAGCGGCACGACGCGGCGCAGGAGATGCAGCCGGTCGGTCTCGGCGGGCAGCGCGCCCGAGACGAGCAGCACGATGCCGCCGAGGAACACCGCGGCGCCTAGCACGATCGGGGCGACCGGCCGCATCACGGCGGCCAGCATGACGCCGGCGCGGTGCATGCGCCCGCGTCGCCGGGCCAGTTCCGACGCGCCCAGCAGGGCGAGCGCGAGCGTGAAGGGGATCAGGTAGTAGACGACGCGCCACAGCAGCAGGCTCGCCAGCACGGCGTCGGTCGGCAGGTTCGGCAGGGCGAGCAGGACGGTCGCCTCGATCACGCCGGCGCCGCCGGGCGCGTGGCTCAGCATGCCGAGCGTCATGGCCACCACGAACAGCGCCGCAAAGGTCGGGAAGGCGATGGCGGCGTCTGGCGGAAGCAGGATCCAGAGCGCGAAGGACGCGCCCATCAGGTCGACCAGCCCGATGATGATCTGCGCGCCGGTCGACTTCACGTTCGGCAAGGCGAGTCGGTAGCCGTCGATCGTGACGGCGCGCTCGCGCCGGCCGATCCACACCAGATAGGCCGCGAGCGCGACCAGTATGATCACGCCGAGGGTGGTGTTGACCGTCGCGGAGAGGCCGTCGAGCCGCGAGACGTCCGGCGCCTCGGTGACGAGGCCGAGCGCGAGCGTGAAGAAGATGCCGATCCACAGCGTCAGCGCGGAAATCGCCGTGATGGCGGCGACTTCGGCCGCGCCGAGGCCGGCGCCGGCGTAGATCCGGTAGCGCACCGCGCCCGCGACCACGATCTGGAACCCGATCGTGTAGGACAGCGCATAGCCGGTGAACGAGGCCAGCGCCGCGATCGGGTAGCCGACGTCCCGGCGCTTGATATGGATGATGCCGAACCAATCGTAGCCCGTCAGCGCCACGTAGCTCGCGGCGGTGGCGGCGAGCGAGATCGCCAGCATCCGCCAGGGGGTGGCCGCCGCGGCGGCCTTGACGTCGGCGATGTCGACTTCCTGCACGAGCCGGTGCAGCACGAACAGCACCATGCCGAACAGCAGCAGGGAGCCGCACGCTCCGATGGTTCGCCATGGCGCGCGCGCTGCGAGCGCCCGCAGCCGAGGGAACTGCGCCGCGGCGGCCGGGTCGATCTCCGGCGCGCCTGCGCCCATGGGTCCGCAGTCCGTCCCGCCGGGCGGCGGGTCGGTCACGTGCGGGGCGAGCCGCGGCGTCTCTGTATCGGCGGCCGTGTCGATCGGTCGGGACATGTCTGCCGTGAGGAGATGTCATCCGGCCCCGGGACGCGCAACCCGGGACCTGCGGCGGACGGAGACAAACGCGTCATCGCGGCGGACATAGGGCGGTTCTTAACCCGATTGTCCTAGGAGGAGGCGAAACGCCGAAAAAATCCGCCGGCGAAATCGAAACCCGTCCCCGGAGCGCAAGCCGATGGCCGTGGAGCCGCGCATGTCGCCCAGCCCTCCGCCGGCCGAAGCGGAGCCGCGTCGGACATCCGCTCGAGGCCGGCCGCCTCTGGTCGTCAGCGTCGAGCGCGGGCTGGTGCGCGGCGACCTCGCGGCGGAAGCCGTGCTGGCCTTCCTTCGCGCGAATCCGCTGCGGATCTTTACGGTTCTCGGCTGGCTGCTGCGCGGCCCGGCGGCGTTGCGGCGTCGGCTCGCGGCGCGCAATGACATTGACATCGGCGCGCTGCCCGTCAATCGCGATCTGGTCGAGCTGGCGGAAGCCGAGCGTGCGGGCGGCCGCGAGGTGCATCTCGTGACCGCCGCCGATCCCGCGGCCGCGGCCCGGATCGCCCGCCGGTTCGGCTTCGTCGACGGCGTCGTTGCGGGCGGCGGCGCGGCCGAACTCAAGGGCGAGGCGCGGGCGCGGGCGCTGCAGGAGCGGTTCCCGGGCGGCTTCGCCTATGCGGGCGGCGGCGCCGAGGACCTGCCGGTGTGGCGCGCGGCGCAGGAGACCGTCGCGGTCGAACCTCGCGGCGGAACGCTGCGCGCGGTCGAATCCATCCGGCCGCCGCTTGCGGTCATCCCGCGCCGGCCGGTGGGGCTCCGCACCATCGCCAAGGCGGCGCGCGTGCATCAATGGGCCAAGAACGCGCTGGTGGCGGTGCCGCTGGTGCTCGGCGGCAGGGCGTTCGACCCGGACGCCTGGGCGACGGTCCTGATCGGCTTCCTCCTGCTCGGCCTGCTCGCCTCGTCGACCTATGTCCTGAACGATCTGTGGGACCTCGACGACGACCGCGGGCACTGGTCCAAGAAAGACCGCGCCTTCGCGAGCGGACGGCTGCCGATCCTCGCGGGGCTGACGGCCGCGCCTCTCGGGATCGCTGTCGCGCTCATCGGCGCGGCGATGCTGGGCGGCGCCGTACTGGCCTCGTTTCTGGCCTACCTGGCTGTCACGGTGGCTTATTCGTTCCGCCTCAAGCGGGTCGCTGTGCTTGACGTGTTCACGCTCGCGGCGCTGTTCACGCTCCGGCTGGTGATCGGCATCGCGCTTGCGGGCGTGCCGGGATCGCCGTGGCTGCTGGTGTTCTCGATGTTCATTTTCGCCTCCCTGTCCTTCGCCAAGCGGCACACCGAGATGGTGCGGGTCGCGCGCTCCGGCGCCGACAAGGCGAGCGGCCGCGGCTATGTGGCGGCGGACGCGCCGTTCCTGATCGGCATGGGGGTCGCGACCGGCATGTCGGCCGTGCTCGTCATGGTGCTCTATCTGATCAACGAGGCGTTCCGAGCCGGCTTCTACACGACGCCCGCCGCGCTCTGGACCTTCCCTTGCGTGCTGTTCCTGTGGCTCGGCCGGGTGTGGGTGCTCTCCGGTCGGGACGAGCTTCACGACGACCCGGTCGCCTTCGCGGTGCGCGACAAGCCGAGCCTGGCGCTGGGCGCCGTGATGGCGCTCGCCTTCGTCGCGGCGGTGCTGCCGCAGTCTCTGGCGTTCTGGTGAGGCGTCCGGTGTACGAGCTTGCGCAGGCGCTGATGCCCACCGCGATCCGCTCCCGCATGTCTCCCGAGGAGATGCGCCGCATCGGCCGTTTCCTGCTCGCCGGCGGCTTCGCGGCGCTGGTGAATTGGGCGGCGCGCTTCCCGCTGAACGAGGTCATGCCGTTCGGAGCCGCGGTGATCGCCGCCTATGCGATCGGCATGGTGGTGGGCTTCTTTCTCTATCGCTTCTTCGTGTTCGAGGCGCATCAGGGCGACGCCCGCTCGCAGCTCTGGAAGTTCGTGCTCGTGAACGTGATCGGGGCGATCGAGGTCTGGGCGCTCGCCGTCGCCTTCGTGCATTGGCTCGCGCCCGCCCTCGGGTGGACGCTCTGGGTCGAGCCGATCTCGCACGCCGCGGCGATCGGCATCGGGGCTGCGACGAGCTATGTCGGCCACCGCCTGCTGACCTTCCGCGCGGCGCCGTGACCGGCGTGACGTCTTGCTGCTGACAAAGTCAGCGCATAGGAAGACCATCCCCTCCACCGGTGCTTTTCGTCAGTGCGAAGCGTCCCCTATCGCCCCGAAATCGACGGGCTGCGAGCCGTCGCCGTGCTTGGCGTGCTGACCTATCACGCGGCGGGAATCGTGCCGGGCGGCTTCGCCGGCGTCGACGTCTTCTTCGTCATCTCGGGCTATGTGATCACCTCGGTGATCGCTGCGGAGCTTCGCCGCGGCGAGTTTACGATCGCGCGGTTCTACGAGCGCCGCATCCGCCGCATCGCGCCCGCGCTGCTCGCCACGATCCTCGCCACGACGATCGGCGCCGCGATCTTTCTGCTGCCGGCCGATCTGATCTCGTTCGGCAAGAGCGCGGTCGCAGCGACGCTGATGGTGTCCAACATCGGCTTCTGGCTGAAGGCCGGCTATTTCGACGCCGCGATGCAGAGCAAGCCGCTGCTGCACACCTGGTCGCTCGGCATCGAGGAGCAGTTCTACCTGTTCTACCCGCTGCTGCTGGCCTGGCTCTGGCGGCGCCGGCCGACGGCGGTCGCGCCCGTCCTCGCGGGGCTTTTCGTCGTCTCGCTCGCGGCCGGGATCGTGGCCACCGACGCCCTGCCGAGCGCGGCCTTCTATCTCGCGCCGTTCCGGCTGTGGGAGCTTCTGCTCGGCGGGCTGATCGCGCTGCGGCCGGTCCGCAGGCTGGAAGGCGAAGGCGCAGCCGCAGTCGGGGCGCTGATGATCGCGGCGGCCTTCACGTTCTATGGGGGCGCGACGGCGTTCCCGGGCGCCGCCGCCCTGCTGCCGACCCTTGGCGCGGCCCTCGTGATCAACGGGACGAGCAAAGGAGGCCTGGTGGCGCGGGTCCTGAGCGCGCCGCCGCTGACCTTCGTGGGCAAGATCTCCTACTCGCTCTATCTCGTTCACTGGCCCCTGATCGTCTTCATCGAATACCGCCAGGGCGCGGAGCTGGGGCCATGGCAGGCCGCCGGCGTCGCGGCGCTCTCGATCCTGCTCGCCGCGCTGTCATGGCGCTTCGTGGAGCAGCCCTTCCGGCGGCCCGAGAAGTTTGGATCGCGCCGCGCCCTGTATTCCGCAGGCGCGGCCGGGGCAGCTATCTGCTGCCTCGCCGGCGGCGTTCTGGTCGTGACCCATGGCCTGCCGTCCCGGCTTCCGGAGCCCGTGCTGGCCGCCTATTCGGCGCATGGCGACCGTTGGAACGAGGAGCGCTGCTTCATCGACACGGACGGCAGCGGCGGTCCGACGCCGGCCGAGATCCGCGCGGGCAAGATCTGCGCCTTCGGCCCCGCCGACCGGACGACGGCGGATTTCCTGATCTGGGGCGATTCCCACGCCCATGCGATCGCGCCCGGCATTCTGGCGGCCGCGAAGCGCTTCGGCGCCAGAGGCTATTTCGTCGGCGCAGGCTCCTGTCCGCCGTTGCGGGAGTTCGACACGGTCGGCGTGCGGCCCTCGACCGAGCGGCGCTGCGCCGAGACGAATGCGGCGGTCCTGGATTTCCTCCGCACCCATAAGGTCGGCGCGGTGTTCATGGTCGCGCGCTGGACGAAATACGCGCAGGGCAACGAATACGGCCGCGAGGGCATGATGTTCGACCCCGCCAAGGTGCCCAGCGCGGTGCCGGGCGAGGACGCCAAGCTCGCGGCGGCGATGGATGAGACGCTCAGCCAGATCGTCGCCGGCGGCGAGAAGCCGGTGGTGGTGATGGCGGTCCCGGAGCCGGGCTACGACGTGCCCTACAGCGTGGCGAAGGCGCTGCTGCAGCGCACCCCGCCCGATGCGATCGCCCCGACGCTGGAGGCCGTAGCGGCGCGCCAGGCCCGCGCCCGCGACATCCTGACGGAAGAGACCGAGAAGGACGGCGGCCTGTTCGTCGACCCGACGGCTGCGCTCTGCGGACCGGTCGTATGCCCGGTCGAGCAGGACGGGCAGTTGCTCTACAGCGACGCCGACCACATCACGATCGGGGCGGCGCTCGCGATCAGCTACATCTTCGACGACGCCTTCAGGCAGATCATGAAGAGCCCGCGCTGAGCCGTTCGCTCAGGTCGCGCCCTTGGTGAGCGCCGTCAACGCGAAGGCCGCCACATTGAGCGCGATCGCATAGGTCGCGAGCAGCCTGAACATCTTGAGACGCTCGGCCGCCTTCTCCGGATCGGCCGCCAAGGCGGGCAGCAGCAGGACGTACAGCACCGGCAGCCAGTCGAGCGCGTAGCGCTGCACGTTGTGCTGCGAAAAGCCGTTGGAATGGTAGAACAGCGTGATCCCGGCGACGATCGCGATCACGACGGCGCCGACGAGGAGCTTGGCGTCCGCCCGGGCATAGAAGACGTAGAGCAGGAAGGGGCTGGCGGCGATCAGCGAGGTCCCCATCGGGTCCATCCGCACCAGCTCCGTCATGTACTTGCCGCCGAATTCGACGTGGAAGCCCTGCAGGAACAGGTGCGCCAGGTTGAAGACGAGGTAGTCCTTCGAGAACAGGCCGAGGTCGAGGATCCGCCAGGTGATGAAGTTGCGGTCGTTCTCCGGCGGGTAGTCGGCGATGTGGGCGTAGCCGGTGTCGAGCGGCGCCCCGAACCGGGCCCAGTTGTAGAGGCAGTAGAGGCCGATGGCGGCGATGATCGGCGCGCCGAGCCGGAGCGCGTCCGAGATCGTGTCGCGGTCGAAGGCGGTCAGTCGCGCGCCCCTGGGGCGCGACAGCGCGAACAGAAACGGCGCCACGAACAGCGCCATCTGGCGCGACAGGAAGGCGAGGCCGATCAGCGCGCCGGCGAGCACGAGGCGTCGGTCGAGCGCGGCCAGGATCGCCAGGCTGACCAGGGCGAGCGCCACGACCTGGGCGAAGAACCACACGCCGTCGCCGCGCAGCGTCACATAAGCGGCGGGCGCGCCGAAGATGAAGGCGAGCGTCGCCCAGAGCCGCGCGTCGCGGCCGAGGCCGAGCCGGCCGGCGATGCCCCACCAGGCCCAGCCGCTGACGGCGGTGAGCGCCAGCGAGATCGGGATGAAGCCGCGGGCGTCGACGCCGAACAGCGCCACCAGCGGCATCGCGATCACCGCCGGAACCGGCGGGAAGATCACATAGATGCGGTCCTGGAAGCGGGCGCAGTCGCTGTCGAAGCAGGTCGGGCTGTCGAAGCGGCCGTGCAGGAAGGCGTCGGCGAGCAGCGCGTAGCTGTTCACGCCGCCATGTTCGCCGAGCGCTCGGTAGAGCGCTGCTGCGACGAGCGCCGCCGCGAGCGCGACTGCGATCACGGTGACGGCCGTCCAGCGATCGAACGGCAGGCTGCGCGGCCGACCCGCGGCGTCGAATGCGGTCATGCGTCTGGCTCCGGCGTCTCGCGCGGCAAGGCGCGAAGCATGGCGCCAAAGCTTTCGTGAAAGCCTAACGGCGCTCCAGGATTGCCGTCGCGGCGCGCGGCTGCGCAAGATCGACCCGATGCCTTGCGAGACCCAAATCTGCGCCCGCCTGCGCCCGCCTCAAAGGGCTGGCGGCTTCGGGCGGATCGGCCTGGCGGCGCTTGTGTGGCTCGTGGGGGCGCATGTCGCGGTCGCTCAGGCGCCCTCGGATTCGGCCGCAGCGCCGCCCGCGGCTGCGGGGGCTCCGCCGGCCGCGCCCGACGCCGCAACCCTGCGCAAGATGGTCCGCGAGCAGGCGGTGGCGGACGAACTGCCGCCGGAGGTCGCCGAGGCTGTGGCCGAAGTCGAGAGCGGCTTCGATCCGAACGCCGTCGGCGCGGTGGGCGAGGTCGGCCTGATGCAGGTGCTGCCCTCGACGGCCCGCATGCTCGGTTTCCGCGACCCTCTGCCGGAGCTGTTCGATCCCGCGGTGAACGTGCGCTACGGCGTCCGCTATCTCAGCCAGGCCTGGCGGAAGACCGGCCAGGACATCTGCGCGACCGTCATGAAATACCGCGCCGGCCATGGCGAGACCCGCTACTCGCAGCGCTCGGTCGATTATTGCGTGAAGGTGAGGGCGCTGCTCGCCGCGCGCGGCTTCAAGGTGACCGGGACGGTCCCGGTCGCGACCTTCGGCGCGGCCGCCGGGCCGCGCAGGATCGCGGGCGTGAAGCGGCTGCCGGGCGGCCGCGTCCGGATGACGTTCAACTGGCGCGCCGTCGACCTGCGCCGCCGCGCGCTCGACAAAGCCGCCGCCGGGAGCCTGAAGATCGCCGATTAAGTGCGCGATTTCTCCAGGACTGACAAGTTCGCCCGATTTTCGGGCTGGACGGCGCCCCCAATAGGAGGCATTTGACTACCCGCGGATAAACAACAAGGCGGCCGCGTTGATAGTCGGAATGCCGGGGGACTGGAAACTGCGCCTTTCCGCGCCGCGCGGGACGCCGCGATGAGCGGGGTGCTCGCGAAGAGCTCGGCCGTCCGCAACGAAATCCTGATGCTCATTCTCGGCTTCGCCGCGCTTGTCGGGGTCGCGGGAGCTACGGTCTGGCTCGTCAGCAAGTCCGACGATTTCAACCGGCAGGTGGCGGTCACGCTCGAGACGAAGAACGAGATCGTCAGGACGCTGAGCCTCGCCCAGGACGCCGAAACCGGGCAGCGCGGCTATCTGCTCACCGACGAGGATCGCTATCTCCGGCCTTATCGCCGGGCCACGGATCAGATCGCCGAGCACATCCGCCGCCTCGGCGAGTTGATCGCCCCGCAGGGGCCGCAGCGCGACGATTTCGAGGCGTTGCGGGCGGCCGTGAAGGTCAAGTTTGACGAGCTCTCGGAGACGGTCGGGCTCAGCACCTCGGGCAAGCGCGACGAGGCGCTCGCCATCGTGATGTCGGACCGCGGCCGCGAGGCGATGCAGCAGGTCCGCCAGCTGGTCGCGCAGATGACGACCCGCGAGGACCAGACGCTCGCGGACCGCACCGAGGACGCCGCCCGGCTGTCTAACGGGCTGCTCGCCGTCGTCGTGCTCGGCCTGCTGATCGCCGGGGCGCTCGCCTTCGTGGCGCAGATGCTCGTTCGCCGCCAGACGCGCGTTCTGGCCGCCGCGCAGACGGAACTCGCGCAGGCCAATCAGGGGCTGGAGGCGGCGGTGACCGAGCGCACCTCCGAACTCCTCGCCGCCAATGCGGAAATCCAGCGCTTCGCCTATATCGTCAGCCATGATCTTCGCGCGCCGCTGGTCAATGTGATGGGCTTCACCAGCGAACTCGACGCCGCGCGGGGGGTGTTGAAGGAGCAGCTCGACGAGCTGACCGAGAGCGTGCCGGACAAGATCAGGCCGGAGACGCGCGAGGCGGTGGAGGTCGACCTGCCGGAGGCGATCGGCTTCATCCGGACGTCGACCTCGAAGATGGACCGGCTGATCAACGCGATCCTGCGGCTGTCGCGCGAGGGCCGGCGCGTGGTGACGCCCGAGAGCGTCTCTGTCACGGACATGGCGAACGGCATCGCGGCGACGCTGCATCAGCAGACGACCGCGGTGGGCGCGGAGATCGTGGTCGATCCCGCCATGCCGGCGCTCGTGACGGACCGGCTTTCGATAGAGCAGATCTTCCAGAACCTGATAGAGAATGCGGTCAAATATCTTGATCCCGCGCGCCCGGGACGGATCGCGATCCGCGGCCGACGGGTCGGGCCGCAGGTCGAGTATGCGATCGAGGACAATGGACGCGGCATCGACGCCAGGGACCATGAGCGCGTGTTCGAACTCTTCCGCCGCGCGGGCGCGCAGGACCAGCCTGGCGAAGGCCTCGGCCTCGCTTTCGTCCGCGCGAGCGTGCGCCGCCTCGGCGGAACGATCAGCCTGACCTCCGAGCCGGGCAAGGGCTCGACCTTCCATCTGACCTTTCCGGCCGTTCTGCGGCCGCAAACCGAGACGCAGGCCGCCGCATGAACACCAGCAACCAACGTCCCGTCGTGATCGTGATGATCGAGGACGACGAAGGTCACGCCCGGCTGATCGAGAAGAACGTCCGGCGCGCCGGCGTGAACAACGAGATCCGCCATTTCGCCGACGGCACGTCCGCCCTGCAGTTCCTGCGGTCGAGCGAGACGACCGCGACCGGCCCGCTGCTGATCCTGCTCGACCTCAACCTGCCGGACATGACCGGGATCGACATCCTGACGATCCTCAAGCACCACGACCGGCTGAAGCGCGCGCCGGTGATCGTGCTGACCACCACCGACGACAAGGTCGAGATCCAGCGCTGCTATGATCTCGGCTGCAACGTCTACATCACCAAGCCGGTCGACTACGAAACCTTCGCCACCGCGATCCGCCAGCTCGGGCTGTTCCTGTCGGTGATGCAGGTCCCCGACGCATGAGCGAAGGGCCCGCAGAGGTCGCGCCAAAGATCCTTTACATCGAGGATGACGAGGCGCTGCGCCGCCTCGTCTCGCGCGATCTGGCGCGGGCCGGGTATGCGATGACGGCGGTCGCGACCTGCGCCGAGGGGCTGATGCTGCTTGCGGAGCAGCGCTTCGACGTCGTCGCGCTCGATCATTTCCTCGCCGGCGAAACGGGCCTCGATCTGCTGCCGGCGATCAGGGCGCTGCCCGAGCGGCCGCCGGTGATCTACGTCACCGGAACGGACGATGGCCGGGTCGCGGTCGCGGCTCTCAAGGCGGGCGCGTCGGACTATGTCATCAAGGATGTCGCGGGCGAGTTTCTCGCTCTGCTCCGGGCCGCGATCACGCAGGCCATCGAGCAGGTCGAGGTGCGGCGCCAGAAAGAAGCCGCCGAGCGCGCAGTGGTGGAGGCGCGCGATCGCGCCGAGACGCTGCTGCGCGAGGTCAACCACCGCGTCGGCAACAGCCTGCAGCTCGTCTCCGCCTTCGTGCACCTGCAGTCTTCGGCGCTGCCCGACGGACCGGCGCGCGACATGATGCGCGAGACCGAGGCGCGCATCCTCGCGATCGCCCAGATCCATCGCCGGCTCTACACGTCGCACGACGTGCGATCCGTCGACATGGACGATTATCTGACCGGGCTCGCCGAAGAGCTCGAGAGCTCGCTTCGGACCAGCGATCGCCCGCACCGCATCGCGCTTGCGGTCGAGCCGATGAAGATGGCGACGGACCGCGCGGTCTCGCTTGGCGTGATCGTGACGGAGCTCGTCACGAACGCGTTCAAATACGCCTATCCGACCGGCGTCGAAGGCGAGGTCCGGGTCAAGCTCTCGCGGGCCGGCGCGACGCTGGCGCTCAGCGTGGAGGATGACGGGATCGGCATGGCCGAAGACGCCGCGCCGAAGGGCACCGGGCTCGGCCAGAAGATCGTCCGCACCATGGCGGCGACGATCCAGTCGCGCATCGAGCGGGACTCCGGGCATCACGGCACGCGGATCGTGCTCGCCTTCCCGGCCTGAGCCGTCCCGGGCACAGGCTCACGCCGGGACGCTTGTCCTCGCGCTCGCGGCGACCATCCGGCGAATTTCCGGAAGGCAGGAGCCGCAATTGGTGCCGGCCTTCGTCATGCTGCCGACCGCAGAAGCGTCGGCTGCGCCCGAGCGTAACGCATCCTGGATCGCGCCCCGCGCGACGCCATGGCACGCGCAGACCAGCGGGCCGCAATCCGCGCCGTCCCTCCCGCGCCCGGCCAGCAGGAGGCCGCGGATCTCGCCGTCGGTGAGCGGGGTCCCGAGCTTGGCTCGAAGGAAGTTCCACGCTCCCGTCTGCGGCCCGGCGCCGACGAAGAGCGCCGCCTGGAGCAGCCCGTCGCGGAACGCCGCGGCCCGGTAGGTCTTGCGGGCGGCGTCGACGAAGTCGACGACCTCGTCGCCCTCGTGGAGGTCGGGAAACACGCGTTCAAGCACGATGGCGGCGTTCGCGGCGAACAGCAGGCTGACGCCCTGCGGGACCGCGGCCCGGACCCACCAGGCGTCGCCGTCCAGCGCGCCGAGAACGCCGCGGGTCAGCGCGAAACCCTGTCGCGCGAAAGCCGCCGGCGCAACGGATACCGTGGTCGCCTTGGCGTCCGCCTGGCCTGAGATTGGGTCGGTGACGGCGTGCACGAGTGCGCCGACGTGGCCGTTGGACGAGGTCTCGCGGGTCCAGTGGATCGGCGCGAACACGGCGCCGTCGGCGGCGCGCTCGTCGAGCCGCACCCGGAGCACCGCCTCGCCATGGGGGCTCGTCACGCGCGCGAAGCCGCCGTCGGCGAGCCCGGCGCGGAGCGCGTCCGCAGGCGATATCTCGAGGAAGGGTTCAGGCAGGTGGCTGGCGAGGCGCGGGCTTTTGCCGGTCCGCGTCATGGTGTGCCACTGGTCGCGGATGCGGCCGGTGTTGAGCCGGAGCGGCCGCATGTTGTCGGGGGCGGTCGGGAGCTCCACTGCCACGAAGCGCGCGCGGCGGTCCGGCGTGAAGAAGCCGCCGTCAGCGAAGAAGCGGGTCTCGCCGCCGGCCGCGCCCTTGCGGGCCGGCCACTGGGTAGGCTCCAGATCGTCATAGGCCGGCCCGTCCAGCTCGGCGAGCGCGCCGATGTCGAAGTCGCGCGCGCCGTCATTCTCGAACGCCGACAGCGCGGCGTGCTCGCGGAACACCTCGCCGGCCGTCCGCCAGCCGAAGTCCTTTCCGAAGCCGAGCCGCCCCGCGACGCGCGAAAGAATCCACCAGTCGGGGCGCGCCTCGCCCGGCGGAGCGAGAAACGGGCGCTGGCGCGAAATGCGGCGTTCGGAATTGGTGACCGTGCCGTCCTTCTCGCCCCAGGCGGCGGCCGGCAGGCGGATCCTGGCTCCGGCGCCGAGGGTGTCGTTGGAAGCGACGTTTTCCGACACCACGAAGTGCTCGAGCCGCGAGAGCGCCTCACGCGCCGCGTCGGCGCGCGGCAGCGAGGCGGCGGGGTTGGTGCCCATCACCCAGAGCGCCTTGATCTCGCCGCGGCCGATCGCGTCGAACATGTCGACGGCCATGCGGCCTTCGGAATGCGCCATGCGGGGCGCGCCCCAGAACCGCCGGACCCTGTCGATCGAGACGGCGTCAAACCCCATATGGGCCGCGAGCTGGTTGGCGAGGCCGCCCACCTCTCGGCCGCCCATGGCGTTAGGCTGGCCGGTGAGCGAGAACGGCCCCATGCCTTCGCGGCCGATGCGTCCCGTCGCGAGATGAACGTTGATGATCGCGTTGACCTTGTCGGTCCCGCGCGCCGACTGGTTCACGCCCTGGCTGTAGAGCGTCACCACCCGCTCGGCGCCGGCGAACAGCTCGTAGAACGCGATGAGCTCCGCCTCGGCGAGGCCGCACGCGGCCGCGACGGCGGCGCGGTCGGGAGCGATCTCGCGGGCCCGCGCGAGGGCGGCGTCGAAGCCTACGGTGTGGGCGTCCACATAGGGCTGATCGACGAAGCCGCCGTCCGCCAGCGCGACGAGCAGGCCGGAGAACAGCGCGACGTCGGAGCCGCCTTTCAGCGGCAGGTGCAGGTCGGCCTCTTCGGCGGTCGCCGTGCGGCGGGGGTCCAGCACGACGATCCTGGTTCCGCGCGCGGCCCGCGCGGCGAGCATCCGCTGGTGCAGCACCGGGTGGCACCAAGCGGCGTTGGAGCCGACGAGCACCAGAAGGTCGGCGGTCTCGAGGTCGCGATAGACGCCCGGCACCGTGTCGGCGCCGAACGCCCGTTTGTGGCCGGCGACCGACGAGGACATGCAGAGCCGAGAGTTGGTGTCGACATTGGCCGAGCCCAAGAAGCCTTTGAACAGCTTGTTGGCGACGTAATAGTCCTCGGTGAGCAGCTGCCCGGACAGATAGACGGCGATCGCCTCCGGCCCGTGGCGCTCCAGCGTTTCCCGGAAGCCGCGGGCCGTGGCGTCGAGCGCCTCGTCCCAGGAAACCCTGCGGCCGTCGATCTCGGGGTGCAGCAGCCGCCCGTCGAGCGACAGCGTCTCGCCCAGCGCTGAGCCCTTCGAGCAGAGCCGGCCGAGATTCGACGGATGCTCCGGGTCGCCCGCGATCGTCGCGCCGCCGGCGCCGTCGGGAGTCGCCAGCACCCCGCAGCCGACGCCGCAATAGGGGCAGGTGGTGCGGATCGGAGGCCGCTCGCGCGCATAGGCGTTCATCGGCGGACAGCCGCCCCGGGTCGGTCGGCAACTGCGGGCATCAATAGACGTCCGCTTGATAGCGGGCGGCCTTGCGCAGCTCGGCGACGAACGCCTTGCCGTCCCGCCCGCCATGCTCGGAGACGATGTCGACCAGCGCCTTCTCGACATCGGCGGCCATGCGCTTGGCGTCGCCGCAGACATAGAAGTGCGCGCCGCGCTCGAGCCAGCTCCAGAGCTCGGCTCCGGCCTCGCGCATGCGGTCCTGCACATAGACCTTCTCCAACCCGTCGCGCGACCAGGCGAGCGACAGCTTTGTCAGCGCGCCCGCTTGCTGAAGCTCGGCGAGCTCCTCGCGGTAAAGAAAATCGGTCGCCTCGCGCTGATGACCGAAGAACAGCCAGGAGCCGCCATTTGCGCCGATGGCGCGGCGCTCGCGCAGGAAGGACCGGAATGGCGCGATGCCCGTGCCGGGGCCGACCATGATAATGGGCGTGTCGCCGTCCTTGGGCAGCGCGAAGCCGTGCGCCTTCTGCACATAGACCCTGAGCCGTTCGCCCGGTCCCACCCGGTCGGCCAGATAGGTCGAGGCGAGGCCGAGACGGGTGCGGTCGCCGACGCGGTGGCGCACGGCGTCGACCGTGAGGCTGACCTTGCCCGGGTCCGCCGAAAGCGCGGAGGAGATCGAGTACAGCCGGGGCTGCAGCGGCTCGAGGCTCGCCAGGAATTCGGCGACGGGCGGCGTGGCGCCGGGAAATTTCTCAAGCGCTGCGAGCACGTCCAGCGTCTCGAGGTCGCCGTCCGGATCTTCGCCCTCGGCGAGGCGCGCGAGCTTCGCCTTGTCGTCGGCGTCTTCCGCGTAAGTTCCGAGCAGTTCGAACAGCGCGTCCGGCGCGGCGCCGAGCGAAACCTTGTCGGAGAGCCACGCCCTCAATGCGCGCGTCTCGCCGTCATGCGTGACGGCGTCATCGATCGCCACGCCGAGCCGCGCCGCGACCTCGCCGCAGAGCTCCGGCGCGTTGCTGGCGAACAGGCCGAAGCTGTCGCCGGGCTCGTAGGTCAGCCCGCATTGCGAGAGATCGATCTCGACATGGTTCGTCTCCTTATCGGAGCCTTCCGCGTTCAGGCGCCGCCGCGACAGGAAGGTCGTCTCAACCGGGAACTCCCGCGATCGTCCGGGGGCGTCCGCGGCCGGCGCGGCCGGGGGGGCCGCCTCGGCCGTCGGGGCCGCGCCGCCGTCGAGCTCGAGCGCAAGCTTCTTCAGCATGCGCTGCGTTTCCTTGCCGCCCGGCACGCAGAGGTTGAGCTTCTTCTCCTCGCCCCGGGCGAGCGCGTCCGCATAGCTCTCGCAAAGATAGCCGCACTGGCCGCAGTCCTGCTGCGCCATCGCGGCCATCATGCGCCGCCGCAGCGGCTTGCTCTCCGCGAGCTGTATGCGCTCGTCGATCGGCATAGAGGCGTCGTGCCAGGGCGCGCCGTCATCCTCCTCCGCAGGCCTCGCCTCCCCGGGAAGCGGCGAACCCAGCAACGCCTTGGCGGCGTCCGGAGACAGCGACTGCACCCCGCCGTCGAGCGACAGCAGGCCGGCGAAGAAGCCGTTCAGCCAGGCCCGCTGTTCCGGACTGAAGGGCGCGTTGTCCGGCAGGATCGGCGGCAGAATGGGGGTCTGCGCGGTCATCTCTCACGCTCCCTCGAGTTCGAAAATGGCTTTCAGCTCGTCGATTTCGTGGCGGCGTGAGAAGCCCGCGAAGGTCTCCTGCGGGCCTGAGCGCCGGGCGAGGTATCCGCGCAGCATCTTCTCCACGACGGCCGGGCAGTCCTCGCCCTTCACGTCCCGGACGAGCTCTCGACCGATATTGGCGTCGCCGCCGAAGCCGCCGCCGACATGCAGATGAAAGCCGTCGACGGTGTCCTCCTCGCTGACCGCGACGCGGGCGCCGATCAGGCCTATGTCGCCGATGTAGTGCTGCGCGCAGGAGTTGTGGCAGCCGGTCGCATGGATGTTGATGGGCGTATCCACCGTGAGTCCGACGGCGTCGATATGGGTCGCGATCTGGTCCGCATAGCCCTTGGTGTCGGCGGCGGAGAACTTGCAGCCGCGGCTGCCGGTGCAAGCCACCAGGCCGGCCCGGACGTTGGAGGCGGAGGTCGCGAGCCCGATCTCCGCGACGCGGCGCTCGACCTCCGCCACATAGGCGTCGCGCACGCCGGAGATCAGCAGGTTCTGCCAGACGGTGAGGCGGATATCGCCGTCGCCATATTCCTCGGCCAGCCCGGCGAGCTCGCGCATCTGCTCATAAGTCATCCGGCCGAGCGGCAGGGTGACGCCGATCCAGTTGTGGCCGGCCTGCCGCTGCGGGTGGACGCCGATATGGGCCATCCGGTCGCTTTCGGGGCGCGGCGCCACGGCGTCCGCCGGCGCGCGGGTGAGCTTGTGGCCAAGTTCGGTTTCGACCGCTTCGAGGAATTTTTCGAAGCCCCAGGCGTCGAGCAGGTATTTCAGCCGCGACTTGGTCCGGTCGGTGCGGTCGCCGGCGCGGATGAAGACGCGGACGATGGCGTCGGCGACCCTGGTGGCCTGCTCGAGCGGGACGATCACGCCGGTGTCGCGCGCGAAATCCTTGTGTCCGGTGATGCCGCCGAGCGCCAGCCGCCACCACACGCCCGCCTCGACGCCAAAACCCTCGCGCAGTTCGACGGCCTGGAAGCCGATGTCATTGGTGTCCTCGAGCGCGGCGATGCGGCCGGCGCCGTCGAACGCGACGTTGAACTTGCGGGGCAGACCATAGAGCGAGCGGTCGTTCAGGATGTGGTGGTGCCACTCCTTGGCGTAGGGCCGCGTGTCGACCAGCTCCTGCGGGTCGATCCCGGCGGTGGACGTGCCGGTGACGTTGCGGATGTTGTCGGCGCCCGATCCCTTGGAGGTCAGGCCCAGGTCGACGAGGCCCTCGATGAACGGGATGCCGTCAGCGGCGCCGATCTCGCGCACCTGCAGATTGGCTCGGGTCGTGACGTGGCTGTAGCCGCCGCCATACTGCCGCGCGAGGTCGGCGACGCCCCGGAACTGCCAGGCGCGGAGGATGCCGTTGTGGATCCTTAGCCGGCACATGTACGAATCTTGAGTCGGCCCGACATAGAACAGGCCGTGGAAGCGGATCCGGAAGTCGTCGAGCTGCTTTGCGAACCTGTTCTCCTTCGCCATGGTCTTGAACCGGGCGTAGGCGTCGAACGGGTGCTCCTCGCGCTTCGCGACCTCCTGCGGGCTGAGCTTCCTGCCGTCGCGCTCGAAGCGCGCCATCGCCTCCAGATGAATCGCGTCAGGTCCGGAGAGCGTAGCCGGCGAATTGGTGGTCGGCTGTGTCTGGAAGGGCGCCGCGCCGCCGAAGCCCGGCAGGCCGCGCGACCCGCGCACCGCCTGCACGCCCGAGACAAAGCCCTCGAGATAGCGCTTCTGGTCGGGGGAAAAGTCCTGGCTCATCGTCTCTCCCTCACGCCGCCATCGCGAAGCCGCGGCCGAAGGCGATGTCCTCGCGCAGCGGTCCGAGCGGCGTCTTCGCCGTGATCAGATCGAGGTACCAGAGGGCGTCCGAGGTCTCCCCGACCAGGATCGCTCCCTTCAGCCGGTCATCTCGGACGATCAGCTTGCGGTACTGGCCGTGGCCCGGGTCGGCGAGGGTGATGGTCTCGTCGCCGTCCTCCGCCTCGAAGGCGCCGGCGGAGAACACGCCGATCCCGGAGAGCTTGAGGTTGGTCGAGAGCACGCTGCCGGCGTAGTTCGCGCCGCTGTCGCCTGCGAGGCGGCGGGCGAGCGTCCTCGCCTGCTCATAGGCCGGCGCCACGAGGCCGTAGAGCGCGCCGCGATGCTCGGCGCATTCGCCGAGGGCGAAAATGGCTGGATCTGAGGTCGCGAGGCGGTCGTCGACCACGATCCCGCGGTTGACGGCCAACCCTGCCGCCCTGGCAAGCGCCGTGTTGGGCCGCACCCCGCAGGCCATCACTACGAAGTCGGCCGGCAGGATTTCGCCCGAGCTCAGTTCGAGGCCGGCGACTTCGGCTTCGCCCACGATGCGGCGGCTTTCGGCCCCGAGCACGAAGGCGACGCCCTGCCGCTCCAGCGCACGCCGCAGCGTGGCGGCGCCTCTCGCGTCGAGCTGCCGCTCCATGAGCCGGTCGACCAGGTGGACGAGCGTGACCGCGCAGCCGAGCCGGACGAGGCCATAGGCGGCCTCGAGCCCGAGCAGTCCGCCGCCGATCACGACCGCGCGCCGACCAGGGCCCGCGAGCGCGCGCAGCCGGGTGGCGTCGCTGTGGTCGCGGAACACCAGCGCCTGGGGCAGATCGGCGCCCGGCAGGGGCAGGCGGATCGCCTCGGAGCCGGTCGCAAGGACGAGCTTGTCATAGGCGAGCGCGCGGCCGTCGCTCAGGGTCAGCCGCCTTTCGGCGCGGTCGATCGCCTGGGCCGGCGCGCCGGTCAGCAGGCCAAAGCCGTTCGCCGCATACCAATCGCGGTCGCGGAGGCGAAGGTCCTGCTCGCTCGCCTCGCCGGCGAGCAGAGAGGACAGCAGAACGCGATTATAAGCCGGCTTCTCTTCTCCGCCGACCACGGTGACCGCGTAACGGCCGGGGCAGGCGACGCTCAGCTCCTCGAGGAGCTTCAGGCCTGCCATGCCGTTGCCGAGGACGACGAGGCGCTCGCGCTCCATCTCGCTCACGCCGCCTCGACGAAGCGATAGCGCTCGTAGAGGAACTTGAGCACCGCCGCCCGCGCCGCAATGTAGGCGCGGTCCGACACCAGCTCGAGCCGCTTGCGCGGGCGCTCCAGCGGCACGTCGAGCACGTCGCCGATGCGCGCCGCGGGGCCGTTGGTCATCATCACGATGCGGTCCGACAGCAGCACGGCCTCGTCGACGTCGTGCGTGATCATCATCACGGTGTTGCGGAGCTCCGCCTGGATCTGCATGACTTGGTCCTGCAGATGCGTGCGGGTCAGCGCGTCGAGCGCCCCGAACGGCTCGTCCAGCAAGAGCACCTTCGGCTGCATCGCGAGCGCGCGGGCGATCCCGATGCGCTGCTTCATGCCGCCCGAGATTTCCGACGGCCGCCGATCCTTGGCGTGCTCCATATGGACGAGCTTCAGCTTGTGCATCGTCCAGTCGTGGCGCTCGGCCTTCGACTTGCTCTTGCCGAACACCTTGTCGACCGCGAGCGCGACGTTCTCGTAACAGGTCAGCCAGGGCAGAAGACTGTGGTTCTGGAACACGACCGCGCGGTCCGGGCCGGGCTCGTCGACCACCGCGCCTTCCAGGAAGACGACGCCCGTCGTGGTCTGGGTCAAGCCGGCGACGATGTTGAGCAGCGTCGACTTTCCGCAGCCCGAATGCCCGATGATCGAGATGAACTCGCCCTCTTTCACTTCGAGCGAGATGTCCTTGAGCACCTCGTTGGTGACGGCGCCGCGGGTGAAGCTCTTGTCGACGTGGTCGACGGTCAGGAACGACTTGGCCATGGGCTCGTCCTCACGCGTTAGCCGTGCCGCGGGTCACCGCGACGGCGAGCAGGGCGACGATGCGATCGAGGATGAAGCCGACCGCGCCGACATAGACGAGCGCGAGGATGATGTCGCTGATCCGCGACGAGTTCCACGCGTCCCAGATGAAGAAGCCGATGCCCACGCCGCCGATCAGCATCTCGGCTGCGACGATCGCGAGCCACGACAGGCCGATGCCGATGCGCAACCCGGTGAAGATGTATGGGGCGGCGGCGGGCAGCATGATCTTGACGAAATATTCGAGCGGGTTCAGCCGCAGGACCTGGGCGACGTTCTTGTAGTCTTGCGGAATGTTGCGGATGCCGACCGCCGTATTGATGATGATCGGCCAGATCGCGGTGATGAAGATCACGAAGATCGCCGAGGGCTCGCCGTCCCGGAATGCCGCGAGCGAGAGCGGCAGCCAGGCGAGCGGCGGGATGGTCCGCAGCACCTGGAACACCGGGTCGAGGCCGCGCATCGCCCACACGGAGCCGCCCACCAGCGCCCCGAGGGCGACGCCGGCGATCGCCGCCAGCGCATAGCCGAGCGCGACCCGCTTCAGGCTCGCATAGAGCTGCCAGCCGAGGCCCTTGTCGTTGCCGCCGTTGTCATAGAACGGGTTGGCGATCAGCTCCCAGGTGTCGCTGACCACGCGCGAGGGCGACGGCAGCGACGAGGTGGGCGAGGAGCACAGCAGCTCCCAGAGCAGCAGCAGAGCCGCGATCGTGAGCAGCGGCGGCACGATGGCGCGGGCGAGATCCGCAAGCCGCGTCCGGGCCCGCGGCCCGAACAGCGGCCGCGCGACAGGGGCGGGCAGGCTGACCACCGTTCCTCCCGAAGAGGCCAGCGGCTTGAGCGGCGTCACGTTCGACGTCGCGGCGGCGGTCTGTATCATCAGATGTCTCCGGGGAGGGCGCGGCGAATCGGGCGGCCGCCTCAAACCATGCGCTTGATGTCGAGGCTCGCCAGGTATTCGCCGGGCTTCTCGGGGTCGAACACCTTGCCGTCGAAGAATTTCTCGACGCCGCGCGAGGTCGAGGCCGGGAGGTCGGTCACGCCGAGCTCCTTGGCGGCCTCGCGCCACAGGTCCTCGCGGTTCACCTTGTCGATCAGCGTCTTGGCGTCGGTGCCTTCGGGCAGATAGCCCCAGCGCATGTTCTCGGTGATGAACCAGAGATCATGGCTCTTGTAAGGATAGCCGGCGTTGTCAGCCCAATAATGCATGATGAAGGGGCTGTTCTCGACCACGGGCTTGCCGGCGCCGTAGTCGAACGTGCCCTTCATGCGCGCCACGGTGTCGGAGACCGGAGCGCCGATCCAGTTGCGCTTCGCGCAGATGGCGGCGAGCTCCTCCTTGTTCTCCATCTTCTCGCACCACTGCTGGGCCTCCATGACGGCCATCAGCAGGGCTTTCGCTGACTTCGGGTTCTTCTCGACATAGTCGGCGCGCAGCGCGAACGCCTTCTCGGGATGCTTGTCCCAGAGCTCGCCGGTGGTCAGCGCCGTGTAGCCGATCTTCTGGTTCTTGAGCTGCTCGTTCCACGGCTCGCAGACGCAGAAGCAGTCCATCGTCCCGACCTTCATGTTCGCCACCATCTGGGCGGGCGGCACGACGATGGTCTGAATGTCCTTGTTGGGATCGACGCCGCCGGCCGCGAGCCAGTAGCGGATCCACAGATCATGGGTGCCGCCCGGGAAGGTCATCGCGGCTTTGACGTCCTTGCCGGACGCCTTCTTCTTCTCGAGCGCGGTCTTGAACGGCCTGGTGTCGAGACCAAGCTTGAGATCGGCGTACTCCTGTCCGACGGAGATGCACTGGCCGGCGACGTTTAGCCGGCCGAGGATCATCATCTCGGTGGGCCGGTTGTTCTGCGTCATCGCCCCGGTGGTGATGAGGTACGGCATCGGGGTCAGGATGTGTGCGCCGTCGATGCCGCCGCCGCCCGAACCAAGCACGATGTTGTCGCGCGTCGTGCCCCAGGACGACTGTTTGGCGATCTCGACTTCCGTCATGCCGTACTTGTCGAACAGCCCCTTTTCCTTGGCGACGAACAGCGGCCCGGCGTCCGTCAGGGCGATGAAGCCCAGCTTCGCCTTGGGCGTCTCGGGGCCCGCCGCCTGGGCGTAGGCGCCCGAGGGCAACAGCGTGCGGGCGGCCAGAAGCGTGGCGGCGGCGCCTGCGCCCGCGCGCAGCACGGAGCGGCGGCTGGCGCCGGTGGACAGGAAGGTCTTCACGCGGTCGGTCATTGATGGTCGGCTCCGTGAAGGCGCGAGGCGCCGGCTCTGGCGGATCGCCCCGAAAGGGGCGCGGAAACGAAAAAAGCCGCTGACGAGATGCGCGGTCGCGCAGTCGTTCAGCGGCGTCGCTGGCGGCCCGTCATTGGGCGGCGGGTTCAAGGCGTCAGCGGCGACGCGAACCTGCGGCACTCTCCATACAAGCGGCGTGCCAACCGGGTTTCAGCTTTTGGAAGCGCTGGGATCGGAACAGTTCTGACCGGAGCGGAGCCTGGCCCGACGCCGTCGACAACCGCACCGGCGCCGCAAGCTCGGGCCGATGCTGCGCGAAAATTGTGCGATGCACCCGAAGCGGGCAGCCGTCAGTCGGTGAACAGGCCCAGCGGATCGGCCGGCTGCGGCGCGGCGGGCGCCCCGACGGCGGCGTCAAAGATGTCGGGTCGGTAGACAGCCTCGGCTTCTGCGGCCTCGGCGCCGGTCGCCTGGCCCCACCGCGCCATCTCGCCATAGAGCCAGCGCGCGTGACGCGGATCGGGCCGCATGGCGCCGTCGCGGGCGAAGACGAGATAGTCTGCGGCCTCTCGGACAGGGCCATTCGGGCCGGTCGGAATGCGGCCGTCGAGCGCGCGCCGGGTCAACGGCTCCGGCACGTCCAGCATGCCGGGCGCGCCGAGCAGACGGGCGGCTTCGGCGTGGTTGTCCGGCGCGTCGAGCCATTCGCCTGCCCGGACCATCGCCCGGACCAGTCGCTCGGTCCGCCCGATATCCTCGTCGAGCCAGGCCGCCCGCGTGGCGAGCACCTTTTCCGGGCAGCGCCGTACGAGGTCGACGCCCAGATGCAGAATGCGGCCGATGCCGAGCTCCACGGCGACCGAGTTCCACGGCGCGCCGACGCAGAAACCTTCGACATGGCCGCTCCTAAGGGCGTCGACCATGTAGGGCGGCGGGACCACGGCGAGGCGCACGTCGTCGTCCGGGTCGAGGCCTGCGGCCGCGAGCCAGAGGCGGAGCTGGTAGTTGTGGGTCGAGAACGGGAAGGTCATGCCGAGCGTCGGCCGCTCGTCGCCGCGCCGGCGGCGCCCCCGAACCGCCTGAGCGAAGGCTGCGCCGGTCGCCGCGGGATCGTTCGGGTCGGCGCCTGGCGCAAGGTTCGCGAGCAGTTCCTCGTGGAGGTGTGGCGTCAGGGTGATTGCGTTGCCGTTCAGGCCCAGCGCCACGGGGGCGGCAAGCGCCGCGCGTATGCCGCCGAGGCCGAGCGACGTCGAGATCGCGAGCGGCGCCAGAAGATGGGCGGCGTCGAAATGGCCGAAGGTCAGGCGATCCCGGATGTTCGCCCAGGAGACTTCGCGGATCAGCTCGATCTCGAGCCCCTCGTGGGCGGCGAAGCCGCATGTCGCCGCGATGATGGGCGCGGCGGCGTCGACCAGCGGGATGAAGCCGATCTTGAGGCGGTCAGCGCTCATCCCAGCAGCTCCGCGGCCGTGACCACCGACTGAGCGATTTCGGAGATCTTCTTCTTCTCGTTCATCGCGACCTTGCGCAGCAGCACATAGGCCTGTTCCTCGTCGATGTTCTTCGAGCGCATCAGGATGCCCTTCGCGCGGTCGATGATCTTACGTTCCTCGAGCTGCCCCTTGGCCTGCTCGAGCTCCGCTCTCAGCTTCGCGAAGGCGTTGAACCGGCTGATGGTGGTGTCGAGGATCGGCTTGATGCGCTCCTTCTTCAGCCCGTCCACCACATAGGCCGAGACGCCGGCGTCGATGGCGAGTTCGATCGAGGCGGCGTCGGTCTGATCCACGAACATCCCGACCGGCCGGCGAACCGCCCGGCTCACCTGGAACATCTGCTCCAGCACGTCCCGGCTCGGGTTCTCGAGATCGATGAGGATGACGTCCGGATCTATCGCGTAGATCCGCTCCAGCAGGTTCACATGGTCGGAGATGAGCATGATGGCCTCATGCCCGGCCGCCCGCAGGCCTTCCTCCAGAATCGCGGCGCGGACCGGGCTCTCGTCGATGAGCACGATCTTGACGGGCCGGTCCGGGACGGGCGGGCGTTCGGGCATCAATGTTCCTGCACAGGCGGCCGCGCCTCCGCCCGGCCCGCCCGAAGGTGGCGCAGTCCGCCGCGGAGCGTGAAGCCGACGCGACGTCGCACGCCCTCAGGCGGCGTGGCGGCCCGCGTCGGCTCCGTAATAGGCGACATAGCGCGGATTGATAGACTGGCGCGGCAGCACGATCAGCACGTCCGTCGTGCCGAAAGCATGATCGACCACAGCGCCGTCCCCGATGAAGGCGCCGAGCCTGAGATAGCCCTTGATCAGCGGCGGCAGGGCGCGCAGCGCGGCGCGGGGGTCGATGGCCTCGCGCGCCAGCAGACGCATCTCGGCGCGCCGCGAACCGACCGCCGGAACCCGCCATTGCGGCGGAGCGGCGTGGAAGTGGTGCAGGTAGGAAAGCGGCAGCGCGAGCCGCTCGGGGTCCGTTCCCTCGAGTGAGGCGCAGCCGATCATCACGTCAACGCCATGCGCGAGCACATAGGCCCAGATGCCGTGCCACAGCAGTTCGACGGTGCGTTTGTCGCGGTAAGGCTCGAGCACGCAGGACCGGCCGAGCTCCAGAAACGACAGGCGCGGGTGCCGGGAGACGAGCCCGTCGACCTCGAACTCGCTTGCGCTGTAGAACCCGAACGTCCGGTCGGCGACCTCGCCGCGCAGCAGGCGATAGGTTCCGACGACTTTGGGCTTCCTCATCCTGAACGGCGAGGACGGGTCCACCGCGCCGACGTCGAAACCCTTCAGGCCGGGCAGCACTGCGGCCGGCTTCGGCGCCCGTGGCTGGTGATCCGTGACGAGCAGGTGGTCGCACACCGCGTCGAACGGGTCGGAGTCGCGCCGCGCAAACCGCGCCATCATGCTCGGCGCGCCCTGCATCTCTTCGAAGAACACACGGTACCGGAGCCGCTGCGCGCGCCGGATCTCCTTCGCGGTCTCAGCGAGCTTGATCTCCAGCGAGCCGATCCGCCCGAGCGGCCGGGCCAGCAGCTTCTGGGACGGCGGCTTCGTTCTGAAGCCGAAGCCGCCCGCAGGCGCGTCGAGAGCGATGGTCGCAGGCGGGAAATCGATCGGATCTGTCGACATGAGGCGCCTCCCCAAGGGGACGTCTCATGTCCCCGATGTCCGGAGGCAGCGGAACTCTGGCCATCCGGGGGCCGAACCGGTCCCGCGCAACGCAAGAGCATATTCGCCGCACACCCGTGTGACAACGAGAGCGCGGGCCGCTCCCGGCTCAGGCCACCCGGGATCCTGTCCGCCGCAGGCGCGCGAGAGCCTCCGCGAGCGCCTTGCGCTCGAGCGGCTTCGCCAGCACGTCGTCGATGCCGGCGGCGAGCGCAGCGGCCCGGTCCTCCAACGTGGCGTTCGCCGTGACGGCGAGCAGCAGCGCCGGCCGCCGGCCCTCGGCGGTCTCGATCGCCCGGATCGCCCGGGCGGCGGCGCAGCCGTCCAGCGTCGGCATCCGGAGGTCGAGAAGGGCGGCGTCGTAGGATGCGGCCGCGAACGCCGCCCGGGCGGAGGCGCCGTCGGCGACGTGGTGGGCCGAGTGTCCGAGGCGGTTGAGATGGGCGAGCGCGATCAGCGAGCTCACGGGATCATCCTCCGCCAGCAGCACCCGCAGCCCGCCCTCGGCGGACATCGGCAGGGCGGGGGCGGTCGTCGCTGCGACCGGGGCGGGGCGGCTGCGGCGCGGCTCGACGAGCCGGCTGCAAAGCGACGCCGCCCGGATCGGCTTCACCAGATAGCCGTCGAAGCCCTCCGAGAGCAGTCCGCTGAGTTCCCTGCGCTCCGCAGGCGTCAGCAGCACCACGGCGCGCGTCGCGCCCGCGGCCTTCGCCGCCATGGCGCGCGCCAACGCCGGCGGGGCCACGCTGTCGATGATCACGACGTCGTGGCCGCCGGTGACGTCGTCGCGCTGCGCCGCCAGCGCAGCCTCCGCGCCGAGGTTCCGGAGTCTCTCGGCAAGCCATGGGCCCGTGAACGGCGTATCCGACACCACCAGGATCCGGCGGCCCGCCAGAGGCGGCTCACCGGCTGCGGAAGGGGCATGCTCGGCGCGGCGCAGCGGAAGCCGCAGCATGAAGGTGGCGCCGGCCCCGGGGCGGCCTTCGGCGGCGATCGAGCCGCCCATCGCCGTGGCGAGCTTGCGGCTGATCGCAAGACCAAGGCCGACGCCGCTCGCGGCGGGGTCCGCAGCCTCCCGGGTGAACTCCTCGAACAGCCGTTCAGCGTCGGACGGCTCGAAGCCGGGGCCGGTGTCGACGACGGAGAACCTCGCCTCCTCATCCGCGAGATCGAGCCGCAGGCCGACGCCGCCTTGAGCGGTGAACTTGATCGCGTTGCCGGCGAGGTTGAGCAGGATCTGGCGCACGCGTCCGGCGTCGCCGCGCAGCGTGGCGGCGCCCGGCCCCGTCAGGCAGGCGAGGTCGAGCCCCTTGGCCTGCGCGCGCGGCGCCAACAGTTCGGCGACGCCTTCGACGAGGTCGACCGGGTCGAAGGGCTCGTCCTGCAGCGACAGGCCGCCGGCCTCTATGCGCGAGTGGTCCAGAATCTCGTCCACCAGATCCAGCATGGCGGTCGCCGACCGCCGGACTGCGCTGGCGTAGGTCCGCTGGTCGGGGGCGAGCCCCGTCTCGAGCAGAAGATCGGTGGTTCCGATCACGCCGGACAGCGGCGTGCGCATCTCATGCGTGACGCTTGCGAGGAACTTGGCCTTCGCCCGGTCGCCGGCTTCCGCCGCCCTAAGCGCAGCCTCGCGCTCGCCGCGCGCGCGCTCCTCGGCTTCGGTCGCGCGCCACAGCGCGTCCTGCTGGCTCTCCAGTTCCGCGTCCGTCCGGGCGCGCAGGCGCCCCAGCGCGCGGCGCGCAAGCCCGGCCGCCGCCAGCGCCCCGACCGTAATCCCTCCCGCGAAGGCGGCCGCCATCCCGAATGTCACGCCACCCTCCGCATCCGGGCGTTCCATTTCGCGCCCGGCGGCTGGTGAGCCTATTGGCCACGCCTTTAGGAAGCGTTGAAGATGGCGGGGTTGCACTTTTCGCCCGCTATCGCTTCCGCCTGGCGCATGCTTGGCTCAGCCGGGTTTCATCCGGCAGGTCGTCATGAGCGTCGCGTTCACGAAGGAGCAGGATTTCGAGTCGGTGGCGGCCAATCTGCCCGACCGGCCGATTTCGCCTCACCGCAATTTTGTGACGCCCGAGGGGCTGGCCGAGCTGGATCGGGCGCTCGCTGAGGCGCGCGCCGCCTACGCCGCCGCCCAGGCTGCAGGGGACATCGCCGAGGACAGGACCGCGATGGCGCGGGCGACGCGGGACCTGCGCTACTATGCGGCGCGTCGCGCCAGCGCCGAACTCGTCCCGCACGCGCAGGCCCCGACCAGCGTCGCCTTCGGCGTGCGCGTCACCTTCGAGCGGGAAGACGGCCGCCAGCAAAGCTTTCGCATCGTCGGCGAGGACGAGGCCGATCCGGCCCGGGGGTCGGTGTCCTATATCGCTCCGCTCGCCCAGGCGCTGATGGGCAAGGAGGTCGGGGATACGGCGACGATCCCGAACGGGACGGTCGAGGTCGTGGCGATCGAGTGAAGCCGTCAGGCCTCGCCGGCTTCGGCGTCGTCCCGGAAATAAGGCTCGACCGCGCCCTTGAGTTTCAGCGTCATCGGATTCCCGGCCCGGTCCCGCGCGGCGCCGGCGGCGACCTTAACCCAGCCTTCGCTGACCGAATATTCCTCCACATTGGTCTTCTCGACGCCCTTGAACCGGATGCCGACGCCGCGCGCCAAAGCGGCTTCGTCATAGAACGGGCTCTCGGGATTGACGGAAAGGTGGTCGGGCGGCGTGTCGGCCATTCGGTCAGCTCCTGCAATCGACGGTGTTGGGCCACGATCCTGATGACGGCGTCAAGTCCGCGCGGAAAGGCCGAAATATGACCGTCGCGCCGTGCTGGCGCATGGCGGTGTTGCTGCATCGCAATATTGCTTTGCGCAGCGCAGCATCCACATCAGGGTAACGCGACGGGCGTGATGCATTCTCAGGAGGTGGCTTTGGCCAAACCCGATCTAGACGGCCGGCGCGAGCGAAATCGCTGGGAGGCGTGGACCGCCTCAAATCCCAAGCGACCCGCAGGCTCCGCCACGGGCGAACGGCGCCTTCGGGAGATCGAGCAGTTCGGGCCCAATCCAGGATCGTTGCGCATGCTGGCCTATGCGCCGCGGGATCTGCCGCCCGGAGCTCCGCTGGTTGTGGTGCTACACGGCTGCACCCAGGATGCGCATGGCTACGAGTCCCACGCAGGATGGACGCGGCTTGCGGACCGCGAGGGCTTTGCGGTTCTGTATCCGGAGCAGCAGCGCGGCAACAACCCGCAGCGCTGCTTCAACTGGTTTTTGGCTGCGGACGCCGCGCGCGGGTTGGGCGAGACCCGCTCGATCCGCGAGATGGTCGCCGCAATGGTCGACCGTCACAAGATCGACGAAGCGCGCATCTTCGTGACCGGCCTGTCGGCCGGCGGCGCGATGGCGAGCGCGCTGCTCGCCGACTATCCGGAGGTTTTCGCCGGCGGCGCCGTGATCGCCGGGCTGCCATGCGGCGCGGCGCGCAGCATTCCGGAGGCGTTCGAGGCGATGGCGCGTCCGGGCGACCGCTCCGCGCAGGAGCTCGGCGATCTGGTCCGCGCAGGCTCTCCCCATCAGGGGCCGTGGCCGCGCATCTCGATCTGGCACGGCGCCGCGGACTCCACGGTGGTCCCGAAGAACGCCGAGCACCTGGTGAAACAGTGGGTCGACGTGCATGGGGCCGCGCTCGAGGAGTTTCACGAGGAGGCCGGAGCCGGGCGCCGGCGGCGGGTTTGGCGCAAGGGCGGCCGCGATGTGGTCGAACTTCACGTGATCGAAGGCATGGGACACGGCGTGCCGCTCGACGGCAGGCTCGGCGAGCGGCAGGGGCCGTTCATGCTTGATGTCGGCGTCTCCTCCACTCGCCACATCGCCCGTTTTTGGGGGCTTTCGGAGGCTGACGCCGAAGCGGAACGGCCGGCCGAGCGCGTGGAAGCCGGGCGGCCACAGCCCACTGGCAAAGGCGGCGGCGAAGCGTCCGCGGCGCCCAAGACCGAACGGCCGCGCCGGTTTCCCGGCGGCGATGTCGGCGGGACGATCGAGCGCGCCCTCCGGGCCGCGGGGCTGATGCGCTGACGAAACAGCCCGGGAACGCGCCGGGCGGCGCCGCGTTGCACCCCGGGGCGCAACGGGGCCAAGCGCGATGATCTCCGATCTCTGGTACAAGAACGCCGTCGTCTACTGCCTGTCCGTGGAGAGCTTCATGGACTCGGACGGCGACGGCGTCGGCGACTTCCGAGGGCTGACGCGGCGGCTGGATTATCTTCACGGCCTCGGCGTCACGGCCGTCTGGCTCATGCCGTTCCAGGCCTCGCCCGGCCGCGACGACGGTTACGACGTCGCCGACTTCTACAGCGTCGATCCGCGCTACGGCACGCTCGGCGACTTCGTCGAGTTCACGCACGCCGCCAAGCAGCGCGGGATGCGCGTCCTGATCGACCTCGTGGTCAACCACACCTCCGATCAGCACCCCTGGTTCAAGTCTGCGCGGTCCGATCCCGCTTCGCCGTATCGGGACTGGTATGTCTGGTCCGACAAGAAGCCGAAGAACGCCGATCAGGGCATGGTCTTCCCTGGAGTTCAGAAGACGACGTGGACTTACGACTCCGTCGCCAAGAAGTATTACTTCCACCGCTTTTACGAATTTCAGCCTGACCTGAACACGTCGAACCCAACCGTCCAGGCCGAAATCCTGAAGATCATGGGCTTCTGGATCCAGCTCGGCGTCAGCGGTTTCCGGATGGACGCGGTGCCGTTCGTGATCGCCGAGAAGGGGCCGGACGTCACCGGCGCGCCGACGGAGCAGTTCCAGATGCTCCGGACGTTTCGCGAGTTTCTGCAATGGCGCAAGGGCGACAGCGTCATTCTCGCCGAGGCGAACGTGCTGCCGGATGACGACATGAAGTATTTCGGCGCAGACGGCGACCGGATGCAGATGATGTTCAACTTCCACGTCAACCAGCGGCTGTTCTACGCCATGGCCTCTGCGGACGCCCGGCCGCTCGCCAAGGCGCTGAAGGAGACCAAGCCCAAATATGACACCGCCCAGTGGGGCATATTTCTGCGCAATCACGACGAACTCGACCTTGGGCGGCTGGAGCCCGAGCAGCGTCAGGCGGTGTTCGAGGCCTTCGGCCCCGACAAATCGATGCAGCTCTACGACCGCGGCATTCGCCGCCGGCTCGCGCCCATGCTGGGCGGAGACCGCCGGCGCCTCGAACTCGCCTACAGCCTGATGTTCACGCTGCCCGGCACGCCGGTGCTGCGCTATGGCGACGAGATCGCGATGGGGGACGACCTGTCGCTGCCCGAGCGGAACTGCGCGCGGACGCCGATGCAATGGTCCAGCGAGCAGCAGGGCGGCTTCAGCAAGGCCGAGAAGACCTTCCTCCCGGCTATCTCAGGCGGCGGCTTCGGCTTCGAGACCGTCAACGTCGCCCAGCAGAGGCGCGATCCGGACTCGTTCCTCAACTGGATGGAGCGCATCATCCGTATGCGTCAGGAGCTGCCAGAGATCGGCTGGGGCGACTGCGTCGCGCTCTCGACGCGCGACAAATCCGTGCTGGCGCTCCGGTACGACTGGCGCAACAACGCGGTGGTGATCCTGCACAATTTGGCGCCCGATCCGAAGGAGGTCTCCTTCGATGTGGGTCCGATAGACGGAGAGCCCAACAGGCTCGTCAACCTGCTCGCCCAGAACCACAGCGAGGCCGACGCTGACGGGCGGCACACGATCGTGCTCGAAGGTTACGGCTATCGCTGGTTCCGCGTTGGCGGACTGAACTACCTGCTCAACCGCAGCGACATCTGATCGATGCAGGGCTTGGCATGGTGGCAGCGCGGCGTCGTCTATCAGGTGTACCCGCGCTCGTTTCAGGACACCAATGGCGACGGGATCGGCGATCTCCAGGGCGTGCGGCGGCGGCTCGACCACCTCGTCCGGCTCGGCGTCGACGCCGTCTGGCTGTCGCCGATCTACCCGTCGCCCATGGCGGATTTCGGCTATGACGTCGCCGACTATTGCGGCGTCGACCCGATTTTTGGCTCGCTGCAGGATTTCGACCGGCTGATTGACGATGCGCACGCCCGCGGCCTGAAGCTGATCCTCGACTTCGTTCCCAACCACACCTCGGAAGCCCATCCGTGGTTCGCCGAGAGCCGCAGCGGCCGGCCGAGCCCGAAGCGCGACTGGTACATCTGGCGCGACCCAGCGCCGGACGGCGGGCCGCCGAACAACTGGATGAGCAATTTCGGAGGCAGCGCCTGGACGTTCGATCCCGCGAGCGGCCAGTACTATCACCACGCGTTCCTTGAGCAGCAACCGGACCTGAACTGGCGCAGTCCCGAGCTGCGCGCCGCCATGGCGGAGGTCATGCGGTTCTGGCTCGACCGCGGCGTCGATGGATTTAGGGTCGACGTGATCTGGCACCTGATCAAGGACGCGGAGTTCCGGGACAACCCGCCCAACTCTGCGTTCACGCCCGACCAGCCTGACATCGCCCGGCTGCTGCAGGTGCACTCCGCCGACCAGGAGGAGGTGCTGGACGTGATCCGGGAGATGCGGGCGGTGGTCGACGACTACCAGGACCGCGTGCTGATCGGAGAGATCTACCTGCCGGTGGAGCGGCTCGTTGCTTATTACGGGCCGGAGCTCTCGGGCGTCCATCTGCCGTTCAACTTCCAGCTTATCCTCGCGCCGTGGAATGCTTCCGCGATCGCGCGGCTGATCGACGAATATGAGCGCGCTCTGCCGCCCGGCGGCTGGCCCAATTGGGTGCTCGGCAATCATGACCAGAAGCGCATCGCAAGCCGGATCGGCGCGGCGCAGGCAAGGGTCGCTGCGATGCTGCTGCTGACGCTGCGCGGCACGCCGACGATCTATTACGGCGACGAGATCGGGCTCGCGGACGTGTTCGTGCCGCATGAGCTTGCCCAAGACCCATGGGAGAAGAACGAGCCCGGCCATGGCCGCGATCCGGCGCGGACGCCGATGCCGTGGGACGATACGCCGACCGGCGGCTTCACCACCGGCCGCCCCTGGCTGCCGCTGAACGACACGCGCGCGCTCAACGTGGCCGCGCAGGAGGCTGATCCGCGCTCCATGCTCCGCCTGCACCGCGCGCTTCTGGCGCTGCGGCGCAGCCATCCCGCTCTCGCGGCCGGCGCCTACGAGGGAGAGCGGACCGAGGGCGAGGTGCTCGCCTTCCGCCGCCGCCTAGGGGACGAGGAATTGCTCGTCGCCCTCAATTTGAGCCCGAACCCTGCGGAAATCGATCTCGGGCGGACCGCCGAGACGCTGCTTTCCACCCATCTCGACCGCAGCGGACCGGAGCCCGCAGGCCGGCTGCGGCTTCGCGCCGACGAGGGGCTCGTTCTCAGGCTGTGAGGCCCCGCTCAGGCGGCGCGCGCCTGCGGCTCCGGCGAGGCGCGGTAGGCGAGCGCCTCCGCAAGATGGATGCGCCCGACCGCGTCGACGCCGTCGAGGTCGGCGATGGTGCGGGCGACCTTGAGGACGCGGTGATAACCGCGCGCCGAAAGCCGCAACGCGTCGGCCGCCTCGACGAGCAGCTTGCGGCCCGCGGCGTCCGGACGCGTCGCGTCTTCCACCGCGGCGACCGGCAGGTGCGCGTTGAGGTAGGAGCCCGAAACGCCGAGCCGCTCCCGCCGCGCCGCCTGGCGCCGCCGGGCTTCCAGAACCCTGGAGGCGACCGTCGCGCTGTCCTCTCCGGCGCCTGGCGCCATCAGGTCGGCGGCGCTCACCGCAGGCACGTCGAGCCGCAGGTCGATCCGGTCGAGCAGCGGCCCGGACACGCGCGACTGATACTCCGCCGCGCAGCGCGGGCCGCGCCGGCAGGCATGGCCGTCCCCGCCGCCGCAGCGGCACGGGTTCATCGCCGCCACCAGCTGGAACCGCGCCGGATAGGAGATCCTGTGGTTGGCGCGCGCGATCACGGCCTCGCCGCTTTCGAGCGGCTGCCGCAGCGCGTCCAGCGCCTGCGCGGAAAACTCCGGCAGCTCGTCGAGGAACAGCACGCCGTGATGAGCGAGCGCGATCTCGCCCGGGCGCGGCCGGGCGCCGCCGCCGACCAGCGCCGCCATGGAGGCGGAGTGATGCGGCGCGCGGAACGGCCGGCGGTTCGTCAGCCGCCCGCCGGCGAGCTCGCCGGCGACCGAGCGCACCATCGCGACCTCCAGCAGCTCCTTCGGCTCGAGCGGCGGCAGCAGACCGGGCAAACGGCTCGCCAGCATCGACTTGCCGGCGCCGGGCGGCCCGCAGAACAGCAGATTGTGCCCGCCGGCGGCCGCGATCTCGAGCGCCCGCTTGGCCGTCTCCTGGCCGCGCACCTCCCGAAGGTCGGGGATCGCGCCGCTCGGCTCCGGAAGGCCCGGTCGCGGCCGCGCGAGGATCTGCACGCCCTTGAGGTGATTGGCGATCTGGATCAGCGAGCGCGGCGCGATGATCGGCAGGTCGGCGCTGGCCCAGGCCGCCTCCGGCCCGCAGGCCTCCGGGCAGATCAGGGCGTGGCCGCGCGCATGCGCCGCCACCGCCGCCGGCAGAGCGCCGGCCACGGCCGCGATCGTGCCATCGAGCGCGAGCTCGCCAAGCACGGTGCAGCCTGCGAGCGCGTCATGCGGCACGGCGCCGATCGCCGCCATCAGTCCGAGCGCGATCGGCAGGTCGAAATGCGCGCCTTCCTTGGGCAGATCGGCGGGCGCGAGATTGATGGTGATGCGCCGAGGCGGCAGCGCGAGCCCGGCCGCTGTGAGCGCCGCTCGCACGCGTTCGCGCGCTTCCGTAACCGCCTTGTCGGGCAGGCCGACAATCGAGAAGGCGGGTAGCCCGGGCGCCACCTGGACCTGCACGTCGACCGCCCGGGCCTCGATGCCCTCGAAGGCGACGGTGGAGACCCATACGACCATGCCGCAGCCCTCGGCTCCTGCTGCGCTTGAGAGTAGCGGCGCGCCCGGGCCTGTCAAGAACAATAAGAGAACATTGGCGGCGAAGCTTCTGCCGACGCCAAGCTATGGGTTCTTAACGGGCGCTCGGATATCCTGCGGGTCTTGCGGAGACAGGTGCGATGCGCCTCACGCTTCTTGCGATCGCCCTTGTCCTTCTCGCCGCCGCGCCCGGTCTTGCGCAGGAGCCGCCGGCCTCGTCGCGGGCTCCCTCTGAGCCGGCGACAGACCGCGCCGCGCTGGTCGAACTCGTGCGGCGCGAGGCGGTCGGCCAGGGGGTTCCGCCGGAGCTCGCCGAGGCTGTGGCGGAGATCGAGAGCGGCTACAGCCCCTCGGCGGTCGGCGGCGTCGGGGAGATCGGACTGATGCAGATCCGGCCTTCGACGGCGGAGATGCTCGGCCATTCAGGCGGCGCGCTCGGCTTGTTCGATCCTGCGACCAATGCGCGTTTCGCCATGCGTTATCTGGCGCAGGCCTGGCGGCTTGCGGGCGGCGACGTCTGCCGGGCGCTGATGAAATACCGCGCCGGGCATCGCGAAGAGCGCATCACGCCGCTTTCGTCGACCTACTGCGCGCGCGCCAAGGCCTATCTGGCGGCGCTCGGGTCGCCTCTCGCGGCCGGCGCCGGTCCCGTCGCAGAGGCCGCGGTCGCTGCGGAGCCGGCGAAGCCGCCGTCGTCGCGGCGCTCCGGGCCTTATCTGGGGTGGCGGCCAGGCCGGCACACCGTGGCGGACAATGAGCGCTTCTGGGCGGCGCATGAGGCGCGCATCCGCGCCCTGGAGGCGAAGATCGCCAAGACCCGCAAGCTCCGGCTCGCCCGCGGCTGATTTGCTGAGGGGCGCACGAGCCGGCGGTTACGCCGACGCGGTGCGGGGGCGTCCGCGGGCGCCGATGCGATCTGCCGCCGCCCGGCTCTTCGGGTTTGAACACCCCGCGGCTCTGCCCTTGCGGCGTTCGACCAGCACCGCGTTGAACTCCGCGCCCAGGATGAACAGCGCCGCGCTGACGTTGAGGAACACCACGGCCGTCATCGCGCCGGCGAGGCCCGCATAGGTCGACGCGTAATTTGCGAACCGCGCGATGTAGATCGAGAACACGGTCGCGCCAGCGATGAACAGGATGATCGTGGCGATGACGCCCGGCAGAACGTCCGCGACCTTCCGCCGCCCGCCCGGCAGCCAGAGATGCGCCGCGAGCAGCGCGATCGCGAGCACGATGACCGTCAGCGCGTAGCGCAGCACGTCGCTGGCGAACTCGAACGCCGCGAGCCAGGCGAGATAGCGGTGATTGATCGCGAAGTCCCAGAGGATCGGCCACAGCACGATGAACACCGCGACCACCACCAGCCCGAGCGCTCCAAGCGCCACGAACCACATGCTCTGCAGGCGCGACAGCCAGACCGGCTTCGACGTCGGACAGTGATAGGCGCGGCCGAGCGCAATGCGCAGCGACTCCACCGCCGAGGACGACACCCACAGCGTCAGCAGCACGCCGATCGTCAGCACGCCGCCGCGCGGGGTGGTGAGCACCTTGTCGACTTCGCTGGCGAGCGGCGCGGCGACCGCCTGAGGCCAGGTGTCGAAGATGATGTGCACGATCTGTCCCGACATCTGCCCGGCGCCAAGGAACGCCGCCAGCGCCGTGACGAAGATCAGGAAGGGAAAGATCGCGAGCAGCGCGTTCAGCGCGATATGCGCCGAGATCGCCCAGCCGTCGTCGCGGTCAAAGCGCTTCAGCGCTTCCCAGATGATGGCCGCGACTTTCCAGGTCGTGTCGCGAGGCTTGGCGATCATGGCCTCAATGTAGCGCGACGGCGGCAGGCGGGGAGTCCGAGCGCAAGCAGCGCCGACGACCCGCTGCGCCACATCAGAGGCGCTGATGCGGCCATCAGCATTAGGCGTTTGCGCCCGCCGCCGCGGCGCGCGAGAAGCGCCGCTTCTCCGGATCCCTCATATGCCCGCCCTGCTTGCGCCCGCGCTGTTCGTTCTGATGTGGTCGACCGGCTGGGTGGTCGCGAAGCTGGCGACCCCGCACGCCGGTCCCCTGACTTTTCTGACGGTGCGCTATGCCGCCGCGCTTATGCTGCTCGCCCCGGTCGCTCTGCTCAGCGGCGCCCGGTGGCCACGCGGCTCCGCGCAGTGGGGCGGCGCGCTGGTCAACGGGATGATGCTTCACGCGCTCTATCTGGGCGGCGTCTGGTGGGCGATCGCCCATGGCGTCCCGGCAGGCGTTTCGGCGCTGATCGCCGCCCTGCAGCCGCTGCTCACAGTGGTCGTGGCCGGGCCGCTGCTCGGCGAGCGCCTGAGCGGCCGGCGTTGGCTCGGGGTCGGGCTCGGCTTCCTGGGCGTCGCGGCCGTGGTGGCGCCTAAGCTCGCAGCTGCTGACGGATTGGAGCCGGCGCTGCTGCCGCTCGGCGTCAACGTGCTCGCCATGGCCGCGGTCGCGGCCGCGACGCTCCACCAGAAGCGCTCGCTCGGTGGGCAGGATCTGAGAACGCTGGCGGCGCTTCAATACGCGGGAGCGATCGTGCTGACCGCCCCGGCGGCATGGCTCGCGGAGGATTTACGGGTGGACTGGTCCCCATCCGCGATCTTCGCGCTCGCCTGGTCGGTGCTGGTTCTGTCGATCGGCGCGATCCTGCTGATGCTCGCGATGATCAAGCGCGGCGACGTTTCGCGGGTGGCGACGCTCATCTTCCTGGTCCCTCCGGTGGCGGCGCTTGAGGCCTTCCTGCTGTTCGGCGAAACCCTGTCGGCGGTGCAGCTTCTTGGCATGGCGCTTGCTGCCGTCGGCGTCGTGCTGGCCAACGTGGCGGGCGCTCCGGCGTCCGCCGAAGGGTGCATTGCCGCCGCGGCCCGCGATGACGAGGATGCAGCCGAAACGTTGCGCCGGCCCGCCTGACCCCCCTCGCGGCCGGCTGCGCACTCTTCCGGAGCCACATTCATGACCGCCGCACAGCCCGCCGCCGCCGCCTCGACCGAGACGCCGGCGGCCCGCCTCCAAGCTGTATTGCCCGCTCTCGACATCCTTCTGGCGGAAGCGACGGAGGCGGTGCGGGCCAAGGTGGTCCAGAACGGCAAGATCGACGGCGAGGCGTTGGAGCGCGAACAGCGCGCCGGCCACGGGCTCGCCTGGCTCGCCACCTACCGGATGGCGCTGCGCGAACTGCTGCACTGGAGCGAGCGGCTCGCTAAGGAGGGCCGCTACGGCGCCATCGAGGAAGCGATCCTGCGCGTCGGCGCAGCCGAATATCTCGCGCAGGTGATCGGCGGCATCCCGATGAATCAGGGCGAAATCGTGCGCGCGCAGGATCTCGGGCTCGACCCCGCGCGGCCCACCGAACTGCTCGGCGAGGCGGCGCGCGAACTGATCGCCGACGGCGGCTCCGCGGAGGCGCGCGCGGAGCTCGCCACCTTGATGCGGCAGGCCGACGGCCGCTCGGGCTTCGGCGATTCCGGGCTCGATGAGACGCACGGCCAGTTCCGCGACGAGATGCGGCGCTTCGCGGAGGCGGAGGTCGCGCCTTACGCGCACGCCTGGCACCTCGCCAACGCCTATATCCCGCTCGAGACGATCCAGAAGCTCGCCGATCTCGGCGTCTTCGGCCTCACCATCCCGGAGGAGTATGGCGGCCTCGGCCTCGGCAAGGAGGCGATGTGCGTCGTCTCGGAGGAGCTCAGCCGCGGCTATATCGGCGTCGGCTCGCTCGGAACGCGTTCGGAGATCGCCGCCGAGCTGATCCTGGGCGGCGGCACCGAGGAGCAGAAGCAGAAATACCTGCCGAAGCTCGCCGACGGCTCGATCCTGCCGACGGCCGTGTTCACCGAGCCGAACACCGGCTCTGACCTCGCGAGCCTCAAGACGCGCGCTGCGCGCGACGGCGACGTCTACCGCGTCAACGGCGCCAAGACCTGGATCACCCATCCGGTGCGGGCCGACCTGATGACGCTTCTGGTGCGCACTGATCCGAACGAGCCGGGCCACCGCGGGCTGTCGATGCTGCTCGCCGAGAAGCCGCGCGGCACCGACGAGGACCCGTTCCCCGCGCAGGGCATGTCCGGCGGCGAGATCGAGGTTTTGGGGTACCGCGGCATGAAGGAGTACGAGATCTCCTTCGACGGCTTCGAAGTGCCGGCCGAGAACCTGCTCGGCGGCGTCGAGGGCCAAGGCTTCAAGCAGCTCATGAAGACCTTCGAGAGCGCGCGCATCCAGACGGCGGCTCGCGCCGTCGGCGTCGCCCAGTCGGCGCTCGACATCGGCCTGCGCTATGCGGAGGAGCGCATCCAGTTCAAGAAGCCGCTCGCCGACTTCCCGCGCGTCTCCGACAAGCTCGCGATGATGGCGGCCGAGGTTCAGATCGCGCGCCAGATCACCTATTTTGCGGCGCGCGAGAAGGACAGCGACATCCGCTGCGACCTAGAGGCCGGCATGGCCAAGCTGCTCGCAGCGCGCGTGGCCTGGGCGGCCGCCGACAACGCCCTGCAGATCCACGGCGGCAACGGCTTCGCGCTCGAATACCAGATCAGCCGGGTGCTCTGCGACAGCCGCATCCTCAACATCTTCGAGGGCGCGGCCGAGATCCAGGCGCAGGTCATCGCGCGGCGGCTGCTGGAGGGCTGACGGAGGGCGGCGACTCGCCCGCGGCTTTTGCGCGCGGGCGGCGCTTCAGAGCTTCAGCATCGGCCAGCGCATGCGCCGGCAGACCAGAAGCTGGTGCCACAGTGCGACCGCGCGTTTCGCCCCGCCGGCGAGGCGGCTGGTCTCGCCGCGGAGCAGAGTCTTTCGGAGGCTGCGGTTGGACCGGCACATGTCGGCCACCACCGGGCCGCGGAAGGCGAGCGCCCAGTCGAGCACGACCAGGGCGCTGTCCGGCCGGACCATGACATTGTTCAGGTTGAGGTCGCCGTGGCAGAGGCCGATGTCGGCCATCACGCGCGCGCCGTAGGTCCCCATCTTCAGATAGGTCTCGCGCCGCCAGCGGCGCTCGACGAGCGCGACGTCCAGGAGCGGCGTGCGCGCGACCTGAACATTGGCCTCGGCAAGCGCCGCCGCGACCCGGGCGGCCTCCGCCAGCGACCGCCGGGCGCGCGCGCCGAGCGTCTCGCCGACCACCCGCTCGCCCACGATGCCAAGGCCGCCGAAGCACGCGACCATCTCGTCAACCCGCCACGCCGGGCCGCCCGCGTCCCGCACGGCACGCGTCACGGCGTATTCGCGCTCCACGAAGGTCCGCTTGATCCGTGGCGGGTAGGCCTTGAGCGCGCGCCCGTCGGCGAGCTCGTAGACGGTTGCGATCCGGCCGCGGCCGATCACGCCGCGCACCTCATCCTGCGCCACGATCCTCATGGCCGGACCGGTCGTCCGCGCGTGATTTGCCCTCGCCCTTCAGCAGGTCTATCGCGGTGCGCTGCTCTCACCGGAGGCTCGGCGCCGACGTGTTCGTATCGTTCTTCCCCAACCCTCGCCCGTTCTTCCTCTCCGCCGTGATCTGGACGGCGATCGCCGCCGGGATCTGGTTCGCAGGCGGCTCGGAGCTCGGGAAGGTCATCGGCCTCTCCTATCCGGCGCCGGGCGCGCCGCCCGTGATCGGCCCCGCGGTGTTCGTCACCGGGCCGTTCATCTGGTTCTACATCTACTACGCCGTCGCGGTCGGGCTGTTCGCCGCCGCCTGGATGACGCTGTCGCCGCACCCCTGGGCGCCGTGGTCGATCCTCGGCTCGGCTTTCATCCTGTTCACCACCTATTTCCAGGTGCAGGTCTCGGTCGCGATCAACGCCTGGTACGGGCCGTTCTACGATCTCGTGCAGGCCGCGCTGTCGAAGGCGCGGCCGGTCACGCTCGGCGAGTTCTACAGCGAGCTCATCGCCTTCATGGGCATCGCCATGATCGCCGTCCTGGTCGGCGTGCTGACGCGGTTCTTCGTCAGCCACTACATCTTCCGCTGGCGCACGGCGATGAACGACTTCTACATGGAGCACTGGCCGCGGCTGCGACATATCGAGGGCGCCTCGCAGCGCGTGCAGGAAGACACGATGCGGTTCTCGACGATCGTCGAGGGCCTCGGCGTCAGCTTCGTAGACTCGATCATGACGCTGATCGCGTTCCTGCCCGTTCTGGTCAGGCTGTCCGCGCCGGTCACCGACGTTCCGCTTATCGGCGCCGTGCCGCATCCGCTGGTGGTGATGGCGCTGCTCTGGTCGATTCTCGGCACCGGCTTCCTCGCCCTCATCGGCATCAAGCTGCCCGGCCTGCAGTTCCGCAACCAGCGCGTCGAAGCCGCCTACCGCAAGGAGCTCGTCTATGGCGAGGACGATCCCGAGCGGGCCCAGCCGCAGACCGTGCGGGAGCTGTTCTCCTGGGTCCGGCACAACTATTTCCGGCTGTACTTCCACTACGCCTACTTCAACGTCGCCCGCATCTCCTACCTGCAGGTCGACAACATCTTCCCCTACATCGTGCTGGCGCCGACCATCGTGGCGGGCAAGATCACGCTGGGGCCGATGCAGCAGATCCTCAGCGCCTTCGAGCAGGTGCGGAGCTCGTTCCAGTATCTGATCAACTCCTGGACGACGATCGTGGAGCTGCTGTCGGTCTATAAGCGTCTGCGCGCCTTCGAGGCGGTCATCTATGGCGAGCCGCTGCCCTCGATCGATCGGGAGGAGCCGGAGGCCGAAGTGACCGCGGAAGGGGTCCGGACGTGAGCGCAACGCCTCGGCGCGGCGGAGCGGCCGCATGACTCCCGCTCCCGCCGGGCGTCCCGCCTGGCTCTCGCCGCGCTCCCTGCTGATCCTGGCCGCGGCGGTCGCTGTCTGCTTCGCCGCCGCCGGGCTCGGCTCCGCCGCCACCACGCCCCACATCGCGCCCTGGTACGAGGGGCTGCGCAAGCCGCCCTTCAATCCGCCCAACGCCGCCTTTCCGATCGCCTGGACCCTGCTGTTCGCCCTGATGGCGCTCGCGCTGTGGCGTGTCTGCGTGCGCGGCTCGGGCGGCGCATTGCGCGCTGCGCTCGTCGCGTTCGGCGTCCAGCTCGCGCTCAACATCGGCTGGTCGTTCGCCTTCTTCGCGGCGCGGAGCCCGCTGCTCGGGCTCCTCGACATCCTCCTGCTGCTGCCGGCGATCGTCTGGACGATCGCGCGCTTTCGTCGGATAGACGGGCCCGCGGCGGCGCTGCTTTATCCCTATCTCGCCTGGGTGAGCTTCGCGGCCGTCCTGAACGGGTCGATCCTCTACCTCAACGGCTGAGGCGGCTTCCCGGCCGCGCCTCGCCCCTCCGCCTCCCGAGAGTGCCGCGATGTCCACGTTCCTCGCCAATTTCGCCGTGCCGGTCGCCGTGGGCGCGGTGGCGATCATCCTGCTGATCGGCCTGTTCAACATGACCCGCGGCGGCAGCCCGAACCTGTCGCAGAAGCTGATGCGTTGGCGCGTCATTCTGCAGTTCGTGGCGATCGTGGTGATCATGATCACGGTCTGGGCGATGGGCCGCTGACGCCATGGTCAAGCTCAACAAGATCTATACCCGCACCGGCGACGACGGCACCACCGGCCTCGCCGCCGGTCCGCGTCGGGCGAAGCACGATCTGCGGGTCGAGAGCTATGGCGCGGTGGACGAGACCAACGCGACGCTCGGCCTGGCGCGGCTTCATGCGGCGGCCGAGCCCGAGATCGAGGCGGCGCTGGCGCGCATCCAGAACGAGCTGTTCGACCTCGGCGCCGACCTCGCCACGCCCGACGACGGCAAGGACCTCGGCTATGAGCCGCTGCGCATCGTCGACAGCCAGGTCGTCCGGCTCGAACAGGACATCGACGCCCTGAACGCGCGGCTCGAGCCGTTGAAATCCTTCGTTCTGCCGGCCGGAACGCCGCTTGCGGCGCATCTCCACATGGCCCGCACCGTCGCGCGGCGAGCCGAGCGGCTGATGACGGCGCTCGCCGCGCGCGAAGCCGTCTCGTCGGCGGCGCTGCGCTACGTCAACCGGCTCTCCGACTACCTGTTCGTCGCCGCGCGCGTCGCTAATCTCGGCGCCGGCGACGTGCTTTGGGCGCCCGGAAAGACACGCTAGGCGGGGGATCGTCGCTCAGGGACGCGCCGGCCCTTGGAGCAGGCGGGCGGGGTCTTCATATTCCGGATGACGCAGGCGATCGCGCCTGGAAGACGAGACGCCGCCATGTTCGTCCCTCTCCTGGACGACGCCCCGGTCCGCCGCATCCGGCTGCCCTGGGTGAACTACGGCTTTATGGCCGCGTGCATCCTCGTCTACGTTTTCGTTCAGTCCGGATGGATTCTCGCCGCCCATCCGGGGGCGGTGGTGTCGTTCGGGCTGATTCCGAGCGTCCTGTTTTCGGAAGCGGTGCTGCCCGAGGGCTATGCGATCGCGCCCGCCTGGGCGACGCTCGTCACCTCGCTGTTCCTGCATGGCGGGCTGCTGCACCTCGTCGGCAACATGCTGTTCCTCAGGGCCTTTGGCGACAATGTCGAGGACGACCTCGGGCATCTGCGCTACATCGTCTTTCTGCTGCTGTGCGGCGTCGGCGCGGGCCTCGCTCACGCGATGGGCGCCGCCAACAGCGACGCGCCGCTGGTCGGCGCCTCCGGTGTCGTGGCGGGCGTGATCGCCGCCTATGTGATGCTGCATCCGCAGGTGAAGGTCTGGGTGCTGGTGTTCTACCGGTTTCCGGTGCGCCTGCGCGCGTTCTGGATCATCGGCGCCTGGGTCGTGTTCCAGGCCGGCAACGCGCTGCTCGCGGGCCAGGAGCAGGTCGCCTGGTGGGCGCATGTCGGCGGCTTCCTCACCGGCGCGGTGCTGGTGGTGGCGCTGAAGCGGCCCGAGGTGAGGCTGTTCGACCGGGACCTCGCGGCGCGCATCGAGCGCCGCGGAGACGAGGCCGTGGAGGGGCCGGCCTAGACTTTCTGCGGTCGCGTCGCGCGTTGACTTGGGCGCGGCCGGGCTCCTACTGTCCGCCCGCTTTCGCCCGCCCGTCGTCTGAAGGCGACCGCGCGCCCGCGCGGCTTCGGCCGATGCGTTTCGGCGTCGCTGCGCGATCATCCTCCCGAGGTGAAGAGGCCCGATGAAGGTACTTGTGCCGGTCAAGCGAGTGGTCGACTACAACGTCAAGATCCGGGTGAAGCCGGACGGCTCGGGCGTCGAGCTCGCCAACGTCAAGATGTCGATGAACCCCTTCGACGAGATCGCCGTCGAGGAGGCGCTCCGGCTCAAGGAAGCCGGCAAGGCGACCGAGATCGTCATCGTCTCCATTGGTCCCGCCCAGGCCGCCGAGACGATCCGGACCGGCCTCGCGATGGGCGCCGACCGCGGCGTCCTGGTGAAGACCGACGGACCGACCGAGCCGCTCGGCGTCGCCAAGCTCCTGGCCAAGATCGTCGAGGAAGAGCAGCCCGGCCTGGTCGTCATGGGCAAGCAGGCGATCGACGACGATTGCAACCAGACCGGCCAGATGCTGGCCGCGCTTCTCGGCTGGCCGCAGGGCACTTTCGCGTCCAAGGTCTCGCCGGAGGCCGACAGCGTCCAGGTGACGCGCGAGGTCGATGGCGGGCTGCAGACCGTCTCGCTGAAGCTGCCGGCCGTCGTGACCACGGACCTGCGCCTCAACGAGCCGCGCTACGCCTCGCTGCCGAACATCATGAAGGCGAAGAAGAAGCCGCTCGACGAGAAGTCGGCGGCCGATCTGGACGTCGACGTGACGCCGCGCCTCGAGGTGTTGAAGACGGTCGAGCCCGCCAAGCGTCAGGCCGGCGCAAAGGTCGGCTCGGTGGCCGAACTCGTCGAGAAGCTCAAGAACGAAGCGGGAGCGATCTGACATGGCGACGCTGCTGTTCGCAGATCATCACGAGGACGCGCTCGGCGACGCCACCGCCAAGGCGCTGACGGCCGCCCGCCAGATCGGCGAGCCGGTTCACATCCTGGTCGCCGGCAAGGCGCCCCGCGGCGCCGCCGAGCAGGCCGCGGCGCTCGAGGGCGTCGAGAAGGTGCTGATCGCCTCGGACGAGACCTACGCGCATGGACTCGCCGAGCCGGTCGCGGAGCTCATCCTCGGCCTGATGGACGGCTACGACGCGCTCGTCGCCTCGTCCTCCACCACCGGCAAGAACGTGCTGCCGCGCGTCGCGGCCAAGCTCGACGTGATGCAGATCTCCGACATCTCGAAGGTCGAGGCGCCGGACACGTTCGAGCGGCCGGTCTATGCCGGCAATGCCATCCAGACGGTGAAATCGACCGACCCGAAGAAGGTCGTGACGGTGCGGACCTCGACCTTCCAGGCGACCGGGCAGGGCGGCGCGGCGGCGATTGAGGAGATCGCGACAGCGGCGGACCCGGGCCTCTCGAGCTTCGTCGGCGAGGAACTGACGCAGTCGGACCGTCCGGAGCTCGGTTCGGCGAAGATCATCGTGTCCGGCGGGCGCGCCATGGGGTCGGCCGACAAGTTCAAGGAAGTCATCGAGCCGCTCGCCGACCAGCTCGGGGCGGCGATCGGGGCGAGCCGCGCCGCAGTCGACGCCGGCTATGCGCCCAATGACCAGCAGGTCGGTCAGACCGGCAAGGTGGTCGCGCCTGAGCTCTACATCGCGCTCGGCATTTCGGGCGCGATCCAGCACCTCGCCGGCATGAAGGACTCCAAGGTGATCGTCGCGATCAACAAGGACGAGGAGGCCCCGATCTTCCAGGTGGCGGACTACGGTCTGGTGGCGGATCTGTTCCAGGCCGTCCCCGAGCTTCGCGAGGAGCTGGCCAAGGCCCGGAAGTGATGCCTCTGGCGCACCAGGCGCCAGACTTTGGTAGGAACCGCGGTCGCGACGCTGGCATTGTGCGGCGCGGCACGTAAGATCGCGCCCGCCGGGGCCATCGCCTCGGCGCAGGTAGCAGTGACGGTCAGACGGGCATCAAGCCGATGGAAATTCGCAAGATCGGCGTCATCGGCGCGGGGCAGATGGGCAGCGGCATCGCGCATGTCTGCTCGCTCGCCGGGCTCGACATCACGCTCAACGACATCTCGCCCGAGCGCGCTCAGGCGGGCCTGTCGCTGATCGATTCCAACATGCAGCGCCAGGCCGGCAAGGGCGCGATCAGCGACGAGGATCGCAAGGCGGCGCTGAAGCGGATCGCGCTCGCCAGCGACTACAAGGCGCTGGGCGACTGCGACATCGTCATCGAGGCCGCGACCGAAGACGAGCAGATCAAGCGCAAGATCTACTCCGATCTCTGCCCGTCCCTGAAGCCGGACGCGATGGTGGCCACCAACACCTCGTCGATCTCGATCACCCGGCTGGCGGCCTCGACCGACCGGCCCGAACGTTTCATCGGCATCCACTTCATGAACCCGGTGCCGCTGATGCAGCTCGTCGAGCTGATCCGCGGGATCGCGACCGAGGACGAGACCTTCGAGGCTGCGCGGCAGCTGATCGACAAGCTCGGCAAGACCGTCGCGGTGTCGGAGGATTTTCCGGCCTTCATGGTCAACCGCATCCTGCTGCCGATGATCAACGAGGCGATCTACACGCTCTATGAAGGCGTAGGCTCGGTCGACGCCATCGACACGGCGATGCGGCTCGGCGCGAACCACCCGATGGGGCCGCTGCAGCTCGCCGATTTCATCGGCCTCGACACCTGCCTGTCGATCATGCAGGTCCTGCACGACGGGCTCGCGGACTCGAAATACCGGCCGTGCCCGCTTCTGGTGAAATATGTCGAGGCCGGCTGGCTCGGGCGGAAGACGCAGCGCGGCTTCTACGACTACCGCGGCGAACACCCGGTCCCGACGCGCTGATCCGACGGGCGGAGCGCGTCTCCGTCGCTTCAGCATTCCTTAACAGGCGCAGCATCAACGTCCGGACGTCACCGCATGGAGCGGCCCGGATGGACACGAGCTCTCTCGCCGCCTCGGCGGTCGCCGGCATAGCGCAGCAGACCCGCGACGGCTTCGCGGTTGCGGCGCTGAAGATCGCAAACCAGCAGCAGCAGGCGATGGCCGCCTTCGTCGCCCAGACCGCAGAGACGGCCAAGGCGCAGACGCCGCCCGACACCGGTCAAACTGTCGACCGTATGGCGTGAGGCGTCACGGCCGGCGCGCCGGCCGTGACGGATCCCATCGGCGCGCCGTCGGCTACTTCTGGGTGGCCAGATAGGCGATGACGTTCTGCCGATCCTTCTCGTTCGCGAGCTTGAGCGTCATCTTGCTCGGCCCGCCGAGATAGCCGCTCGGATCGGTCAGATACGCCGACAGCTTGGCCTCGTCCCAGGCGCCGATCTCAGGCGCCTTCGCCTTCATGGCGTCGCTATAGGCGAAGCCTTCGACGCTTCCTGCCGGGCGCCCGACCACGCCCTGCAGGGGCGGGCCGACCTTGGCCTTCGCGTCCGGCCCGACCTCGTGGCACGACTTGCAGCGCGCGAACACCTTCTGTCCTGCGGCGGCGTCCTGGGCCATCGCCCAGCCGGACGAGACCGCCAGCGCAACCGCCGCCAGCGCGAGTGAACGTAGCATCCCGTAGCTCCTCCCTGTGCCGGCCGCGCCCGCGGACGCAGCCGGGCTGTCGCGCCGACCGTCTTGCGCGGTCGGACGCTTCTTCGCGCGAACCTTCGCGCGAAAGAGATATTGCGCGTTATTCGAATTCTTCCAATTCCAGCGCCGCGGAACGACCGGCTTCCGGGTGTGGACATCGGGCGGCAGAAGGGCGGCGATCCATCCTTCGTTAACGCTGACCCTTCCTTATGGAGCGACGGAAAAAGCGGCGCAGAGGCCGCTTCGAGAAGGGTTGCGAGTCATGCGTTTCACCGGGCGGCCGCCAGCTTCCGAAGACGTCGAATCGGCGGCCGGGAGGGCGTCCGGCGAGGTCCGCGTCGGACGCACGCCCGACGCGATGCTGCGCCAGCGGCGATCCGCAGAGCCCGCGCCCGGCGCGGTCACGCCGCCGACTGAACCCAGCGCGCCGTCGCTTCCGATTCCGAGCTGGCTCCGGCCGTTCGCCAGCGGTCCCAACACGCGCTTCACCCGTACCCCGGACAGCATCCTGCGCGGCCGCCATCGCCTGCCGACGATTCCCGAGGCGGCGCATCCGATCGAACCGGAAGCCGCCGCCGAAGCCATGTCGGGCATGGCGTTCGAGGGCGAACCGGGACGCGTCCGCGCAGCCCCGCAGACGATCCGTCGCTTGAAGCACGCGATCCGCGTGGGCGAGCCGCCGGCGCCGCTTCGGACAGAAATCCAGGACAACCGGCGCAACTCGGCCCCGGAAGACGATCCGGCCGACACGGCGGGGGCGACCGTCGGCTCCTACCTAACGGGCTCGCTGGGCCAGCCTTTCGCGAGCTTCGCGCCGGTGACCTACAAGGCGTCGTTCGGCTGGGCGGAGCCGCCGCGGCCCGCCGCCGCGCCGCCTGCGACGCCCGTCGCGAGCCCTGCGCCCGCCGCCCCGGCGCGCCGGCCGATCGCCGCCGTTGAGGCCAAAGAGGCCGAGGCCGCCGCTCCGGTCGCGCCCGCGCAAGCGGCGCGGCCGAGCGCGCCGCGCGCCTCGGCGAAGGCCTCCGACGTCTACGAGCTGCCCCCACTCGACCTGCTCGCCAGGCCCGCCGAGAACGAGCCGAACGAGGAGCACTCCGAGGAGGCGCTCGAGCGGAACTCGGTGAAGCTGCAGCAGACCCTGCAGGATTTCGGCGTGCGCGGCGAGATCATCGACGCCAATCCCGGTCCGGTCGTGACCCTCTATGAACTCGAGCCGGCGCCGGGCGTGAAGTCGAGTCGCGTCATCGCGCTCGCTTCCGACATCGCCCGTTCAATGTCCGCGATCTCGGCGCGCGTCGCCGTGGTCGAGGGCCGCAACGTGATCGGCGTCGAGCTGCCGAACGCCCGCCGCGACACCGTGTTCCTGCGCGAACTTCTGGAGAGCCCGGCCTTCGGCGGAACCCAGCACAAGCTTGCGCTCTGCCTCGGCAAGACGATCGGCGGCGAGCCGGTTATCGCCGACCTCGCCAAGATGCCGCATCTGCTGGTCGCGGGCACCACCGGCTCGGGCAAGTCGGTCGCGATCAACACCATGATCCTGTCGCTGCTCTACATGCACCGGCCGGAGAAGTGCCGGCTCATCATGGTCGACCCGAAGATGCTGGAGCTCTCGGTCTATGAGGGCATCCCGCACCTCCTGACGCCGGTGGTCACTGATCCCAAGAAGGCGGTGATCGCGCTCAAATGGGCGGTCCGCGAGATGGAGGACCGCTACCGGAAGATGTCGAAGCTCGGGGTGCGCAACATCGACGGCTTCAACGCTCGCGCGGCGGAAGCCACGGCGCGCGGCGAGACGGTGACGCGCCAGGTCCAGACCGGCTTCGACCGGGAGACCGGCCAGCCGATCTACGAAGACGAGGTCATGGACCTGTCTCCGCTGCCGTACATCGTCATCATCGTCGATGAGATGGCCGACCTGATGATGGTCGCCGGCAAGGACATCGAAGGCGCCATCCAGCGCCTCGCCCAGATGGCGCGCGCGGCCGGCATCCACCTGATCATGGCCACCCAGCGCCCCTCGGTCGACGTCATCACCGGCACCATCAAGGCGAACTTCCCGACCCGCATCTCCTTCCAGGTCACGTCGAAGATCGACAGCCGCACGATCCTGGGCGAAATGGGCGCCGAGCAGCTGCTGGGTCAGGGCGACATGCTGCATATGGCCGGCGGCGGGCGGATCACCCGCGTGCATGGGCCGTTCGTCTCCGACGCCGAGGTCGAGAAGGTCGTCGATCACCTCAAGCTGCAGGGCCGCCCGGAATATCTCGAGGCGGTTACAGCCGACGAGGAGGAGGCCGTCGGCGATGGCGAGGAGCCCGACGCCGCGGTGTTCGACGCCGGCGAATTCAGCGAGGAGTCCGGCGACCTCTACGAGCAGGCGGTCGCGGTCGTGCTGCGCGATCGGAAGGCCTCGACCTCCTACATCCAGCGCCGGCTGCAGGTCGGCTACAACCGCGCCGCCTCGCTGATGGAGCGGATGGAGCAGGAAGGCATCGTGGGCGCGGCGAACCACGCCGGCAAACGCGAGATCTTCCGCGGCGGCTGAACGCGAGGCGATCGGCCGGAGCGCGCCGCGCTCCGGCCGTCAGGCTCAGGTGCTCTTGTCGACGATGCCGGCGAGGCCCTTCACGTAGATGCCGTCGATGACGGCCTTGGCCTCGGCCTCGCTTGCGCCTTTCGGCTCGAACGAACCGGTCCAGGTGACGTTCGAGCCGGCCGAGCCCGACGGCTCGACCTGGATGGTCGACACGTAATTCGCCACCGGCAGCGGGCTTTCCAGGATGCGGTAGCTGTACGCCATGCGGGCGTCGTCGCGCGCGACCTCTTCCTCGACGATGGTCCCGCCGCCCTTCAGGCTGAGCGTGCGGATGTTCTTTCCGCCCTGTGTGGAGAGCGCACAGGCCTCGACCGCCGGGTGCCAAGTCCCGATTCCGCAGAACCCGCCGATCGTGGCCCACACCTTCTCCGGCGCCACGTTGACCGGCGTCGACTCCGTGACCTCGGCGGCGAGCGCCGGCGAGCCGGCGAGCGCGACCAGCGCTGCGGCCGAAAACAATTGCTTGAGCATGTCCTCACTTGTCCTTCTTCGTTGGACGGGCATAGGCGCCGCCGCGTCCAGCATACGGCGGTGAAGAAGCTTGCAAAGGACAGTCGCGGCGAGGCCCCGTCAGTCTGTCGCGCCGCCCGGTCGGAAAGCGCCCGGCGGCGTGATTCCCGGCGTCACATAGGCATGGTGCAGCGCGTCGAGCTGCGCCCACAGCACGTCGCATTTGAACCGGACCGCGTCCACGCAGGCGTCCTGCTCCTCGCGCGTCCGTGCGTTGGTCTTAATGAAGTTCAGCGCGAAGCCGGAGTCCCGCGGCGCCTGCTGCAGCCGGCGCTTGAAATAGGCGACGGCGCGCTCGTCGACGAAGTCGTAATTCGCCAGCATGCCCGAGATGCGCTCGCGGTGGATCGCCGGCGCGAACAGCTCCGTCAGCGACGAGGCGACCGCCACCACCAGCGGCTGTTCGACCACGAACCGCACATAGGCCTCGACGGCGAACTTCGTCGCCGGCAGCGCGCCGCGCCGCGACGTCACATAGTCGCGCGGCAGGCCGAGCGCGTCCGTCAGCACGAGCCACCGCTCGATGCCGCCGGCCTCCTCGCCGAGCCCGTCATGATCGTGAATGCGGTGGATCCACTCGCGCCTGAGCTCGCGGTCGTGGACGCGGCTGATGAAGGCCGCGTCCTTGCGCGGCACCGCCTCCTGATAGCAGTAGCGGTTCAGCGCCCAGGCGCGCACCTGATCGCGGTTCAGGCGGCCGCCATGGAGCAGCCGGTGGAAGGGGTGCTTGTCGTGGTAGCGCTCGGCGCCGACCGCTCGGATCGCGGCCTCGAATGCGTCCGGCGACAGCGGCTGGCGTTCGGCGAACGCGCCGGGGGCTACACTCTCGTTCACGCGCCTCTCCGCTGCTCAGGAGGCGAATGTTGGCGACACGCCAGACGAGCCGCGTTGATCCGGATCAAAGCGCTGGCGGCTCAGGCTCCGAAGATCGACCAGCCCATGCGCTTCGCCAATATCTCGAGCGCGATCCGGCCGAGGTGGGAGTTGCCCCACGCGTCCAGCCCGGGCGCCCACACGGCGATCGAGGCCTTGCCGGGCGCGACCGCCAGGATGCCGCCGCCGACCCCGCTCTTGCCCGGCAGGCCGACCCGGTAGGCGAACTCGCCGGAGCCGTCGTAATGCCCGCAGGTCAGCATGATCGCGTTGATGCGGCGGGCGCGCTCCGGCGGCACCACCGTGAGCCCGGTCGAGGGATTGCGGCCCGCATAGGCCAGGAAGCGCCCAGCCATCGCGAGCTGCCGGCACGACATCGCGATCGCGCAGTGATGGAAATAGACGCCGAGCGTGTACGCCACCGGATTGTCGAGCACGCCGAAGGATTTCATGTAATTCGCGAGCGCCGCGTTGCGGAAGCCGGTGCGCTGCTCGGAAGCCGCGACCGCCTTGTCGATCGTGATGGTCGGATCGTCCGCCAGGAACTGCATGAAACGCAGGATTTCGCCGAGCGCCTCGCGCGGCTGATGGCCCGACAGGATCAGGTCCGTAACCGCGATCGCGCCGGCGTTGATGAACGGGTTGCGCGGAATGCCGCGCTCGTTCTCGAGCTGCACGATCGAGTTGAACGGGCTGCCCGATGGCTCGCGCCCGACGCGGCGCCACAGCCGGTCGCCGGCCTTGCCGAGCGCGAGCGTGAGGGTGAAGACCTTCGAGATGCTCTGGATCGAGAACGGCGTGTCGCTGTCGCCGCAGGCTGCGACCTCGCCTTCGGCGTCGATCACCGCAATCCCGAACGCCGAAGGATCGACCCGGGCGAGCTCGGGGATGTAGCTCGCGACCTCGCCTCGGTCCGTGCGTCCGCGCATGTCGTCCGCGATTTCGCGGACCACGGTCTGGAGGTCTGGAACGCCGGCGCTCATGGGTGTCTTCCCGCTCCGGCCGGACTTAGCCGGTCGCCGCGCGACTGGCCAGATCACGATTCAGGCAGGCGGAAACAAAGCTGACGAACCGGCGTTCCCTCTCGATTGGGTCGGGCGATCCGGCCCCGAAAAGCCGCCGCAAGGGGATTGGGCGGAAGACGACAAGCTCGCACAACGGAGGAACGAGATGGGCGATGATCGCAATCGCACGGGTGACGCGGGTCAGGGCGAGACCTTGACGAACCGGCAAGGCCACCCGATCCACAACAACCAGTCACAGCGGACGGTCGGCGCGCGCGGTCCCGCCACCCTCGAGAACTATCAGTTCCTCGAGAAGATCACGCATTTCGACCGCGAGCGGATTCCCGAGCGGGTCGTCCACGCCCGCGGCTTCGTCTGCTATGGCGAGCTCGAAGTCACCGGCAAGATCGGCGATGAACCGGCGTCCAAATACACCCGCGCCAAGCTGTTCAACCAAGCCGGCAAAAAGACGCCGCTCGCGATCCGCTTCTCGACCGTCATCGGCGGCCGCGACTCCTCGGAAGTCGCTCGCGACCCGCGTGGCTTCGCGGTCAAGTTTTACACCGAGGACGGCAACTGGGATCTGGTCGGCAACAACCTTGCGATCTTCTTCATCCGGGACGCGATCAAGTTCCCGGACGTGATCCATTCGCTGAAGCCGGACCCGATCACCTTCCGGCAGGAGCCGAACCGCATCTTCGACTTCATGAGCCAGACGCCTGAATCGATGCACATGCTGACGCATCTGTTCAGCCCGCGCGGCATCCCGGCGAGCTACCGGCACATGGAGGGCTTTGGGGTCAACACCTACAAGATGGTCAACGCCGAAGGCGCGACCGTACTGGTGAAGTACCATTTCCACCCGCGCTGCGGGGTTGCGAGCCTGACCGCGGCGGAAGCCGAGAAGGTGCAGGGCAAGGATCTCGGTTCCGCCTCCAAGGATCTCTACGGCGCGATCGAGCGCGGCGACTACCCGCAGTGGGACATGTACGTCCAGATCATGGAGGACCATGATCATCCGGAGCTCGAGTGGGACCCGCTCGACGACACCAAGATCTGGCCGGAGAAGGATTTCCCGCTCCGCCATGTCGGGGTCATGACGCTCAACCGCAACGTCGAGGACCATCACAACGAGAACGAGCAGATCGCGATGGGCACGGGCGTGCTGGTCGACGGGCTCGACTTCTCGGATGACAAGATGCTGGTCGGCCGGACCTTCTCCTACTCGGACACGCAGCGTTACCGGGTCGGCACCAACTATCTCCAGCTGCCGGTCAACCAGCCCAAACACGCCAACGTCGCCACTAATCTCACCGGCGGCCAGATGTCCTACCGCCGCGACGTCGCGCCCGGGCAGAACCCGCACGTCAATTTCGAGCCGTCGATCCACAACGGCCTGAACGAGAGCCGGGAGGACGCGCCCAACAACCCGCCGGAGATCCATGGCCGGCTGACGCGCAGCGTCATCGAACGGCGCAACGACTACGTTCAGGCGCGGGCCCGCTTCTGCACCATGATGGACTGGGAGCGCGACGACCTCGTCCACAACATGATCGACCAGCTCAGCCAGTGCGAGCGTGACGTGCAGGAGCGGATGCTGTGGCACTTCTTCCTGATCCACGACCAGTATGGCGGCCGCGTCGCGGAGGGGCTTGGGATGACGACGGCGGACGTCGCGCATCTCGCGCCGCTGCCTAAGCAGGTGCTGACCGACGAAGACCAGCGTCGGCTCAAGAGCCTCGGCCAGAACGGCGACAAGATCGACGGCGCGGTCTGGGGCCAGTGGACGAGTTCGGTGAAGAACCATCGCGCCACTGCCGAAGAGGTGTTGTCGGGCCACACCGGCGGCAAGGCGATGGATCAGGCGGCAGAGTAGCGGTCGTCTCCGCCATCGGGCGGCCTCGCGCCGCCCGATGGCGTCTCTGTTCGGGACGCGCGGCGAAGTCCGTGAAAGAAAGTTATCGCTCCTGAAACCACATTTGCGGCCGTGCGCTTGTCTCGATGACGCACGGCCCAAGCTCCCTTAGAGCGTTGGCGGAAGGCTGGCTTGTCCAGACCTGCCTTCAGACAAGGGAGTACACGTGATGGGCATGCTCGAATTGTTCCTGATGGCCGGCTTCGGCGTCGCGCTCGTGGTCTATGTGGTGACCCGGCTGAACTCCGGCCTTTCGCGCGCCGAGCGCAAACGTCTCACCTCCACAGACTGAGGGCCCGTCAGGCCGCGCTCGCCTGGGCCGGCCGGCGGTAGCGCGCCGCGACCTCGCGGCGCGACAGGCCCGGGCCCATCACAAGCCGCGTCTGGTTGAAGGCCACCCATTGGGCTTCGTCGGCGAGCGGAGGGATCGTAACGGTTTCGCCGCGCTCGAACCCGACGAGGCTCGCCTCGACGAGATCGCCGACCTCCATCACCATCTCGGGCGGGAACGCGTTCACGTCCTTGCCCGAACGCTCCCAGATCTCGGTTCGCGTCGCGCCGGGCAGCACGGCCTGGACGCGGACGCCCTTTTCCTCGACCTGCGTCGCGAGCGACAGCGAGAGGTTCAGCAGGTGGGCCTTGGAGCCGCTGTAGACGCCGTCGAACATTTCCGGCGCCAGCGCCAGCACCGAAGCGACATTGACGATCCCGCCGCGGCCGCGCGCCACGAACGCCTTGCCGGCGGCAGAAGCCAGCAGCGTCGGCGCTGTGATGTTGAGGGCGATCAGCCGTTCGATCGCCGCAGGCGCGTTGTCGAGCAGGCCGCCGTTCAGCGACATGCCGGCATTGTTGATCAGCAGCGTGATCGCCGCGTCTTCGGCGAGCCGGCGCTCCACGGCGGCAAGGTCCGCCCGATCGGTCAGGTCCGCCCGAAGGACCTCCGCGCGCCGCCCGGTCGCGGCTGTGATCCGCTCGGCCAGCGCGTTGAGCCGCGCGGCGTCGCGCGCGACCAGGATCACGTCATAGCCTCGGGCCGAAAGCTTCTCCGCATAGGTTGCGCCGATGCCGCTCGAAGCGCCGGTGACGAGCGCGGTTCCTTTGACTGCCGCATTCATGGAAAGTCTCCTGTGAGGCGACGCGCACGTGTCGCTTGCAATATGATAGCGAGCAGATATCTTTTTGCAATGGACACTGAGAAACTTTCCTGCGGGCCATGCCCGATCGGCCGCGGACTGGCGCGGGTGGGCGACGTCTGGAGCATGCTGATCCTGCGCGACGCCGCCCTCGGCGCGACGCGCTTCGACCAGTTCCGCGCCGGCCTTGGCGTCGCGCCCAACATCCTGTCGCGCCGGCTCAAGGCGCTCACCGAGGACGGCCTTCTGGAGAAGCGCCGCTACAGCGAACGGCCGCCGCGCGACGAATATGTGCTGACCTCCGCCGGGCGCGACTTCCTGCCCGTGCTGCAGCTGCTCGGCGATTGGGCCCGCAAGCACCACGGGGGCGGGGCGCCGATGACCCGGCTGGTGGACGCCGAGACCGGCGCCGAAGTCCGCCCCGTGGCGGTTGACGCGGCGACCGGCGCGCCGCTCGGCGCGCGGCCGCTGCGCGTGGTCGACTGATCGCCTGCCCAGGCGGCGTGAAAAGCGCCACGCCCAAAGCTTAGCCGGCGCCCGTGATGCTTATAAAACTGTCTGCGATTAAAATAGTCGCAGATGATGCTTTAGCATATCAGCCGTTGCTTTGCGCAAATGAAGCGATACTCTCTGCCCGCGCAAAAATGCAACGAGGTTAGGCGACTGCGCCTATTCCGGCGCCAAGCGGCCTGACTAAATGGGCGGAACTGGCCGCGTGAGGTCCACGCCGCCACACAACAGGAGAAGGTCATGAAGACCCTTGTCATCGCCGCCGGCGCGCTCGCGCTGGCGTCCACTGCGGCGCTCGCGGATCCGGGGATCAACTGGGCGCGCGTCCAGGAGACCTATCCGGGCCAGGCGCCGGTCGTCCGGACCCAGGACAGCCGCTACACCGGCGCGGTGTCCGAGCGCCGCGAGACGGCCCGCGACGCGCGCGCCGCCCGCGAGGCGCGCAATGGCGAGCCGTCGCGGCTCGGCTGGCGCCAGTAAGCCCGCCGGCTGAGGCGAAAAGCGGGAAGCGGCCGGCCGCTTCCCGCTTTCGCGCGCCCGCGCGCCCGCCGTTCACGGCGGCTTGATCGCGCCGGCGGCGATAATGCGTGGCGGCGGCGGCGCGCGCCTGTAGCTCAGGCCCGATGACATCGCTTTCCGAACGCGCCCCGGTCCGCGCGGCGCCGCGCTCGCGCCTGCGGCGGCGGCTGAACCGGCTCTATCATGGCGAGACGCCCGAAGCGCTGCGCTTCCAGTGCGCGGTGGTGGCGGTCGATCTCGCGATCATCGGCTTCTTCCTCGCCACCCCGCTGCTCAGCGACGAGCCGATCTTCCTGTGGCTCGACTACTCGATCGCGCTGCTGGTCGGGCTCGACCTCGCGGCCCGGGCGCTCGCGGCGGACGATCCGAAACGCTGGCTGAGGCGGCCGGACGTCTGGGTCGACGGCTTCATCTTCCTGACGCTGCTCGCGCCGCTGTGGATCGTCAATCTCGGCTTTCTCAGGGTGCTGCGGCTGTGGACGCTGTCGCGCAGCCCGGTCGTGTGGCGGCCGATGCGCCGCGCCGGCTACGCGCATTGGGAGGACGCCACGCGGGCGGTGGTCAACCTCACCACCTTCCTGTTCGTCACCACCGGCTTCGTCTACACCTTCTTCGCCAACCGCGCCGAAGGCATCGCGGGCTATATCGACGCGCTCTACTTCACGGTCGCGACCGTGACGACCACCGGCTTTGGCGACGTCACGCTGCCGGGCCCGTGGGGCCGGCTCACCTCGGTGGTGGCGATGATCGTCGGCATCTCGCTGTTCGTGCGCCTGGCGCAGGCGATTTTTCGGCCCCGCAAGGTGACCTTCGCCTGCCCGCAATGCGCGCTGATGCGCCACGAGCCGGATGCGGTGCATTGCAAGGCCTGCGGCCATCTGCTGAAGATCCCGGACCACGAGGACTGAGCCCGCCGCCGGCCCTGCCGGCTGGGCGCCGGAACGGCGGACATGCGTCCGCGGTCCGCGCGGAGACGCGCGGTTGGGACCGTCGAGAAAATCGCCCCTCCGGGGAGGGGAAGGCGCGGGACGTCGGGTCGCCGCTCTGGGGGTAGTGGGGATGCCGGCTTCCCGGCGTCCCGCGCGCGGTGTTTGGTGCGTCGCGTCCCCGCTCTCCGGCCGGCGCCGAGGCTGAGCTCCGCGCGGCCTTAAGGCGATTCCAACTCGCGTCCCGGTCGTAGTGCCGGGCGGACGGGAGCAGAGGCCCCGCCGTCTCCGACAGAGCCCCCGACGTGACGCCGTCCGGGAGAGGTTCGCGTAACCCCCCGCAGACGCCGCTCCCCGCCCCCGCGATCGCCAGACGCCTCCGGAAGACGCGCTTCCCCGCGGGCGGGGATCAGCGGAGGGTGCGGGAGAGAAGGGGGTTTGTCAAGGAATTTATTCCGATCCGCATCCGTGCTAAGCTGGCATGTCGAACGCCGTCTGCTGAGGCCTCTTTTGAGGAAGAGAATAGATTCGTTCCATTTGCGTCAGGAATTCCCGCTGACCCCCATAGCTAGGATGGCGCGCAGCTTCAAACGGGAGCCGTAGATCAGCTAAGGCTGACTGCGCGTCCCTACCGATAGCGACAAGTGTTCGAGGTTGAAGCTCTGACACCAGCCACTGTATTAGGTGGCTAGATGCGAGCCGTTCATGGCGGCTGTGGCATCTGTTTGACAGCGGATCGTCTGGCTCGTGCGGATGAAAGGGAAATACGTTCCAAAGGAAGATCGGTCGCCCGACGTCCTGGAGGACTTGCCAGATCACGGTAGCGGTACGCTCTACCATCACGGGTCCGAGTGTTGCACGCTTGAGCTCCAACGCGCCATAGAGGCCGGAATGAGCGGCTAGATGAGCCTCGTCTGTCAGTGCTAAGCCCGTCCGGCGCCCGCCCCGATAGCCAAGGTCACGGGCAATCCAGATGGACTCAACGCCTCTCGAGAGCGCAGCCTGTAAAACGAGCTTTAAATTTGTTTTACGAATGTGCACTGCGTCATCAGCGTCGTGGTGTGGGCATGCGTCACAGTACGGGTTGAAAGCATCCGGAAAGCGCATATGCGCCAACGTCTCTACGAAATCATGAGGTGTCATATTACAAGCTCACAAACGTCAAGACGCCTTCTGTCGAGGTCGAGTTTTAGACGGCCACGCCTATGGGTTCTTAGGAAGCGGAACGCCTCATTGCCAGCAAGAATGGCTTCCTCCCATAGCCAAAGAGGGCATGATTCGACTTCATAACCCCGAACAAACTGACGTATTGACTTTAAGAACGTGAAGCCTAAGTCGCCGCTTCGGCGACCTTCAAAAAATTTGAGCTCTTTCGCTTGACCAAAAACATATGTCGCCACTCCCTCTTCAATTAGAATCGCTCTGGCGCCATCTTGACCCTCATCAATATTCGTCTCGCTTTTACGCTTGAGCTTAAAAAGCGCTCGGGTTACGGGGGACCATCCCAAAATGGCGGCATACGCGTAGTGAAATGCATCATGAAACCGATAGTCATCTGGTTTCATGATGTTATCCGTCAGGCGGTCGCCAATAAATAGGTTGTTGCAACGCTGCACAACATAATTCTTGCCATTCCCGCCGGTCCGTTCAAAGATATCGACTGTTAAGCGGCGTGGCAGGCGCTCCTCGGTGGGGAAGCTTTCGTCGAACAACGGCGGCAGTACTCGTGCCTGAGGCCAGCGATCGTTCGCTTTGTCCAAATTCAGGAGCGCCGCGTCGGCTAAAGTGATGCCAGCCTCGTTGGCCGCGTCTAGAAGAAGCTTAAAGACACCTTGCAATTGAGCAACGATCGTGGGGTGAGATGTTCGGTCAGACGCTGTTTCAGCTAGGCGGCCGACAGCTCCGGCTAGGCGCAGAAGAGTTTTCTCGAACGCTACCGAAGGTGCGTTCAAGGGGAGTATGGCCTGAGGCTGCAACTCTCGGAAGGTGGCATCAGAAAAGTCAAAGCCGGCACCTGCTGCCAGAGACGCTAGCCGGATGTCCTCGCGTTCAGCGATAACGGCAAGGTACCAAAGTGCATCCCCAGTCTCCTCAAGAACATTATTTTCATATCCGATGTAGGAATCGGCGTCACGTTGCTTCTTCTTTGTTTCGCTAAGCAGGCTTCCAATCTCTCCACACAAGCCAAGCACTAAGGGCGCGTGATCTCTATGCTTGTATGTTATCTGGTCGGTCATAGCAGCGCGTGACTGATACTCATTGAGGGAGAGCGATGGGGCCAGCATGAATTCACCTGCATGGGGAGTCGAGGCGGCCTTCGGCCAGAGTTCCTCGGCGACTGGCATAAGTCGGTTGCAATTCTGCGTTCTTCTGCTGAGCATTGCGCCTTAAGGTTGATTCGGCAAGTCGCCATAGGCGGCTGGGAGATCGTCGAATGATAAAGATACGCATCCTCGGCACCCTCGACGAAGATACGCGCGAAGCCCTTATTACCCTTCTGAAGGAGGCGGGGTTCGGAGATGCGATCGATGCCGGCCATGCAATTGTCGAAGAAGAGGCTGAGGCAGGAGTCGGGGAAGGCGAATTTGGCAACGATGCGGACGTTAACTTTGAAGACGAGGTTTGCGTCGTCGTCCTGACCCCTGAGTGTGACGACGACACCGAGCTTGAGGGTGAGGTGAAGAACGCCGTGGGCGCCGGCTGCCGAATAGTAGGGGTTTGGCCGCGGAATCCCGCGCCCAGCTCCGCTCCTACGATGATCGACGACTACGGATCGTGCGTCCCGTGGGAGGCCGGCCGCCTTCGGGAAGCGGTCGTCCACGGGTCCGCAGAGCCGGTTCGGCTGGACGCCAACTCCAAGCCACGAGATCCCATTAAGATTAAGCATAACAAATGTTAATTTGAAAATGCGAGTCTATAGCTACGTTATTGATCATGATCTTGGCTTTGCGCCAAACCCGTTCCATGGGATCTGCACCTTAGCTGCGTGCAAGCCGATGATACGCGAAACGGCGCAGATAGGCGACTATGTAGTGGGAACGGGCTCTAAGCCAAATGAACTCCAAGGGCGATTAATCTATTGGATGAAAGTAGAGGAAATAACATCATTTCATGCGTATTGGACTGATCCGAGGTTTCGCCAGAAGCGGCCTCGTATGAACGGGTGCCGGATGGACATCTATGGGGATAACATCTATCATCTTGAGGCGGATGGCTCGTATCGCCAAGAACACTCATTCCATAGCCAGCCAGATGGTGCCCTAAGTGCAGAAAATCTGCAGAGAGACACAAGCAGGACTGATCGGGTTCTGATAGCGCGGGAGTTCGCTTATTGGGGCCAAGATGCGCCCCTGATCCCAGAGGCGCTAAGCGATTTCGTGCATACTACGCAGGCGCATCGTTGTCGCTTCTCGGAAGATCGCATCGAGGCATTTATTAGCTGGATCCATGGAATATCTGGTCGTGGCTTTTTAGGGCGACCATCTAACTGGCCACGCTGATACCCTCAATGCGCCTCCTCCCAGTTGTCCGCCGCCCGCGCGTCGACCTGCAGCGGGACCCGCAGCGCCTGGGCGGGCAGCGGGGCCTGCTCCATCACGCGGCGGACGACCGGCAGCGTCGCCTCCACTTCCCGCTCGTCGACCTCGAAGATCAGCTCGTCATGGACCTGCAGCAGCATCTTGGCTGACAGGCCCGCCTCCTTCAGCGCCGGCGTCATGCGGATCATGGCGCGGCGGATGATGTCGGCCGCAGAGCCCTGGATCGGGGCGTTGATGGCGGCGCGTTCGAAATTGGCGCGCTCGGCCGGGTTCTTGGCGCGGATCTGCGGGTAGTGGCATTTGCGGCCGAAGATGGTCGTCACGAAGCCCTGGTCGCGGCAGGCCTGTTTTGTCGCCTCCATGTAGTCCCGGATGCCGGGAAACCGCTCAAAATAGGTCTTGATGTAGAGGCCGGCCTCCTCGCGCCCGATGCCGAGCTGGTTGGCGAGGCCGAAGGCCGAGATGCCGTAGACGATGCCGAAATTGATCGCCTTGGCGCGGCGGCGGGTGTTCGGGTCCATGCCCTCGATCGGCACCCCGAACATTTCGGAGGCCGTCATGGCGTGGATGTCGAGCCCGTCCGCGAAGGCCTGCACGAGCTGCGGGATGTCGGCCATGTGGGCGAGGATTCGGAGCTCGATCTGGCTGTAGTCGGCCGAGACCAGCTTCTTGCCCTCCGGCGCCACGAAGGCGCGGCGGATTTTTCGTCCCTCCTCGGTGCGGACCGGGATGTTCTGCAGGTTGGGCTCGGTCGAGGACAGGCGGCCGGTGGTGGTGGCGGCGAGCTGGTAGGTGGTGTGCACGCGGCGCGTCTCGGGCTGCACATAGGTCGGCAGCGCGTCGGCGTAGGTCGCCTTGAGCTTGGCGAGCTGGCGCCAGTCCAAGACCTTGCCGGCAAGCTCGATCCCGGCGGCGGCGAGCTCGTCGAGCGCGCTTGCGGGCGTCGCCCAGGCGCCGGTCTTGGTCTTCTTGCCGCCCGGCAGCTGCATCTTGCCGAACAGGATGTCGCCGAGCTGCTTTGGGGAGCCGAGGTTGAACGGCTCGCCGGCGAGCTGGTGGATGTCGGCCTCGAGCGCCGCCATGCGCTGGGCGAGCTCGCCCGACAGGCGCGAGAGCAGCGAGCGCTCGATCGCGACGCCCTCGCGCTCCATGGCGGAGAGCACCGCCGGCATCGGCCGTTCGAGCGTCTCGTAGACGGTCGTCATGCCCTCGGCGACGAGCCGCTGACGGAACAGCCGCCACAGCCGGAGGCTGACGTCGGCGCGCTCGGCCGAATAGGCGCTCGCGCGGTCGATCGCCGTCTGGGCGAAGTTGAGCCGGGCGCGGCCCGTCCCGGTGACCTCCTCGAAGGCGATGCAGGCGTGGCCCAGGTGGCGGCGCGACAGATCGTCGAGCGCCTGGCCGCCGAGCCCGGACTCGAGCGCGTAGGACATCAGCATGACGTCGTCATAGGTCCGGAGCGTGATCCCGAGGCGGGACCAGGCGGTGAGGCCGTATTTGACGTCGTGGCCGATCTTGAGGATCGAGTCGTCCTCCAGCAGCTCCTTGAGCAGCGCAAGCGCTTCGTTGGCTGGGATCTGGTTCTCCAGCACGTCGCCGAGCTCGGAGGGGTTTTCGGAGAGCAGGTCGCCGGCCGCCGAGATGTGGCCGAGCGGCACATAGGCCGCGCGGTTCGGCGCGAGCGCGAGCGAGACGCCGACGAGCTCGGCCTGCATGACGTCGAGCCCGGTGGTCTCGAGCGCGAGCGCGACAAAACCCTGCTCCCAGGCGTCCTCGATCCATTCGCCGAGCCGGCCGACATCCGTGACGGTCTCGTAGGCCGAGCGGTCGACCGCGCCGGAGGCCGCCTCCTTGCGGAGCTTCTCGGCGAGCGCCTGCGGGCTCGGCGCCTCGGAGGGGCCGCCGCGGGGAGCGGGGCGGGCGGGCGTTCCGGCCCCGGACCGCGGCGCGTCGTCCGGCGCCCGGGTCGAGGGCGCCGCGTCCGCTTCCTCGCGCTCGGCGCGCCCGGCCGACATCATTTCGGCCTCGGGCGCGACGCTCGAGACGTCGATCCCGGTCGCATCGGCCACACGGCGGGTCAGCGTGTTGAACTCCATCGCCTTGAGGAAGGCGACGAGCCGCGTCGGGTTCGGCTCGTGGACCGCGAGCTCTTCCAGCGGCGTGTCGAGCGGCACGTTGGTCTCAAGCGTCACGAGGCGCTTGGAGACGCGCGCCAGGTCGGCGTTGGCGATCAGGTTCTCGCGCCGCTTCGGCTGCGGGATCTCGTGGGCGCGCTCCAGCAGCGTCTCGAGGTCGCCATACTGGTCGAGCAGCTGGGCGGCGGTCTTGGCGCCGATGCCTGGCACGCCCGGCACGTTGTCGACCGAATCGCCCGCGAGCGCCTGCAGGTCGATCATCTTCTCCGGCCGGACGCCGAACTTCTCGAACACCTCGTCGGGGCCGATCCGCTTGTCCTTGACCGGATCGAGCATGGTGACGCCGCCGCCCACCAGCTGGAACAGGTCCTTGTCGGAGCCGACGATGGTGACCTCCGCGCCGGCTTCCGCGGCGATCCGCGCATAGGTCGCGATCAGGTCGTCCGCCTCATAGCCGCCCTGCTCGAGGCAGGCGATCGAGAAGGCGGCGGTCGCCTTGCGGATCAGCGGGAACTGCGGGATCAGGTCGTCGGGCGGCTCGGAGCGGTTCGCCTTGTAGGTCTCGTGGATTTCCTTGCGGAACGTGACCTCGGACTTGTCGAACACCACGCCGAGATGGGTCGGATCGACCCAGCCTGCGTCGCGCAGCAGCTTCCACAGCATGTTGCAGTAGCCCGACACCGCGCCGACCGGCAGCCCGTCCGACGGACGGGTGAGGGGCGGCAGCGCGTGATAGGCGCGGAAGATGTACGAGGAGCCGTCGACAAGGACGACATGGTCGCCTTTGGCGACCGCACGGCTGGGCATGAAAAAAATCCGGGCGAAAGTTTCGCCCGGACTATAGGCGCCTCACAGGCGAAGGGAACGGCCAAAGCCGCTCCCCCGCGAGGAGATCACTTCTCGAGCGTGACCGACTTGGCGGCGTCGGGCGACATCTCGGTCTGCCCGGCCGTGTAGCCGTTGAGGGTCATGATGTAGGACACCAGCACGTTGAGCTGCTCGTCCGACAGCGTGCCCGGGGCGGTCTGGGGCATGTTCTCGTGAATCCAGGTGCGGATGTCCGCCCAGGTCTGCCCGCCGAAACGAGCCTTGAAGGTGTCGCCATGCAGCGCCGGGCCGAGCGCGCCATTGCCGTCCTTGGCGTGGCAGGTGCGGCAGTGGGTGTTGTACTCGGTCAGGCCCTTCTTGACCTGAGCCTCCGTGAACGGGCCTTCGCCCGCGAAGGCCGGCGCCGCGAACAGGGCCGAACCGACGAACAGGCCCGCAACAATCGTCTTAACGCTCATCAAGCGTTCTCCTCCGTCGCCTTTGGTGAGGCAGCAAGGCCCGTAGCTATAGGACATTGCGTCCTATTGCGAAGGCGTGATGACCCCGACTTTGTACGAATTCCAGGGAGACAAAACGCCGCTCCGCCGCCCTGAGGGGTATCATGGCGCCTTTTGGCGCTCGGTACCATGGTGTTGTGGCGAGGCCGCCGCCGCGGGATCGGGAGCGCGCCGCCTCACTTCGGGAATGGCGCGCTGGCGCTCCCCGCCGACAGCGGCGCGTCGCCCGGCTCCACCCCGTTCTTCGACAGAATGTAGGCGGTGATCGGGTCGAGCTGGTCGTCCGTCAGCGACCCCGGGGCCGTGGGAGGCATCGTCTTGTGGATGTAGTCGCGCAGCTCCGCCACGGGCTTGCCCGCCCATTTCTGCTTGAAGGCGTCGCCCGTGAGCGCCGGCCCCTGTCCGCCCTCGAGGTTGGGCCGGTGGCAGGTGGCGCACTGGTTGTTGAACTTGGTCTTTCCGTCGTTCGCCTGCTGATCGGTGAACGGGCCGGGCTCGGCCAACGCCGACCCAGCGAGCGCAACGTAGAACAACCCTGAAAGCAAAGCCCGACGTTTCATCCGGCAATCTCCATCCTGGTCAGCGGCGCCGCCGGACGAAGATCTTAGGGCGGACTCTCCGGCCGCGCAGGGCTGCCGGAGAAACCTCATACTTATTATGGATCAGCTTCGCTGACCTACAGGTTCGCGCGCCCAGGTTCGGCTATTCCGCCGGCTGCAGCCGCGCGCCGGGCGCGCTGCGCGGTCGGTCGATGTGGAACGCGCGCGGCCGGACGAACAGGAACGTCCCCCAGCCGGTGCGCATCACCACCCAGTGGAAAGCGAGCGGCGCGACGACGCCGATGGCCGTCACCATGACCGAGATCCAGCCGATGTCCTGGATGACGCCGGTCTTCAGCAGGACAGCCCGGGTCGCGGCCATCGGCAGGAAGAAGGCGAGATAGACGACGATCGAGCGCTCGCCCGCATAGCGCAGCGGCTCGGCCCCGGCCGAGCCCGCAATCAGCGCGGCGACGCTGACGATCGCGAGCGCGCCCGCCGTTCCGAGCGCGAGGCTGATCCCCGGGAGGGTCGCGACGCCGCCGAACACCGCCGTCCCGTTGACCAGCGCCCAGGCCGCGAGGCCAAGCAGCGTGAGCCCGCGATGGTCGCGCGCCCAGTCGGCGATCCTGAAGATCGCCGGCGCCGCGTACCAGCCGAGCATCACGTAGAACAGCCGCGCGCAGAACTCGTCCGGAACCATCCAGCCGGTCTCGACGTGGAGCGACTCGAGCAGCGCCGCGAAGCCAAGCACGAGCGGCCACGGAACGCGCCGGACGAGCTTTGCGAACACGAAGAAGATCGGCAGCAGATAGATGAACCAGAGCGTGCCGAACGGATCGATCAGCGAGAGCAGGAACTGGTGCAGGACCGCCCCCGCGCCTTCGTCCAGCGCGAGACCCGGCCATTTGAACGCGCCCTGGATCACCAGCCAGAGCAGGTAGAAATAGGCGAAATGCACGACCTTGCGGTCGAGATAGAGCCGCCAGTCGCGGTCGATCACCAGCGCCAGGAACAGGCCCGAGATCATGAAGAAGTCAGGCATGCGGAACGGCCGCGCGAACGCGACCGCGTAGTGCATGAAGCCTTCCGCGCCGGCCGCCTTCTCGACGCCGAGCGTGGAGTGCATCATCACCACCATGACGATGCAGATGCCCTTAGCGACGTCGACCCAGTCGACGCGCGGCTTGATCGCAGAGGCGTCGCGCGCGCTGGCGGTCATCTTCGCAAGCTTTCCCGAGGTGTCCTGATCACAGGATACGCGAGGAACCATACGCGAAGGTGAAGGCCGGTAGCTAGAAAGCCGGGGTCATCGTTAAGCCGACGCTAACCTTCAGACGATCGTGAAATCGTCTGCCGTGATCGCAGCGTGGTTCTCCAGGATGGCGAAGCGCACCGCGGCGTAGGTCGTGCCGGTTCCGTCGCGGTCGAAGAACAGCGAGCCCGACGCCTGGTCGTAGATGATGCGGTCGTCGGCGTCATGCGCCGCCGTCCCGGCGTAGAACGCCCCGGCCGTCAGCGCCCCGGCCGCGAGCCCCTTGAAGACGCCGTTCTCGAGCCGGATGGTGTCGTCGACCGCCCTGAAGTCCGTGATGGTGTCGACGTTCGAGGCGCCGAGCGCGGTCGTGAACGCGAATGTGTCGTGGCCGTCGCCGCCGGCGAGACGGTCCTGGCCCTTGCCGCCGTCGATGACGTTGTCGCCGGAGTTGCCGACGATGCGGTTGTCGAGCGTGTTGCCGGTGGCGTTGATGTCGGCGGTTCCGGTTAGCGCGAGCCGCTCGATATACTGACCGGCGAGCGAGAACGACACCGAGGAGTACACCCGGTCCAGGCCCTGCCCGCTCGCCTCGATCACCCGATCCCCGGCGTTCTGGACATAATAATCGTCGTCTCCTGCGCCGCCCTGCATGGTGTCGGCGCCGGTTCCGCCGTCGAGATCGTTGTCGCCGGAATTGCCCGTGATGACATTGTCGAGGCTGTTGCCGGTCGCGTTGATGTCGGCCGTGCCGGTCAGCGTCAGGTTTTCGATGTACTGCCCGGCGAGCGAGAAGGAGACGGTGCTGAAGACGGAATCGAAGCCGTCGCCCTTGGCCTCCACCACGCGATCGCCGACGTTCTGGACGTAGTATGTGTCGTCGCCGTCGCCGCCGGTCAGCACGTTGATCCCGGAATTGCCCGTGAGGACGTTGTCGAGCGTGTTGCCCGTGGCGTTGATATCCGCCGACCCGGTGAGCGTCAGGGCCTCGACATACTGGCCCTTGAGCGAGAACGACACCGAGGAAATCACGGCGTCAAAGCCGGCGACCTTGGCCTCGATCACGCGGTCGCCGGACTGGTCGACGTAATAGGTGTCGCCGCCTGCGCCGCCCTGCATCGTATCGGCCCCCGTGCCGCCATCGATGACGTTGGCGCCGCTGTTGCCGGTGATCAGGTTGTCGAGCGTATTGCCGGTCGCGTTGATGTCCGCGGTCCCGGTCAGCGTCAGCTTCTCGATGTACTGGCCCGTCAGCGCGAAGCTGACGCTGCTGTAGACGAGGTCGGTTCCGGCGCTCTTGGCCTCGATGACCTTGTCGCCGGCATTGTCGACATAATAGACGTCGTTGCCGGTCCCGCCCTCCATGCGGTCTGCGCCGCCGCCGCCGTCAAGCGTGTCGGCGCCGCCAAGGCCGAGCAGCGTGTTGACCCCCGCGTTCCCGATGATGCGGTTGGCGAGCGCGTTTCCGGTCCCATTGATGTTCGCGGCGCCCGTGAGGGTGAGGTTCTCCAGGAAGTCGCCGAGCGTCCAGGTGACCGAGGATTGCACCAGGTCGGTCCCGGTCTCCGCCGTCTCGCCGATGATCTGGTCGTTGAGGCTGTCGACCACATAAGTGTCGTCGCCGGCGTCGCCATACATGCGGTCGTCGCCGGTCCCGCCATCCAGCGAGTCGTCTCCGGTTCCGCCATAGAGATAGTCCGCGCCGCCGGCCGCGAAGATGCTGTCATTGTCTGCGCCGCCGTTGAGATTCGCGTCGGCGACGTCGGAGCCGTGGATGACGTCGTCGCCGTCCTCTCCGGAGGCGTAGTCGCTGTCGCCGGACAGGATGATGAGGTCGTCGTCGGCGCCGCCCGACAGATAGTCGACGCCGAGGCCGCCAATCAGCATGTCATTCCCGGCCTGGCCGTTGACGGTGTCGCCGTCGCCGTCGCCGCCGTCGAGCCTGTCCTCGCCTTCGCCGCCGTTCAGCGTGTCGACCAGAGCGCCGCCGGTGACGATGTCGTCGCCCGCCCCGCCGTCGAAGTCGATCCGCTCGATCCCGACGATGCGCGTGCCGTCGGCGAGGAACTGGGTGACCGCGGGATCGGCGATCGAGAAGGTCAGCGCGATGTCGCTCTCGCGGGCGAAGTAGAGGATGTCCGTGCCGGCGCCGCCGTCGATCGTGTCGAAGCCGTCGCCGGCGCGGACCGTGATGCGGTCGTCGCCGCCCCCGCCCGAGAGGCTGTCGTCGCCCGCGCCGCCCTCGATGTAGTCGAGCCCGCCGCTGCCGACGATCGTGTCGTTGTCCTCGTCGCCATAGGCGTAGTCGCCGTCGGCGCTCATCTGGATCCGGTCGTTCCCGGTCCCGCCATAGAGATAGTCGTAGCCGGACGTGCCGATCAGGCTGTCCGCGCCGGCGTCGCCATGGAGCTCGTCGTAGTCGCCGCCCGACCCGCCGCCGCTCAGCGTGTCGGCGCCTTCGCCGCCATGCAGCCGGTCGGTCAGATTGCCGCCGGTGACGCTGTCATTGCCGGCGCCGCCGGTGAAGGCGATCTGCTCGATGCGGATGATGCGCGTGCCGTCGGCCAGCGTCTGCAGCGTGCCGGGGCTGGCGAGGCTGATCGTCAGGCCCACGAGCGAGGCGGTGCGGTCGAGGCTCAGATAGTCGAGGCCGGCGCCGCCGTCGATGCTGTCATAGCCGTCGTCGTAGCGGACATAGATGTCGTCGTCATTCGCGCCGGCGTCGATCGTGTCGTTGCCGGCGTCGCCATAGATCTGGTCCTGGCCGCCGCCGCCGAGGATCGAGTCGTTGCCGGTCCCGCCATACAGATAATCGTCGGCGGCGCCGCCGAAGAGCGTGTCCTGGTCGGCGCCGCCGTCGAGCGTCCCGTAGATCGCGGAGCCGAGCCGCAGCACGTCGTCGCCGTCATTGCCGCGCAGCGCGTCGTTGCCGCCGGAGCCGCCGGACAGGCTGTCGTCCCCGCCGCCGCCGCTGATGTTGTCGCTATAGGCGCCGCCCGTGACGGTGTCGTCGCCGCCGCCTCCGGTGAAGCTCAGGATCTCGACGCGCACGATGGTCGTGCCGTCGGGCAGGATTTGGGTGACCTGCGGGTCGCTGACGTTGAGCGTGATGTCGGCGGTGGTCGCGCTGGCGTCGAGATACAGCCGGTCGACGTCGGCGCCGCCGTCGATGACGTCCGCGCCGGTCTCGTAGCTGTAAACCGAGAAGTCGTCGGCGCCGTCGCCGCCCAGCATGGTGTCGGCGCCGTCGCCGCCATAGAGGTCGTCATCGCCCTGGCCGCCGATCAGCGAGTCGTTGTCGGCGCCGCCGGAGAGGATGTCGTCGCCGCCGAGCCCGTTGAGCGTGTCATTGCCGCCGGAGCCGTAGAGGCTGTCATAGTCGTCGGTGGCGGTCGGGCTGTCGTTTCCTGGCGTTCCCGGGAAATAGACCATGCCTCAACCCCGCCTTCGCTGCTTATGATCGCCCGATCATCTTGATCCGACGTTGCGGTACTATGGCGGGGACGCCGGCCGTGCGGCATCCGTAAGACAACGTAGAGCCCGCGCCCGCGGATCAGCGCGAAGCGACGCCGGCGCCGCGCCGCACGGCGCCGGTCAGCGCATGGCCGATCAGCGGCGCGCCGGCGAGCGAGAGCGCGCCCACCACGCCGATCAGCGTCGGGGTCGAAAAGCCGGCCGCCTGGAGGCCGAGCAGCGCGAGCGAGCCGCCGACGATGAAGGCCGCGTTCAGCACGTTGTTGGCGGCGATCACGCGGGCGCGGTGGTCCTCTCCGGCCTCGGCCTGCAGGAAGGCGAAGGCCGGCACCACGAACAGCCCGCCGCCGGCCGCGACGCCGAGCAGGTCCGCCACGATGCGCAGGTCGCCGGCGGAGCGCAGAAAGTCGCTCCAGCCGACGGCCGGCGCGGCGGCCGTCATGCCGGCGGTCGCGAAGCCGAGGTCGAGCGCGAACGCCCCGACCAGCGCGCCGCCGATCGGCGTCAGCGCGAGCCGGATCCGCCGCCGGCTGAGCCGGGCCGCGGCCAGCGACCCGATCGCGATGCCGACGGTGAACACGACGAGGAACAGCGTGACGAGGCTCTCTCGGCCGCCGATCGCCTGCTTCACCAGCGGCGGCAGCAGCGACAGCACCACGGCGCCGACGAGCCAGAAGCAGCTGACCGCGATCGCCGCCATAAAGAGCCGCGGCTGGCGCTTCAGGTCGCGCAGCAGCGCGAAGGTGCTGCGCCAGACATTGGGCTCGATCCTCAGATCCGGCGCGCGCTCGCCGCTCGGCGGAATCCTGGTCGAGAACAGATAGGCGATCACGGAAACCGCGACCGTCATGGCCGCGATCGCCCATGGGCTCGCCTCGGCCACCATGATCCCGCCGCCAAGCGTGCCGGCGAGGATCGCCAGGAAGGTCGCGCTTTCGATCAGCGCGTTGCCGGCGACCAGCTCGTCGCGCGCCAGATGGTCCGGCAGGATGCCGTATTTCACGGGGCCGAACAGTGCGGACAGGCAGCCGGTCAGGAACAGCGCGCCGAACAGCAGCACGGTCGAGGGCAGCAGGAAGCCGACGGCCGCGATCGCCGCGACGCCGATCTCGCCGAGCTTGGTGGCGCGCGCCACCCGCGCCTTGTCATAGCGGTCGGCGAGCTCGCCGCCGAGCGCCGACAGCACGAAGAACGGCAGGATGAACAAGGCGCCGGCGAGCGTCACCAGCAGCGGTCCGTTCGAGCCGCCGAGCCTGAACAGGACCAGGATCGCGAGCGCGTTCTTGATGAAATTGTCGTTGAAAGCCGCAAACAGCTGGCAGGCGAACAGCGGCGCGAAGCGGCGCGAGCGAAGCAAGGTGAGCAGCATGGAAGGTCCCGGCCGGAGCGCAGGCGCATGGTCTCCGGCGCGCGGCCCTCGAGGTCAAGCGCCGCTTGCCTTCGAGCCGGCGCCGGCTAGTCTCGCTGCGGCGCAACGGAGGCGGTGCTGATGGTCACGCGAGGGTTCGGAGGACGACGCGCGCCGGCGGATCTGGCGGCCCGCATCCCGCCCGGCCAGGCGCTGACGACCGATTTTCCGGTGCTGTCCGCCGGGCCGACGCCCCGCGTCAGCCTGGAGGATTGGTCGTTCACGCTCAAGGTCGGACCGCGGCCGCTGGCGAAATGGGACTGGAAAGCCTTCAACGCGCTGCCGCGCACCCGCGTCACGCGGGACATCCACTGCGTGACGACCTGGTCGAAGCTCGACACCGACTGGGAGGGCGTCACGGTCGATGACCTGCTGGCCGCCGCGGGCTTCGACGCGCCGCCGACGCCTTTCGTGCTGGCGCATGGCTTCGACGGCTACTCCACCAACGTGCCCTCCGCCGACCTTGTCGGCGGCAAGGCCATGGTGGCGCTGAGCTATGACGGCGCGCCCATCGCTCCGGACCATGGCGGCCCGGCGCGCCTGCTCGTGCCGCACCTGTATTTCTGGAAGTCCGCCAAGTGGCTGAGCGGGTTGCAGTTCACCGAAACCGACACCGCCGGGTTCTGGGAGCTGCGCGGCTATCACATGTATGGCGATCCGTGGCGCGAGCAGCGCTATCACGACGACCCGTGACGGTCCCGACCGGCTGGCAGACCGCGCGCATCGCGGAGATCATCCCCCGCACGGCCCGCGTAAAAAGCTTCTTCCTCACGCCCGAGCGGCCCTTCGCCTTCAGGGCCGGTCAGCATGTCGACCTGCGGCTCACCGCGCCGGACGGCTATCAGGCGCGCCGCAGCTATTCGATCGCCTCGGCGCCCGACGCGCCGGAGCGGCTCGAGCTCGCGGTCGAGAAGCTCGACGACGGCGAGGTGTCGTCCTTCCTCCATGAGGTCGCCGAGGTCGGCGACGCGATCGAGCTGCGCGGGCCGATCGGCGGCCATTTTGTCTGGGACGTCGCCGACGGCGGACCGCTGCTGCTGGTCGGGGCGGGCTCCGGCGTCGCGCCGCTGATGGCGATGGTCCGCCATCGCGCCGCGCAGGGGGTCCTCACGCCCGCTTTGCTGCTGCTCGCGAGCCGCACCTGGGACGACGCGCTGTTTCGCGACGAGCTGATCGCGCTCGAGGCGCGCGGCGACGGCTTCCGGCTCGTGATCGCGACCAGCCGCGAGCCGCCGCGCCGGCCGGGCGATCAAGGGCGGCGGGTGGACGGGCCGATGATGGCGCAGACGCTGGCCCTGCTGCCGGCCGCGCCGACGCATGTGTTCGTCTGCGGCTCGAACGCCTTCGTCGAGACCGCCGCGGCCGCGCTGCTCGACGCCGGGATCGCCCCGACGCTGATCCGCACCGAGCGCTATGGCGGCTGAAAGATCGAATTCGACGGCAAGGACCGGAGCGCGCGCGGCGGTCCGGCGGGATAGATCATGGCGCCTTGAAGCCGTTCGACGAGGAGGCGACCATGGTCATGATGACGATCCGCGCCCTGACCGAGGATGATCCGCGCTGGCGCGCAGTCGCTGCCCGCGACGCCGCGCAGGACGGCGCTTTCGTCTATGCGGTGCGCACGACGGGAATCTACTGCCGGCCGTCCTGTCCGGCGCGGCGCGCCAAGCCCGAAAACGTCAGTTTCTTCGCCGGCCCCGCCGATGCGGAGCGCGCGGGCTTCCGCCCCTGCCGGCGCTGCGCGCCCGAGGCGGAAGGTGCGCGGCGGAGGACGGCGGCACTCGTCGCGCGGGCCTGCCGCACGCTGGAGGCCGCCGCCGACGAGCCGCCGGACCTCGCCGCGCTCGCCCGCGCGTCGGGCCTCAGCGCCTCGCGCTTTCACCGGCTGTTCCGGTCCGCCGTCGGCGTGACGCCGAAAGCCTATGCGGACGCGCTGAGGGCAGCGCGGTTGCGGGAGGCGCTGGGCGGCGGCGAGGCCTCGGTCACGCAGGCGATCTACCAGGCCGGCTTCGGCTCGAGCGGCAGGTTCTATGAAGCGGCGGACCGGCTGCTCGGCATGACGCCGTCGCAGTATCGCGCGGGCGGCGAGGGGGCCGGCATCCGTTATTCGATCGCCGGATGTTCGCTCGGCCTCGTGCTCGCTGCAGAGAGCGCGCGGGGCGTGTGCGCCATCCTGCTGGGCGACGTCGCGGATCAACTCGTGGCCGAGCTCCGCCGGCGCTTTCCGAACGCCGATCTCGCCGAGGCCGGCGACGCCTTCGCGGCGGCGATGGGCCGGATCGTGGCGCTGGTCGAACGACCCTCGGCCGGGCTCGACCTGCCGCTCGACATCCGCGGCACCGCGTTCCAGCAACGGGTCTGGGCCGCGCTCGCCGCCATCCCGCCGGGGGAGACCGTCAGCTATGCCGAGCTTGCCCGCCGGATGGGCGCGCCCAAGGCGGTGCGGGCGGTCGCCGGCGCTTGCGCGGCGAATGCGCTCGCGATCGCGATCCCGTGTCACCGGGTGGTGCGGAGCGACGGCGGACTGTCGGGCTATCGCTGGGGGCCGGCGAGGAAGCGCGCGCTGCTCGAACGGGAACGCGGCTGAGGCGCGCGCTCAGCGGTTGAGGTAGAGCAGCACCAGCATCGAATAGACCATGCCGGCGCCGCCGAAGAACCAGCCGACATGGACCTGCGGCGTGGTGGTGGACAGGATGAAGGCGGTCGTGAACAGGACCCCCATCAGGACGAGCGCCGCCAGCAGTTCGAGCGCGTTTCGGATCATTGGCGGCATCTGTGGGAGCATCCGGAAGGTCGCGCGCGAGAATGGCGCCGCCGCGCGGCCTTGGCCATATGCGGATCAGGCTAGCGACGGCGACCGCGCGTCGCGGTAGCATGCGCCGACGCCTGTTTCCCGGGAGCGTTTGTGATCCGGATCCTGATCCTCGTCGGCCTGATCGTCGCAGCCCTCGGCCTGACCGACTCCCGCCAGCGGATCGGCCGCGCTTTGTTCGACGCCGGCCTGCCGCGCGTCGCCGCGCTGGTGCTGGGCGGACCCGCCTGGCAGGGCGCGGCGCACTACCAGAACGGCCGCTACGCGGAGGCCGCCGACGCTTTCCGGCAGGCGTCCTTTCCCGGGCAGGCCTACGACCTCGGGACGGCGCTCGCCCGCGGCGGGCGCCTCAAGGAGGCGGTGGCGGCGTTCGACGAGGCGCTGAACCGCGACCCGAATGACGAGGACGCCCGCTACAATCTCGCGCTGGTCGAATCGCTGATCCGCGCCAAGCGCGGCGACGGGCCGGACGCGCATAACGGCGCCCAGGCCACGGCGACCCAGAACAAGCGGGGCGGCGACGCGGCGGCCGAGGCGGAGAACGACGTGGAGTCCGAAGGCCAGGGCGCCGCCGGCGATCGCGATTCCGGCAAGCAGGCCGAGGGCGCCGGCGCCAGCAAGGCGCTGCGCGTCAGCCGCGCCGATCAGGGTCGTCAGTCGGAGGCCGGCAAGGCGAGCGGCTCGATCGGCTCGGCGCAGGGCGCGGGGCGCACCGGCGACGCCTTCATGAACGTCGCGCGCCAGACGCCGGACCAGCCGGCGCTGCACAGCGACAGCATCATGTACAAGACCATCTACGCCTCGCGGCAGTGGCTCGAGACCCTGCCGGACGATCCGGGCGTCTTCATCCGCCAGCGTTTCGCGCAGGAGCGCGACACCCGCCGCGAGCAGGGCCGCGCCGCCCCCGAGATGACCGATCCCTGGTGAAGCCGGTCAGGCCTTCAGGCGGTAGCCGGTCTTGAAGATCCAGCGCACCGCGAGCAGGCAGGCGAGCAGGAACAGCAGCGTCATGCCGAGGCTGAGTTCGACGCCGAGGTCGGAGCGGCCGTAGAAGCTCCAGCGGAAGCCGCTGACCAGATAGACCACCGGGTTGAACAGCGTCACGCCGCGCCAGAACGGCGGCAGCATGTCGATCGAGTAGAAGCTGCCGCCCAGGAAGGTGAGCGGGGTCACGATCAGCAGCGGCACCAGCTGCAGCTTCTCGAAGCCGTCCGCCCAGATGCCGATGATGAAGCCGAACAGGCTGAAGGTCACGGCGGTGAGGACCAGGAACGAGATCATCCAGAACGGGTGCTGGATCTGCAGCGGCACGAACAGCGACGCGGTGGCGAGGATGATCAGGCCGAGCAGGATCGACTTGCTGGCCGCCGCCCCGACATAGGCGATGACGATCTCCACATAGGACACCGGCGCCGACAGCAGCTCGTAGATCGTGCCGGCGAAGCGCGGGAAATAGATCCCGAAGGCGGCGTTGGAGACGCTCTGGGTCAGCAGCGAGAGCATGATCAGGCCGGGGACGATGAAGGCCCCGTACGGCACGCCGTCGACCTGCTGGATGCGTGAGCCGATCGCGGCCCCGAACACGACGAAATAGAGCGAGGTCGACAGCACCGGCGACACGATGCTCTGCAGCAGCGTGCGCCAGGCGCGCGCCATTTCGAACAGGTAGATCGCCCGGATCGCGCGCAGGTTCATCGCCGCGCCCTCACAAGTCCGACGAAAATCTCTTCGAGCGAGCTCTGCCGCGTCTGCAGGTCCTTGAAGCGGATGCCGGCGGCGGCGAGGTCAGTCAGCAGGCCCGTGATGCCGGTGCGCTCCGCGTGGGTGTCATAGGTGTAGACCAGCGAGCAGCCGTCGTCGGCGAGTTCGAGATTGTGGCCCGCGAGCTGCGGCGGCACGCGTTGCAGCCGCTCGGACAGGTTGAGGGTCAGCTGCTTGCGGCCGAGCTTCGACATCAGCACGGCCTTGTCCTCGGTCAGGATGATCTCGCCATTGCTGATGACGCCGATCCGGTCGGCCATCTCCTCGGCTTCCTCGATGTAGTGGGTCGTCAGGATGATGGTGACGCCGGTCTCGCGCAGCGCCCGCACCAGCGCCCACATGTCGCGCCTGAGCTCGACGTCGACGCCGGCGGTCGGCTCGTCGAGGAACAGCACGCGCGGCTCGTGGGCGAGCGCCTTGGCGATCAGCACGCGCCGCTTCATGCCGCCCGACAGCGTCAGGATCTTCGAGTCCCGCTTCTCCCACAGCGACAGGTCGCGCAGGATCTTCTCGACGTAAGCCGGGTTCTTCGGCTTGCCGAACAGCCCGCGGCTGAAATTCACGGTCGCCCAGACGGTCTCGAAATGATCCGTCGTCAGCTCCTGCGGCACGAGCCCGATGGCGGAGCGCGCCGCGCGGAAATCCGCGACGATGTCATGGCCGTCGACCACGACCTGGCCCGAGCTGGCGTTGACGATGCCGCAGACGATGCTGATCAGCGTCGTCTTGCCGGCGCCGTTCGGGCCCAGCAGCGCGAAAATCTCGCCGCGCTCGATCGCGAGGTTGACGCTCTTCAGCGCCTCGAACCCCGAGGCGTAGGTCTTGGAGAGATTGGAGATCGAAATGACCGGCATGGCGCGCAGATAGACGCGCGCCGCCGCTTCGTCCATGGGCGCCGCGCGCGGATGGCCGCTTGCGCTGGCGCACTCCCGGCCGGATCAGGCCTCGTCTTCGTCCGGCCGCAGCAGTTCGGCGAGCGCCGCGACCCGCGCAGTCGGCAGGGGACGGCCCTCGTTCAGCAGCGCTTCGTCCGCATTGAGCCACGCCCAGGCCTCGGCGAGCTCCTGCGGCGTCGCATCGGTGGCGACGATCTCGGCGACCAGCGTGTCGTCGGCCGGGCCGATCACGCCGATCACGTCCTCACGCGTCATGGTCATGATTGCCTCCTCGCCTGCGGTTGCGCGCCGTCGGCGCGCTTCCGCGATCTGGGCGCCGTCCGCCGCGTCCGCAACCGTCATCTGGCGGGAAGCGCCGCCGGCTTCGGCTCAGCGGCGCGGGCGCGGCGGGCGAGCCGCCGCACCGAGGACGAGGCCGCGACCTCGCCGCGGTCGAAGAAGGCCTCGTGGTTGGTCTCAATGTCGTCGAGCTCGTAGAGGTAGTTGACCATCATGCCATGCGCCTGCCGCATTGCCCGCGGCGAGCGGTCGGCGAGGAAATTGACGCGCTCGAGCCGGGCGCCGTTGCCGAGATGGAAGCGCGCGACCGGGTCCACGGGGGCGCCGCGGCTGTTGCGGGCGTTCACCAGATACCAGGCGCAGGCGCGCGTCAGCGCCGGCCGGACCGTCTCGACGGCCTCGGCGTCGTCCATCCAGCCGCGGTCGTCTAGGACGGCCAGCGCCGCGCGGTCCTCGGCGCTGAGCGCCTCGGAGTCCGGCGCCTCCCGCTCGCGCGCGAGCCAGGCGGCGAAGCCCGGAACCGGCGACAGCGTCACGAAGGTCGCGAGCTCCGGCAGGTCGCGGCGGAGATCCTCGACCACCTGCTTGATCAGGAAATTGCCGAAGGAGACGCCGCGCAGACCCTCCTGACAGTTGGAGATCGAGTAGAACACCGCGGCGCTCGCCTGCTCGGCCGCGATCGGCGCGCGCTCCGGCGACAGCACCTCGGCGACGGTCGCCGGCATGTCGGTCGTCAGCGCGACCTCGACGAAGATCAGCGGCTCGTCGACCAGCCGCGGATGGAAGAAGGCGAAGCAGCGCCGGTCCGGCGGCTCCAGCCGGCGCCGCAGCTCCTCCCAGTCGCGGATCTCGTGCACCGCCTCGTAGCGGATGATTTTTTCCAGCACGTTGGCGGGGGTGGCCCAGTCGATCGGCTTCAGGACCAGAAATCCGCGGTTGAACCAGGAGCCGAACAGATGCGCGAAATCGTCGTCCACCACGCCGAGGCCCGGATCGTCCGCCTTGAGGGCGATCAGCGCCTCGCGCATCCGCACCAGCGCCGCCATGCCGTCGGGCGCGGAATTGAGCCGCCGGATCAGCTCCTGGCGGCGCGGCTCGGACGCTTCGTGCAGCCGCTGCGCGGCCTTGGGCGTCGGCGCGGCCCGATAGGCCTCGACCGCCGCGTCGAGCTTCGCGCGGTCCGGGCCGAACGACTCCAGCAGCATCGTCATGAAGGCCCTACGGTCTGCCTCCGACAGCGCCGCCCACCGCTCGAGTATCTCCTGCGACAGCGCAAGGCTCGAGGCCTCGCCGCGGCTTGCGATCAGCCGCTCGCAGAGCGCCGTCAGCGCGCCGTCGCGGCCGTCTTCCGGCGTCCCGCCGCGCGCCAGCAGCCGCCGGCCCCGCTCCGCGATGGTCTGCAGCAGATCGCCCAGAAAGCTCGCTTCGCTCACGTCTGATCCCCCGGCTGCGCGTGTCCGCCCCGGCATATGGCGGCGGCCGTCCGCGGCCGAAAGGCCCCCGGCCGAAACGCGCCCGCCGCGTAAGGGCGAACCCGGACTTTCGCCCGGACGCGTTCGGCCGCATCCTGCCCCGGACCCGCCGGCGCCGGACCGGCCGCCGAGACCCGCCGATGTCCGAACCGCGCTCCTTCGTGCAACTGACGCGCGGCGACCCCGCCCCGTGGTTCTCGCAGCGCGCCACCGGCAATCCGCGCTACACCCTCGACACCGCCGCCGGGCGCTACCTCGTCCTGTGCTTCTACGCCACGCTCGCCGACCCGCAATCGGCCGCCGCAATGGAAGCGGTCGAAGCGAACCGCGCGCTGTTCGACGACGTGCGCGCCTGCTTCTTCGGCGTGAGCCTCGACCCGCGGGACGAGGCCGAGGGCCGCGCCCGCATGCTGCTGCCGGGCCTGCGCCACTTCTTCGACGTCGACGGTTCGGTGAGCCGGCTCTACGGCGCGATCCCGCGCGAGGCGCGGCCGCGCGAAGAGCCCATCGAGGCGCGCCGCTTCTGGCTGGTGCTCGACCCGATGATGCGCGTCGTCGCCAGCATCCCGTTCGCGCCCGACGGCTCCGACAGGACCCGCGTGTTCGACCTCGTCGCCGCCCTGCCGGAGCCGGCGCGCCACGCCGGCGTCGAGCTGCAGGCGCCGGTGCTGTTTTTGCCGGACGTGTTCGAGCCCGAGCTCTGCGGCCGGCTGATCGCGCATTACAAAGACCGCGGCGGCCAGGAATCCGGCTTCATGCGCCAGATCGACGGCCGCACCGTCCCGATGCACGACGCCTCGCACAAGCGCCGCAAGGACGCCGAGATCGAAGATCCGGAACTGATCCGGATGATCCAGCAGCGCATCCGCCGCCGCGTGGCGCCAGAGATACTCAAGGCGCACTGCTTCGTGGCGAACCGCATGGAGCGCTACATCGTCGGCTGCTATTCGGCCGAGGACGGCGGCCATTTTCGCGCCCACCGCGACAACACCACCTCGGGCACCGCGCACCGCCGCTTCGCGGTGTCGATCAACCTCAATTCCGATTTCGAAGGCGGCGAGCTGAGCTTTCCGGAGTTCGGCCCGCGCAGCTTCAAGCCGCCGGCCGGCGGCGCGGTGGTGTTCTCCTGCTCCTATCTGCACGCGGTTTCGCGCGTGACGCGCGGCGTGCGCTACGCCTTTTTGCCGTTCCTCTACGACGACGCGGCCGCCAAGATCCGCGAGCAGAACCGCGCAACGCTGGTGACGGAGGAGGCTCCCGCCGCGGAAGGCGCGCGCGGCGCCGCCTGACCGCTAGGACGCGCGGCGGGGGCGTTCCTATTCAGCGACGAGCAAGCCCGACTTGCAGCCCACGGCGATGCACCCGCCGCCGCGCCGGTCGAACAAGGTCCACTCCGGATCGCCCTCGGCCGTCATGAAGGACGCCACGTGCAGATCGCCTTCGAGCGAGAGCAGGAGTTCGGGCAGGCGACCGAATATGGAGACGTCCGTGACGCGGCGCCCGACGAGGCGGGCGAAGATCGACGGCCACAGCGCCTCGTCGCTCCAGCTGCCGCACGCGATGGACCGGCCGTCCTCGATCCGCCAGCTCCACTGGATCATCAGCCCGAGTTCGCCGTCAGGATTGCCAGGACGTCCGTCCCGCCGCGTCGTAGGCGTCAGCGAGCCGAATTCAAGGAACAGCGCAGAGCCATAGCCGCGCCAGACGTGCGAGACCTCGAGCCCGCGCACCGCCGCGCGGAAATGTGCGATCCAGTCTTTCATCCGGCCGATGATGAAGGAGCGCGGAAATCCGGCAAGCGCCCGCCTACGGTCTCCGCCGCGCGGCTGCGCTAGCGCTTCTTCTTGAACGGCGCCATGCCGGCGCGGGCGAGTTCGTCGGCGCGCTCGTTCTCGGGGTGGCCGGCGTGGCCCTTCACCCAGCGCCATTCGATGCGGTGGGTCTTGAGCACCGCGTCGAGGCGCATCCACAGGTCCTGGTTCTTGACCGGCTTCTTGTCGGCGGTCTTCCAGCCGTTGCGCTTCCAGCCGGCGATCCACTTGGTCACGCCGTCGCGCAGATACTGGCTGTCGGTGTGGACCGCGACCGTGCAGGGCCGGGTCAGCGTCTCGAGCGCCGTGATGGCGGCGAGAAGCTCCATCCGGTTGTTGGTGGTGAGCGCTTCGCCGCCCGAAATCTCCTTCTCGGCCGCGCCGAAGCGCAGGATCGCGCCCCAGCCGCCGGGGCCGGGGTTTCCCGAGCAGGCGCCGTCGGTGAAGATCTCGACCGCGCCGGGCGTGACGGGCGCGCCTTCCGGCGCCGCGAGCGGGGCGTCGGGCGTCCCGGCCGGCGCGCTCACGGCCGCCACCCGAAGGCGGAGGCGTCCGCCGCGCTCTGATGGAAGCGCAGCTTTTTCAGATATTCGAGCGGGTCGAGCTTTTTGACCAAGGCGCCTGGCGGCGTGTCGAGCCAGTCGACCAGCCGCGTCAGCAGGAAGCGGATCGCGGCCCCGCGCGCGAGCGTCGGCAGCGCCGCGATCTCCTGCGGCAGGAACGGCCGCGCGGCGTGATAGGCCGACAGCAGCGCCTGCCCCTTGGTGACGTTGAACGACTGGTCGGCCTCAAAGCACCAGGCGTTGAGACAGATCGCGACGTCATAGGCGAAGGCGTCGTCGCAGGCGAAGTAGAAGTCGATCAGCCCCGACAGCTCGTCGCCGAGGAAGAACACATTGTTCGGAAACAGGTCAGCGTGGATCACGCCCTGCGGCAGGTCGAGCGCCGCGAAGGCGGGCTCGAGGAAACCGAGCTCGGCGGCGATCGCCTCGTCGAGCTCGGGCGCGACCGCGTGGCTGCGGCCGCGCGCCGCCTCAGCCATCGGCCGCCAGCCTCCGACCGAAAGCGCGTTCGGCCGCTTCAACGGGAAGCCGCGGCCGGCCTCGTGCAGCCGGGCGAGCGCGGTCCCGAGAGCGGCGCAGTGCCGCGCCGTCGGCCGGCGGACCGAGACGCCCTCCAGGAAGGTGACGAGCGCGGCGGGCCGGCCGCACAGCTCACGCAGCGCCTGGCCGTCGCGCGCCGCGACCGGCTGCGGGCAGGTCAGGCCGTTCGCCGACAGATGCTCGAGCAGGCCGAGGAAGAACGGCAGGTCGTCGCGGTTCACCCGCTTCTCGTAGAGCGTCAGGATGAAGCGGCCGCGCGTGGCGTCGAGCAGATAGTTCGAGTTCTCGACGCCCTCCGCGATGCCCTTGAAGGACAGCACGTCGCCGATGTCGTAGGCGCGCAGGAAGGCCGCGAGCTCGTCATAGGGAACTTCGGTGTAGACGGCCATGCGGGACTCAGGGGAGGGCGGAAAGAGCGGCGCTCCCTCCTAAGGGCTGGCCTGCCCGGCCGCAACGCCCCCGGCGCCGCGGCCAGCCCTCATTCGGCGGCCGGGCGAAGCTCGCGCGGCAGCGGGAAGAACACGTTCTCGTCCGCCGTCGAGACGGTCTCGACCTCGACCGCGTAGCGCGCCGCGAAGGCGTCGATGATCTCTTCGACCAGGACCTCAGGCGCCGAGGCCCCGGCGGTGACGCCGAGGGTGCGGATGCCGCCGAACTCGCTCCAGTCGATGTCGTCCGCGCGGGCGACGAGCCGCGCCACCGGGCAGCCGGCGCGCTCCGCGACCTCGCGCAGGCGCTGCGAGTTCGACGAGTTCGCGGCGCCGACCACGATCAGCGCGTCGCAGTCCGGCGCGACGCGCTTGACCGCCTCCTGCCGGTTGGTGGTGGCGTAGCAGATGTCCTCGCGGTGCGGCCCGACGATCGCCGGAAAGCGCGCCTTGAGCGCCGCCACCACGGCTGCGGTGTCGTCGATCGAGAGCGTGGTCTGCGTCACATAGGCGAGCTCGCGGCCCTCCGGCGCTGCGAGGGCGGCGACGTCCGCCTCGGTCTCGACCAGCAGCACGGCGCCGTCGGGCAGCTGGCCCATCGTGCCCACGACCTCCGGATGGCCGGCATGGCCGATCAGCACGACGAGCCGGCCGCGGCGAAAATGCACCTCGGCCTCGCGATGCACCTTGGTGACGAGCGGGCAGGTGGCGTCGATCGCGATCAGGTTGCGGGCGCGCGCCGCTTCCGGGACCGACTTCGCAACGCCATGCGCCGAGAACACCACCGGGGCGTCGCCGTCCGGCGCCTCGTCGAGCTCCTCGACGAACACCGCGCCTTTGCGCTTCAGCGCATCGACCACATAGCGGTTGTGCACGATCTCGTGGCGCACATAGACCGGCGGCCCGAACCGCTCGAGCGCGGCCTCGACGACGTCGATCGCCCGCACCACGCCGGCGCAGAAACCGCGCGGCGCGCAGAGCAGGACCTTGAGGGGCGGCTTTGCTGTCATCGGGAGGTCGCTCGGCTTTCGGCGCGTCAAGGGCCGGTCGGCTGTCCCGGAGATGGCGACCCGGCCGGCGCGCTGTCAAGCCGCGAGCGCCTTTCCAAGCTCGTCGGGCGATTGCTATAACGCTCAGCGCCGCGGTTCGGCGGCGCCAGTCCGGGGGCATGCGTATGCGTCGCGTTCACGCAATCCTGGCGAAGACCGCCCGCGCCGGGGCGGCTGCGGCCTGCCTCGCCGCGCTCGCCGCCTGCAGCACGGTGGGCGGCGACGCCGACGCCGGCAAGCCCGCCCAGAAGAGCGAGGGCTTCGCCACCAAGCTGCTGCTCGGCAACGCCAATCCGCCGCCGGTCACGCCGCCGGAGGACCTCGCGATCAAGCGGCAGTGCCCGCCGGTCGAGGTGCTGCAGGGCGCCGCGGCTTTTCCGGTCTACGACACGCCGGGTTCGACCGATCCGTTCGCGCTGCGCTACCAGGCGACGCTCGCCGACACGGCCCGAGAGTGTTCGAGCCTCGGCGTCGAGGCGGGGGTGCGGATCGGCGTGGTCGGCCGCGTCATCCTCGGGCCGAAGGGCGCGCCGGGCGCGTTCCGGCTGCCGCTCAGGATCGCGATCGTCGACGACCAGAACCGCCCGGTCTATTCGCAGAACCACCTGATCGACGTCACCGTCCCGGCCGGCCAGACCCAGGCGGACTTCTCGCATATCGAGGACAACATCGTGGTGCCGATCCCGGAGAACCGCTTCGCGGGCTGGCGCATCCTGGTCGGCTACGACCCCGCCGGCGCGACGCCGTCCCGCGCCAAGCGCTGAGCGGCGGACGGCGCGGCGGCTCCGGCGCGCTTGACACCCTTCGGAGCCCCTCCTTATATCCGCCCGCCCGCGGAACGCCGCGCACGCGCCGGGGCGGAGTAGCTCAGCTGGTTAGAGCAGCGGAATCATAATCCGCGTGTCGGGGGTTCGAGTCCCTCCTCCGCTACCAATTCGCCGAGCGGCTGCTTCCGCCTGCTCCGCCTCAAAGGCTAGCTCGCGATCGCCTCACGCCGGCCGCCTGATCGGGCCGTCGGCGTCCGCCCTGATCGGGCCGTCGTGGGCGGATCCTAGTTCGGCCGCAGTTGGCCGAGGCACGACATCCGGGCGCCCAGCTCCTTTTTGAAGGCCGCCGTCACGGCGTTGCTCGGGGCATGGTGCTCGAACAGGAGCGCCAGCAATTTCATCTTCCGAGCCCTGGCTCCAGGAACGTCAAAGCTGGCGTTTTCGCAGGCGTGAAGAACGGCCTTCCCACATTCGATGGCGACCGGCTCGCTTCGTTCAGCCGCTCGGAGCAGCGCGTTGAGCCAAACGGTGACATCGCTCACGAGACCTTGGCTTCATCGCTCGCCGAGATCGACAGTTGCAATTCGCTGATGCTGGCCATCGGAAGGCGCCTCCATTCGCGGATCGCCCCTGGGGCGCTGTGGTCATGCGCACCTTAATGCCCGGTCGGGCGGATCGTTCCACGATGGCGGACGGTCGGCTCAGCGCGCGTTGCAGGCGCCTCGGCTCCTCCTCGCTCAGGCGCGTTCGGCCGGCGGGGGCGCCGGAGTGCAAAACGCTCCGGCGCTTGGGCGCTCAGGATCCTTCGGCGTTCGGGAAGAACAGCTGCTCGCCGCCGATCTTGTAGGCGGCGATCGCGTCCTGGCCGTCCCTGGAGATCAGCCAGTCGACGAAAGCCTGGCCCTCCTTGACCTTCACGGTCGGGTGCTTTTCGGGGTTCACCAGCATCACGCCGTACTGGTTGAAAAGGCGCTTGTCGCCCTCGACCAGGATCGTGAGGTCGTCGCGGTTCTTGAAGGAGAGCCACGTGCCGCGGTCGGCCAGCAGATAGGCGTCGCTGGCGGACGCTGTGTTCAGCGCCGGGCCCATGCCCTGGCCGACGTCGCGGTACCACTCGCCCCGTACGGCCGCGAGGTCGACGCCGGCGCTCTTCCAGAGGCGGAGCTCGGCGTTATGCGTGCCGGAGCGATCGCCGCGCGAGACGAACGGCGCCTTGGCGGCCGCCAGCTTGCGGAACGCCTCCAGCACGTCGAGGCCCTTGACGCCCGCGGGGTCGTCCTTCGGCCCGATCAGCACGAAGTCGTTGTACATCACGTCGTGGCGCGCCTTGGCGAAGCCCTCGGCGAGGAACTTCTCCTCCGCCGGCCGGTCATGGACCAGAACCACGTCGGCGTCGCCGCGCCGGGCGACGTCGAGCGCCTGACCGGTGCCGAGGGCGACGACCTTCACCTCGATCCCGGTCTTCTGCTTGAAGATCGGAAGGATGTGCCCGAACAGGCCGGATTGCTCGGTCGAGGTCGTCGAGGCGACGACGATCGAGGCCGGCTCGGCCCGGGCCAGTTGCGGCCCCAGCCCGAGTGCGGCGATCAGGCCGAACGTCAGGACGCCGCGGCGAAGAATGTCCAAGGCAGTTCTCCCTTGATGTAGGCTTGTGCTTCGGCCGAGCGCGGCGCGGTCAGCATCGCGCGGGTCGGTCCGTGTTCGACGGCGCGGCCGCGCGACAGCACGGCGACGTCGTCGGCGAGCCGCATGACCTGGCCGAGATTGTGCGAGACCAGCACGACCTTGGCGCCCCGGCGGCTGATCTCGCCGACGAGCTCTTCGACGAGTTCGGTCGCGGCCGGATCGAGATTGGCGGTGGGCTCGTCGAGCAGCAGGAGGTCCGGCTCGGTCGCCCAGGCGCGGGCGAGGGCGAGGCGCTGCTGCTCGCCGCCCGACAGCAGCGTCGCCGGATGTTCGGCGCGGGCCGACAGGCCGAGGCGGTCGAGCGCGGCGCGGGCCCGCGCCTTCCGCTCCGCGCGCGCAAGCCCGAGCGGCGACAGCGCCAGCTCCACATTGGCGGCGGCGCTGGCGCGCACCAGGACGGGCCGCTGGAACACGAAAGCGCGCCGCGGGGGCTTCGCGCCGGAGATCCGCACCGAGCCGGAGGTGGGCGCGACGAGACCGTCGATCACCCGCAGCGTCACGCTCTTGCCGGCGCCGTTCGGGCCGATCAGGGCGGTCACGCCGCCGGGCGCGAGCTCGAGGCGCAGGCGGTCGAGCACGGTTTTACCGCTGAACGCGACCACGACGTCGTCGAGCGTGATCGCGGCCATCACGCCGCCCCATAGGCGCGCGCGGCGTAGCCGCGAAGGCCGGCGGCGGCGGCGTTGACCGCGACCACCAGCCCGATCAGGACGAAGCCGAGGGCGAGCGCGAGGCTGAGATCGCCCTTCTGCGTCTCGAGCGAGATCGCAGTCGTCATGGTGCGGGTGTAGCCGTCGATGTTGCCGCCCACTACCAGCACGGCGCCGATCTCCGAGATCAGGCGGCCGAAGGCCGCGAGCGCCACCGTCACCAGCGAGAAGCGCACGTCGTAGATCACCACGGCCGAGCGACGGGCGGCGGAGAGGCCGAGCGACCGCAGCTGCGGCCCTAGCTGAGCCTCGGAATCCGCCACGATCTGGCGCGTCAGGGCGGCGATCAGGGGCGTCGCAAGCACGGCTTGCGCGACCACCATGGCGGACGGGGTGAACAGCAAGCCCGCGGCGCCGAGCGGCCCGGAGCGCGACAGAAGCAGGTAGATGAAGAGGCCGACCACCACGGGCGGCAGGCCCATGAAGGCGTTGAGCATCGCGACCGCCGCCGCCCGGCCGGGAAACCGCGCCACGGCGACCAGCGCCCCGAGCGGCACGCCGATCAGCAGCCCGATCCCGACCGCCGCCAGGCTGACGCGGAGCGACAGCGCCGCAATCGAGATCACGTCGCGGTCGAGCGTCGCCAGCCGCAAGATCGTTTCGTTCAAGGTTTCAAGCATGGACGCCGGGCTCCGCTTCCAATGATATGGAGCGTTAAGGCAGATCAATAGGAAAGGGCGTGCATATGAGGGCGCGTCTACGCCTCGACGGTGAATTCCGCGTCGGCGACGAGGCGATCCCGCTTGCGGCGACGCTCTCTCTGCTGGACGGGCTGGATCAAACCGGCTCTCTCCAAGGCGCCGCGAAGCGGCTTGGCGTCTCCTACCGCTCCGCCTGGGGACAACTTGCCCGGCTGGAGGCGTCGCTCGGCCGCGCCGTGGTGCTGAAGACCAAGGGACATGGCAGCGCCCTCACCGCGTTCGGCGCGGAGCTGCGCGAAGCTCTCGCCGCCGCCTTCGCGCGGATCGAGCCCGCGCGCGCGGCGGAGGAGGCGGCGCTCGGCGGGAGCCTCGCCGCGCTTCTCGGCTCCGCCGAAAAGCGACTGCGCGTCTGCGGCAGCCACGATCCGCTGCTGCTCTCGGTGGTCGAGCGCGTGTCCGGCGTCGAGTTCTCCGTCGCCGGCAGTATGGACGCGCTGGCGAAGCTCGCCGCAGGCGGGGCGGACGCCGCGGGCTTCCACTACGGCTCGGAAGGCGAGCCGCCGCCGCCGCTCGATGCGCTCTTCCGGGACCCGGAGCTGACGGTCCAACCGCTGTTTCGCCGGGAGCAGGGGCTGATGTTCGCGCCCGGCAATCCGCTCGGCATCCAGGGCATCCCTGACCTGGCGAGCCGGCGCGCCCGCTTCGTGAACCGGCAGCGCGGCGCCGGCACGCGCATCTGGTTCGAGCGGCTCTGCGCGGAGGCGGGCGTCGCGCCCGACGACATTTTGGGCTTCCACACCGAGGAGTTCACCCATCAGGCGGTCGCGGCGCTGATCGCCTCCGGCGCGGCGGATTGCGGCATGGGCACGCGCGCGGCGGCCGACGCCTTTGGCCTCGACTTCAGGCCGCTCGGCTGGGAGGTCTACTTCCTTGCGGCGCGCGCCTCGGTTCCAGCCGAACGGCTAGCGCCTCTGATCGAAGCGGCGCGTTCCGCGGCTTGCGAGGCGCCCGGCTATAGCCCGCCTCACCACAGCAGCCCGTGAGGATAGAAGGCGATCATGTCGCCTTCCGCGACCCGCGCGACGTCGTCGGCAAGCTCCGCGAGGCCGTCGCTTTCGGTCAGCGAGGTCAGCACGCCGGCGCCGTCGCGCGGGAACTTGCGCGCTTCGGTGACGCCGTCAGGCGCTTGCGCCAGGCTGACGCGCACGAATTCCCGCCGGCCGGACTTCTTCCGGTAGGGGAACGCCGCCCGCACCAGGCGCGGCGCGAGCGGCTCGTGCAGCGCCCCGCCGAGCCGCGCCATCAGCGGGCGGACCACGAACAGCAGCGTGACATAGACCGCCACCGGATTGCCCGGCAGGCCAACGAAGGCCGCGCCGCCGACGGCTCCCATGGCGAGCGGCCGGCCGGGCTTGATGCCGAGCCGCCAGAACACCAGCTGGCCCGCGGCCTCGACCGCCGCCTTCACGTGATCCTCCTCGCCGGTCGAGACTCCGCCGGACGTCAGGATCAGGTCGTGGTCGCGCGCCGCGTCGGCGATGCGCTCGGTCAGCATGCGCGGGTCGTCGCGTAGGACGCCGAGGTCGCTGACCTCGGCTCCGAGCCGGCGCAACAGCGCGCCCAGCATGGCGCGGTTCGAATCGTAGACGGCGCCCGGCGGCAGCGGCTCTCCGGGCGCGACGAGCTCGTCGCCGGTGGAGAACAGCGCCACCCGCAGGCGCGTCCTGACCGGCAGGCTGGCATGGCCGGTCGCTGCGGCGAGAGCGACGTCCTGCGGGCGCAGGCGGCGGCCGGCCGGGATCGCGACCGAGCCGGCGGCGATGTCCTCGCCGGCCGGGCGCATATTCGCGCCGGCCTTGAGGCCCTGCGGAAGAACGACCCGGCCGCCTTCGAGCCGGACATCCTCCTGCATGAAGACCGTGTCCGCGCCGGGCGGCATCGGCGCCCCGGTGAAGATGCGCGCCGCGCCGTTGATGGCCCGGGCGTCGCCGCCCGAGATGCGGGCCGCGATCCGCGCCGTCACCGGCAGCAGCGTCTCGCCCTCCGCGGCGAGCTCGGCGTGCCGGACCGCGTAACCGTCGACGGCGGAATTCGCGAAAGGCGGGACGTCGTTCCGGGCGAGGATGTCCTCGGCCGCGACGCGGCCGTCGGCGAGCGCGAGCGGAACCGTCTCGACGCCGGCCACCACCGGCAGCCGTTCCTGGATCAGCGCCAGGACCTCCTCGATCGTCATCAGCCTGCCGCCGAAGGCGAAGCAGTCGTCAGCGAGCTGCGCCATGCGCGCCTCCCGTCCGAAGCCGCGCCAAGGTGGCGTCGAGCCGCTCGGCGCTGGCGATCAGCAGATCCGCGACCGCGACCATGTCGTCGAGCGGGACGACGGGAACCGCCGCGTCCGGAAAGGGCTCGTCGCTCGCAACGCCGAGGATGCGCGGGTCGTCCGGGTGCAGCGGGGGCCGCCCGTTCGCGGCGCGGAACACCTCGATCTTGGCGTGAACGTCGCGCTTGAAGCCTTCCACGATCACGAGATCGGCCGCAGTCACCTTCCCGAGAAGCTCCGCCAGCGTCGCCTCCGGGCCGTCCCCGACCTCATGGATCTGGGCCCAGCGCCGCGCCGAGGAGATGATCACCTCGCTCGCGCCGGCCTGCCGGTGGAGGAAGGAATCCTTGCCCGGCTGGTCGAGGTCGAAGGCGTGATGGGCGTGCTTCAGCGTCGCGACCCGCAGGCCCCGCCGGACCAGCAAAGGGATCGCCTTGACCAGCAGCGTGGTCTTGCCCGCGCCGCTCCATCCGGCGAGTCCGATGACGCGCGGGCCGCTCATGCGTCCGCAGCCGGCGAAAAGCCAAGCGCCCTGAGCGCGACCGCCGTCTCAGGCTCGGACAGGACGTCGAGGAAGACGGCGAGCGCCTCGGATTTCACGCCGGGCGCATAGGCGAAGTCATAATGCTCTTCGGTCAGCGGCAGGAAGCCGAGCCCGTAGGCCTGCGCGACGCTCGATATGGCGACCCCCCAGTCGGCGCGGCCTTGGCGCACCGCCGCGGCGACCGCGTTGTGCGAACGCGGCTGGTTCCAGAAGCCGGCGGGCCTGGCGTCGCCGATCAGTCCCTCGACCAGCGCGCGGGTGCCAGACCCGGTGTTGCGGTTGACCATCACGGCGGCCTCGTCCCTGACGGCCGCAGCCGCCGCCTCGGCCGCCGAACGACCTTCGAAGCGCCGGTCTCCCGGCCGGAACACGATCCCCTGCAGGCGCCGCCAGCCTTCCGCCAGCGCGAGTCCTTCGCCCAGGAAGGGCGCGTTGTAGCGGCCGGTTTCCGGATCGAGCAGGTGCATGGCGGCGAGGTCGCATTCGCCCCGCTTCAGCGCCGCGAGCCCGCCGGCCGAGCCGACCCAGACGGCCCGCGCCCGAACGCCGCGGTCGGCCAGGATTCCGATGACGCGATCGAGCCCGACGCAATGGCTTCCGATGATGGTGAGGTCCGGAGGCCGCACCCCGGCGCCGAGCCGGATGACCGAGACCGTCTCGCCGGCTTCGAGGCCGGCGCGGTTGGCCGGAATGGAGAAGTAGCCGTCGGCCTGCGAGAACGCCGTGACCGAACCCGAGCCCTTCGGCAGAGGCAGCGCGACGAGCCCGTCCGGCGCATGCGCGAGCGACGCCATCACGAATTCGGTCCGGCCGAGCTCGGACGGGGTGCGCTGGGGCAACGTGGCCTCGATCGCCTGTTCCTCGCGCGGCGGCAGCCCGGCGAGCGCCCGCACCAGCGGCGCGACGAACTCATGGAAGGTGAACATCGCCGAGGTCGGGAAGCCCGGCAGCACCACGATCGGCTTGCCCCTCGAGAGCGCCAGACAGAGCGGCTTTCCGGGCTTCAGCGCGACGCCGTGCACCAGCACGCCCGGCGCTCCGAGCCGCGACAGGATCCGATGCGAGACGTCGCCGGCGCCCTTAGAGGTGCCGCCGGACAGCACCACCAGATCATGGGAGTCGATCGCGCCCGCGAGGGCCGCCTCGAGCGCCGCCTCGTCATCCCGGACGATGCCGAGCAGGTGCGGCTCGCCGCCATTCTCGGCAACCGAAGCGGCCACGATCGCGCCGTTGGAATCGTAGATCGCGCCGGGCCGCAAAGCCTCCCCGGGAGCGACGAGCTCGTCTCCGGTCGAAAGCACCGCGACCTTCGGCCGGCGCACCACCTCGACCTGCGCCAGCCCGCAAGCGGCCAGCATGCCGATCTCGCGCGCGGTGATCTGCGTCCCCTTGCGCAGCACCGTCTCGCCCATCGCCATGTCGGCGCCCGCATAGCCGACGAACTGTCCGGGCCGGGCCGCCTGGGTCAGATCGATCGTGAGCGATCCGCGGTCGAGCTCGGTGTGCTCCACCATCGCCACGGCGTCCGCCCCGCGGGGGATCACGCCGCCGGTCGCGATCGGGGTCGCGGTCCCGGCGGCCACCGCGAGCGACGGCGCCGCGCCGCAGGCGAGAATTTCGTGGTTCAGACGAAGCCGGCGCGGCGTCGCCTGGCTCGCGCCCTCGGTGTCAGCGGCGCGAAGCGCAAAACCGTCCACCAGCGCCCTGTCGAAGGGCGGCACGTCGATCGGCGACGTGACGTCGACCGCAAGCACGCGGCCAAGAGCCAGGCCGAGATCAACCTGTTCGGAGGACAGAGCCTGGTGGGGAACGGCGGCCCGGAACCGCTCAAGCGCCTCTTCGCGGCTGGCGACCGTCAGGAACTGTTCCTGGCGGGAGGCGGCCGCGAGACGGTCGAGAAAGGCGTCGTCCCTCGCGGGATGATGCTCGGTCAAAGCGGCGTCACCTCGATTTCGGCGCGCTCTGGATAGCCTTCCCGACCGGGGTTGACCAGAACCGCGCCGTCCGCCCGCAGGAGCTGCGCGATCGGCAGCCCGGCGCCTCCGAGCGGCTCCGCGCCGCCGGCCACGCGGCGCACGAACACCACCTCCGCCAATCCGATCGTCGAGGTGATCTTCCTCGTCAGCAGCGCCCGCTCGGCCGCCGGCGCTTCGGCGCCGGACAGCCGCTCGGCCGCCGGCGCTTCGGCGCCGGACAGCATTCCGAGGAGGGGGCGCAGAAGCGTGATGAACACCGCCAGAGCGGCTTCGGGGCGTCCGGGCGACAGCAGCACGGGCCGCCCGGCGGCGGCGCCGACGCCGGCCGTCTCGCCGGGCCTCAGGGCAAGCCCGTGGAGCATCAGCTCGCCCGCCGCCGCGAGCGCCTCCGCGCTGCGGTCGGTCCGCCCCTCGCCGGTGCCGCCGACGACCAGGATCGCGTCCGCTCCCGCCGACCCGATCCCCTCCGCGATCCGCCCCGCGTCATCAGGGACCGCGACCGGCTCGACCACGCCGCCCGCCGCCGCGCTCATCGCCGCCAGAGCGGCCGAGAGGGCGTCGCCGGCCGCAGGGGCGGGAGCGCCGGTCATGATCAGGCGCAGGCGAGGCGCGCGGATCGCGATCGAGGCGACGCCCGCCGCCGCAAGCGCCATATATCGCATCGGCGTCAGGCGCTCTCCGGCGCCGAGCAGCAGCGCCCCCGCGCGCATTTCGTCGCCGATCCCGCGAACGCCTTCGAGGGCAGGGGCGTCCTCCACGATCTCGCGCCCGACGAGCGCTTCAGGCGGCAGCACGACGTCGGCGCCGTCCGGCAGCGGCGCTCCGGCCTCCACCCAGACCGGCGGCCACCGCGGCGTGACCGGCGCGTAGGGGGAGGCGCCGGTGACCGACGCCGCCTCGACGGCCCAGCCGTCGCGCAGCGCGGTGCGGCGCGCGGGAACGTCCGCGGGCGCCAGCGCGTCGGCCGCCGAGACGAAGCCGATCGCGGCGGCGAGCGGCGTCGTTCGGGGCGCAACCGGCGCGGCCAGGCGGGCGAGAAGCGCAAGCGCCTCGTCGAGCGGCGCGAGCGCGCGGGAGGCTGCTCTGCTCATGCGCTGCGCGCGCTGCCGGCGGACGAGGCGGATTGGGGAGGGGCGGCGCGCGAGATCATCGCCAAGCGATGCGTCATGGCGGCCCGATGATCAAGGCCGCGCCCGCGGGGCGCGCGGCCGGCCGGGATCGTCTATGATCGCGCCTGACGCATCAGCGAGACGACGGCACGGTGCGAACGACGCACGTAATGCTCTGGCTGCTGTCGGCGGCCCTCCTGCTGCTCGGCGCGCCGGCCGAGGCGCAGATGCGCGGCCATGGCGGTCCCGTGCGGGCGGTCGCTGTCTCGCCGGACGGGCGGACGGCGATCTCGGGCGGCTTCGATCAGACAGCGATCCTCTGGGACACCGACGCCGGCGTCGCCCGCAAGGTGCTGCGCTTCCACGACGGCGCGGTGAACGCGGTCGCGGCGCTGCCGGACGGCCGCTTCGCCACCGCGTCGGAAGACGGCCGCGTCGCGCTCTGGACAAGCGCCGGCGGGGAGCCGGTCAGGGTCATCTCAGCCCACAAGGGTCCGATCGCCGGGCTCGCGGTCTCTCCCGACGGCGCCTCGCTCGCCACCGCGTCCTGGGACGGGACCGCCCGGATATGGCCGCTGGCCGGCGGCGCGGAGCGCGTGTTCGAGGGCCACAAGGGTCCGGTCAACGCGGTCGCCTTCCTGCCCGACGGGCGGCTGGTCACCGGAGGCTACGACGCCACGGTCCGTATCTGGCCGCAGGCGGGCGGCGCGGCCGCCCCCGTCATGGCCCAGCTGCCGTCGCCGGTGAATGCGCTCGCGGTCGCGCCGGACGGCGAGATCGCAGCCGCCGGGGCCGACTTCACGCTCCGGTTTCTGACGTCGGCCGGGACGGTCCGAACCGAGGTCGAGATCGCGCCTGCGCCCGTCATCGCGCTCGCGATGTCGCCCGACGGCGCGCGGATCGCGGCCGCGACCGCCGGCGGCGCGGTCGCGATCGTGGAGCGCGCGACGGGACGCATCCTGAACAGGCTCGTAGGCCCGGGCATGCCGGTCTGGTCGCTCGCCTGGCGCCCGGGCGGCGCCGAGATCGTCACCGGCGGAAGCGACCGGCTGGTGCGGCGCTGGAGCGCCGACACCGGCGAGACCCTCGGCCCCACCGCCATGTCCCAGCTCGCCGATCCGCTCGCCGAATATGCCGGCGACCGCGGCGCCGAGGTGTTCCGCGCCTGCGTCGCCTGCCACACGCTGAAAAGCGGCGAGGGCGAGCGCGCGGGGCCGAGCCTCGCCGGCGTGTTCGGGCGCCGGATCGCGAGCGCGCCGAACTACCGTTATTCCGAGCCGCTTCGGAACATGGACATCGTCTGGAACGAGCGCACCATCGCCGAGCTCTTCGACGTCGGGCCTGCGCGCTACACGCCGGGGACGAAGATGCCCGAACAGCGGATCACGAGCGCGGCGGATCGGGAAGCGCTGGTTCAGTTCCTTCGGAAGGCGACCGAGCCCCGTTGAGCTGCGGCTCGGCCGGCGCCGCGCGCTCGCGCAGATAGTCCTCCGTGGTGCGCGGCCGCGCGCGCTGCGGCGCGGCGTGCGGATCGAAGCCCTCGCTCAGCGCGGCCCCGACGCGGCAGTCGTCGCACATCTGCAGGATGCGGATCCGCCGTTCGCCTTCCACGCCGGCGAACATCCAGTGGCGGCCGTGGAGTTTCTCCATCACCCGCTCGATGGTGCTGCGCGTGCCGAACGGCTTCGCGCAAACCACGCATTGAAACGGCTCCTCCTCCTTCAGCGTGCGGCGCGGCGCGGCCCAGGCGTCGAAGTCGATCTGCGGCTTGAGGCTGATGACGTTCTCAGGGCAGGTCGCCGCGCACAGGCCGCACTGCACGCAGAGGTCCTCCTTGAAGGTCAGCTGCGGCCGTTCCTGATTGTCCGAAAGGGCCTGGGTCGGGCAGGCGCCGACGCAGGCGAGGCAGAGCGTGCAGGCCTCGGTGCGGAATGCGAGGCCGCCGAACGGCGCGCCGGCCTCGAGCGGCACGAAGGCCGCGGGTGCCGGCGCCACCGCGTGCATCTGGCGCAGCGCGAACCGGAACGTCTCGCGCTTGCCGCCGAACGGCATGAAGCTCGCCGGATCGGGCGCTGGCGCGCCGCGCGCCGCGCTGGCCAGCGCGGCGGCGAGCAGGTCGGGATCGTCGGCTGAGATGATCGAGACCGGGAGCGCTCCCGCCTGGCCCGCATAGCCCTGCGCGACGGCCAGAGCGTTGGCGAGCGCGACGCCGCGCTCGAGGCTGTCGAGGTCGTGCTTCGGCCGCGCCCGGGTCAGGACATGCGCGCCCGCCGCCCCATAGGCGAACAGCGCCGCAAACTGCTCCGGACCGATCTGCGTGACCTCGTTCACCTGAACCGGCAGCACGTCGGCGGGCAATCCCTCGCCGTAGCGGGCGAGCGCGTGGATCAGCGGCTCGCCATGATCCCCGTCATGGAACAGGACCATGGCCGCCCGGCCGCCGGCGGCGTCATAGCCGAGCAGCGTCGCCCGCAGCCGCCGCATCAGCGCGTCGGCGGACGGCAGCGCATAGCCGGCCGCGCCGGTCGGGCAGATCGAAGCGCAGTTCCCGCAGCCGGCGCAGACGTAAGGATCGATCGCGACCGAATCGCCCGCCGGCGAGATCGCGCCCGTCGGGCAAACCTCGAGGCAACGGGTGCAGCCGGTGATCCGCGAGCGCGAATGCGCGCAGATCCCGGCGTCGAGATCGACATAGCGCGGCTTGTCGAAGGTCCCGACCAGATGGGAGGCCTCCGCGACCGCGCGCTCGACGGCGGCGGGATCGCGCGGATCGGCCCTGAGATAGCCGGCCCGCACCTCATGGGCGGGAAACAGCGGCGCCGCGCCGGAGAGGTCGACGATCAGATCGCAGGTCGACGTCGCGCCGTCGCGCGGAGCGCCGAAGACGAGCCGCGCGCGGGAGGACGGCGCCGGTTGGGCGTAGTCGTCGACCTTCACCTGGAAGGCGCCGAGATGTCCGGCCGCGTTCCGGATCGTGCCCCGGAACACCGGAAAATCGTAGCGCAAGGGCGGCGCGACGTCGCCGGGCCGGCTGAGCAGGACCGTGACGTCGAGATGCTCGGCGAGCCGCTTTGCGGCGTCCAGCGCGCTCTCGTCACGCCCATAGACGAGCGCCACCCCCTGACTTTCCAGCGATACCATCGCGGCTTCGGGCAGCGGCTCGGCCGCCCCCGCGAGCAGGCCGGCGATCTTCGGCCCGGCCCGACGCGCTTCCGCCGACCAGCCGGCGTTCTCGCGAATGTTCACATAGGCGACGCGATCTTCGGCCCCGAGTTCGGCCGCGACCTCCCCGAACAGGGGCGCCTGAAGCGTGCACGAAACAGTGATCGGGGCGCCGCTCGCAGTGGCGTCGCGGAAGCGGTCCAGCTCACGGCCGCAGAGCTGGTCGGCGGTTCTCAGCGTTCCTCCGCAGGCCGGCGCGATCGCCGCTTCGTCGAGCGGCATCGTCTTCTCGCAGGAACAGGCGAACACGATACGGTCGGTCACGGGCGCGGCAGCGTTCCAGGTTCGACGCGCGCCCCTTCGCGGAGCGCCGAGCGTCCTTTATACTTTGAAGCGTTCGAAACTGCGATCCGATATCGGCACCAGGGGTCTGGGCTTGTCCGCAGTCTACAATCAACCCCGCCGCGGCCGCCGCTCATGACGCTGCTCGCGCCCAGCCGGCCGGCCTCCCGCCTCACGTTGCCGCCGGCGTTCTCGCAAGCCGAAGCGGCGCCCGGCGAGGACGCGTTCGCCGCCGCTTGCCGGATGGCTAGCGCCGCGGAGGCGGGAGCGTTCGTGGTCACGGACCGGGACGGCGTCATCGATTTCGCGGTCGTGCTGGCGCCGGACGAGCCGCTCGCCTCCGCCCGCCGGGCGCTGTTCGCCGGGATGCTGGCGCTCGCCGAGGCCGTGGGGGCGGCCGGTCCGGCGGAGATGCCGGTCGCGATCGCCTGGCCGGACACGCTGCTCTATGACGGCGCGCGGCTCGGCGGCGGCCGGCTTGGCTGGCCGCAGGATTGTTCCGAGCAGGCGGCGCCCGACTGGCTGGTCTTCGGCGCGATGCTGATCGCCTCCAAGGCGCACGCTGGCGACCCCGGCCTCACCCCGGGCTCGACCTCGCTGGAGGAGGAGAGCTTCGGGCCCGGCGCCCGCGAGCTCATCCTCGAGAGCTTCGCGCGCAACCTCATGAAAGCGTTCGAGATCTGGAGCGAAGACGGGTTCGACGCGCTCGCGGCGCGCGTTCTCGGCCACATGCCCGAGCCGGCCGGACGGCCGCGGCGGATCGAGCTGAACGGCGACTGCCTGGTTGGCCCAGATGGCGAGCGGCTCGCGCTCGCGCCCGCGCTGAAGGCGGTGGCGTGGCGGGACCCCGAGACCGGAGGCGTGCGGCTGTGACCGCGCTCAGGCTGCCCCGCACCATCCGCTTCGATCCCTCCGACACCTTCGTGTTCGAACGTGCGGCCGAGCCCGGCGAATGGGCGGTGCCGGGCTCGTTCCTGTTCTGGGACCAGGACGTCGCCGCGCTTGCGGGCAAGCAGCGCGCCGCTTTCCGGGCGGGCTTCGTCGGCGTGCGCTCGCTCGGCTTTTCGACCCTGGTCGTGATCGTCGAGGCGAGCGAGGCCGAACGCGACGAGGCCGTGGAGGATCTCGCCCGCCACATCCATGAACGTCTCGGCGCGCCGGATCTGGAGACGGCCCGGGCGGCTGCGCGCGAGGAGGTCGAGGTCGCGGCCTCGCTGTGCCGGCCGGCGGTCGGCAGCCTGATCGCCATGCACCGCACCTCGGAGGAGGGCGAGATCCGCGAATCGTTCAGGACGCTGCGCCGGCGCGCGCCCGGCGAGGACCGGCTGCACGCAGGCCTCCGCGCCTTCCGCCTCATCGAGGCGGACGATGAGGAACAGCCGGAGGAGCATGTCGACCTGCTCTCCCTCCAGCGCGCCGGGGAGGCGGGCCGATGACCGAGTTCTGGGTGTCGAGCGGCCATCATCTCGTGCAGCGGACGGAAGGCGGCGGCCTCGCCGTGACCGACGAGTTGATCCTCGCCTATCTGGCGCGCCCGGAGCTGGCGCCGCCGCCGGAAGCCTGCGTGGCCGAGCGCGCGCTCTACGCCGCGCTGCTGGCCGAGCCGCGGCGGCCCGTCGCGCCGCAGGAGATCGCCGCGATCGAGGACGCGGACGCGCGCGAGAACTGGGAGGTGATGCTCGCCTTCCGCGACCGGCTGCTGGGCGCCCGCTCGATCGAGGCGGCCTATCTCGCGCTGGTCCGGGAGGGCCTGCAGGGCGTGCCGTCGCTGTTCGTCAACCAGCTCGTCCATCTGATCCTGCGCAATGCGCTCGACGGCTGCGAGGACCCTTACGTGCTGCGCGCGGCCGAGCTGTTCTTCCGGGAGCAGCGCGTGACGCGGCTCGACGGCGCGACCCTGCTCGCCGACGCCGAGATCATCGCCGCGCGCGAGGGGACGGCGCCGCTCTCGCCGCTTGTCGCCATGCTGGGACAGGAGGCGGCGCACGAGCTCGACGTGCTGAACGACGAGAACGCCTGGAGCTACTGGAGCCGCTCCGACGCCTTCACCATGGCGCTCAACCTCGGCTCCAGCGCAAAAAGCCGCGCCGGTCTCGCGACGGTGATCGAGGTCTGGATCAGGCATCTGCTCAACGTCGAGGTCCGCGTCGCTCCGCTCGATCGGCTGGAGGACCCGGACTGGCGCTGGTTCGTCGGTCTCGACGCGGAGGCGACCCGCATCGGCAACGCGCTGTGGCGCGGCGAGGAGATCGCGGCGCATGAGCAGGAGCGGCTGATCGGGCTTTTCAGCCTGTCCTTCGCCGATGCGCGGGACGTCGACAGCCGGATCGGCGACCGACCGTTGTCCCTGCTGCTTGCGATGACCCCCGAGAAGAGCCTGCGCGTAAAGCCCCACAATTTGATCGCCGGCCTCCCGCTGGCGTCGAACAGGGCGGCGGCCTAGTGGACGGCGCGCGGAGCCCAGCGCCCGGTCGGCCGGACAGCCGCTTCGAGATCGGCGTCATCGTCGTGCGGCGGCGTCTCAAGGGCCCATGGGCGAGCCACGCCTGGCTGCCTGTCGCGGCGCTCCCGGCTGCGCCGCAGGCAGCCCCGTGGACCAAGCTCGCCGAGGACGACGACGGCGAGACCTTTTTCGCCGGCGTCCACGAAGTGTCGCTCCATCCCGCGGAGACGTCGCATTACCGCGACAACCTCGTGATGGACCCGCCGAAGCTCTGGATCCTTCTGCGCGAGGATGGCGAGGGCTGCTCGGTCGCGGCCGTCACGGCCGACCCCTATGAGGGGGAGGCGATGGCCGAGGGGAACGGCGAGGTCGTGGAGGCCGTGCCGATGCCCTACCAACTGCAGGCGAAGGTGATGGCCTTCGTCGAAGCCTTCCACGTCGAGCGCAAGTTCGAGAAGCGGAAGCGCGACCGCGCCGACCCCGAGGCGCTGGCGCGCGGCGGCCACACCCGGTCGGGCGGAGGGGACAAGTGAGCGGCGATTTCCTCTCGCGCTGGTCCCGGCGCAAGGCCGAGGCGGCCGCGCCGTCTCCGCAGAGCGAGAGCGCGCCGGCGCCCGAGCGCGAGCCGAGCGGCGCGGTCGCCGAAGAGGCCGCGCCATCGCCGGAGCCCGCGAGCGCCGAGCCAGCCGAAGCGGTCGCCGAGCTCACAGCCGAGGAGATCGCGGCGCTGCCGCCGATCGAGGAGCTGAGCGCCAGCAGCGACCTCCGGCCGTTCCTGCGCGCGGGCGTCCCGGCGCTGCTGCGCAACGCGGCGCTCCGGCGGATGTGGGCGGTCGATCCCGCGATCCGCGACTTCCTCAACGACGCCCGCGAATACGCCTACGACTGGAACGCGCCCGGCGGCGTGCCCGGGCTCGGTCCCTTGCTGCCGACGGACGACGTCAAGGCGCTGGTCCGCTGCGTCTTCGATGGCCAGAGCCGTCGTGCGGAAGCGCAGGACGAGTCCGCCGCCGGCCTGGACGGATCTCAGCCGCAGGAGCCGTCCGCCGTGGGCGATGCGGCCTCGGGTTCGCTCGCGGAGGAGCCGACGCCTCACCCGGAGGCGGCGGCCCCGCTGCAGGCAGTCGCGCCCGCCGCAGCGGCGCTGACGGGGAAGGTCATGGCCGCCGAAGCGGCCCCCGCGGAGACGCGGGAGCGGCCTGTCGAGACAGGGCCGAGGCGGGTTCGCCGCCATGGCGGCGCCACGCCCGCCTGACGATCGCGCGCGACCCCGAAATCGTGATTGCACAAGTTTCGAACGCTTCTTATCATGCCTCAAAACAAGGGCAAAAACAGAGCTTCGTCAGAGGCTTTGGGGAGCGGACCAAGTGGGTGCGGCCGAGTCGGACGCCCGGGTGCCAGGCGAAGCGGGGCTCGCCGCGCTGCCTTGCGGGCATGTCGACGACGTCGATCAGCTCCGCGCCCGGCATTACGACCTCCTGGCCGTCCTTCTGGGCCGCGCGCCGGACCAGCCATTGCTGGACAGGCTGGCCCGCCTCTCCGGGGATGACAGCGCGCTTGGGCGGCTCACGGCGAACCTCGCCCGCGCCGCCGCCCAGACCGACGCCGCGGCGGTCGATCGCGAATTCTTCAACCTCTTCATCGGCGTCGGGCGCGGCGAGCTGCTCCCCTACGCGTCCTATTACCTGACGGGCTTCCTCAACGAGCGGCCGCTGGCGCGGGTCCGCGGCGACTTCGCCGCGCTCGCGATCGAGCGGCAGGAGCTCGCGAGCGAGCCTGAAGACCACGTCGCGGTGCTGTTCGAGGCGATGGCGGGTCTCGCGGCCGGCCGCTTCGACGCCGGGCCCGGCGAGGAACAAAGATTCTTCGAGCGCAATCTGCAGCCCTGGGTCGAGCGGTTCCTGGCCGATCTCGAGACGGCGAGCGCCGCGCGTTTCTATCGCTCGGTCGGCGCGCTCGGCCGGGCCTTTGTCGAGATCGAGGCGGAAGCGTTCGCGATGGATGCGTGAGGTCCTGCGCATCGCGGCGCAAGCCGCGATGCGCTCCCTGCAATACGCCGGCGCAAGCGGCCCGAGGAGGAGTGAGGACGATGGGGCAGGATCGGAACCGGGGGCTTGGGCGCCGGCAGTTCTTTCGCGCGCTCAGCGGCGGGGCGGTCGTGACCGCGGCCGCGGTGGCGTCTCCGATGGCGGCGACCGAGGCGCAGGCCTACGACCCCGGCAATGAAGAGACCAAGGCGCGGTACCGGGAGAGCGACGACGTGAAGGCGTTCTACCGCACCAACGCCTATGAGACGCTGCCCAACAACGCGTTCAACGCCAAGAGCAAGTGAGGCGGCCATGCTGATCAAGCGCAAGAATGGCGGCGCGGCTCCCACCAGACTTCAGGCGGCGGCCGTGGGATTGGCGGCCGGCGCGGTCGACCGCCGCGGCTTCCTCCGCAGGTCCGGCCTGACGGCGGGCGCGCTGGCGGCGGCCGGCTCGATCCAGCTGGGCGCGGTGCGCAAGGCGCAGGCCGCGGGCTCCTCGGCGGTCGGCGACGACGTCGTCATCCGGAAGAACATCTGCACCCACTGCTCCGTCGGCTGCACGGTCACGGCCGAGGTGGTCAACGGGGTGTGGGTCGGTCAGGAGCCGTCCTGGTCGAGCCCGATCAACCGCGGCACGCATTGCGCCAAGGGCGCGGCGATCCGCGAGCTCGTGAGCAGCGACCGCCGGCTCAAATACCCGATGAAGCTGGTCGGCGGCGAGTGGAAGCGGATTTCCTGGGACGACGCGATCAACGAGATCGGCGACAAGCTGACCGCGATCCGCGAAAAGGGCGGCGCCGATTCGACCTACTGGCTCGGCTCCGCCAAGTTCACCAACGAGGCGTCCTACCTGTTCCGGAAGTTCGGCGCGTTCTGGGGCACCAATTCGGTCGATCATCAGGCGCGCATCTGCCACTCGACCACGGTCGCGGGCGTCGCCAACACCTGGGGCTATGGGGCCCAGACCAACTCCTACAACGACATCCGCAACGCCAAGACCATGATCATCATGGGCGGCAATCCCGCGGAGGCGCATCCGATCTCGATGCAGCACGTGCTGTCGGGCAAGGAGCTCAACCGCGCCAACATGATCGTCATCGACCCGCGCTTCACCCGAACCGCGGCGCACGCCACCGAATATGTGCGGATCCGCTCCGGCACCGACATCCCGGTGATCTGGGGCCTGCTCTGGCACATCTTCGAGAATGGCTGGGAGGACAAGGAGTTCATCCGCCAGCGCGTCTACGCGATGGATGACGTTCGCAAGGAGGTCGCGAAATGGCCGCCCGACGAGGTCGAGCGGGTCACCGGCGTGCCGGGCGAGCAGCTGAAGCGCGTCGCCGAGATGTTCGCCAAGCAGAAGCCCGCAACGCTGATCTGGTGCATGGGCGCGACGCAGCACACCGTCGGCACCGCGAATGTCCGCGCCTTCTGCATCCTGTGCCTCGCGACCGGAAACGTCGGCAAGCCCGGCACCGGCGCCAACATCTTCCGCGGCCACACCAACGTGCAGGGCGCGACCGACCTCGGGCTCGATGTGACGACCCTGCCGCTCTACTACGGCCTGGTCGAAGGCGCCTGGAAGCACTGGGGGCGCGTCTGGGAGGTCGAGTACGACTGGCTGCAGTCGCGCTTCGACGAGGTTCCGGCGAAGGCCGGCCGCAAGGCCCGCACCCGCAAGGAGAACATGGAGACGCCGGGGATCACCTCGACGCGGTGGTTCGACGGCGTCAACCTGCCCGCCGAGGAGATCGACCAGAAAAGCCCGATCCGGGCCATGATGGTGTTCGGCCACGGCGGCAACACCGTGACGCGCATCCCCGAAGCCATCGAGGGCATGAACAAGCTGGAGCTGCTGGTCGTCGCGGACCCGCACCCGACCACCTTCGCGGCGCTCAACGCGCGGCAGGACAACACCTACCTGCTGCCGATCTGCACCTCGCTCGAGATGAACGGCTCGCGCACGGCCTCGAACCGCTCGCTGCAGTGGGGCGAGCAGATCGTCAAGCCGGCCTTCGAGTCGAAGACCGACTATGAGGCGCTCTACCTGCTGGCCAAGAAGCTCGGCCTCGCCGACAAGATGTTCAAGAACATCAAGGTCGAGAACAACGTCCCCCTCGCCGAGGACCTGCTTCGCGAGATCAACCGCGGCGGCTGGTCGACCGGCTATTGCGGCCAGAGCCCCGAGCGGCTCAAGGCGCATATGAAGAACCAGCACAAGTTCGATCTGGTGACGCTGAGGGCGCCGAAGGACGATCCGGAGGTCGGCGGCGATTATTACGGCCTGCCATGGCCGTGCTGGGGCAAGCCGGAGATCCGGCATCCCGGATCGCACATCCTCTACAACACGAACCTGCACGTGAAGGAGGGCGGGGGCACCTTCCGCGCGCGCTTTGGCACGGAGCGCAAAGGCGTCACGCTGCTGGCGGAGGACAGCTTCTCCAAGGGGTCCGACCTCACCGACGGCTATCCTGAATTCACCATGGCGGTGTTCAAGAAGCTCGGCTGGGACAAGGATCTGACGCCCGAAGAGCTGGCCGTGATCCAGAAGATCGGCGGCGACAAGGTCGACGCCGTGAGCTGGGCCAACGACCTCTCCGGCGGCATCCAGCGCGTCTGCCTTGACCACGGCGTAACGCCCTATGGCAACGGCAAGGCGCGCGCCAACGCCTGGAACCTGCCCGATCCGGTGCCGGTGCATCGCGAGCCGGTCTTCACGCCGCGGCCCGACCTCGTCTCGAAATACCCGACTCGGCCCGACGAGCGGCAGTTCCGCCTGCCGAACATCGGCTTCACCATCCAGAAGGAAGCGGTGGAGCGCAACGTCGCCAAGGATTTCCCGATCATCCTGACCTCCGGCCGACTGGTCGAATATGAGGGCGGCGGCGAGGAGACGCGCTCGAACCCGTGGCTCGCCGAGCTGCAGCAGGACATGTTCGTCGAGATCAACACCGGCGACGCCAGCGACCGCGGCATCAAGGACGGACAGTTCGTCTGGGTCGATGGTCCCGAGAAGGCCAAGGTGAAGGTCAAGGCGCTGGTCACCGACCGGGTGGGCAAGGGCGTCGCCTTCATGCCCTTCCATTTCTCCGGCTGGTATCAGGGCGAGGACATGCGCCGCTACTACCCGCAGGGCGCCGACCCGGTCGTGCTCGGCGAGAGCGTCAACACGATCACAACCTACGGCTACGATCCGGTGACCGGCATGCAGGAGCCGAAGGCGACCCTGTGCCAGATCCGAGCGGCATGAGGAGCGACGCGCAATGGCCCGGATGAAGTTCCTCTGCGACGCCGACCGCTGCATCGAGTGCAACGCCTGCGTCACCGCCTGCAAGAACGAGCACGAGGTGCCGTGGGGCATCAACCGGCGACGCGTGGTGACGCTGAACGACGGCCGGCCCGGCGAACGGTCGGTGTCGATGGCCTGCATGCACTGCACCGACGCGCCCTGCGCGGCGGTGTGCCCGGTGAACTGCTTCTACACCACCGCCGACGCCGTGGTGCTGCACTCCAAGGACATCTGCATCGGCTGCGGATACTGCTTCTACGCCTGCCCGTTCGGCGCGCCGCAATATCCCCGCGTCGGCAATTTCGGCTCGCGCGGCAAGATGGACAAATGCACCTACTGCTCCGGCGGGCCGGAGCCGGATTTCTCGGTCGCCGAATACGAGAAATACGGCTCCAACCGCCTGGCCGAGGGCAAGCTGCCGCTCTGCGCCGAGATGTGCTCGACCAAGGCGCTGCTCGCCGGCGACGGCGAGATGATCGCCGAGATCTACAAGCAGCGGGTGGTCAAGCGGGGCTATGGCTCCGGCGCCTGGGGCTGGAAGACGGCCTATCGCGAGACGGTGACGATCTGAACCGCCCTGCGGGCGCGCGCGCCCGTGCGGCCATGAAGACGCGTTCGGGAGGACGGCCGATGCGCTCAGCGTTGAAGCTTCTCAGCACTCTTGTCGTCGCCGTGACGCTCGCGGGCGCGCCGGTCGCGGTCGGCGCGGCCTTCGCGCAGAACCCGACGCAGATCGGCGAAAACCCGTCCGGGGACAACCCGACGGCGGATTCGGTCAACGAGGAATACCTGTTCAAGCAGGATTCCAAGATCCACGGCCGCGTCACCATCCCGGACAAGAAGGCCGCGAACCTGATCCAGCCGCAGGGCCGCGAATACCGCGCTTTCCACGAGCAATCGCTGCCCTGGATCGCCGGAGTGGTGATCCTCGGCATGATCGTCGCGCTGGCCGCGTTCCTCCTGATCAAGGGCCGCATGGCGTCGCCGCGCAGCGCGGAGAAGATCACGCGCTACAACGCGTTCGAGCGCTTCAACCACTGGATGACGGCGACCTGCTTCATCGTGCTGGCGCTGTCAGGCTTGAACTACATCTTCGGCAAGCGCCTGCTGATGCCGCTGATCGGCCCGGACGCCTTCGGGGCGGCCTCCCAGCTTGCGAAATACGCGCATGTCTACCTCGCATGGCCGTTCATGCTGGGGGTTCTGACGATGCTGTTCGTGTGGGTGAAGGACAACATCCCGAACCGGATCGACTGGGCGTGGCTCAAGGCGGGCGGCGGCGTGCTCGGCGGTCACGCGCATGCGGAGCGCTTTAACGCCGGCCAGAAGGTCATCTTCTGGATGGTGGTCGGCTTCGGTCTCGCGATGGGCTTCACCGGCATCGCCATGCTGTTCCCGTTCGCGCTCGCCGACGTCAACGGCATGCAGCTGATGCAGATCGTCCACGCCTCGATCGGCGCGCTGTTCATCGCCGGCATCCTTCTGCACATCTACACCGGCACGGTCGGCATCGAGGGGTCGTTCTCCGCGATGGGCAGCGGCGAGGTCGACCTCGCCTGGGCGCGCGCGCATCACGATCTCTGGGTCGAGGAGCAGCAGGCGAAGGCCGCCGGCGGCCCGCGCCTCAAAGGTCATCCGCAACCCGCCGAATAGGCGGACAGGCCATGCAGCGCAGCCGCGGCGCACGGGATCGGAGAGAACAATGAAGGCGTTCCTTATCGCGCTCGTCGCCGCCGTGGCGATTGCGTTCGGCGCGAGCGTCGTGCTCAGCGGCAACCAGCAGCTCGCCTATCAGAAGTTCGCCACCTCCGGCGTCCGGATCTCCGAGCCGGGCACGAACCTCGTCGGGCACAAGTGGAACGGCGATCCGACGCCGGCCGACTTCACCAACGAGACGCGTGAGAAGGCCGAGGACGCCCGCGCGGACTCCAAGGGCTCCTGAACTGGCCGCCGCTTCAGCGCGCCCGCTCATCAGAGGCAGTTTTGAGGACCTGATATGACCAAGCGTCTTTCTGTCGTCGTCCTCGTCGCGGCGACCTTCGCGGCCGCTCCGGTCATGGCGCAGGAGCCTGCTGCGAAGCCCGCATCCAACGGCCAGCCTGCGGATCTGTGCCAGGAGCTGCTGGCCTTCGTAAAACCGCCCGCGACCGCGAACCCGCCGGCCGCCACCCCGACGGACCCGAAGCAGCAGACGGCGGTTTCCGCGCCGACCGGGAAGGCTGAGGAAAAGCCGGGCGCCGCAGCCGGCGTCGTGCAGCAGAAGTCGGGGCTCAGCGGGCCGGTCAGCAACGACTCCACCGCGTCGGGCGTCGGCGGCGGCGGGGACGCCGCAAAGAGCGCAGCTGACGCGCGCCGCGCCGCAAACAGCGCGGCGAAGGCGCCGACGCCGGCTCCCACCACGCCGCCGCCTCCGACCAAGCCGAGCCCGGAGGCCGTAGCCCAGGCCGAAGCCGCCGCAGCGGCGAACGATCCCGCGGGCTGCCAGGCCTCGGTCCAGAGCATGCGCCGCGCGGGCGTGACGGTGCCGAGCCCTCTCCTGGCGCTGGGAGCGCTCGACCCGAAGTTCTTCGCGGCCCGCTGACGCGGCTCGCGTCGCGTCCGATCGCGCTGGACGAGCGCGGGCGACAGGACGGCCTACGCAGCGAGCTCGCGCTGACGCTCCCTGAATTGCGCGCCGGGCAGCCGGAACGCACGAAAAAGGCGGGAGAGCCGACCGGCTTCCCGCCTTTTTCGTACCCTGTCGCGCGCCCGCTATTCGGCGGCCATAATGGCCGGCTCGACCGGCGTCACCCGCGCCGCGCAGAACTTGAACTCCGGGATCTTGCCCATCGGGTCGAGCGCCGGGTTCGTCAGCAGATTGGCCGCGGCCTCGGCGTAGCAGAAGGGCATGAACACCATGCCGATCGGCACGTCGCGGTCGGAGCGGACCTTGACCACGACGGCGCCGCGGCGGGTCTCCAGACGCATGGGCTGCCCGGGCTCGAGGCCGAGGCGGTAGAGCTCCTTCGGCGCCAGGAAGGCGACGGCCTCCGGCTCCAGCGCGTCGAGAACGCCGGCGCGGCGGGTCATCGACCCGGTGTGCCAGTGCTCCAGCACGCGGCCGGTGGACAGCACCATCGGGAATTCCGTGTCCGGCACCTCGTCGGGCGGCACGATGTGCGCCGGAACGATCTTCGCGCGGCCCGACTCGGTCGGGAAGCCGGCGTAGAAGATGATCTCGTTCCCCGGCTCGTCCGGCGCGTCGACCGGATAGGTCACGGCGCCTTCGCGCTCCAGCCGCTCCCAGGTGATGTTGTTGAGCGACGGCATGACCTGCGCCATCTCGGCGAAGATGTCGGCCGGACCCGTGTAGTTCCAGTCGAGTCCGAGCCGCTTCGCGAGCTCCTGGATGATCCACCAGTCCTGCCGCGCGTCGCCGGGCGGCGACACCACCGGCTGCGCGATCTGCACGCGCCGGTCGGTGTTGGTGAAGCTGCCCGCCTTCTCGGCGAAGGCGGACGCCGGCAGCACCACATCGGCGTGGAACGCGGTCTCGGTGAGGAACAGGTCCTGCACGACCAGATGATCGAGCATCGCGAGCGCATGACGCGCGTGGTTGAGGTCAGGGTCGGACATCGCAGGGTTCTCGCCCTCGACGAACATGCCCTTGATCTCGCCGGCGTGGATCGCCCGCATGATCTCGACGACCGTCAGGCCCTTCTGCGGATCAAGCTTCTGGCCCCAGAACTCCTCGAACAGCTCGCGGACCGCGCCCTTCTCGACGTCCTGATAGTCCGGATAGACCATCGGGATCAGTCCGGCGTCGGAGGCGCCTTGGACGTTGTTCTGGCCGCGGAGCGGGTGCAGCCCGGTGCCGGGCCGGCCGATCTGGCCGGTCACCAGCGCCAAGGCGATCAGGCAGCGCGAATTATCCGTGCCGTGCACGTGCTGGCTGATGCCCATGCCCCAGAAGATGATTGAGGCGCGCGAGCGGGCGTAAAGCCGCGCGACCTCGCGCAGGGTCTCGGCGTCGATGCCGCAGACGCTCGCCATCTTCTCCGGCGTGAACTCGACGATCTTTTCCTTCAGAGCCTCGAAGTTCTCGGTGTAGCCGGCGATGTACTGCTCGTCGTAGAGCTTCTCCGTCACGATGACGTTGAGCATCGCGTTGAGCATCGCGACGTCGGAGCCCGGCCGGAAGGCGAGGTGCTTGTAGGCGTGGCGCGACAGCGCCTGGCGGCGCGGATCCATCACGATCAGCTTGGCGCCGCGCTCCTTCACCGCGTTCTTGATGAAGGTGGCGGCGACCGGATGGTTCACGGTCGGATTGGCGCCGATGATGACGATCACCTCGGCGTCGAGCGCCGCGGAGAACGGCGCGGACACGGCGCCGGAGTTCAGGCCCTCCATCAGGGCCGCGACCGAGGAGGCGTGGCAGAGGCGCGTGCAATGGTCGACATTGTTCGAGCCGAAGCCGAGCCGCACCAGCTTCTGGAACAGATAGGCCTCTTCGTTCGAGCCCTTCGCGGAGCCGAAGCCGGCCAGCGCCTTGGGGCCGTGCTGGTCGCGGATGGCCTTCAGGCCGCCCGCGGCGCGGTCGAGCGCTTCCTCCCACGTGGCTTCGCGGAAGTGCGTCCACGGATTGGCCGGGTCGACTTCGTCGTCAGCGTCCTTGGGCATGTTGTCGAGCCGGATCAGCGGCGCGGTCAGCCGGTGGGGATGGTGGACGTAGTCGAAGCCGAACCGGCCCTTCACGCAGAGGCGGTTCTGGTTGGCCGGACCGTTACGGCCCTCCGCGTAGACGATCTTCTCGTCCTTGACCTTGTAGGAGACCTGGCAGCCGACGCCGCAATAGGGGCAGAGCGAGTCCACCTCGCGGTCGGGGTAGACGGTGCGGGTCTGCTCCGCGTCCAGATAAGCGGCGGGCATCAGCGCGCCCGTCGGGCAGGCCTGCACGCACTCGCCGCAGGCGACGCAGGTCGAGCCGCCCATCGGATCGTCGAAGTCGAACACGACCTTCGTGCCGGCCGAGCGATACGCCATGCCGATGACGTCGTTGACCTGGACCTCGCGGCACGCCCGGACGCAGAGATTGCACTGGATGCAGGCGTCAAGGTTGACGCTCATGGCCGGGTGGCTGATGTCGCTCGACCACCGCTCGGCGGTCGGGAAGCGGCTCTGCTCCACATTGACGAAGTCGGCCTGCGCCCAGAAGTGCGAGGTCGGATCGTGCGAGGTCTCACGCTCCGGCTGGTCCGCGACCAGAAGCTCGAGCACCATGGCGCGGGCCTTCGTCGCGCGCTCGGTCGCCGTCTTGACCTTCATGCCGACGCCGGGGGTGCGCTTGCAGGAGGCGGCAAGGACGCGCTCGCCTTCGATCTCCACCATGCAGGCGCGGCAATTGCCGTCGGGCCGATAGCCCGGCTCCGGCTTGTGGCAGAGGTGCGGGATGTGCGTGCCGAGCCGCTTGGCGACGGACCAGATGGTCTCGCCCGGCTGCGCCTCGACCTGCTGCCCGTCGAGTTCGAAGACGATGCGGGGAGCGGCGTCCGCGTCCTTCTTGATGCCGTCGAGGCCGCTCGGCCCGGGCGACGCCTGGCCGCCCGACTTGGCTCCCACCGAATAGGCGCCGCCGGCGCCGGGGCGTTCGCCCGAGGCCTGGCCGCCCGCGTCCTGCACGCCGGGCGCGCGGAACTCCGCCTTGGACGAACCGATCTCGTCGCTGCTCTTATGGCCGTCGTCGTTCATGATTCCGCTCCAACATCTGGCGTCGGAAATAGGTCAGGGCCGCCGGAGGCGGCGGCGCAGGTTGGTTCGTTCACTCGGCCGCGATCGACCGTGGCGCCGGGAACAGATCCGGGAAGAACCGGATCACGCTCGTCAGCGGGTTCGAGGCCGCTTGGCCCAAGCCGCAGATGGAGGCGTCGCGCATGCATTGCGACAGCTCTCCCAGCAGTTCGGTGTCCCAATCGCCCTGTTCCATCATCATGCGCGCCTTCTGCGTGCCCGAACGGCAAGGCGTGCACTGGCCGCAGGACTCGTCCTCGAAGAAACGCATCAGGTTCAAGGCGGCTCCACGAACGTCGTCCTGATCCGAAAGAATCACGACGGCCGCCGAGCCGATGAAGCAGCCGTATTTCTCGAGCGTGCCGAAATCGAGCGGTATGTCGTTCATGGAGGCCGGCAGGATGCCGCCTGAGGCGCCGCCCGGCAGGTAGGCCGCGAACACATGGCCGTCGGCCATGCCGCCGCAATATTCGTCGATCAGCTCCTGGATGGTGAGGCCCGCCGGCGCGAGCTTCACGCCGGGCTCCTTAACGCGGCCGGAGACCGAGTAGGAGCGCAGCCCGACGCGGTCATTGCGGCCGTGGCTCTTCCACCACTCCGCGCCGCGCTCGATCAGGTCGCGAACCCAGAACAGCGTCTCGATGTTGTTGATCAGGGTGGGGCGGCCGAACAGGCCGACCTGGAACGGGAAGGGCGGCTTGTGCCGCGGCAGCCCGCGCTTGCCCTCGAGCGACTCGATCAGCGACGATTCCTCGCCGCAGATGTAAGCGCCTGCGCCGCGCCGCAGGTGGATGACCGGACCGCCCGCAGGCAGCTTGGCGATTTCGCGCGTCAGGATCTCGCGCGAGATCGGGTATTCGTCGCGCAGATAGATGTAGACGTCGGTCGCCTCGACGACATGAGCGCCGATCAGCGTGCCCTCGAGGAAGCGGTGCGGGTCGGTGTTGAGGTAGAGCTGGTCCTTGAAGGTGCCGGGCTCGCCTTCGTCGCCGTTGACCGCCATCAGCCGCGGGCCCGGCTCGCCGCGCACCGAGCGCCACTTGCGGCCGGTCGGGAAGCCGGCGCCGCCGAGGCCGCGCAGGCCGCCGTCGTCCAGAGCCGTCAGCACCTCGTCGATCGAGAGCGCGCCGCTGCGCAGCCGGTCGAGCGTGGCGTAGCCGCCGTCGCGGCGATAGGCGTCGTAGTCGACATAATCCGGCACATGCGCGTGGGTGTCGCCGGCCGCGACCGCGGCCGCGACGCTCTCCGGCGTCGCCCGGTGCAGGAAGTTGTGCCCGACCTCGACCGCCGGCGCGTGGTCGCACAGCCCGACGCAAGGGGCGCGCACGACGCGCAGGTCACCCTTCAGCTCCGCCTGCAGCGTCTCCAGCAGCTTCTCCGCGCCGAACATCGCGCAGGTGATGCTGTCGCAGACCCGCACGGTCAGCTGCGGGATGTCGGCCTCGCCCTCCCGCACGACGTCGAAATGGGCGTAGAAGGTCGCGGTCTCATAGACTTCAGCGAAGGCGAGCCGCATCTCGTCGGCCAGCGCCGCCAGATGCGCCGCGCTGATCTGCCCGTAGGTGTCCTGGATCAGATGCAGATGCTCAATGAGAAGGTCGCGCTGGCGCGACCGCTCGCCGAGCAGCGTCTCGATCTCGACCTTCGCGCGCGGTTCGACCTGGCGACCCTTCGGCACCGGCCGCGCGGCGTTACGGCCGCGGCCGGGATGCGAGAAACGCTGTACGTTCTGGTTGTTAGCCTGGCTCATATCGCTATGCACATTCGCCGCATTGAAATTTGGAGCGGTTCTACCGCATCAGTGAGCACTCGTCAGAAAATTACTGGCCCCCGAAAGCCCTCAGGGGACGATCAGCCTCTGAGCGATGCTTCATGACCACGGCGCCGGCCTGCTCGTCGAGCCGGTCGACGCGCGGTCCCACCACCGAGCGCAGCCGGATCTCGAACGCGTCGAGCGCATCGTTCGCCCGCTGGATCCGGCTCGCCGGCGGTTCGCCCGCTAGCCCGGACAGCGCTTTAGCCAGCTCGGCGCGGATCTCCTCCAGAAGATGTTCCGTCAGAGGCGGCCGCGCCTCCGCCGCATAGGCGTCGCTGATGACGACCGGCCAATCTACGGAAGTTCGCGGATCGCACATCGGAAGCGGTTCTCCAAGCCTCACAACTTAAACCCGGGACCACCGGCCTCGCCGCGCAGCCGGCGCTCCGGTCATTTCACCCGCGTCTCAATATGGAGCAGCAGTTTTCAACGGCTCCAACGTTTAGCAGCGATTGCGGCCGCTGGCCATCACATCTGGCATGCCAGGCGATACGAACTGGCCGGGCACGCGCGTCGAAGCAGATTCTCCGAGCGTCTGATGTGCATTTCTTCTGCGCTACCAGCGATCGCCCGCATTGGCGGCGGCGGGCGCGCGTCTTGCGCCTCTGGCGCGGAACAGCAGCCGCTGCTCGGCGAATTCGCGCTCTGCGCGCAAGGCGGCGAGTTCAAGCTCGAGCAGATCGAGCCGCTGACGGGAGGCGCTGGCGTCCGCTCCTGCGCGCTCCAGAAGGGCCCCGTGAAACACCAGTTCCAGCGCGCGCCGCTCGCAGTCCGAAACCCGCAGGCGCGCCTGGTCGAGCGCCTCGGCCAGCTCTCTGATCATGTCGCCCATGGCCGGTCCTCCTGGGCAGGACGCGCTGTCGTCCTCGGCGCCGCCTCAGGGCGCCTTGGGGTTGTTCTGTTCGGCCTGCGATCGGTTCAGCACGCCGCCCTCTGGCGCGGACGTGATCCCGTGATTGGCGACATAGACCACCAGCACGCCGAACAGCGCGAGGACGATCACGGCCACCATCGCAATGACGCCGTAGGCAGGCCTCGCCTTGCGGCGCGGCTGATCGGCTGGATCGGAACGGTGCAGGGAAGCCATGGCGCCTCATGGGCCGCTGGTCGGGAGAACTGTTCCGGAAGCGGCGCAAGCGGCGGAAAGTTCCCGCCGCGCGGCTTTCCAAGGCGTCCCGGAAGGTCGCGCGGCCGGGACGACTGCGGCCGCGCGACGCCGCGTCAGCTCTGGAAGAAGGCCAGCAGGTCCGGGTTGATGATCTCCGGATGGGTCGTGCACATGCCGTGCGGCAGACCCTGATAGGTCTTCAGCGTGCCGTTCTTCAGCAGCTTGACCGAGAGCGGCGCGGAATCCGCGTAAGGGACGATCTGGTCGTCGTCGCCATGCATGACCAGGGTGGGAACCTCGATCGCCCGCAGGTCCTCGGTGAAGTCGGTCTCGGAAAACGCCTTGATGCAGTCATATTGCGGCTTGGCGCCGCCGATCATGCCTTGGCGCCACCAGTTTCCGATCACGCCCTCGCTGACCTTCGCGCCCGTTCGGTTGTAGCCGTAGAACGGTCCCTCGGGGAGATCGCGATAGAACTGCGCGCGGTTGGCCACGAGCGCGGCGCGCAGGCCGTCGAACACTTCGATCGGCAGGCCGCCGGGATTGGACTCCTTCTTGACCATCACCGGCGGCACCGCGCCGATCAGCACCGCCTTGGCGACCCGGCCGGGATCGGCCCTGGCGACGTAGCGGGCGACTTCGCCGCCGCCGGTCGAATGGCCGACATGGAACGCGCCCTTGAGGTCGAGGGCGGCGGCGAGCTCCTTCACGTCGGCCGCATAGGTGTCCATCTCGTTGCCCGTCGCGGTCTGGCTCGAGCGTCCGTGGCCGCGGCGATCATGCGCGATCACCCGGAACCCCTTGTCGAGGAAGAACAGCATCTGGGCGTCCCAGTCGTCGGCGCTCAGCGGCCAGCCGTGATGGAACACGATGGCCTGCGCATCTTTCGGCCCCCAATCCTTGAAGAAGATCGTGGTCCCGTCCTTGGTGGTGATCGTGCTCATCGCGCGGGTCCTTGTCTGATCGGAGGGTCTTGCCCCTCCTTCGCCAGCTTAGCCGCCTGGGCGGTCGTGGCTTGCTCATAAATCGAGCTGGCTTCGCCGCGATGACGGCGCGTCGATCGTCGAGAGGGACTCGCCGGCGTCAGGCCGCGACGCGCTCCGGGCGGGGCGTGCGGCTGAGCAGCAGCGCCGCGATCAGATCGGTCTGGTTGACGATGCCGATCAGCTGGCTGTGGCGGTCGACGACCGGCAGATGGTGGAGGCCGGCGGTCGTCATCAGCCGGACCAGGTCGGCGATCGGCGCGTCCGGCGTCGACGTCTTGGCCGGGGAGGTCATCACCTCCCGCACCACCGAACTCGGCGCCGTGCCGTTGAGAGCCCTGAGGTGGAGGCGCTGCGTCAGGCTCAGGCGCGGGCCCTTCGGCCCCCAGGCGACCTTGTCGAGCAGGTCGGTCTGGGTGAGCATCCCGATCACCCGCGCGTTGCCGTCCGTCACCGGCAGCGCCTTGACGTGGTGCCGCCGCAGGATGTCGAGCGCTTCGAGCAGCGGCGTCTCGGGCGAGACGCCGATCACGTCGCGCGTCATCACGTCGGCGCAGGTCAGCTCGCCGGAGCGCCGGCGCAGCGCCCGCATCTCGGCGCGCCGCAGGATCATCTCGAGGTCGCCGCGGTCGACATCGAGCAATTCGTCATGCTCGGCGAGGGCCGCGTCGATGTCCTCCGAGCTGAAGCCGAGCCGCACGCTCTGCGGCGGCTCGTTCTCGCGGGGCGCGGTCGAAACGGCGGGCGCGCGATGCGGATAGGCGCGGCCAGTCAGGTTGTTGTAGGCGACCGCCGAGGCGAGCAGCAGGACGGAGTTCGCCAGCACCGGCCAAAACACGAATTCATAGCCGAGCTGGCTGATCGCAGGGCCGCCGACCACGGCGGTGAGCGCCACCGCGCCGCTCGGCGGATGCACGCAGCGCAGCGCCAGCATGGCCGCGATCGCGCCGCTGACGCCGACCGCCGCGGCGAGAAAGACATCGGGCACGAATTTCGCCGCCGTGACGCCGATGATCGCCGCGACAATGTTGCCGCCGATCAGCGACCAGGGCTGCGCCAGCGGGCTCGACGGCACAGCGAACAGCAGCACGGCCGACGCGCCCATCGGGGCGATCAGCAACGGCAGATGCGCGGCCTCGCCGCCGACCAGCCAGGCGCTCGCGAACCCGGTGATCGCGATTCCGAGCAGGGCGCCGACCGTGGCGCGCAAGCGTTCCGTCCGGCTGACCGGCGCGAGCGATGGCGCAAGGCGGCGCATGAGTTCTGCGAGCGTGGGCATCGCTCCTCCTGTCGTGCGGCGATCTAGGTTCCGGCGCCCGCGCCGGCGAGGCCACGCCGCGGGCAGACGAAGACAGGCGGAGCCCGGCGGCCGGGCCCCGCTCGTCATTCTGCAAGGAAGCTCAGGCGGCGAGGAGCTCGTCGGCGGGGCCGAAGAACTCGTAGTGAATCCGCGACGGCGGCACGCCGCGGCTGACGAGCCCGCTCACGAAGGCGCGCAGGAAGGCGCGCGGCCCGCACAGGAAGTAGTCCGCGTCGCGCAGCGGCGTGTGCTGCGCGAGCCATTCGGGCGTCACCAGCCCGGCCTCGTCATAGGTCTCGCCCTGCACGTCCTGCGCGCGCGGCCTCTCGTAGAAGAAGGTCGTGCGGATGCGGCCGCCGGAGGCTTTGGCGAGCGCCCGCACTTCCTCGCCGAGCGCGTGTGTCGCGCCCGACAGCGCGCCGTGCACGAAGTGGACGGCCTCGCCGGCGCTCTGCCGGGCGAGCGCGCTCAACATGCTGACCATCGGGGTCAGCCCGACGCCGCCGCTCACCAGCACGACCGGCCGCTCCGCGGTCTCCGGCAGCACGAATTCGCCGGCCGGGGCGGCGGCCTTCAGCCGGTCGCCCGGCTGGGCCTGGTCGTGCAGCCAGTTCGATGCGGCGCCCTGCGGCTCGCGTTTGACCGAGATGCGGTAGCCGTCATCGCCCGGCGCCGACGAGATGGTGTAGTTGCGCTTCAGCGGCGCGCCCCCCGGGACCTCGAGCCGCAGCGTGAGATATTGCCCGGGGCGATGCGGCAACGTCTTGCCGCAATCGGCGGGCTTCAGCACGAAAGAGGTGATGACGTCGCTCTCGCGCCGCTTCTCGGCGACGATGAAGTCGCGCCAGCCGACCCAGCCGCCGGGCGCGGCGGCGTGCTCGGAATAGATCTGCGACTCGCGCCCGATCAGGATGTCGGCGAGGAACCAGTAGGCCTCGCCCCAGGCTGCAAGGATCTCGGGCGTGGCGGCGTCGCCGAGCACGTCCTTGATGGCGGCGAGCAGCGCTTCGGCGACATGCGGATAGTGCTCGGGCAGGATGTTCAGCCCGACATGCTTCTGGGCGATCCGCTCCACCGCGCCTGCGAGCGCGCCGAGATTGTCGATGTTCTGCGCGTAGGCCAGCACGGCGGTCGCGAGCGCCTGCGGCTGCGAGCCCGTCTCGCCGTGATGCGACTGGTTGAAGAGGTCGCGGATTTCCGCGTTCTGGAACATCCGCTCATACATGCGGCGGGTGATCGCGAGGCCGTGGGCCTGGAGGGCGGGGACCGTCGCTTTGACGAGGCTGACCGTCGACTCGCTGAGTTCTCTTGGCATGGAGTCCCCATAAGATGTGCTTGCGGCACATCTTCTAGAGCCTTGGACAAAAGGTGTAAAGAGAATATATCTTCTAAATGCGTCTGACCCTGCACACCGACTACGCCCTGCGCGCGCTGATCTATCTCGGCCTTCGCCCCGATCGCCGCGTCTCGATCCACGAGATCGCGGAGGCCCACCGCATCTCCGAGAACCACCTCGTCAAGGTGATCCACAATCTCGGGCGGGGCGGCTTCGTGCAGACCGCGCGGGGCAAGGGCGGCGGCTTGAGGCTGGCGCGCGCCCCCGAGGAGATCCGCGTCGGCGACGTCGTTCGCTTCACCGAGGAGGATCTGGCGCTGGTCGCGTGCTTCCAGGCGGAGGGGCCGGGCTGCGCGCTGATCAATGTCTGCCGGCTTCAGAATCTTCTGGGCGAGGCGCTTGGCGCGTTCATGGCCGTCCTCGACAACAAGACCCTCGCCGACCTGATCGGCGGCGCGAACCGCCTGGCGATGACGGCGCGCCTCGGCATTCCTGATCCCGCGGACGCCTCGACGGCCGGCAGCATCGCGCCGATGCGCTGATCCGAGCCGGCGCGCCCCGGAACGGGACTTCAACGAATTGAGGCGTCAGCGCCGGCGCGCGGCGGCGATCGCTGCGCCGAGGCCAGCGAACAGCAGGGCGCCGGCCGCCACCACGCCGATCCGAACCGCGTTGGCCGGCAGCAGCGGAGCCCCGGCGGTCGCCTCCGCGGAAAACGATCCCTCGACGCGATGGCGGCCGGGCACCGGCGCATCGAGATTGTCGCGGCGGTCCGGCAGGATCGGCGTCTTGTCCTGCTGGCCCTCGACCGCTTTGGCGAGATAGCGGTCCATGAAGCCCGGCAGCACGGCGTTGCCCAGCACGGTGAGCGCCGTCGTCCAGCCGATCCAGTAGTCGGAGCGGCCGCCCTGCGCGGCCTGGAAGATCGACTCGGCGACGAGTTCGGGCTGCGCAGGCGTTCCCATCGGCCGCGGCGCCCGGGCGAGATGCGCCCGCGCCCAGCCGAACTGGGGCGTGTTGACGGCCGGAAGGTCCACCATGACGATCCGCACGGCGGAGCCGTCATGGATCAGCTCGGAGCGGACCGACTCGGTGAAGCCCCGGATAGCGTGCTTGGCGCCGCAGTAAGCCGACTGCAGCGGGATGCCCCGGTAGGCCAGCGCGGAGCCGATCTGGATGATCGTCCCGCGGTCCCGCACCCGCATGCGCCGGAGCGCCGCCATCGTGCCGTGGACGAAGCCCAGATAGGTGACTTCCGTGACGCGACGGAACTCCTCGGGCGACATCTCGCCGAAGCGGGAGAACACCGTCTCCATCGCGTCGTTGACCCAGATGCGGATCGGCCCGAGCTCCGCTTCGATGCGCTCAGCGGCCGCAAAGATCGCCTCAGGGTCGGCGACGTCGGCTGCGATCGGCAGCGCTTGGCTCCCGCGCCGCGTCACCTCCGCGCGCACGTCCTCGAGCGCCGCCGCCTCGCGGGCGATCAGCCCAAGCCGGAAGCCGGCCGCCGCGAACCTCATCGCGACCGCCCGGCCGACGCCCGCGCTCGCGCCCGTCACCACGACGACCGGCCCGTCTTTTCGATCCATCATCCGCCACCCCTGTTCGAGACGGGGAACGGCGCGGCCGTCACTCGGTTCCGGCGTCCGGCCAACCTCCGAGGCCGGCGCCTTCGAGCAGCGGGCGCGCCGCCGCGAGCTCCGCGCCCATGAAATCCATGAAGGCGCGCACCCGTGGCGACTGCCGCAGGTCGGGATGGGTCAGGATCCAGAGGTCGGCGGAGAACATCGGATCCGGCGGCGCGAGGCGGATCAGTCCCGGCCGTGTCTCGGCGATGAAGCACGGGATGTGGCCGACCCCGAGGCCTGCCTCGACCGCCTCTGCGAGGCCGAGCACGGTGTTCGCCCGATAGCGCAGATTGGCCTCGGGGATGTTGTCGCGCGCGAACCTGACGACCTTCAGCCCCGTCAGCTCCTCGCCGAGCGACACCCAGGACCGCGTCTTGAGTTCGCCGAGGCCCGGCAGGGCGGCGGGATCGGGGAAGTCGATCGCCCGGCCGTAAAGCGCCCAGGCGATGCGCGCGACGCGGCGCCCGACAAGGTTTTCCGGCGGGCTGTCGGTCGCCCGGATCGCGACGTCGGCGTCCCGCTTGGAAAGGTTGAGGGCCGGGTTGCCGATCACGACGTCGAGCCGGATGTCGGGGCAGGCCTGCTGGAACCGCGCGAACAGCGGGGTGAGCAGGTGAATCAGCAGCGTGTCGTTGGTCGCGACCCTGAGGTCTCCGGCCGGCGAGATCGCGCGTCCCTCGATGCGGCGCGAGAAGGCCGCGATCCGCTCTTCGACCTCGGCGGCGAGCCGGGTCATCTCCTCGCCCGCGGGCGTCAGCCCGTAGCCGTTGCGCCTCCGCTCGAACAGCGTCACGCCGAGCGTTGCCTCGATCTGGCCGAGCCGGCGGAACACGGTGGAGTGGTTGAGGCCGAGCGCCGCAGCGGCGCCCGGCATGCCGCGCGCCTCGGCGATCGCCTTGACCAGCCGAAGGTCGTCCCAGGAGAGGGACCGGAACAGGTCGGCCATTCATCCTCCCAAGCGCTTCAACTCCCAAGCGCTTCAACGCATCTTCTTGCAGTCAAGCATCATGATCATCATGGCGCAACGCGTAATTTGCGCAGGATCAAGCAAAAGGGCTCGCGAGGCGGCCGTCGCGGGGCCACCTTGCACGCAACGGCGCAAGACGGCGCCTTTAGATTGGAGCGCTGCAATGGCTCACAACGGCATCCACCACGTCACGGCGATCGCGGGTCCGGCCCGCCGCAACGTCGACTTCTACACCCGCGTGCTGGGCATGCGGATGGTCAAGAAGACCGTCAATTTCGACGATCCGACCACGTATCACTTCTATTATGGAGACCAGCAGGGCTCGCCCGGCTCGATCCTGACCTTCTTCCCGTGGGCGCATGTCGCGCCGGGCAGGCTCGGGGTCGGCGAGACGCAGGAGACCGTGCTGCGCGCGCCGGAAGGCGCGCTCGGCTACTGGACGCACCGCTTCGTCGCCGAGGGCGTTCGCCACGAGGCGCCGGAAACCCGCTTCGGCGAAACGGTGCTGCCGTTCCGTGACCCGGACGGGATGCGGCTTGCGCTTGTGGCCGTGCCGGGAGCGGAGGCGGAGCCGGCCTGGAGCGGCGGCGACGTGCCCGCCGAGCATGCGATCCGCGGCTTCCACGGCGTCAGCCTGCTGCTCGAGGACATCGGTCCGACCGCGGCCATCCTGACCGACGTGTTCGGCTACGCGCAGGAGCGGACCGAAGGCGCCACGACCAGGTTCCGGGCCGGCGACGGCGTCGGGGACGTGATCGACCTCAGGGCGGCGCCAGGCTTCCTGCCGGCCAGGCCGGGCGCAGGCGCGGTGCACCACATCGCGTTCCGGGCGGCCGATGACGCCGAGCAGGCGGCGCTGGTCGAAAAACTCGCGCGCGATCACGGCCTCCGCACGACGGAGCAGAAGGACCGCGACTATTTCCGGTCCGTCTACTTCCGCGAGCCGGGCGGGGTGCTGTTCGAGATCGCGACCGACGCGCCCGGCTTCGCGGTCGACGAGCCGGCGGACCGGCTCGGCCAGGAGCTCAAGCTGCCGAAGTTTCTCGAGCCGCACCGCGCGCGGATCGAGGCGGCGCTGCCGGCGCTTGGCGAAACGGTCCCGGTCGGCTGAACCAAACAGTCGGCTAAGTCGTAGTGGCGGACGATTTCGGTCGCCCGCCGACCTTTCTCCCTCCCCCCTCTGATGTGGCCGCCGCTGCGGCCGGAGGTTCGCCATGACGGTCGCACAGACCTTCCGTCACCCGCATCGCTTCGTTCCCGGAACGGACGCCTCGCGTCCGCCGCTGCTCCTGCTGCACGGCACGGGCGGCGACGAGAACGACCTGCTGCCGCTCGGGCGCGCGCTTGCGCCCGGCTCGGCGCTGCTCGCGCCGCGCGGCAACGTTCTCGAGGGCGGGGCGCCGCGCTTCTTCCGGCGGCTGCGCGAAGGCGTGTTCGACGAGGACGATCTGCGCCGCCGCGCCCATGAGCTTGCCGACTTCGTCGCCGAAGCGCGCGACGCCTATGGGCTTGAGAAGCCGGTCGCGCTCGGCTTCTCGAATGGCGCGAACATCGCCGCGGCCGTGCTTCTGCTGCGCCCGGAGACGCTCGCCGGCGCGGCGCTGCTGCGCCCGATGAGCCCGTTCGCGGCGCCGCCTGCGGCCGCCCTCGCGGGGACGCCGGTCCTGATGCTGTCAGGATCGCTCGATCCGCTCGTGGCCGCCGACGATGTCGGGCGTCTCGCCCAGACGCTGGGCGCGGCCGGAGCGGCCGTGGATCACCGCACGCTGCCGGCAGCCCACGGGCTGACGCAGGGCGATCTTGGGGCTGTGACCGAATGGCTGGCGCGGCTCTGAGGCTTCTACCGATGACGAGGCAAGCTTCTGCCTCGTCAGCCTGCACGTCTCCGTCGGCGGCCATGTAACGGATGCGCGGGACGGCGCGTATTCCGTGGCGTATAATCTGCCGCCAAGAGGGCCCCGTAAACAGAGGCGACGCCAGATCGCCGCCCGGAGGAAGACATGACCAGACATTTCGTGCCCTTCGCTGCGGCGCTCCTGGCGGGCGCGCTGGCGGCGACTCCCGTGCTCGCCGAAGATGACGCGGCGGCGCGCGACCAGCGCTGGACCGAGCTTCGCCAGGATGTGTTCGGCGACCGGGCCGTCGAGCAGTCCAAGGATGTCGTCACGCTCGACGCGCCGGTCCGCGCGGAGGACGCCGCCCTGGTGCCGATGGCGATCAAGACCGCCGATCCGGCCTCGATCAAAGGCCTGACGCTGATCATCGACGAGAACCCGGGGCCGGTCGCGGCGCGGGTGACCTTCGGTCCCGCCGGCGACGCCGGGCTGCTGAAGCTCCGCACGCGGGTCAACACCTACACCAACGTGCATGCGGTGGCGGAGACGACCGACGGCAAGCTGTTCGACGCCGTGCGGTTCGTGAAGGCGAGCGGCGGCTGCTCGGCGCCCGCCGGCTCGAGCGACCAAGAGGCCATGAAGGGCATGGGCGAGATGCGCCTCAAGGTCCGGGACGAGATCACGCCCGGCAAGAGCGCGCAGGCGACCCTGATGATCCGTCACCCGAACTTCAACGGCATGCAGATGGATCAGGTGAAGCGCACCTACACGCCGGCGCGCTACATCAAGGAGATCAAGGTCTCCTACAACGACAAGGACGTCTTCACGCTCGTCAGCGACATCTCGCTCTCGACCGACCCGGTGATCGAGTTCGGCTTCAAGCCGGAGGCCAAGGGCCAGATCAAGGTCGCGGCGACGGACACCGAAGGCAGCCATTGGGAAAAGACCTTCGACGTTCCGACGCAGAGCAACTGATGTCCCGCCTGATGCGCGCCGCCCGGCTTGCGGCGGGCGCGCTGGTGATCGCCACGGCGGCGGCGCACGCCGCCGGCGGTCCCGGCTCGGCGCCCGAACCTGACGGCCTCTGGACGGGGCCGATGCAGAGCTACACCCCCTCGACCCTCAAGGGCGCAGAGGTGGTGGACGCCGACGGCGTGGCGGCGCTGGTCGCCAAGGGCGACGCGGTGCTGATCGACGTCGCGCCGGCCGACCGCAAGCCGCCGACCCTGCCCGAAGGCGCGCTCTGGGCGCCGCAGCACCGCTCGATCCCCGGCTCGGCGTGGTTCCCGGGCGCGGGCCCCGGCGATCTGTCGCCCGCTCAGGAGGCCGCCCTCAAGGCGCGCGTCCTGGAGCTCGCCGGCGGCTGGCTCGACCGCCCGATGGTCACCTTCTGCCATCCCGACTGCTGGGGCAGCTGGAACATGGGCAAGCGGCTGCTCGGCTGGGGCTTTCGGAACGTCTTCTGGTTCCCGCAGGGCCGGGAAGGCTGGCAGGAGTCGGACCGGCCGACCGCCGTGATCAAGCAGGACTCCGTATGGGCCGCGGCGGCCAAAGCCGAAGCCGGGCCAGCCGGCCCTCAGTAAGGCGGCTCAAGGAGCGACCCAGAATGCTGTCCCGCCGCGTGATGCTTCTGGGCGGCCTCTGCGCCGTCGCCTGGTCGGCCGCCGCGCAAGCCGCGCCGGTGGCGCCGTTCTCCGCCGACGCGTTCGACGCCGCCGTGAAGCAGGGCGGACCGGTGCTTGTCCACATCCATGCGGCCTGGTGCCCGATCTGCCGGGCGCAGAAGCCGATCCTCGAAAAGCTCCTGGCCGAGCCGCGCTTCGGCGCGATGCGCGCCTTCGAGATCGACTTCGACGGCGATCAGCCGAGCGTGCGGAAGGTCGAAGCCCGCGTGCAGAGCACGCTGATCGTCTACAAGGGCGGGCGCGAGGTCGGCCGCTCGGTCGGGGAACGGCAGCCGGAGTGGATCGAGGATCTGCTCGAGAAGGCGCTCTGACGCGCCATGCTCTGGACGCTGGCTCTCGCCTTCGCGGCGGGCGTGCTGTCGGTGCTGTCGCCCTGCGTCCTGCCGCTGCTGCCGATCGTGCTCGGGGCCGCGGCGTCCCAGCACAGGCTCGCGCCGCTGGCGCTCGCAGCCGGGCTTGCGCTCTCCTTCGTCGCGATTGGGCTGTTCGTGGCCACGATCGGCTTCGCCGCCGGTCTCGACACGTCCGTGTTCAGGACCGTCGGCGCGGCGCTGCTGATCGCGCTTGGGATCGTGCTGCTGTTTCCGGCGGCCGAAAAGGCGTTTGCGCGGGCTGCGGCGCCGGCGGCCGGATGGGCGGGCGCGCGGCTCGACCGCATGTCGCGCGCGGGCGTCGCCGCGCAGTTCGGGGTCGGCCTGCTTCTCGGCGCCGTCTGGAGCCCCTGCGTCGGCCCGACGCTGGGCGCGACCTCGCTGCTCGCCGCGCGCGGCGAGCGCCTCGGCGAGGTTGCGCTCACCATGACGGCGTTCGGCCTCGGCGCCGCGGCGCCGCTGCTGCTGATCGGACTCCTGTCGCGAGGGGCGCTGCTGCGCTGGCGCGGCCGTCTCGCCGCCGCCGGCCGCGGGGCGAGGGCCGCTCTCGGCGCGCTGCTGGTGCTGCTCGGCGCGGGCGTGCTGAGCGGCTACGACAAGACTCTCGAAGCCGCCCTGCTGGACCGCTCGCCGGACTGGCTGACGGACCTCACCACGCGGATCTAGCGGCGCTGATCAGTAGCGCTTGTAGCCGAGGAACTTGCCCGACATCGCGAGCTTCACGCGGTCGCCCTTCTGGTCGGGCTGGCGCTCGAGCGTCATGTCGAAGTCGATCGCCGACATGATGCCGTCGCCGAACTCCTCCTGGATCAGCTCCTTCCAGGTCGTCCCGTAGACCATCACCAGCTCGTAGAAGCGGTAGATCAGCGGGTCGGTCGGCGGGATCTCGCCGAGCGAACCGCGATACGGGATCTCGGTCAGCAGGATCTCGGCCTCTTTCGGCAGATCGAGCATCTCGGCCGCCTTGGCGGCCTCACCGGGCTCGAGCCGCATCTGGCCGAGCAGCGCGGCCGTCACCACGACCGGCGAGGTCGAGACCGACACCCGCTCGTGGATCTGCTTCCAGGTGAGGCCCTTCAGGCGCTTGGCGCTGAGCACCAGTTCGGTGACTTCTTCGCGGGTCATCTTCAGCGTCTCCATCGGCTTGCGCGCCGCGCCGAAGGCTTCCGTCAGCGAAGGAAGGCGCGGGCCCTCGGTTCCTGCAGAACCCGTGCCACCGCGCCGCGGACGCCATTGCGACGCTCGTGTGGGGCCGCGAACGCCAACCTGCGGCGGCTCGGCGCACTACGACCTAGGCGGCATTGCGGAGCTTTTTGGCGCTCTCTACGCTCGTGGCTCATCCGCAAATCCAAGACGATCCACGATCTTGGCTTGCCATGACTGGGGCAGCCGGAGCTTAGGCCGCCGGAGGAACGCGAAGCCGCATGAAGAAGAACAAGGTCACCACCTCCGCGGAGGCCATGGCGCTGATCCGGGACGGCGACGTCGTCACCACGACGGGCTTCGTCCAGAGTTGCATCCCCGAGGCCCTGCACGCCGCGCTCGAGAAGCGCTACGTCGAGACCGGCGCGCCGCGCGACCTGACGCTGATCATGACGGCGGGCGCCGGCGACAGCAAAGGCCTCGGCACCGGACGGCTGCACCATGAGGGCCTGCTGGGCCGCGTCATCGCCGCCAATTTCGGCCGCATGCCGAAGGTCGCGCAGGCCGCCAAGGAGAACCGCATCCGCGGCTACAACCTGCCGCAGGGCGTGATTTCGCAGCTCTACCGCGCCTGCGCGGCCGGACAGCCCGGCCTGTTCTCGAAAGTGGGGCTGCACACCTATGTCGACCCGCGCCATGGCGGCGGCAAGGTGAACACGCTGACCGACGAGGAGATCGTCAAGGTCGTCGACGTCGATGGCGAGGAGTGGCTGTTCTACAAGGCCACCAAGATCGACGTCGCCTTCATCCGCGGCACCAGCGCCGATCCTTCGGGCAACATCTCGATGGAGAAGGAGGCGCTGACGCTCGACTGCCTCGCGCAGGCGATGGCGGCCCACAACAATGGCGGCATCGTTATCGCGCAGGTCGAGCGCATCGTCGACGACGGCTTCCTGCTGCCGAAGGACGTGCGCATTCCGGGCATCCTGGTGGATTGCGTGGTGGTCGCCGACGCCGAACACCACCGCATGAACTACGGCGTGCAGCACGACCCCGCGCTCGCGGGCCAGATCCGCGTGCCCGTGACCGGCATCGCGCGCATGAAGCTCGACGCCCGCAAGATCATCGCGCGCCGCGCCGCCTTCGAGCTGCCGCCGAACGGCGTGGTCAATCTCGGCGTCGGCGCGCCGGAGGGCATCTCTTCGGTCGCCAATGAGGAGAAGGTGACGCCCTACATCACGCTGACCACCGAGGCCGGCGCGGTCGGCGGGGTGCTCGCGTCGGGCTCGAGCTTCGGCGCGGCGACCAACGCCGACTGCATCATCGACCAGAACCAGATGTTCGACTTCTACGACGGCGGCGGCCTCGACATGACCTGTCTCGGCATGGCCGAGTGCGACGAGGAGGGCAACGTCAACACCTCGAGCTTCGGCGGCAAGCTCAATGGCTGCGGCGGCTTCATCAACATCAGCCAGAACGCCCGCAGCGTGGTGTTCGCCGGCACCTTCACGGCCGGCGGACTCGAGGTCGAGATCCAGAATGGCGAGCTGAAGATCCTCAAGGAGGGCCGCTCGCGGAAGTTCCTGAAGCTCGTCGAGCAGAACACCTTCAGCGGGCCCTACGCCAAGGAGCGCAGCCAGCCGGTGATCTACGTCACCGAGCGCTGCGTCTTCCAGCTCACCAAGGAGGGGCTGGAGCTGATCGAGGTCGCGCCGGGCGTGGACATCGAGCGGGACATTCTCCCGCATATGGATTTCCGGCCGATCATCAACCGGCCGATCCCGATGGACCGCCGGATCTTCCTCGACGAGCCGATGGACCTGATCTCCGACCTGCTCAACCTCAAGCTCTGCGAGCGGGTGAGCTACGATTCCGACCGCAACATCCTGTTCCTCAATCTCGAGGGCTGGCAGGTCCGGCAGAAGAGCGACATCGACGATCTCCGCCGCGTGCTGGTCGAGGCCTGCGAGAAGGCCGGCAGGCGCGTCAACTCCGTCGTCAACCATGACGGCTTCCGCATCAGCGAAGCCTTCTACGACGACTATGCTGAGATGATCGAATATCTGATGGAGCACCATTACGCGACGACCACGCGCTACACGACCAACGCCTTCCTGCGGCTGAAGATGCAGGAGGCGCTGAAGAAGCGCGGGCTCGCGCCGCATGTGTTCGAGCGTCAGGAGGACGCGCACGCCTTCCTGGAGCGGCACGACATGTTCAACGCCGCGATGGGCGAGGTCGAAGAGGACAACGAGGCGGCGGCGGCGGCCTGAGGCCGCCGCTCGCGCGAGTCTCAGTCCGGCAAGCCGAACGCGATCACCGCGCCGCCCTGGCGGAAGCCCCAGATCTGGCTGCCGCCGGCGGCGACGGCGACATACTGCTTGCCGTCGACCATGAAGGCGATCGGCGGCGCGTTGACCCCGGCGCCGCAGTTGAAGCTCCAGAGCTTCTGGCCGCTCTTGGCGTCGAAAGCCGAGAAGTCGCCATTGCCTTCGCCCGTGAAGGCGAGACCGCCGGCGGTCGCCAGCACGCCGCCGATCAGCGGCTCATCCGTCTTCTTCTGCCACAACAGCTTGCCGCCGGCCTTCAGGTCGATCGCCGTCATCAGGCCGTACATGCCGGACTTCGCCGGCTCGATGTTGAAGTAGCGCACCGCGGGCTTGTCGGCGGTCGCCGGAATCTCCTGCGCCCGATAGGTCGACGGCCAGTGCATCGCGGCCACGTAGGCGATCCCGTTCGCCTCATCGATCGAGGCCGGCGACCAGTTCACGCCGCCGCCCACGCCCGGGGCGATGACGATGCCTTCGGGCGTGGGCGCCCGGAACATGTTGGACTGCGGAATGAAGGGCTCCGACCGGAACAGCAGTTCGCCGGTCGCCCGGTCATGCACGAAGTACCAGCCGAGCTTGCTCGCCTGTCCGACCACCTCCCGGGTCTTGCCGTCGACCTCGAGGCTGAACAGCGACGGCGGGCTCGCGACGTCGTAGCCCCACATGTCGTGCGGCGTCTGCTGGTAGTGCCAGGCGAGCTTGCCGGTGCGCGCATCGAGCGCGACCAGCGAGGAGGTATAGAGGTTGTCGCCAGGCCGGCTTTCGCCGGCGACCTGGGGCGACGGATTGCCGACGCCGAAGAAGATCCGCCCGGTCTTCGGGTCAAGCGCGGGCGCGTGCCAGATCGAGCCGCCGCCATAGCGCCACGCGTCCTTGTGTTCGGGCGCGGCGGCCTTCTCGGCCGCGATGTCGCGCTCGAGCGGAACCCCATAGGGCGTCGCCTGTCGGAACGCGCCTTCCCAGCCCTCCTGGGTGGTGTCGAACTTCCAGACCTCCTTGCCCGAGGAGGCGTCGAACGCGGCGATGAAGCCCGGCCGTCCATAGCGCCCGGCGACGCCCACCACCGCCCCGAGCGGGGCGCCCGGCCTGTCGCTGTCGAGATGCAGCCCGTAGCCGACGCCGGTGATGCCGACGATCACCTTGCCGTCGAACACCAGCGGGGCGGAGTTCGCGCCGACGCCGGTCGATCCGGACACCGCGCCCTTCAGCGCCGGGTCCGCCTTGCCGAGCGAGGCGCGGTCCTCGGTCGGCTCCGGCTCGTCCGACGGCTCGGCGAGCGGCACGTCCCAGACGACCGCGCCGGTGTTCTGGTCGAGCGCCACCAGCCGGGCGTCGACGGTGGCGACGAACACCTTGCCGTAGCCGATCGCCACGCCGCGGTTCGCCGGGCCGCAGCACAGCTTCTTGGTCCGCGCCTTGTGCTCATAGCGCCAGAGCTCGCGCCCGGTCTTCGCGTCCACCGCCATGACATGGGAGAACGGCGCGGACAGATACATCACGCCGTCGGCGACGATCGGCGAGGTCTGGAAGGTCGCGGCCGTGCCGGTCTGGTAGATCCATTTCGCGACCAGCCGCTTCACCGTGCCGGCGTCGACCTGGTCGAGCGGCGAGAACCGTCGGTCGGCATAGTCGCGGCCGGGCAGCAGCCAGTCGGCGGCGTCGGCGTCGGCCGCCAGCAGGCGGGCGTCGTCCACGGGGGCGGCCGCCGCGGGCGCCAGCGGCGCGAGGGCGAGGACCAGAGGCAGGAGGATCCTGACGCGTCGACTCAAAGGCGGCATCCTCTACTCCCGAACGGCGGCCGAACCATCGATCAACATAGGGCGCTCGCCAAGAGGGACCTTCGCCGCTTCGGCGCGGATGTGCGATGCTCTGGCTCCCAGCCGCAACACCGCCGCCCAGGAGGCGTCCCGATGCTCCCGCTGCTCGCAGCCCTGCTCATCGGCCTCGTGGCCGGCCTCCGCAGCATGACGGCGCCCGCAGCCGTCAGCTGGGCCGCGCAGCTCGGCTGGCTCGATCTCGAAGGGAGCTGGCTCGCCTTTCTGGGCTATGCCTGGACGCCAGTGATCCTGACCGCCCTTGCGGCGCTCGAACTCGTCGGCGACAAGCTGCCTCAGACCCCGAGCCGCAAGGTTCCGCACGCCTTCGCGGCGCGCATCGTCAGCGGAGCGATCAGCGGCGCCGCGATCGGCTTTCCGGCTGGCGTGACCACATTCGGCCTGCTCGCCGGCGTCGCAGGCGCGGTTCTGGGCACGCTCGGAGGCGCGGCCGCGCGCGCGCGCCTCGCGGCGGCGTTCGGACGGGACATGCCGGCGGCGCTGGTCGAGGACGTCGCGGCCGTCGGCGTCGCAGCCATAGCCGTCGGAGCGCTGCTGTGACGGCCCGCTTCGACGCCATCATCATCGGCGCCGGCCAGGCCGGGCCGGCGCTCGCCGGCCGGCTGACTTCGGCCGGAATGACGGTCGCGCTGGTCGAGCGCCATCTGTTCGGCGGCACCTGCGTCAACACGGGCTGCACGCCCACCAAGGCGATGGTGGCGAGCGCCTATGCGGCGCATCTCGCGCGGCGCGCCGCGGACTACGGCGTCAAGGTGCCGGACGGCGTGAGCGTCGACTTCGCCGCCGTGATGGCGCGCAAGGACGCCATCTCGGGCAAGTCACGCGACGGCGTGGAATCCTGGCTGCGCGGGATGGAACGCTGCTCGGTCTATCAGGGCCACGCGCGCTTCGCGTCGCCGCGCGAGATCAGCGTGGGCGACGAGCTGCTGACCGGGGACCGCATCTTCCTGAATGTCGGCGGCCGGGCGCTCGCCCCCGACATGCCGGGGCTGAGCGACATCCGCTACCTGACAAATTCCTCGATCCTGCGGCTGGAGAGCCTGCCGCGGCGGCTCGTGGTCATCGGCGGCAGCTATATCGGGCTCGAATTCGCGCAGATGTTCCGCCGCTTCGGCAGCGAGGTCACGGTGATCGAGAAAGGCCCGCGGCTCGCGAGCCGCGAGGACGAGGACGTCTCGGACGCCATCCGGGAAATCCTCGAGCGCGAAGGCGTGGCGGTCAGGACCGGCGCGGAATGCATCCGCTTCGAACCGCGCGGCGAGGAGATCGCGGTCGGGCTCGACTGCGCAGCCGGCGCTTCCGAGATTGTCGGCGACGAGGTGCTGCTCGCGATCGGCCGCCGTCCGAACACCGACGAGCTCGCCGTCGAGAAGGCTGGCGTCGAGCTCGACGGGCGCGGCTATGTGAAGGTCGACGACGAGCTCAGGACCACTGCGCCGAACGTCTGGGCGCTCGGCGACTGCAACGGCCGCGGCGCCTTCACGCACACCGCCTACAACGATTTCGAGATCGTGGCCGCGAACCTGCTGGACGGCGCCTCCCGCCGCGTGGGCGACCGCATTCCGGCTTACGCGCTCTACACCGATCCGCCGCTCGGCCGCGTCGGGCTGACGGAGGCGCAGGCGCGGGCGACTGGCCGCAAGGTCAAGGTGGGCAAGCGGCCGATGACCCGGGTGGCGCGCGCCGTCGAGAAAGGCGAGACGGCCGGCTTCATGAAGATCGTGGTGGACGCGGAGAGCCAGGAGATCCTGGGCGCCGCCATCCTGGGCGTCGGCGGCGACGAAGCCATTCACGGCGTCCTGGACGCGATGAATCTCGGTGCGCCCTACCCGGAGCTTGAAAAAGCCGTGCCGATTCATCCGACGGTGTCGGAGCTCATCCCCACTGTGCTTCAGGAAGCTTTGCCGTAGCGAAATGGCAAATGTTCCCGGTCCGTCGGGAAATAGTCGCCCGAAGCGCCTCCGGTTTCGACTATGAGATAATAATAATGTTGTAAATCAGCATCTTAACCTCGCAAACTGCGTCCGCCACATCAGTGTTCGATTGATGGCGACTCTGCGGACGTTCTAAGAAAATCCTGGCTGCCGGGACAGGCAGGATTGGTTGCGTCAGGGGGACTGCGGGGGATGAGGCTCAAAAGATCGGCGGTGCTGCTCGGGACGGTCAGTCTGGCGACGCTTGCGTCGCTCGGGCCGGCGCTGGCGCAGGACGGGGGCGCGACGGCGCTCGAGGAAATCGACGTGATCGGCACCACGCCGCTTGGCGGCGACGCGCTCGACAGCGACAAGGTCCCGGCCAACGTCACCTCGATCACGCAGAGCGATCTCGCGAACGTTTCCGACCGCTCGGTCTCGGCCGCGATCGCGCGCAAGACGCCGTCGGTCAGCCTCAGCGACGTGCAGGGCAATCCGTACTTCAAGGACTTCTACTTCCGCGGCTTCGTGGCCTCGCCGCTCAACGGCATCCCGCAGGGCATCGCGGTCTACCAGAACGGCGTGCGCCAGAACGAGGCGTTCGGCGACACGGTGAACTTCGACCTGATCCCCGAGACGGCGATCGACCGCACCGACATCTGGACCAACAACCCGGTGTTCGGCCTGAACGCGCTCGGCGGCGCGCTCAACATCAAGATGAAGAACGGCTTCACCTATCAGGGGCTGGAGACGGAGTTCCAGGCCGGCTCGTTCGGCAAGTTCTCCGGCAACGCGCAGTGGGGCCAGCAGTTCGGCAATTGGGCGACCTATCTGGCGGTCGAGGGCGAGCGCGACGGCGGCTGGCGCGATTACTCCGCGTCGAACGTCAAGCGCGTCTATGGCGATGTCGGCTACAAGGCGGACGCCGCGGAGATCCACCTGAACTTCGCGCTCGCCGACACGCATCTCGGCGTGGTCGGCCCGACGCCGCGCGAACTGCTCGCCCGCGGCGGGCGCGACGCGGTCTACACCGGGCCGCAGACCACCGACAACAAGGCCGCGCAGCTCAACCTGACCGGCCAGTTCGACCTCGGCAATTCCTGGTCGCTGCAGACCAACGCCTATTACCGCCGGTTCAAGCAGAAGCATGTCGACGGCAATGACACCGACGTGCGGCCTTGCGAGGACAACCCCGCGATCCTGTGCCTCGAGGCCGACGACATCATCGATCCGGCGACCGGCCAGAACCCGGATGACGACGATCCCCGCCTGATCGTGCGCGACCGGAACGGCAATCCGGTCCAAACGCCGGCGGGCTTCGCCGATCGGCCCGGCTCGATCGAGCGCTCGCGCACCAAGTCGCAGACGGTCGGCGGCACGGCGCAGGTGACCAACACCAGCGAACTGTTCGGCAAGACCAACCATTTCGTGGCCGGCGTCAGCTACGACCACGGCTGGAGCGACTTCAGCGGCTACAGCGAACTCGGCATCATCCCGAACAACCTGCAGGTCGTCGGCACCGGCGACATCTATCACACCACCTTCCCGGGCGGCATCCTGCCGACCGACGTGAAGACCCGGAACGACTATCTCGGGCTTTACCTCAGCGACACGCTCGACATCACCGACCGCTTCTCGGCGACGCTCGGCGCCCGGCTGAACTACGCTCATATCCGGCTGCGGGACAACAGCCCGTTCTTCAATGTCGACGTCAACGGAAACCCTGTGGGCGCCGGCATCGACGGCTCGCACAACTTCACCCGCTTCAACCCGATGGCCGGCGTCACCTACAAGATCACGCCGGAGATGACGGCCTACGCCGGCTATTCGGAAAGCAACCGCGCACCGACGCCGCTCGAGCTCGGCTGCGCCGATCCGTCGAACCCCTGCCAGCTTGAGGGCTTCCTGGTCTCCGATCCGCCCCTGAAGCAGGTCGTCACCCGAACCGGCGAGATCGGCCTGCGCGGCCACACGACGCCCGGCTTCGGCGGCCTGCTGAACTGGAAGGTCGGCGGCTATCTCGCCTACAACAGCAACGACATCCTGACGATCCCGAGCTTCATCACCGGCCGCGGCTACTTCAAGAACGCCGGCGACACGCAGCGGGCGGGCATCGAGCTGTCCGCCGACTATCAGACCGACATGTGGGGCGTTTACGCGAACTACAGCTACATCGACGCGACCTTCCGCAAGGCCGTGACGCTGGGCTCGCCGAACAGCCCGTCGGCGGACGGTCAGGGCGAGATCCGCGTCCACAAGGGCGACAAGCTGCCCGCCATCCCGGCGCATCAGTTCAAGGCGGGCGTGGCGTTCCGGCCGATTCCGAAGCTGACGCTCGGGGCCGACGTGGTGGCGATGTCCGGCCAGTACTTCGTGGGCGACGAATCCAATCAGGAGAAGAAGCTCAAGGGCTACGTCGTCTTCAACGCCAACGCGTCCTATCAGATCACCGACCAGATCCGCGTGTTCGGCCTCGTCGACAACGTCTTCAACAACAAGTACGCGACCTACGGGACGTTTTTCGAGAACGACGACATCGAGTTCCTGAACCTCAACGGCAGCCGGAGCATCACCCCGGCCCGGCCGCGCGGCTACTACGGCGGCATCGCCTACAAGTTCACCGCAGACGCCGCGCCGGTGCTGACCACCAAGGACTGAGCGAAGCCGTCAAGGCGACCGCGCATGAAGGCCGGCCCCAGGGGCCGGCCTTTGCCGTTTCAGCCCGGCTGGCGAGCTTCGCCGGAGGCGCTCTTGCGGGTCTTCATGAACAGCGCGCAGGGGATGATCAGGGCGGCCACTACAGCGAGCGTCAGGAAGACGTCGATATAGGCCCAGAACGCGACCTGTGACTGGACCTGCTGGGCCGCCCATGAGAAGGCGCGGCTCTGCGCCTCGCCGGGCGTCATGCCCTGCGAGACGAACAAGGACTGCGCCTGCGCGATCGTGCGCTGATAGGCCGGGTTGTCGGGATTGATGTGCTCGACCAGCCGGCTCTGATGGAACTGCTCGCGATGCGCGAGCGTGTTCTGGGCGAGCGAGACGCCCAGCGAGCCGCCGATGTTGCGGGCCATGTTGATCTGCGCCGAGGCCTGGTCGGTCTCGCCGGGGCGCAGCCCGACATAGGAGGCTGCGGTCACCGACAGGAACACGAAGGGCAGTCCGGCGCCGATCCACATCCGGCCCTCCGTGAAGAACCAGAAGGTCGATTCCCCCTGCAGCCAGGTCAGGCTGTAGAGCCCGTAGCAGATCAGGGTCGAGCCGAAGACGATCATCCACTTGGGCTCGATGCGGCTCGACAGCCGGCCGGCCAGGAGCATCGCCGCGACCGTCACCATTCCGCCGGGCGCCAGCACGAGGCCGGCCAGCGTGGCGTTGTAGCCATACTGCTCCTGCACGATCTGCGGGACGAACTGGGTCGTGGCGATCAGGATCGCGCCAGTCCCGAGCATGACGACGAAGCAGGCGGCGAACTGCCGCCGGCCGAGCAGCCGCAGGTCGACCGCCGGGTTCCGCCGCGTCAGCAGCCAGGGGATCATCGCCGCCAGCGCGACGCCGCACACGATGGCGAAGACGTCGATGAAGCGCGAGTCGAACCAGTCTGCGCGCAGCCCCTCGTCGAGGATCACCTCGAGACTGCCGAGAAACAGCGCGACCAGCACGAAGCCCACGACATCGAACCGCACGCCCTCGCGCCGCAGCCGCTCACGCTCCTCGACCGCCTGCCGCGGGTCCTGCAGCAGCCACCAGACCAGGCCGAGCGACGCCGCCCCGATCGGCCCGTTGATCAGGAAGCACCAGTGCCAGGACAGGTTGTCGGACAGCCAGCCGCCGAGGGTCGGCCCGATGACGGGCGCCACCACGATCGCCACCCCGTAGACCGCGAAGGCCTGGCCGCGTTTCTCGGGCGGGAAGGCGTCGGCGAGGATCGACTGCGCCAGCGGCGCCATGCCGCCGCCGCCGAGGCCCTGCAGCACGCGGAAGAACAGCAGCGACTCGAGGCTCCAGGCGAAGCCGCAAAGCACCGAGGCGACCGTGAACAGGCCGACGCTCAGCATGAAGAACATCTTCCGGCCGTAGCGCTTGGCGAGGAAGCTCGAGGCCGTGAGCGCGATCGCGTTCGCGACCAGATAGCTCGTGACCACCCAGGCCGCCTCGTCCGGCCCGATGGCGAGCCCGCCGGAGATGTAGCGCAGGGCGACGTTGGCGATGGTGGTGTCCAGCACCTCCATGAAGGTCGCGATCGCGACCACGAAGGCGATCGCCCAAGGGCTATGGTCCCCGGCGGCGCTCTCCGGAGCCTCGCCGGCCTTCGTCATCGCACGCGCACGGAGGGCACGATCGACATGCCCGGGCCGATCGCAACGTCCGTCGGCCAGTGGTCGACCACGATCTTGACCGGGATCCGCTGCGTCACCTTGACGTAGTTGCCGGTGGCGTTCTCGGCCGGAAGCATGCTGAAGACCGTCCCGGAGCCGGGCTGGACGCTGTCGACCCGTCCGGCGATCTCGTGATCCGGATAGGCGTCGATCGAGACATCGACGCGCTGCCCCGGCCGCATGTCGGTGATCTGCGTCTCCTTGAAGTTCGCCGTGATCCACATCTCGTCCGGCACGAAGGTCGCAAGCCCGGTCCCCGCCGGGGCGAACTGACCCTTCGAGCCGGTCAGGCGCACCACGCGGCCGGCCTGGGCAGCCGTGACGTTGGCGTAGCCGAGGTTGAGGCGCGCCTGGTCGAGCTGCGCGCGCGCATTGTCCCGGTCGGCGGCCGCCGACGCGCGCTGCGCCTCGAGCTGGCCGATCCGCTTCTCGGCCACCGCGACGTTCGCCTTGGCCTGCGAGAGGCCGGCCTGCTGCTGCCGCAGGTTTGATTCCGTCTGCTGCTGCCGCTGAACGCTGCCGGCGCCGGTGCGCGCCAGATCCCGGTAGCGGGCTGCGTCGTCTTCCGCGAACTTCAGCGTCGCTTCCGCCTGGGTCACCTGATCGCGGGCGGCGTCGACCTGCGAGCGCTGCACCGCAATCTGAGCCTCGGCGTTGGCGACCGCGGCCTCCGCCGAATCCAGCCGCGCCTCCGCCTGTCGCACCGCCACCTGATAGTCGCGCGGATCGATGCGGAACAGCGTCGCTCCGGCCTCGACATGCTGGTTGTCGGTGACGTCGACGCCCGTCACGTAGCCGGCGACTTTCGGCGCGACCGTGAAGTATCGCGCGTCGATGAAGGCGTCGTCGGTGGTCTCGTAAGGGTGCAGATAGATCAGCCAGCCGAAGAAGCCGAGCGCTGCGAGCCCCGCCACGGCGAGCGCCGCGGCCCCGGTCCAGTATGGATGCCGGCGCAGCAGGTTCGGCTGTTTCGGCTTCGGGTCCGCCTGATCGGGCGCGCGTTTCGACGCGTCCTGATCCGCAGGCTTCTGCTCGCGGAGCTCTCCGTTGTCGTCGCCTGCGTTGGCGTCGCGCGAGGGCTCGCGGGCGGAAAACTGGCGTGGCGGCATCGGGCGGCGTCCAAGACGATGTCCGTGAACCCGCAGGCGCGGGCTCCGGCGGCATGGGTTGCGGCGCGGCCGTCGCGCCATGGGAGAAGACGTCCGGCCGTGCTCCGCTGGGATGTTGCGCGCGCGGCGCCGCAAACAAGCCGTGGCTCAGAGCTCGAGCAGCCCGTAAGGCTTGCCGCCGGGCTTCTCGATGTGGTGGGCGACGTTGAACACCGGGACGCCGCCCGGCGTGCGGCCCTCATAGACCCCGCGATGCGCGTGGCCGTGCACGACCGCCTTCACGGGAAACCGGTCGATGATCTCGGCGAGCCGGGACGATCCGAGGAACGGAAAGATTTCGAGCGGCTCGCCCGCGATGGTGTCCGGGATCGGCGCGTAGTGCAGCACGACGAGCGAGCGCTCGGCCGAAACCTTGCGCATCGCGTTCTCGAGCCGCATCGCCTCGCTGAGGCTCTCGGCCACGATCGCCTTGATGGCCGGTTCGCCGAACGCCCCCAGCATCGCCTTGCCGAACCCGCCCACGAAGCCCTTCACGCCGACGAAGCCGACGCCCTCGATCTCGGTCGCCTGCCCGTCGAGCAGCCGGACGCCTGCCTGGCGAAGGATCGTGGACACCTCGTCGACCGAGTCGGACTCGAAGTCGTGATTGCCGAGGACCGCGACCACCGGCACGGAGCATGCGCGCAGATCCTCGGCGAGAAGCTCCGCCTCGCCGGGCTTGCCGAGGTCGGTGAGATCGCCGGCGAGCACCAGCGCGTCCGCCTCACGCGAGATTTCGGCGAACATCTCCTTGAAGGAGCTGGTCGCCTCTTCCTTCACGTGCAGGTCGCCGATCGCTGCGACTTTGAGAACGCCGTTGGCCGTCATCGCCTCTCCGCCCCGCTCAGTCGTTCCGCCAGTCGCCTTCGCCGCCGACGTCGGCGAAGCCCCACTCGGCGACGTCGATCGCGTAGTCCACGCGCGAGAACATGCGGCCGCGGCAGACCTTCATCTGCGGCCGCGGGAGCTCGCGCTGGCGCGCAAGGCGGCCGAGCAGTTCGTCCAGCAGCCAGTCCGGAACCGCGTCCCGCTCGGTCGGATAACACCAACGGAAATTGACCAGATGGGCGAGCAGCACCTCCCAGTGCAGCTCCATATATTTGAGCAGCCGCGCCCAATCGATGTCGCGCCGCGCCTTCAGGATGACGTGCGCGATGTCAGGTCCGTCATAGCGGTGGCGCAGCTGGATGAAGCACTTCGACCAGATCAGCTCTGTCGGGGAGACGATCCTGAGCGTCTGCCCGAAGAGTTCGACCGCGCGAGCATGCTCGAACCACTCGTCGCCGACCGGCATCGTGCCGTTGGCGGAGGCGAAGATGACGTCGAAGAACAGATCGCCGCGCAGCACCTTGCCGAGCCACCGCTCGTCCTCGACCACGATGTCGAGGCCGCGGCTCTTGAAGTGCCCAAGGATGCGGGAGAAGTCGCTCGCCTTGCAGAACACGTCGAGATCCTTGGTCTCGCGCGTGACGCCCGTATAGGCGCTGACCGCATAGGTGCCGGCCAGGAGGAATGGGATCGACGCGGCGCTGAGCTCGGCCAGGGCCTCTTCGTAGAACGCGGCGGCGCCCGGCTGCGACAGTTCCGGTTCGGCCTTGGCTTCGATGTGACGCACGCGCTGCTCGCCCGCTCCTGTGCCGCCTGATGTTGCGTCTATCGGAACACCCGCCGGCCAAGCTGGTTCCGCCGCCCGGATGCGGCGGGGCGGCCCGCGCAAGCTGTCACCCGGTTGTCAGAGAGGCGCCGTAAGGGATCGGGTCGTCCGCGATCTCGGCGCTCGTGCTGGAGTGGATTTGGTCAGGGTCATTACCTACGGCACGTTCGACCTGCTCCGCGCCGTCCATCTCGATTTCCTGGAGCAGGTCGCGGCGCTCGGGGACGAGCTTTACGTCGGCGTCTCGACCGACGCCTTCAGCCGCCTCAAGGGCGAGCGCTGCGTGATCGGTTTCGAAGCCCGCATCCGGCTCGTCTCCGCGCTGCGATGCGTCACCGCCGTCCTCCCGGAATATGGCTGGGAGCAGAAGTCGATGGACGTGCGGCGGCTCGGCGTTGACATTCTCGGCATTGGCGGCGAGTGGACCGGCAGGCTCGACTTCCTGAAGCCATGGTGCAGGGTGGTCTACCTGCCGCGGGCGGAGATCCTGAGCACCGCGCTTCCGCGCGGGGCGGTCCGCCAGCGCAGGCCGAGCCCGGTGGTGCTGCCGCCGCCCCTGGAGACGCGCGCGCCGGCGTGACGGCCGGGCCGCGCCGCAGGATCGCGGCTCGCGCGTGTGACGATTTCGTCATACGCACGACACCGCGGCTTGCTTATCTGCGGTCCAGCGCAATCGGAGAACCGAGCCTCATGAACGCTCCCGTCCAGAACCGCCCCGAAGCCGTGGTGGACGTCGGCTCGGCCCGTTTCGGCGCCGAGCTGCCGCTGGCGCTGATCGCCGGACCCTGTCAGCTCGAGAGCCGGGCCCATGCGCTGGAGGTCGCCTCCGCGCTGAAGGAGATCACGGCCAAGCTCGGAATGGGGCTCGTCTTCAAGACCTCCTTCGACAAGGCGAACCGCACCAGCGCCTCCGCGCAGCGCGGGGTTGGGCTGCAGGCGGCGCTTCCGGTGTTCGCCGAAATCCGCGAGAGCCTCGGCCTCTCGGTGCTGACGGACGTGCATGACGCCGCGCAATGCGCGCCGGTCGCGGAGGCCGTCGACGTGCTGCAGATCCCGGCCTTCCTGTGCCGGCAGACCGATCTGCTGCTGGCCGCCGCCGCCACCGGCCGGGCGGTCAACGTCAAGAAGGGGCAGTTCCTCGCCCCCTGGGACATGCGCAACGTCGTCGACAAGCTGACCAGCGCCGGCAACCGCCGCGTCCTGCTCACCGAGCGCGGCGCTTCGTTCGGCTACAACACGCTGGTCTCCGACATGCGCGCGCTGCCCGAGATGGCGAAGACCGGGGCGCCCGTGATCTTCGACGCCACCCACTCGGTGCAGCAGCCCGGCGGACAGGGCACGTCCTCCGGCGGCCAGCGCGAATTCGTCCCCGTGCTGGCGCGGGCGGCGGTCGCCGTCGGCGTCGCGGGCGTGTTCATCGAGACGCATCCGGACCCGGACCGCGCGCCTTCCGACGGGCCGAACATGCTCGCGCTGAAGGACATGCCGGCGCTGCTCGAGCGCCTGATGGCGTTCGACCGGCTCGCCAAGGCCGTCTGACGCAGGCATGGCGCTCGCGCGCCCAAACCTCAGGCTTCGCGCAGGGCCAGCACAGGCTCGACCGGGAGCAGGCGGCGGTCCCAGTCGACGTTCCGCCGGATGATCGCCGCCGGCACGCCGGCGATGAGCACATAGGGCTCGTGGAACGACTTGTTCACGAAGGACTTGGCGCCCACGATCGAGTTGTCCGGAACCCGCACGCCCTTCGAGACGACCGCCTCCAGCCCGATCCAGACGTGATCCCCGATCGTCACCGACCCCGGCCTGTTGAGCCGCAGGCCGGTCGCGCGATCGACGATGGAATGGGAATCCGAAGTCCGGATCTCGATGCGCTTGGAGAACATGCAGTCCTGCCCGATCGTCACGTCGCAGCCTTCGACGCTGTAGACCGAGACGTGCTGGAAAGAGGTCCGGGCGCCGATGCGGACCGTCTGGGCGTCGCCCTTGATGATGATCCGGCCGTTCAGGATGCAGTCGTCGCCGATGATCAGCCGGTTGCGCGAGCCTTTGACGGTGACCTGCAGCCCGGCGAGCTTCCCGGCTGCGCCGAGATCCAGCCGGTTCGATTCCCCCACCACGGACAGCACGGACGGCATCGCCGACCGGTCTCCGGAATACGTGACACGGTTGTTCCTGAGATCGCTCTCGTCCACGAGCTCAATGTTCACATGCGCCTCCTCGGCCGACGGCGAAACATCAGGGATGCGCAGCGCGCGGACTCATCGCGTCTGGCTGCAGGCGTCGGCATATCCGAGTCCCTTGAACGGCATGACGCCGGCGGCGCAGCGGGCCGCGGACGGGGCCGCGTTCCGGCCGTTGAGCTCGTTCGCGCCAAACCCGGAGACCGAGGCCCCGAACGCGAACACATAGCCGTCCTTCTCGGATCGGCAGCGATTGCCGGCGATCACGACGTCCGCGACGGGGCGGCCGAGCTTCTCCGACCGCGGGCCTGTTCCGACCACCGCGCAGGACCCGGAGGCGCCGCTGATGACGTTGTCGACGAAGCGGTTGCCGTCGTCCTCGATCACGGCGGCGACGCCGACGTCCGAGAAGACGTTGCGGGCGATGATGTTGTTGGGCGCCCGGTCCAGCACGTATTTGCCGTCGCCGTAATACGGATCTCCGCAGTCCGACGAAGTCAGGATGCGGCTCTGCCGCGACGCCGCCCAGACGCCGATCAGCGAGTCCTCGATCCTGTTGTCCTCGATCCGGTTGCGCTCGCTTGGCATCGTGCGTTTGAAGTTGCGGCCGTGGCCGGACACCATCTCCTGGCAGTTCTTGTAGAGATAAACCGCGCCGCCATTGCCCCGGAGCGTGTTGCGGCGGATGACGTTGTCGCTCGAGGAATCGATCGCGACGCCCTCGCGCCGGCCGAGCCCGCGGCGCGGATGGCGCTGCGATCCCAGCCCGTTCGAGGCAAGCTCGCTGTCCTCGACGGTCGTGCGCACCGACTGCGGCCCGATATAGATCCCGACGCCTGCGTTGCGGCTGAGATGGGCGCCCGTAATCCGCACGTCCTGCGAGTAGGCCAGGACATAGATTCCGGCGACGTCGTTGTCGGTTGAGGTGACGTTGTCGAGCGTGACGTTCCGGGTGGCGGACGCGTAGCGCTCGTCTGCCGAATACTTCTTTTCCCGCACCGAGGCCGGCGACTGCCAGCCGACCACCACGCCGCTGTTGGTGGCGTTCGCGATGCGGCAGTTCCTGACCGTCACGTCGCGCACGCCCGCTGCGACGCCGATCTCCACGCCGAAGCGGTGGCGCCGTCCGAGGTCGATCAGCGCGCCGCGGCAGTCGAGCGTGACGCCGCTCGTCGTCAGGCTGATCGGCGCGTCGTAGACGCAGCCTCCGTCGAGAACGATGCTCCGCCCCGCGACGCGGGGCGGCGAACATGCGGCGGCTCCCGAGGGCTCCGCAACGGTCTGCGTGGCTTGCGCGATCTCGGGAAAAGGCAGGGCGCACGCGATCACAAGGACGGCGGCGGCGCGGCCGCCCGCCACCGGAGGACGGCGCACGTTATGCTGCGCTGCACGCCCGCCCCAGCGATAGTTGTCCCTCAAATTTCCACCTGCGCCTCAGTCATGCGCTCTGCCTTCGGCAGAATCGCAGAATGCACCCACAGTATACGCGCGCCATGACAGCTTTATGACGTTCATAGATTTGTCGTAACTGTCATAATCGCGACGTATACGCGCAGGTAAGGTGAATCATACTTGTGTATGACAGCATCGATCGATAGTTGGTGAATATAGGCGACGCTAGACGAAGGCGGCTCTTGCGGCCTCCACGCTATCGGCGCCCGAAGATCTCACTCAGGAGATGGCGCAATGGATATGGCAGTGCAGCAGCCGCTCGACGCGCTGGCTCAGGGCCGGGCGTTCGCTGCTTCCGTGGATTCCGCGCTGCGGACGGTCGATTTCGAGGTCGCGGGCGTCGCCCGCCTCCGGAAGTCTCTCGAGGGCGCGCTCGGCCATGCTTTTGCGGAGGCGGTCGATCTGATCGGCGACGCCGCCGGCCGCACGATCGTCACCGGCATGGGCAAGAGCGGCCACATCGCCCGCAAGATCGCCGCAACGCTGGCTTCGACCGGGACGCCGGCCTTCTTTGTCCATCCCGCGGAGGCCAGCCACGGCGATCTCGGCATGATCACCGCCAATGACGTGGTGCTCGCGCTGTCCTGGTCGGGCGAGACCGCCGAGCTCCGCGACCTGGTGAATTACGCGGGCCGCTTCCGGGTGCCGCTGGTCGCCATCACGTCGAACGGCCGGAGCGCGCTCGGCAAGGCCGCCGATCTCGCGCTCGTGCTGCCGACAGTCTCCGAAGCCTGTCCGCACGGACTCGCGCCGACGACGTCGACGCTGATGCAGCTCGCGCTCGGAGACGCGCTCTCGGTCGCGCTGCTCGAGCGCCGCAGGTTCACGCCGCTCGAGTTCAAGCGCTTCCACCCGGGCGGCAAGCTCGGCGGCCTGCTGACGCTGGTGAAGGACGTGATGCGTTCGGGCGATGCGGCGCCCGTCGTCCGCACGGGGACCGGCATGGCCGACGCCCTGATCATGATGTCCGCCAAGAGCCTCGGCTGCGTCGCCGTGACCGACGCCGCCGGCGCGCTCATCGGCGTGATCACCGACGGCGACCTGCGCCGACACATGGGGCCGCGCCTTACCGACATGGTGGTCGACGCGGTGATGACCGAAACCCCGCAGACCATCTCGGGCGGAGAACTGGCCGCAACCGCCCTGAGCGAGATGCAGGCCAACGTGATCTCGGCCCTGTTCGTGGTGGATCAGGGACCGGATATCGGCGTCGTGCATATGCACGACCTGATCAAGCTGGGCGTCGCCTGAGCCGTGGCGGTCTCACTGCCAGCCCTGCAGCGCCCGCCCGCGGAAGCGCAGGCCGCGCCGCCCGCAGTCATGGACGGGCGCGGCCCTGATCGGCCGCAGGCGACCTCCCGCGCCGCCGTGGTCGCGCTGCGCCGCAGCCGGGCGTCGGGCGTCGCCCGGGCGCGGCTGGAATCGACCGCGCTCGCGCTGATGAAGGCCAAGAACTTCGCGGCGGCCGAGCGCCGGATCGTTCGCCTCGCGCTGTCGGGCGCGCTCAGCGACATCTGCTACATCGAGTATATCCGTAAGATCGTCTATCCGCGGCACGCGACCAGAACCGCAGACATAGACCGGAGCCGTTACCTCAACGTCTTTCAGTCGCACATGACGCGGGCGTTTGTTCTCGCCGCGCAAGACGATGTGGCGGGCGCCCAAGATCGACTTCATGAGCTTCTGAAGATCACCGGGCCGAACGCCGACGTCTGGCACGCGATCTGGTTCATCTGCCGCTATGGCGGCGAGATCGACGCCTCGGTCACCGCGGGACAGAAATATCTGGAGCTGACGCCCGGCATCAAGTTCCGCTTCGCGAAGGGCCTTGCGCTTGTGGCGGAGCGGATCCGCCGGTTCGGGGTGATGAGGTTCGCGCTCAGGCGCGCGATCAAGGACGCTCGGGAGTGCGAGAAGCACCCCAAGGAGTTCAAAAGGGAATATGTGCGGCTCGCGCGGTTCTGGCTCGATCTCTACGACATCGAGCGGGCCGAACGCGTCCTCGCGCTGGCCCGCAAGCGCAAGCTTTCAGGCGCGGACGATCTCGCGGCGACGCTTGCGCTCATCCGGCGCGAGGTGGACGGCTGGCTCGACCACGTCGAGGCGGCGCGGGCAGACCTCCAGCGGCGCATTCGGGGCCTCAAGCTGCCGACGCCGCCGGATGCGATCGAGGTGGTGCTGTCATCAGCGGCGCTCACCTTCAAACCGAACGAGAACCCGCTGTTCCGGTCCACGCTCCGGTTCGCGCATTCAGAGATCTTCGCCGCCGCGAAGGCGACCGGGCGGCCGATCCGCATCCGCTCCAAGCTCGACAGCCAGACCGTCGTTCCCGGCCGGAAGGGCAGATGCCTGGTGTCCTACCACACGCAGGATGCGCCGGGTCTGAGCATCCACTTCAAGGAAGCCTACCACCCCGGCTACATGACGTTCGATCCGAAGGGATATGCGGGCTGGTGCTCGGTCGCCGATCTCGGCTTCAACGACCTGAACCTCGGCGCGATCAACCTCGAAAAGGCCGAAGCGTTCTTCCAGGAGCGCGCCACCACCCTGATCTCGAAGAACATTTCCAAGTACGAACAGCCCGACGCCGCCCAGCAGGAGCTTCCGACGCCGTATCTGTTCGTCGGTCTCCAGATCATCAACGACTCAGTTCAGCGCCTCGCGCATGTGCCGATGCTCGACATGCTGCAGGAGGTCTCGGACTACTGCCGCGCGAACAATCTGAACCTGGTGGTCAAGCGGCATCCGCTCTGCACCTCGCCGGCGGTGGCGGAGCGCCTGAAGTCCGGCGAGGCGGCGGGCGAGTTCATCGTCTCGTCAGCCTCCGTCCACGATCTCATCCGCAGAGCGACGGCGGTCTGCGTGGTGAATTCCGGCGTCGGCTTCGAAGCGCTGTTTCACCTGAAGCCGGTCTACCTGTTCGGCAAGAGCGACTACAGGCACGCCTGCTTCGAGGTGCGCCGGCCGGGCGAATTCGCATCGATGTTCCGCGGAGAGCTGCCGTTGCTGCCGTCGGCGACGTTGAAGCGCTACATCTACTGGATCCACCATTCGCACTTCATCGACTGCAACGACAGGACGCTGGCCGGCGCGGAGATCCGCGCCCGGGTGCAGAAGTATATCGACAGCAAGAAGAGCGTGAATTTCTTCGGTTCTCTGCGCCGCGCGCTGGGGTCGCGGTTCTTTTGACCGGGAAAGTCACTGAGGCGGGGCATCAAACGTGACGGGGAACGATATGATCCGGATGGTCTCCGAGGCGCCGCTCTACAGGCGCGTCCATCAGAAGGCGGACTGCGCGCGACCGACTTTCATCGTCTGCGACGTCGACGAGATGGAGAAGGCCAGCAAATGGTTCAAAACCGCGGCCGGCCGCAAAGCCGAGTTCATCGGCGGGCTGCAGGCGCAGCGGAACCTCACCGTGATCGGCAATGTCGACGTCGAGCGGCTGCGCGAGCGGCCTGACCTGGCGGTCGTGGCCTTCGGGCGGCAGGTCCGCCGCAAATGCATCGCGCTTGCGCTGAACGGCTTTCGCAACGTGCTGTTTCGCGAAGACCAGAAGTATCGCGGCGGCCGCACCCAGTTCGATTACCTGGAGAAGAACAAATCTGCGCTTTCCGAGCTGTTCGGTCTGCTCGCCGATGACGAGAGCAGACTGACGTTGAGCTCGATCATCCGGCACCGGATCTCCGGCGATCACGGTTATCTGCGGATCGCGGAATATCCGGAGTACAGCCACCCGAAGGTGAGGGCGCTCGACGGCTACCGCGTGATCGACGCAGGCGCCTATGACGGCCGGACCTCGCTCGATTTCTCGCGACGCGTCGGCGCCGCCGGCAAGGTCTATGCGTTCGAGCCGGACAAGTCGAACGTCCGGCGGATCGAACAGACCCTCGCTGAAGAGCTCACGCCCGAGCATGGCGCGGTCGAAATCGTCGAGGCGGCGCTCACCGACCAGGAAGGTTTCGTGCGCCTCAAGGCCAGCGGATCCGGCTCCTCCAACATCGACGAGGACGGCGACACCATCGTCCGGTCGACCTCGATTGACGGCTTCCTGGCCGAGGACAGCTCCCGCCGCTGCGACCTCATCAGCCTCGATGTCGAGGGTTTCGAGCAGGCGGTGCTCCAGGGCGCTCGCGACACGCTGAACAACAGGCGCCCGATGCTGCAGGTCAGCATCTATCACACGATGGAGCATTTGTTCGAGATACCTCTGGCGCTCGCCCACATGCTTCCCGAATACAAGTTCTATCTGGGCCACCACAACAGCTACAGCACGGAGACCGACCTCTACGCGGCGCCCGTCGAGCGGATCGTGAGCTGATCATGCTGCGGCGGCTGTCGGAGCCCAGGCCGCTCGCCTTTCCGGCGGGCGTGAAGGCGCTGGTGATGGATTTCGACGGGGTGTTCACCGACGACCGCGTGCTGGTCGACCAGGACGGCCGCGAGGCGGTGTTCGCGAGCCGCTCGGACGGGATGGGGCTCGACCGGCTGCGCAAGCTGACCGCGATCCGCACGCTGATCCTGTCGAAGGAGGTCAACCCGGTGGTCTCGGCGCGGGCGAACAAGCTCAGGATCGAGGCCCGCCAGGGCATTCTGGACAAGCTGCCGGAGCTCGACCGCTGGCTGGCCGAGGCCGGCGTGACGCGCGCCGAGACGGTCTATATCGGCAATGACGTCAATGATCTCGACTGCCTGAACGCGGTCGGGTTCCCGGTCGCGCCGTGCGACGCGCGGCCCGAGGCGCTCGCGGCGGCGCGCCACGTCACGTCCGCGCCGGGCGGCCGCGGCGCGCTGCGCGAGCTCTGCGAGGCGCTGATCCGGGCGACGGGGGGCTGGGAGACCGCCGGCGCGTCGCTGCGTCCGCTTGTGCTGATTCCGGCGCGGCTTGGGGCGACCCGGCTGCCGAACAAGCCGCTGGCGGAGATCGCCGGCGAGCCGATGATCGCGCATGTCTGGCGGCGG